>Ga0073934_10004262_pt1 | contig 24218 bp, 19 predicted proteins | sample LarsenN4metaG_FD_76834 | JGI IMG/M metagenome (GOLD analysis project Ga0073934, IMG submission 76834) | Hot spring sediment bacterial and archeal communities from British Columbia, Canada, to study Microbial Dark Matter (Phase II) - Larsen... ... | reverse complement strand
TGGCGCTGTGCAGGTCGCATGGCTGGGCGGACGCCGAGGGCCTGGCATCGGGCCCACCGCGGCTGGAGGGCCATCCCGAGTGGTGGGAGGTCTACGACCCTCTTCAGCGGCTGGAGTCCTTCCATGCCTTGGCGCACCACCCGGCGATTCTCGGGGTCATCGAAGCCGTCGTGGGCTCGCCCGCGCTCGTGCATCCGCGCAACATCGCCCGGATCACCTTTCCGGGTGCTGAGCACTTCACCACCCCACCGCACCAGGACTATCCTCTGATCCAGGGCACTCCGGATGCCTGCACGCTGTGGATGCCCCTCGGCGACTGTCCCCAGGACCTGGGAGGACTGGCGGTCCTTCGGGGATCGCATCTGCATGGCCTCCAGCCTGTGCATCGCGCGGTCGGGCCGGGAGGGCTCTCCGTTGACACTGCGGCGCTGGGCGGAAAGTGGCACGCGCAGGGCATGCGCGCGGGAGATGCGCTGTTGTTTCACAGCCTTACGGTGCATCGAGCCCTCCCCAACGTCAGCGGGCGGCGCCTGCGCATCTCGGTGGACGTCCGCTATCAGAATGCCAGAGAGCCCGTGGTGGAGGATTCGCTCCTGCCGCACTACGGCCGGCTCACATGGGATGAGATCTACGCGGAATGGAGCCGCCAGGACCTCCAGCACTACTGGCGGCGGCTGCCCCTCACCGTGGTCCCCCGAGACCGGTCGATCATGCAGCCCGTGGAGGAGAGGGGAGCGCACTGAACGGCGTCCCGGAGCCTGGCCGGCGCAGGACAAGCGGACGGGCGGGCCGAATCTGCCGCGCACCGGGGCCGGGCAGGGAAGGCGCCGGATCCGGAACTGGGAGGAAGATGGCCATGCGCGAAGGTCAGGAGCGGGCAGGACGGGTGTGTCGCAGGGAACTTCTTGCGGGGGCGGCGATCACGGCCGCTTCCGCGGCCCTGGGCCAGGACCGGGACTACGGCCCCAACGCTCCGCCCATGCGCTACCCCGATCCGGACGTGATCTCGCTCGACAAGCGGTTCGATCGGTACCGGATCGGGAACACCCCGATCCAGCGCCTCCATACAGGCATGCTGTGGGCGGAGGGGGTTGCATGGAACGGCGTGGGAAGGTACCTGGTCTGGAGCGACATCCCCAACAACGTGCAGCTTCGCTGGCTTGCGGAGGACGGCCACGTGAGCGTCTTCCGGAGCCCGGCCAACAACAGCAATGGCAACACGTTCGACTGGGACGGCCGGCAGATTTCCTTCGAGCATGCCACGCGCAGGGTGGTGCGCTACGAGCACAACGGCACCGTGACCGTGCTGGCGGACAAGTGGCAGGGCAGACCGCTGAACGCACCCAACGACGGCGCGGTGCACCCCGACGGCTCCGTCTGGTTCACCGATCCAGGCTACGGCAGCCTCATGAACTATGAGGGGAACAAGGGTCCGCTGGAGATCAAGGAGGCGGTCTACCGCATCGACAAGACCGGCCGCATGGAAAAGGTGACCGACGAGATCTACAAGCCCAATGGCCTCTGCTTCTCCCCCGACTACAAGCGGCTGTATGTGGCCGACACCGGGGCCTCCCACTACCCCGAAGCGCCGCGCAACATCAAGGCATGGGTCGTGGACGGGGCGCGCCTGAGGGACGGCAGGGAGTTCGCCTCCATGAAGATGCAGATGAAGTCGGGGGAGGCCGCCGGGTTCGCGGACGGCATCCGGTGCGACACGGACGGAAACGTGTGGGCGGCGGCGGGTTGGGTGGGTCCTGGCTACGACGGGGTGCACGTGTTCTCGCCGGAGGGCCAGCGGATCGGTCTCATTCGCCTGCCCGAGATCTGCGGCAATCTGTGCTTCGGCGGGACCAAGCGCAACCGCCTCTTCATGGCGGCCAGCCGCTCCCTGTATGCCGTCTACGTGGAGGCCATCGGCGCCGGATGCGCCTGAGAGAGGATCAGCGCGGCCATTGGACGACCCGGCCGCGCAAGGCTGGGAAGAGCGCCAGAGCGTTTTCCCGGAGTATCTGGCGCCCGCACCGAAGCGCGTCCTCCAGGCGTATCTCGCCCCGCCGGACCTTCTCGGCCAGCGCCTCGGCAAGGCATTGGCGTGTCATCACCGTTGCTCCGTAGATGCCCTCGGCGTGGTTTCCGTCCGCCCCCCAGAGTATCCGATCCGACGGCATCACCTCCAGCCACTCCCGGTAGGCCCGCTTCGCCATGCTGTAGCTGATGGTGGGCAGCCAGCACGAGTCGATCCAGACATTGCGATACCGGTTCGCAATGGCCCCGGTCTCCCCGATCCACGGGTAGCCGCCGTGGAAGAGCACGAACTTCGTGCGCGGGTTCGCCTGGATCAGGTCCACCAGAAGCAGGGGATTCGATCCCTGAATCTGGGCGTCGCCTGTGTGGATCTGGAAGGGCAGACCGTGCTTCGCCGCGAGCTCCACGATCCGCCACATGATGTAGTCCTGGAACGCCTTGCGGTCCACTGGGCCGACGTCGTCCGGCCTGCGTCCGAAGGCGCGCGCCGCGGCGTCCCGGGACGCGTTGGCGAAATCCAGTGACCGGGCGTAGGCGGTGGTGGTCTTCAGGCAGACCCCGCCGGCCTCCTTGCCGCGCTGGAGGATGCGGTCGAGCACGGCCACGTACTCCTCCAGCGACCCCACGCGCATCCCCTCCTGCTGGGCGAACGCATAAGGCGAGTCCATGGGTGCCGGCACGGCCTCGGGATGGTGGGCATCCAGGAACGGAGTCACGTTGATGACAAGGACCCCAAAGGGGTACGCCGTGCGAAAGTCCAGCCGCGCCCAGTAAGGGTCGTTGAGCATCAGCTCGATCTTGGCACGCTTCGTCACGACCTCATGGATCCAGCGGACGTCGCGGTAGTTCTCGAAGATGCGGTTGTTCAGGACGCGGGCCTGGTCGTCGGTGATCGCGTCGAAGTCCACGCCATACAGGTCCTTGTAGGCGGGGAGCATATAGCGGTAATAGCTGGCCGCCCGGACGTTGTCGAAGTCGTCCCGCGCTTCGCGCCACCAGTCGTCAAATCTCCCGCTGGCGGGCCAGCGGGTGATGGAGGTGTGGCGGAGGAGGTAGCTGGTGCTCCAGAGCGAGAAGAGGTTCATGCCCTCTCCGCGCTCGGTCTTCACCCGGCCACGCATGATCTCGAACGGGAACAGGTGGTCGTGCGTGTCGATGGCGGGGATGGAGTCGAGGTAGGCGCGGATTCGCCGGTACTCGGCCGTGCGCTTCACGTCCTCCGCGCGGGCGGCGGCCGCGAGGGTCAGCGCAAGGGGGAGGATCCAGAGTGTTCGCATGCCCGCCACTTCTGCCCGGCGATCCCCAATCCCTCCCGTGCAGCGGAGCGCATCCGTGCAGGCACTCCAGGTGCCCGTGGCTCGCCCGTGCCGTCGCCGCGGCTGCAGGCAGATCACATGCAGGCGTGCGTGCAGGATCCTGAATCTGACGCTGGTGTTCGGCGAACAGCGTGCCGGGGTGGGAATCCGGTCTTGAGCGGCCGCACGCGCTCCGCCGAGACTCCAGGCCAGCGCTCGCATCCGCCGCCTGGATGACCGCCGAGCCGCGGCCGGCCGGCGGGGACCACAGCGAAGCATCCTGAGAACTCAGCCATGACGGAAGGGCGCTGGAGTGGCGTGTGGAGTGCCGTCAATTGGCGGCCGCGCTCCGCGGAAGTCGCATGAGGCGACGCGCGGGACACCCGTTGCGGGCGAACTCTCGCACGGCCTCAACCTCTTCTTCCGCCACCCTGCACAGGGCGGGCGCGGCCGGCGCGTTCTGTCAGGCCAGGAGGGCCTCCTGGACCACCCCCTCATCAGTGGGGCCGATGAGGCGGTTGTCCAAGCCCTGGTAGCGGAAGTGGAGGCGGTAGGGGTCCAGACCCAGCAGGTGGAGGATCGTTGCCTGGAGGTCGCGCACCGTCACCCGGTCCCGGACCACGCGCCATCCCACCTCGTCCGTCTCGCCATGCACTATTCCGGGCCGGATTCCTCCCCCGGCCATCCAGAGGCAGAAGCAGTGGGGATGATGGTCGCGCCCGAGATGCTTGGAACCGTTGCGCTCCTCATTCATCGGGGTGCGGCCGAACTCCCCTCCCCATACCACCAGTGTCTCCTCCAGGAGGCCCCGTTGCTTCAGGTCCTTGACAAGCGCGGCGGCCGGCCGGTCCATCTCCAGGCACTTCTTGGGGAAGGCGGTCATCAGGTCGTCTCCGGGCCCGGTGCCGTGGATGTCCCAGCCCCAGTCATAGAGCTGCACACAGCGGACACCCCGCTCCACGAGGCGCCGCGCCAGGAGGCAGTTGTTCGCGAAGGTGGGCTGGCCCGGCTTCGCGCCGTAGAGGTCCAGGATGTGGGCCGGCTCCCGGGAGATGTCCATGGCCTCGGGCACCGAGATCTGCATGCGAAACGCCAGCTCATACTGGCTGATCCGTGTGAGCGTCTCCGGGTCGCCGAATTCTCGGGCCTCCATCTCATTGAGCCGGTCGATGGCGTCGATAGTGCGCCTTCGCGTTTCGCGACTCATGCCGGCAGGGTCGTTCAGGAAGAGGATGGGCTCGCCAGCGGAGCGGCACTGGACCCCTTGGTAGACCGACGGCAGGAATCCGCTGGACCAGAGGCTCTTGCCCCCCGTGGGATCGGTGCCGCCGGAGATGAGCACCACGAACCCGGGAAGGTCCTGGTTCTCGGAGCCCAGCCCGTAGGTGAGCCAGGAGCCCAGGGAGGCATTGCCGGGAAACGGGCTGCCCGTATAGAGGAACAGCTCCGCGGGCGCGTGGTTGAACTGGTCCGTCGTCATGGACCGGATCACCGCGATGTCGTCCAGAATGGTCTGGGTGTGGGGGAGGAGCTCGCTCACCCAGAGGCCGCTGGAGCCCGCCCGCCGGAACTTGTGGGGGCTGCCCAGCATTTTGGGCACACCCTTGATGAAGGCGAACCGCTCGCCCTTCAGGATGGACTCCGGGCAGGGCTTCATGTGCAGCTCGTTGAGCAGCGGCTTGTAGTCGAACATGTCCAGCGTGGGTGGCGCGCCGGACATGTGGAGGTAGATGATGGACTTGGCGCGGGCGCGATGGGCGGGCCGCCTCGGCGCCAGAGGATGCCCGGTGCCGCGTCCCCGCGGATCGGCGGAGGCGCCATCGCCCAGCAGGGCGCTGAGTGCGATGGCACCCAGGCCAAGTCCCGCATCCCGCAGGAGCGTGCGCCGCGTCACCGCGCGGGCAGCCATCAGCCGCGGGCTCAGTTCATTCATCGTGCACTCCCCCGTGCATGGCCCAGCCCACAGCGGGGCGTTCCGGCATCCCGGCAGGCTCCGTCACACTGGCATTGCGCCGGCGCCAGGGTCGTCGGCGGCACCGGCGTACGATGCTGCGTCCCGATGCGCATCGCCTCCATGGAGCAAGGGGCAACCGTGCCTGTGGCCAGTCACCCCCTCTCCTCCGCCAGGCATTGTCCTGCTCCGTCCCATGCCGGCTCGTCCCTTCGCCGTGGGGACTCGCCCTTCCTGTGACTTCGCGCTCGTGGACGCCTCGTCCTCCAGTGCCGCGAACACCGGGACGCGAATCAGCCCCGCGTGAGGACGGCGTCCAGATTGAGGACCACGTTGGCCGCCGCCGTCCAGGCCGCCATCTCCGCCGCGTCCGCTCCCGCGGGCAGGGGCCCCAGCGGGTCCGTCGCCAGCTTGAGCGCCGCGTCGGGCTTCGCGCGGTAGTGGTCCAGTTCGTGCTGAACGAGGGCAACGATCTGCCGGACTTGAGCTGGACCGGCCGGTCGGCAGAGTGCAAGCCGCAAGGCGTATGCGGCGCGCTGCTCCGTAGAGTTGCCGCCTTCCCGCACAATCCGGCGGGCCAGGGCCTGGGCCATCTCCAGATAGGCCGGATCGTTCAGGGTCACCAGCGCCTGCAGGGGTGTATTGGTGTGGATGCGACGAACGGTGCACGTCTCCCGGCTCGGCGCGTCGAAGGTGGCCATGCTGGGGTAGGGCACGGTTCGACGCCAGAAAGTGTAGAGACCCCTGCGGTACCGATCCTCTCCCTTGCTGGTGGGCCAGGTGCGCTCGCCGTTGAACGCCGCCTGCCAGAGGCCCTCCGGCTGGGGAGGGTAGACCGATGGCCCGCCAATCTTCCTGCTGAGCAGTCCGCTCAGCGCCAGCGCCTGATCGCGCACGGTCTCCGCGTCGAGCCTGCGCCTGGGATAGCGCGCCAGCAGGCGGTTGCGCGGGTCCCGAGCCAGGTGCCCCGGCGTCACGCGGGACGACTGGCGGTACGTGGCGGAGGTGACGATCAGGCGGATCACATGCTTGACCGACCATGGGCGCGGTGGGCCGGCTGCCCAACTCTGATTGCGGAGCGGTCCGCCGGCGCCGTCCGCATTCCGTTGCAGGCCGCCAGCAAAGCGCGTTGCACCGACCGTCGGCCGCATGAACTCCACCGCCAGCCAGTCCAGGAGCTCCGGGTGCGACGGCAGGGCACCCTGGTGGCCGAAGTCCTCCTCGGTCTCCACGATTCCCGTTCCGAAGACCTGGGCCCAGATGCGGTTGACGACGACCCGTGCGGTGAGGGGGTTGCCGGTGCTCACCAGCCACCGGGCGAGGGCGAGTCGGTTTGGCTCGCCGCCCTGGGGCAGGGGGTGGAAGGCTGCTGGCACGCCCGGCTGAACCTTCTCCCCCTTCTGGAGGAAATTCCCGAGGGTGAGCACGTGGGTCTCCCGGCGCTTGCCCGGCGGAAGTTCCCGCATGATGGGCACCTCAACCGGCTTGATGGCCTCCAGCTCCTTGCGCTTGGCCTCCAGCGCTGTCTTCGCGTCGGCCGATCCGGCCGCCAGCGCCTCCAGCCGATTGATCTCCCGCTGGATCGCGCCGCGCCGCGCCTCCTCCTGGGGTGCCAGAAGCGGGAAGGTCGGGCGCTCGTCGGGCTGGTCGTTGTCCTCGGTCTGGTTGAAGAACGCGGCGAAGCGATAGAACTCCTTCTGGCTGAGGGGATCGTACTTGTGGTTGTGGCACTGGGCGCATTGGAGGGTGAGTCCCATCCAGACCTGGGCCGTAGTGATGGCACGGTCCTTGACGGCCGCGACCCGGAACTCCTCGTCATCGGTGCCGCCCTCGGTGTTCGTCATCGTGTTGCGGTGGAACGCCGTGGCGATGAGCTGCTCCGGGGTGGGATTCGGAAGCAGGTCGCCAGCGATCTGCTCTACGGTGAACTGGTCGAAGGGCATGTCCGCGTTCAGGGCGCGGATCACCCAGTCGCGCCATGGCCACAGGTTCGGGCGCAGGGGGTCCGACCCGTAGCCTGCGGAGTCGGCGTAGCGTGCCAAGTCCAGCCACGGCCGTGCCCAGCGCTCTCCGAAGTGGGGAGAAGCCAGCAGGCGGTCAACCATGCGCTCATAGGCATCGGGGGATGGATCGCGGACGAAGCGGTCCACCTCCGTGGGGGAGGGCGGCAGGCCGATCAAGTCCAGAGACACGCGCCTGGCGAGAGTATGGCGGTCGGCCGGCGGATTGGGCCGCAGTCCGGCGCGGAGCATCCTGTCCAGCGCGAAGTTGTCCACGGGGTTCCTGGGCCAGGTGCTCCACAACCGGGCGTTCGGAGAGTTGGAGGCGGATGGCTGGTGGATGGGCGTCCGCCGCGGTACGGCTCCAGCGTCCTTGTGCTTCGCGGCCACTTGGGCGTCTTGGCGGCGCGAATGCATGAATCGCCCCTCACCGATCGTGGGTATTCTGGGTCTCCGCGGCGGCACGAAGGCCCAGTGCTCGGCGTATGGCGCGCCCTGGGCGATCCAGCGCTTGAGAATCTCCGCCTCGGCGAGGGTGATCTTCTTGCCGGTGGAGGGTGGTGGCATCTGGAGCGGCCCCCTGGCCAGCACGCGGGCCACCAGGCTGCTGGCCTGGGGCCTGCCGGGCACTACCGGCGGCCTCCCGGAGGCCGCCGGGGCCAGCGCTCCCGCCCGCGTGTCCAGCCGGAGGGAAGCCTGGCGCGCCTTGTCGTCGGGCCCGTGGCAGGCGAAGCACTTGTCCCCCAAGATGGGGCGGACGTCGCGGGCGAAGTCCACACTGCCCGCATCGGCCGCAACAGCCGCCGACAAGCCCAGCAGAGCGAGCATCCCCACGGCCGCGCTCCCGCAAGCGAGCACGACTCCGCCGTGACAGCGCGGCCCACCGTCCAGGCGCATGGCGAAACCTCCCGGCGTGATTATACAACACGGACCGCACCGCCCAGACCCCCTCGGTAGGGTGCTCTCGACACCGGCTGCCCGGGACGCTCGTGCTTCAAGCGTCTCGGAGCGAAGTGGCGCCCCAGCCCGGACACTTCGTGGACCAGGGCGGTCTTGTGGACCTAGCCCTTGAGTCCGTGAATCTGGATGCCCTTCATGAGCTGCTCGCGGAAGATGAGAAACGCGATGAACATGGGGATGGATTCCACGACCGCCAGCGCCATGAGGGCGTTGTAGCCCACCCCGGCGGCCACGAGTTGCTGCATGGCCGGATCCAGGCTTCCCTGGCTGGGCTGCCATCCCTGCAGCACGTACTGAAGCTTGTACAGGACGACGGATATGGGCCAGCGGCTCTGCTCGCTCATCAAAATGATCCAGGGACCCAGGAAGTCGTTCCAGGCAGCGGTGAAGGCGAAGTAGGTGGTCACGGCCACCACAGGCCGGGCCAGGGGAAGCATGACCGCCCTCAGCGTCTGGAGCTCCGTCGCCCCGTCTATTCGTGCGGCCTCGATGAGGTCGCTGGGCAGGGTGTCGAAGAACCCCTTGAAGAGCAGAAAGTTGAAGGCGTTGAAGGCGGCGGGAAGCACCACCCCCCAGAACGTGCCGATGAAGGAGACGGAGGGGAAGGGCAGTCCCGTGAAGGGGATGTCGGGCACCGCCGAGGTGGGCCACGGAAAGTGGGAGAGCAGGAGAAAGCGGGGCACCACGGCGATCTGCCCCGGCACCATGAGCGTCCCGATGAAGAAGTAGAAGAGCCAGCGGGCGCGGCTTGGCCGGTGCAGCTTGGATACGGCGTAGGCGGCCATGGCTGTGACCGGGATCTGCAGCAGCACAGTAAGCGCGGCAATGACGACGCTGTTCTGCAGATAGACCCACAGCGGGAACCGGAAGACGGTTGTATCGATGTTCAGGCCGGACGTCAGGACGGTGGTGAATAGCAGCCTGTAGGAGGCGACGGTTGGCTCCTCGGGCCATAGCCGGAACGGCTGCTCGAAGATCTCCCGGGTTGGCTTGAGCGAGGCGGAAGCCATCCATGCCACGGGGAAGAGGTGCAGAAGCACCCCCAGCCAGAGGAAGGCCGCGATGGCTAGGAGCGCGAGCCGCACCCGCAGACGGCGGCGTCCAACCTGGGGGATCAGCGGCATGGCAGTCTCTCCGTCAATCGTCCAGGTTCTCGCGCACCACCCGACGCTGGACCATGATCATCGCCATAATGATGAAGAAGAGCAGGATGGCGAGTGCCGTTGCCTTTCCCAGGTTGTAGGCATTGAAGGCCATGTTGTAGACCTGCATCACCACCGTGGTCGTTGCGTAGCCGGGACCTCCGCCCGTCATGATGAAGGGCAGCTCGAAGGCCTGCATGGCGCCGATGACGCTGAAGATGAGCATCATCGCGATCACGGGCCGCAGGCGGGGCAGGGTCACCGTCTGAATCTTCTTGAAGAAGCCCGCGCCCTCGAGCTCGGCGGCCTCGTAGAGCTCCTCCGGCACCGACTGCAACGCGGCGATGTACATCAGTCCCGGCCCGTAGAGGATGAGTCCCGGCAGGACGAGGGAGAACATCGCCAGGGTCGGGTCGTCCAGCCAGCGTTGTTCGGGCAGGTGGAGCAGGCGCATGATGTGGTTCATGAGCCCCATGTCGAACTGGTACATGTACTTCCAGATGACGATGCCGGCGGTGGATGCCACGGGGATGAACCACAGGACCATCATCCAGCGAATGGTGCGTGACGACATCTCCATGAGCAGGATGGAGATGAAGATGGGGATCAGGAACGTCAACCCGATGGACAGTGCCGCGAAGTAGAAGGTGTTCCGGAAGCTGGTCCAGGTGAGCTCGTCGCTGAAGACGTCGAGGAAGTTCTGCCACCCGATGAACTCGGGAGGGTTGACGAAGTAGTATCGCTGAAAGCCCACCACGAAGGCAATGAGGATGGGGAACCAGCCGAAGAAGAACTGGAACAGCAGGCCGGGCACGGTGAAGGCCCAGGCCGCCACGTCCCGGTACCGCGATCCGGCGGACAGCGATGCCATGGCTCAGGGCACCCGATAGTACGCGGCCAGGCGCGGCTGCCAGACCGTGTCGTGGTAGCGGGGAAACCACCGCTTGAAGAAACGGGTGCGGGCATCCAGCCACCGGCGCAGCCGCTCCGAGTCCTGCGGGTTGCGGTAGTTGAGCAGGTTGTTGTTTATCAACGCAGCCGTGCGCCGGAGCAAGTCTCTGAGGTCCACATTGCTGGTGCATGCCTCCGAGTACATCGCCTTCAGCGCGCGCTCCATCTCGTTGGTGGGAGGCTCGCGCAGGCCGAACTCCCGGGGCAGGGGCGGAGCATGACTCTCGCGGACCCGCCTGTAGAAGTCCATGTAGTCCGGCGGGAACACCTCCTCCAGCGGCTTGTCCAGCACGTTGACCTTGGGCTTGTAGGGCAGGCAGAGCATTTCCACGTAGAGCGAGCTGCCGCGGTTCTTGGCCCGCGCCTCGTCGGCAGCCGCTCGCACGCGGTTCACGAAGACGTCGCCATAGAACCAGCTCTTGCACCATTCGAAGGCCGCTTCGAGCTCCTCGGGCTTGAGCGTCGGATCAAATCCGATGGGATTCGTCACGGGCCGGAGCGGTGTATAGCCGCTGGGATGTCCGGGCAGGGGGACCATGCCAACGGTCTCGCCGTAGGGCTTGTCCTTGCCCAGCTTGTACGGGGACTCCAGGAACTCCCGCGCCGGGTGGGGCGAGAAGCCCGCAATCATTGCCGCGCGGCTCGCGTCGAACTCCGAGTGCCACTGCGTCCATCCATAGCTCACGCTGGTGAGCACCGATCGATCCCTGGCCACCATCTCCCGGGCGATCTCCAGCGACCGCAGCATCTCGGGATCCTTGTCATTGAACACCCAGGTGCGCTTGCCGGTGGGGTCTGGCACATAGGTGTCCAGCCCGCTGGAGACGTAGTACAGATAGCCCACCGAACTGAAGCCTCCGATCGCCGCGGCATAGCCGTATCGCTTCCTGGCGGGGTCGGTCAATCGCTTGGCGATGCGGCGGAAGTCGTCCCAAGTCCAGTTGAGCGGCGGTCCCGGTTCGCCCCGCTCATTCAGGATTCCCGCCTCTCGGAACCAGTCCTTGCGGAACTTGATGATGGTGGCGCCAAGCTCGTTGCCTGCAAGCGTGTAGATGCGGCCGTTGTAGGTTCCCTCCCGGCGGGACCCCTCGGGCTGCAGTTCGTACTGATCCCACTTCTTCATCAGAGGCGTGAGGTCCGCGTACAGACCCTGCTCGATGGTCTGGGGCAGGTCCCTGGCGATGTAGTAGGCGGGTGCCCGCTTGGCCTTGAGCGCCACTGCCAGCGCTGACTTGAAGTTGTCGGACCACATGTCGAACTGGATGTACTCCAGCTTCACCCGGGGATGTTGGAGCTCAAAGAGTGCCTGGTTGTAGAGGCCCATGATCGTAGTCACATCGCCCCAGTGGACCGCCTTCCAGATGGGCGCCCCCCACGGTCCCGCATCCTCCGGCAGAAGTACTCCGCCCCAGGAGCCCGGCACGCGGACGGTGATGTTCTTGTAGCGGAACTTCTCCATGTCGCTCTTGATGTAGTACTCGGCCGGAGTGAGGGGCTTGGTGGGGAGGTCCGCTTCGGTGCGTCCACAGCCCGGCAGCAGCGAGGCAAGGAGGAGGGTGGCTGACAGGACGGGCGGCGGCACCCGGCGCGCAGTGGATGGTCTCATGGCGACCTCTCGTGGGCACCCCAACTGGTCAGGACCCCGAAGACCGCCGGCCCGGGGGTGCCGGCTCGGCGTTCATGGGGAGTATTCTACTGCTGCCCACCGCCCCCCTCCGCGGGGCCGCCCTGGCATTCCAGGCAGTAGTAGGTGGTGCGCAGGTCGAGCCCCTGGCGGCGGACGCGGATCGGCGATCCGCACACGCGGCAGGGCTCCCCGGCACGCTGGTACGCCCAGAGCCGGTCCGCCTCTCTCAGACCGAAGTACGTGCGCCGGCGGCCCCGGCTCCCGTTCAGGCGCAGCAGGCGATGGCACTCGGCCAGGAGGCCGCGCAACTCCTCATCGCTCAGACAACGCACCGGGGTGAAGGGGCTCAGCCTGCACAGGAAGAGCGCCTCGGACTTGTACACATTGCCGACACCCGCCAGGATCCGCTGGTTCATGATGGCCACGCCGATCTCCACCTCCGGGTGGCGCCGCAGTCTCCTCAACGCCTCCTCGGCATCGAATGTGACGGTCATGGCATCCGGCCCCAGCTCAGCAACCCCTGAATGGCGCACGAGTTCCCGGGCGCCGAACAGCTCAACCACCGGCGCACTAAAGCAGGGAACTACCAGGTCTCGGGTATGGAGCACCACCCTGGCATGGTGGGCGGGCTTGCGCCAGGGCTCTCCGTGCCGGTAGATGTGCCATGAGCCCGTCATGCGCAGGTGAGTTCGGAGGACCAGGTCCGCGTTGCGCAGGTCCAGCCCGATCTGGGGAGGTGTGCCCACGGGCGGGTCGTCGGTCAGGCCCGCGCGGAGCACGATGAGCAGATGCTTCCCGCGCGCCTCCACGGCCGCCACGGTCCGTCCCTCGGGCGGTGTTCTCCGTGCGGTGGCGGTCACCTCGGGCAGGGACGACCCGAACCGCGTGATGGTCCGCCCAAGGAGTGCCATGCGCAGGCCGGCCGCGGTTCGGAAGAGCGTGTCCCCCTCAGGCATGGCTGCCACCTCCGTCACCGAACGGACTCATTGCCCTCACCGGCCGACTCCAGCGTCGCGGGCATCAGGCCGTGGAGGACTTCAGGCGCCGCCAGTAAGGAGAGACCGGAAGCATTCTGGCAGATGCGGCTGCCCGCATGGCACAGAGAAGCCAGCGGAGGGGTGCTCCCTCGCAGGGAGGGTATCCGCGGCGTCCGACGAATAGGGGCACGATGACGGCGGATTTGTGCCGCTGGCGTGGGAGGGAGAGCATGCTCACCGACGAGCAAGTGCGTGAGTTCCGGGAGCGCGGGTTTCTGCAGGTCGGCAGGGTGCTGGACGAGTCCACGACTCGTGCCCTCCGGCACCGCTTGGACGAGGTGATGGAGGGCCGGTCCAGTGCGCAGCCGGAGGCCAGGCGCAACCTGCTGGGCGATTCGGAGCAGGTCGTGGTGCAGGTGGTGAACATCTGGGAGGCCGACGAGTTGTTCCGGGACCACCTCTACAACCCTGTGCTCTGCGAAATGGCTGCCGAGCTCATGGGCACGGACGTCGTGCGGGTGTGGCACGACCAGGTGCAGTTCAAGCCGCCGCGCATGGGCGGACCCACGGACTGGCACCAGGACCACCCCTACTGGCCCATCATTCAGCCTCCTGACCTGGTGAGCGCCTGGGTGGCCCTGGAGGACGCCACGCTGGAGAACGGCTGCATGCGCATGGTGCCCCGCAGCCATCTCTGGGGGCCCCACAAGGACGGAACCATCGGCACCGACCCGGAGACCTTCGCGCCGCTCTACGATCCGGCACTGGTGCCCGAGGGGGAGCGGATCGAGATCGTGCCCTGTGAGGTGAGGGCGGGCGAGGCCATGTTCCATCACTGCCTCACGTGGCATGGGAGCCCGCCCAACCGCTCGGAGCGGGGACGACCCGCCATCGCCGTGCACTATATGCCCGGATGGACGCGCTACGAGCCCAGCGGGTCCCACCTGGTGGAGCACCGCGTGACCGTGCGGCCGGGAGACATACTGCAAGGAGAGTTCTTCCCGACCGTCTGGGATCACGGACCGGTCCGGGCACGCACCTGAGCCGCATCCCCGGCCGTTCGGAGGAGGATTCATGGAAACGCCCACGCTGATCCTGCCAGATCTGGCCGAGGACGTGGACGCCACCGCCGAGGCGTCCGGCCCCTGGGTGGTAATCCTTTACAATGACGACTACCACACCTTTGACGAGGTGATCCTGCAGGTGCAGAAGGCCACGGGATGCTCGCTGGAGCGGGCCGCCGAGATCACTCTGGAAGCCCACACCCGGGGCCGCGCCATCGCCTACACCGGCGAACGCGAGGAGTGCGAACGCGTCGCCGCAGTCCTTAGAGCCATCCGACTGCAGGTCGAGACCGACCTCTTCTGAGCGGCCGAAGGATTACGGACCGATCCGGGGCCCGAACAGCAGCACTCCGGCCACGGCCAGGAGCACCACCACCGTCGCGACCGCCATCAGCGTCCGGAAGAGCCTCGCCTCCTTGTCAGGGCCGACCGCGAGCCGGCAGACCGGACAGCGGTCCTGCTCGGGCTGGAGGGAGGTGCCGCAACCCCGGCAGGCGGCATCCCTGCCTTCAGGTGCCATGCCGGCTTCTCCGCCGCGCCAGATGCTCCTCCAGTGCGGCCAAGTCGAGGCAGGTGAGGATCCGCTCGGGCGGCACGCCGCCCTTTCGGGCGATGGCCACTCCCCAGCGCACGTAGTCCAGCTCCGCGATGGAGTGCGCATCGGGGTCGATGCTCAGCAGACAGCCCAGCTCCAGGGCGCGCTGGTGCCACCGCCAGTCAAGATCCAGCCGCCAGGGGTTGGCGTTTATCTCCACCGCCACGCCGTGCGCAGCGCAGGCCGCCAGAACTCGCTCCACGTCTACGGGATAACCCTCGCGCCGCAGCAACAGACGACCGGTCATATGCCCCAGGATCGTCGTGAACGGGTTCCGCACGGCCCGCAAAATCCGCTCGGTCTGCGCCTCGCGCTCCATCTTGAACTGGCTGTGCACGCTTGCCACCACGAAGTCAAACGCTTCCAGCACATCCTCCGGATAGTCCAGGGAGCCGTCGGGCCGAATGTCGGACTCGATCCCCTTGAGGATGCGGAACCCCGTGCCCGCGCAGCCGGCGTTCAGCCGGTCCGCTTCCGCGTGCTGAGAGCGGATCCGGTCCTCCTTCAGCCCGCCCGCGTAGAAGGCGCTCTGGGAGTGGTCGCACACGCCGAAGTACTGCCATCCCCGGGCGCGCACCGCCTCGGCCATGGCCTCCAGCGTATCCACGCCGTCGGAGTCGCGGGTGTGGCTGTGGAGGATGCCCTTTACGTCGCGCTCCTCCACGAGCCGGGGCAGGAGGCCAGCCAGAGCCCGGGCGACCTCGCCCCGTCCCTCCCGCAACTCCGGAGGAATCCACGGCAGGCCCAGCGCCGCGTAAACCGCCTCCTCCGTGGGGCAGGGCACCGGCTGGCCGCCATGGCTCAGCCCCGTCTCGGTCAGCGAGAGGCCCAGGGTGGCTGCGCGGCCAGCCAGCTCTTCCAGGTGGGCATCGGAGCCCGTGGCGAAGAGCAGCGCCAGCCCGTGCTGCTCCGGACGGACGATGCGGACCTCCGCCGGCAGGCCGGCGGGAATCGGCTTGTCGTCGGTTCCGGCCGCCACCACCACGATGCGATCCACCACCTCGCACGCGCGGCGCACCGGCCCCGCCGCCACGATGCGCCCCAAGTCGGAGCGCTCTCTGGCGAGCAGCGCGCAGGCCTCCTCCGCCCGCTCCACGGCCGTGGGAAGATGCATCAGCCCCGCCGTTCGCCGGAGGAGGTCCAGCCCTTCCAGGATCTTGGCCTCCAGCCGCGCGCCCAGCGACTTCACTCTTCCCAACTCCCCGGCCCGGGCGGCCCGCTCCAATGCCTCCAGGTCCGTGATCCCCAGCTCCCGGTAGAGGGCTGCCGCCTTCTTCGGGCGGAGTCCGGGCACCTTCAGCAACTCCAGCACGCCCGCAGGGTAGTCCGCTCGGAGCCGCTCCAGGGTCCTGTGCGTGCCCGTGCGGTGGAGCGCCAGGATCTTCTCCTCAATGGCCTCGCCCACGCCCGGAATCTCGCGGAGACCACCCCGGGCAACGACGTCGACAAGGGGCTCGTCCAGCGCCCGCAGGCCGGCAGCCGCACGGTAGTAGGCCTTCGCCTTGAACTCCGATTCGCCGGCCAGCTCCAGCCTCTGGCCGATCTCCGTGAGGAGGTCCGCCACTTCAGCGGCGGTCAGCAGACGCATAATCCATCGCCCCGCGCGGGTTCACACAGTGGGAGATTCACCTCCGAGGGCCGGATTCCATTCGGCTTTCGCCGGGACCCTCGGATGGAGCGGGCACATCCGCCGATGCCCGGCCGAGCCAACGTTCTGGCTCATTCAGCGGCCTCGTCTGGTTCGGGCACGGAGGCGGGATCGCCCGCGCCTCGGGCGGGGCCCGGGCGAACCTTCGAAAGCAGCGGCAAGCCCCCGCACTGCAACCCATTTTGACCCCTTGACAGGATGCCAAGAATCTACTATCATTCAAATGAGGATTTAACCCTGGTTAAATGGCGTTCCCTCAAGGGATGATGCCAGATGACTGCATCGGCCAAGCGCGTGCTCAGCCAGGCCGTCGAGGACTACCTCAAGGCCATCTACAAGCTTCAGGCCCACGGAGAGGCGGTGTCCACGACCGGCTTGGCCCGGAGGCTGGGCACGAGCCCCGCCGCCGTCACCAAGATGGTCAAGCAGCTCGCCCAGCTCAGGCTGATTGACCATACGCCCTACTACGGGGCGCGGCTCACCCCGTCCGGCGAAAAGGCGGCGCTGGAGATCATCCGGCACCATCGCCTGCTGGAGCTCTATCTGCACGAGGCGCTGGGCTACGGCTGGGACGAGGTGGACGCCGAAGCGGAGAAGCTGGAGCACCACATCTCCGAGGAGTTCGAGGACCGAATCGATCGGATGCTGGGCAGCCCGAGGCACGATCCCCACGGAGATCCCATCCCCACGCGGGACGGAGAGGTGGAACCGCCCAGAGGCCGGTCCCTGGCCGAGTCCGCGGAGGGGGACCGCCTTGTCATCCTCCGCGTGCGCGACAGCGATCCGAGCGTGTTGCGATACCTGGACCGTCTCGGGATGCGGCTCGCGGTGGTGCTGGAGGTCACTGAGGTGCAGCCCTTCAGCGGGCCGATCACGCTGCGGATCGCGGGCGAGACGCACTCCATCGGCCGGGAGCTGGCGGGGCATGTCTTCGTGGAGAGATGCGGGGAGGGCGGGAATGACGCTTGACATGCTCAAGCCAGGCGAATCGGCCGTCGTGGCCGAGCTGCAGTCGCAGGGGGCGGAGCGGAATCGGATGCTGGACCTGGGAATTGTCCCGGGCACGCGGCTGGAGGCTGTGATGCGCAGTCCGCTGGGAGACCCCATGGCCTACCGGGTGCGCAGCTCCGTCATCGCCCTGCGGCGGGAACAGGCCGGGAGAATTCGGATCGAACTGTTATAGGGCGCCGCACTGGCGGCTGGAGGAACAGCGGCATGGGAGTGCAGGCCGAGACGGTGAAGAGCCCTGCGTGCAGCGCATGCACCGCGAGCTGCACGAGCCAGCTTGTGCGCCTGGGAATAGGCACCACGGGATGGGATTACGTCATTGCGCTGGCCGGCAACCCCAACACCGGCAAGAGCACGCTCTTCAATGTGCTCACCGGCCTGCGCCAGCACGTGGGCAACTGGCCCGGCAAGACCGTAGTGCGCGCCGAGGGTAGCTTCCGGTTCAACGGTCGCAACTACAAGGTGGTGGACCTGCCCGGAACCTACTCCCTGCTCTCTGCCAGCTCCGACGAGGAGGTGGCACGGGACTTCGTGCTCTTCGGCCGGCCAGACGTGACCGTCGTCGTGGCCGACGCCACGCGCCTGGAGCGGAATCTGGGGCTGGTGCTCCAGGTTCTGGAGATAACCGACCGCGCCGTGGTTGCCCTGAACCTGATGGACGAGGCAGCGCGCCACGGGCTGCGCGTCGATTCCCGCAGCCTCGCCCGCGACCTGGGCGTGCCCGTGGTGCCCATGGCCGCCCGGCGCGGCGAAGGCGTGGCGGATCTCCTGGGGTCCATCGAGGAGGTGGCGACCGGAACATATGCCACCCGGCCGCGCCGCGTGGATCTCCGCGATCCGGTGCTGGAAAGCGCGGTGCAGACCCTGGCGGCCGAAGTCGACCGGGCCTTCCCTGGCCTGCCGAACGCCCGGTGGGTGGCCCTGCGCCTGCTGGAGGGCGATGAGAGCATCGCTCGCGCCGTGCGCGAAGGCACCCTGGGGGAGCTGACCCGGAACGGGCCATCTCTGCCCGACAAGCTGATGGCTCTGGAGGGGCGCTGATGCGCCTGAGCCGCGCCTGTGGAGGAGCGCCTGCGGCGCCCGGATGCCGCGCATGCGGCGCGCTGGGGAGATCGCACCTGGCGCGGCCGGCCGTTCTCATCAATGCGTCCGGTCACCGGAGAATCTGATATGTCTGCAATGTCCTCAAACACACAGGCTGTACTGGAGACCGCTCAAGCTCTGCGCGCCCGCCTGGGGGGAGGTCTCCATGACCGCGTAGCCGAGGCGCTGTTCACCGAGGCGGCCGCGATAGCCGACAAGGCGGTCACCCGGGAGGGCGAGGGGTCGCGGCTGCATCTCGACCGCACCCTGGACCGCCTGCTTACGAGCCCCTGGTTCGGCTTTCCTCTCATGCTGCTGCTTCTGACGGGCGTCTTCTGGATGACCATTGCCGGAGCGAACGTTCCCTCGTCGCTGCTCGCGGACCTCTTGCAGGGCACCGTTTATGGATGGCTTCACGCGGCAGCCGACGCCATCCACGCCCCCTGGTGGCTCTCCGGGTTCCTGATCGACGGAGTGTACCTGGCCGTGGCCTGGGTCACCAGCGTCATGCTCCCACCTATGGCCATCTTCTTCCCGGTCTTCACGCTGCTGGAGGACTTCGGCTACCTGCCGCGTGTAGCGTTCAACCTGGACCGTCTGTTCCAGCGGGTCGGCGCCCACGGCAAGCAGTCGCTCACCATGATGATGGGGTGGGGGTGCAACGCCGCAGGGGTCGTCTCCACGCGGATCATTGACAGTCCCCGGGAGCGACTGATCGCCATCATCACCAATAACTTCAGCATATGCAACGGACGGTGGCCTACCCTCATCTTGATGGGGACCATCTTCATCGGCGCCGCGGCACCGCCGGGAACTGCCAGCCTCGTGGCGGCGGCCAGCGTGGTCGCAGTGGCCGTGCTGGGGATTCTAGTCACGCTGGGCGTCTCGTGGTTCCTGTCCAAGACCTGGCTCAAGGGGGAGGCCAGCGCATTCAGCCTGGAGCTGCCGCCCTATCGGCCTCCGCGCATTCTCCAGACGCTGTACACGTCGCTCATCGATCGGACGCTGATCGTGCTCAAGCGCGCCTTGCTCATGGCTGCTCCGGCTGGCGCCGTGATCTGGCTCATCAGCAACATCCACGTGGGAGGCGCGAGTCTGGCGGGGCATGCGGTGGCGCTGCTGAACCCTCTCGGGCTGCTCATCGGGCTCAACGGGGTGATCCTGGTGGCCTACATCGTGGCGATCCCGGCCAATGAGATCATCATCCCCACGATCCTGATGCTTACGCTGAACCTGGCGCGCGCCGGCATGGCCCGGCAGGGCGTGATGCTGGAACTGGAGGACGGCCAGGTGCGTGACGTGCTGCGCGGCATGGGCGGCTGGACTCTCCTGACAGCGGTGAACCTCATGCTCTTCAGCCTGCTTCACAACCCGTGCAGCACGACGATACTCACCATTTGGCAGGAGACCCGCAACAGGAAGTGGACGGCTCTGGCCGTGGGGATCCCGCTGGCGCTGGGATTCGGCGTCTGCTTCCTGACCGCCACAGTGGCCCGGCTCGCAGGCTGGGTGTAGAGCGGGTCTCGGCGTACGGCGCGACGCCCAGAGCCCGGGCCACTCTTCTGCCAGCCCCCTTTCAGGCTGCGGAGGCCGCGGCCGACTATCCCTGAGGGCAGGGTTCGGCGGCGGACGTTCCGAGGCGGCCAATCACATACGAAGGAGGCGTGCCTTCCAGTGGGCCAGTTGCTCGGCTGCTTGTTGCTGCTCGTTCCATCCGGCGCAGGGGACCTCGCGGAACCCATCGCCACGGACCGGCCGGACTTCACCGAGACCGCCCGCGTGGTCCCGCGGGGCCGCATCCAGTGGGAATCCGGCATCGGCTTCACGCGCGCGGGAAGCGCGGCGGAGACTGCTCTCGGGGAGGCGCTCCTGCGGATCGCCACGGGACACCGCACCGAGGCGCGCGTCGGAGTCAACTCCTGGCTTCGAACCAGCGATTCCGGAAGGCGGGCAGCAGGGAAGGACGACTTCTCTCTGGGATTCAAGGTGGAGCTGGCGGACGCTTCCCCGCGGTTCTCGCTGCTGAAGCCAGACGTGGCCCTCATTGCCCAGACGAGCATTCCCAGCGGTTCGTCCGCGTACCGGGAGAGAAACCCCCAGCCGGAGGCGAAGCTCTGCCTCGCCTGGGACTTGGATTCGGCGACGTCGCTGGGATCGAATCTGAACTATGCCTGGGCCAGCGAGTCGGGCGACCGATTCGGGCGGTGGTCGGCCAGCGCATCCCTGAGCCGCGCGATTGGCAGGCGGCTGAGCGGGTTCATAGAGCTCTTTGCCTTCCTGCCCGCAGGCCGAAACGGGCCCAACGCCACCTACGCGCAGGGCGGGATTGCCTTGCTGCCTCATCCCGATCTGCAATTGGACTTCCACGCCGGCGTCGGTTTCAATTCGGCATCACCAGACTACTTCCTGGGCGTCGGAGTCTCGAGGCGGTGGTAGCGGCACGGGGTGTCGCCTGCTGCGTCACCTGAACGGCGTCTAGCGACTTTGGAGGATTCCCCATGGCCCCCGCTTCCGTCACACAGGAGTGCCTGAACAGGCTTCGGACGGCAGACTCGCCCACGGTGGCCAACGTGATCGAGCTGTTCGGCATCCGTTGCCGCGCGGCCGGATACGCGGGGCCGCGAATCAGGGCGGTCTACCCCGACCTGCCCCCGGCCGTCGGCTTTGCGGTGACCGCCGCGTTCCGCGGGGGCAGCGCAGAGGAGGCGGGCGCGGCCTACGGAGATCTGCCGGCCATGATCGAGCACTCGGCTTCCACACCCGCCCCCCGCATCGCCGTTTTCCAGGACCTGGACGATCCGCCGCGCGCTGCCACCTACGGGGAGGTCATGGCCACGGCCTTCCAGTCGTTTGGATTCGCCGGGCTGATCACCAGCGGCGCGGCCAGGGACATCGCGCAGGTGCGCCGCCTGGGGTTCCCGTGCTGGGCCTCCGCAACGATGGCTTCCCACGGGTGGGCGCGGATAGAGGAGATCGGGGTGCCGGTCGTGGTGGACGGTCTCCGTGTCCGGCCCGGCGCGCTTCTCCACGCGGACGCCAATGGCATTGTGGAGATTCCGCTGGCCATTGCAGGGACGGTGGCGGACCTGTGCGGGCCTTTCATGGAGGCCGAGCAGATCACTCTGCGCTATCTGCAACAACCCCACCGCACGCCCGAGGGTCTGCGGAGTGCCGTCGCCGAGATGCGGCGGGCCATCTCGGACCTCACCGAGCGCGCTCGCAGGATGTTGCCGGACGGCTGACCGCCGGACCGGGCGAATCAGGCCTGCCGCTTACTCCTCATAGAGGGGCCCCACCTCCACGGGCTGCCCCGTCCTCGAAGACTCCTCCATTCGAAGGACGAGCCGTGTTGCGGCGAGACCGTCCAGGCCGTCCACGGCGGGCGGCGTGCCCTCGATCACCGCTCTGACGAAGTGCCGAATGCTCTCGGCCGCGAATCCTTCCGGCCGCCCGGAGCACGTGGGAGCCACGAAGACGTCCGGATAGGACACCCGTTCGGTGTGCTTCTCCACCGCGCGGTGATGGGACGCATCGATGAAGACCGCCCCCCGCGTGCCAACGAACTGGCACTTCAGGTCGAAGAGCGAGGGCCCCGACTCGGGCAGCACCCAGCCGTTCTCCACATGGGTCACCAAACCCGAGCGCCACTCCAGAGTCGTCAGACAGAAGTCCGGGGTAGAGATCCCGTTGCCTGCCAGGAAGCGGGACCGCGTCACGGACGTCAGCCGCACCGGGACGTCCCTGTCCTGGCGCGCCTCCATGAGCCAGAGAAGCGTGTCCACGCAGTGGCTTCCCAGGAACCAGGCGGGCGACGAGCAGTCTGCCCATGGAAGCATGCGGGTGGGCACCTCCAGCGTGTCGTTCAGACGCAGGGTGGAGAGGAGCGGGTCGCCGAGTTCGCCTCTCTCGAGGGCCCCCTTGAGCGGCTGAAACAGCGGACTCCAGCGGTTGTGGAAGTCCACCATCAGGCGTCCCCCGCCGCGCCGAACTGCCCGCAAGATCGCCTGGGCATCCTGCTCTGTGGTCGCCAGGGGCTTTTCCAGAAGCACGTGCCGCCCCGATTCCGCGGCGCGGACCGCGGCATCCCGGTGGAGGTGGTCGGGGAGCACGACGGAAACGGCCTCCACGTCCGGACAGTCCAGCATCTCCTCCAGGCGGGCGAAGCAGGGAACCCCGCCCAGGGAATCCGCCACGTTCCGGGCGCGCTCCAGATTCGCGTCGCACAGTGCGGCCAGGCGCGCTCCCGGCGTGCTGTCGTACACCCGGGCGTGCAGCCGGCCCCAGTTCCCCACCCCGACGACGCCGAACCCCACTGCCATGGCGCTCCTCCGGGAGCGTATTCTCCGCGAGGAGCCCATTCTCCCCTCATACGGGCGGATGGACCCGCGTCCAATGGCTGCCACGGAGGAACCCGGCCGCTGTCCCCGAACTATCGCCCGGGCGGACGCGCCCCGGGGGAGAGCGCGTGTGGAGCTGAGCGCTGTCTGGGGAGCAGTCTGCGCCCTGGGGCTGGTCATCATGGCCGGTCTGATTGGCGCCGCGACGCTGGCGTGGGGATTCAGAGGCGCCAGCGCAGAGGCGTCCGCCGCGCCCAGCCGCTTGGAGCGTCCCCTCATCTGCGTGGGGCTGGGGCTGGGGCTCCTCTCCTATGTCCCCCTGCTGCTGGGCGCGAGCCGCATCCTCACGCCCATGGGGGTCCGCTCGGCACTGGGCATCCTCCTCGTGGCGGCCCTGCTGTTCGGCCTGCGCGCCGTCGTGGGATGGGACAGGCGGGATCGGGAGACTCGCGGCCACCCCGCATGGGCCTGGGCGGTGGCCGGGGTGGGATCGGCCTATCTGGCGTTGAGCTTTGTGTCGTGCCTGACCCCCATGGAGGACCACGACGGGCTGGCGTATCACGTGTACGCGCCCTGGCGGTGGCTTCAGCTGGGAACGATGAGCCACCTGCCCACGCACATCCACACCCAGTGGCCCATGGGCGTGGAGATGCTCTTTGCGCTCCTGCTGCCCGTGGCGGGCGATTCGGCCTGCAAGCCCCTGGTGGGGCTCTTCGCGGCGTTGGCCGCCGCGGCGACCTATCTGCTTGGCGCCCGGCTAGGGTCCAGGACTGCCGGGCTGGTCGCAGCCGCTCTCATTCCTCTGCGCGCGGGCGCTCCCAGCATCAACACCACCTCTGTGGAGGCCGCCCTCACTTTCCATGTCGTGATGGCCGCCGTGGCCTTGGCGGCGTGGCGGGAGAGTCGGAAGGTCCGGGCCCGGCGCGCGTGGTTTCTGATGGCCGTGGCCTTCGCGGGCTTCGCCTGCTGCACCAAGCTGAACGGGCTGCTCCTGGCCGGGTTCCTGGGACTGGCGGCAGCGGCACTGATGCCCCCGGGCACGGCACCCCGCGCCCGGGGCATGGTTGCCGCGGGCCTCGTGGTGGGCGCGGTGCTCACCGCCTCGCCCTGGTACCTGCGCTGCTGGGTGCAGACCGGCAATCCTGTGTATCCGTTCGCCTATGACCTGCTGGGCGGCGAGCACTGGAGCAGGAACGCTTCGTCGGTCCTCGCGGCCTATTTCCACACCTTCGACACACCCGGCGACAGCGTCGCGGCCCGCCATTACGCCGTTGTGCGCCATGTGTGGAGGACTGTCACCCTCGCGCTGATGGCGCTGCTTCTTCCGGGACCGCGCTGGTCGCGCGGCTTCATCGCCGGGTCCGCGGCATTCGCCATCGTGCAGATGTGGGCGGCCCACGTCCACCGCTTTCTGTTGCCCGCGTCGCCGTTTGCGGCACTCGTGGCAGCGTGGTGGCTCGTGGCGGTCGCGGGCAGCCGCTCGGAGGCCCGGGCGCGACTCTCCGGCTTGATGGCGCCGCTGGGCGCACGTGCGGAACAGGTCGTCTCGCGAGCC
>Ga0073934_10004261_pt1 | contig 24218 bp, 19 predicted proteins | sample LarsenN4metaG_FD_76834 | JGI IMG/M metagenome (GOLD analysis project Ga0073934, IMG submission 76834) | Hot spring sediment bacterial and archeal communities from British Columbia, Canada, to study Microbial Dark Matter (Phase II) - Larsen... ... | reverse complement strand
TAGAGCACCAGCCGGTCGCCGGGGCGAAGTGGTTTCTCCGCGTCTTTGTATCGCACGTCGCTGCTGAAGCCCATCGGCAGCGCCCCGGCGCCGTCGAGCGATTCCACGCGCGACTCGCCGCAATGCCTCAGTCGCGGCGGGTTATGCCCCGCACACGAGTACGTCAGCCGGCGTGAGGTCGGCTCGTAAATGGCATAAAACGCCGTTACGAAGTGCCCCGAACTCTGCGTGTACCGCATCGTGAGGTGATGATTCAGGTCATTCAGAAGCTCACTGGGCACCATGTGCTCGTCGCAGTGCAGATGGGCAATGCAGTGCGTGATTGCCATCACCACCGCGGCCGGCGTGCCGTGGCCGCTGACGTCGGCAATCAGAATTCCCCACCGACCGTCCGAGAGCGGGAAGAAGTCGTAGTAGTCGCCGCCCGCCACGACGTCTGATAGTGGGCGGCCAGCTCCATCGTTGCAATCCGGGGCAGTTCCGTCGGCAACAGCGACCGCTGAATATCGGCCACCACCTGCAGCTCGCGATCGACCGTCTCGTAGGCCTCTTTGAGCTGCTCCGCCAACGCGAGGTTGCCGGTCGCCCGACCGAACAGGTTCGCCATCCACACCCGCTCCGGCAGGTCCTGCTCCGGGAAGGCGTGGGGGTCCTTCCGTGTCGCCACCACCATGTTGAGGGCGACGCCCTGGTCGTACAGCGGCAGCGCCTGCAGCGAGCCTTGCCCTTCCAGAAACTCGTAAGCCGGATCGTTCGGTGAGACGTGCAAGTCCGGGATGATCCGTGGGGCGTCGGAGTAGATCAGTTCGCCGAGCAGACCGCCCGACAGCACCGGCAACCTCTCTGGAGACTTCCAGGGATTGAAATCGTCCCAGCCGCTGAACCGCGTGACCCGGTATTGCGGCCACTCCAGGCCGCGCCGGCTCAGTGAGATGCGGCGATCGACCGGCAGGAATTGCTGCATCCGGCGCGCGTAGTCCCGCACCATCTCCTGCGGGTCGGTCTGGCGGCTCATCTCCTTCATCATCTCGACGATGGCTGCCAGACGCGTCTTCCACTCCGAGGATTGGGGAGCGGCCTGTGGTTCCGTCAGTGTGGCGAAGACCATGAGGGTGTCTCGCGTCTGAACAAGGGTCGGTCGGCAAAGCCGGACGTCCTACGGGAAGAAGGCATACGGAAGCGTATCCCGGTCGCCCACTGACGCGAAACGTACAGATGTTCAATTCGCGAGATTGGGGGAGCTATGAAGGCTAGTTCATACACGGAGTGCCGGACGACAACCGCGGCCGGCCGGAAATTTGTCCCACTGCGGACTGGCGTTCTCGGCTATAATCTGCGTCCTCCTGCCGATGTTACTGTTGATGTGTCCGCGACGCCGTAAAGGATCTTGAGACTGTCCATGAGTTACGCCGTTTCGCCGTCATTGCTGGGTTGGTGGACCGCTAACGGAGTGCCCTTGGCGCTCGAGCCCAACCCCGTTGCCGAGGCCATCCAGAACATTTTCGAGCCTCTGTATATCGTCAACACGGTGAAAGGCTACGCGCTCGGCCGCGGCGGGGAAGGAGTCATCGGGCCGACATCTCACCACAGCCAGGCGTACCCGGTGATTGGGTTCGTCCCGCCGGTGCACCCGGAGAACCTCGGCGATCCCACGTTCTGCTCCGACCACGGCCTTCGCTATCCGTATGTGTCCGGCGGCATGGCGGCGGGCATCGGCTCCGAGGCGATCGTGGAAGCGATGGCCCGCGCCGGCATGTTGGGGTTCTTCGGTGCGGCAGGTTTGAGCCTGGAGCGCGTCGAGCAGGCCATCGACCGCATTCAGAAGAACATTCCCGGCCTGCCCTACGGCTTCAATCTCATTCACAGCCCGCACGACGGCAACCTCGAACGCGGCGTAGTCGAATTGTACATCCGCCGCGGTGTCACGCTGGCGGAAGCGTCCGCGTTTCTCGACCTCACATTGAACGTAGTTCGCTACCGCACGCACGGCATTCATCGCGGGCCGAACGGCGAGATCGTCACGCCGAACCGCGTGATGGCGAAGGTCTCCCGCGTGGAGGTGGCCTCCAAGTTCTTCGCGCCGCCGCCGGCGAAAATGCTGTCGGAGCTGGTGCGGCAAGGGCTGCTCACTCAGGAACAGGCCCAACTCGCGGAGCGGATTCCCGTTGCGCAGGATCTCACGGCGGAGGCGGACTCCGGTGGTCACACCGACAACCGCCCCGCGGTGACGCTCATTCCCACGATGTTGGCACTCCGCGAACGCGCCATGGCCCAGTACCAGTTCGCCCAGCCGCTGCGCGTGGGGGCCGCCGGTGGCGTGGCGACGCCGGCCTCTACCGCCGCCGCGTTCGTAATGGGAGCGGGCTATGTGCTCGTCGGCTCGATCAACCAGGCGTGCGTGGAATCGGGCACGTGCGACACCGTGCGGCAGATGCTTGCCGACGCTGAGCAGGCCGACACCACCATGTGCCCCGCCGCCGACATGTTCGAGATGGGCGTGAAGGTGCAAGTGCTGAAGCGCGGCACCATGTTCCCCATGCGGGCCACGAAGCTGTACGAGCTGTACCGCGAGTATCCCAGCCTGGAAGCCATTCCGGCGACGGAACGGGCCAACCTGGAGAAGTCGTTCTTCAAGACCTCACTTGACGACGTGTGGAACGGCACCGTGCAATACTTCCAGACGCGCGACCCCGGTCAGATCGCCAAGGCGGAGAAAGATCCCAAGCACAAGATGTCGCTGGTGTTCCGCTGGTATCTCGGCCAGTCCTCGCGGTGGGCAAACTCGGGCGTCGCAGACCGCCGGCTGGACTACCAAATTTGGTGCGGCCCGGCGATGGGCGCCTTCAACGAATGGACCAAGGGCACCTTCCTGCAGCAACCGGCCAACCGCAACGTGACCGTGGTGGGATACAATCTGCTGTACGGCGCGGCGGTGATGACGCGGATCAACTCGCTGCGCAACCAGGGATTCAACGTACCCACCGAAGCCCTGCGCGTGCCGCCGCGCGAACTGGCAGATTTGCAGGCGCGGTTGGGGTTGGTGTGATGAAGCCCGGCTTTTCCGAAAGCCGGGCTTTTGACTCGCTGGAGTGCCACTGACGAGCATTTTCGCTCGCCAGTGCTGCTTCCGCTGGGTGTCACGGCATCACTGTCGTTAAGCACCTGGCGAGGAAGCTCAAGTAGGGCTGGACACCGTCATTTGCGAGTTACCGGCGGCTTCAGCACGGCCGACAACGGCACCTGCACCTGCGCGTGATCCGGCAACTCGAAGCTCGCCGTGTCCGTGACTTTGAGCGTCTTCCTCGCGGCAAACGTGCCGTCGGGACGCGGCTGCGAATAGCACTCCAGCTGCCATGATTCGAGGGTGAAGATCCACACTTGCGGCACGCCGGCCCGCGCATAGATTGGCAGCTTCTGGCGATCGTAATCGACAGACGAATCGGCAACCTCGATCAGCAGGGCCGCGTCTGTAGCCGTTGGATGCCGCTGTTCGTAGTCGACTGCCTCACCACGGAGGACGGCCAAATCCGGCTCGGGCACGCTGTCGCGTGTCACGAAGCTGTTCTGCACTCGGACGTACCAACCCTCGGGCAGATGCCGGACGAGCCAGTTGTTGAGCATGTCCACCCGAATGTCGTGCAAGAGGTTCTTCGCCATCCGGGGAACCAGCCACCCTTCCAACAGTTCCAGGTTGTCGTCCTCGCAGAACTTTCCGTCCTCCGTCAGTTGCTGATATTCGGCGACCGAGAATCGTTTGACCGGCCACGGCGGCGAAAGCCCGGGCGGGACTTTGACCGCGGTTTGCATTGGCAATTCGGCCGTTGACATGGTTGGCGTCCTCGGGGAGGCCCATCATAACATGTTGGCACACCTGATTGGGCGCACATCCAGCGAAGCTTACGCCCCCCGCTCGGGAAGACCGCGCGCGATCCATCCTCCGCCCAGCACGCGGTCGCCGTCGTACAGCACCACCGCCTGGCCTGGTGCGACGCCGTATTGTGGGGCGTGAAAACGCACGATCACCCGGGGGCTCACACCCCTCGGCTCGCCGGGGTGCTCGAGGATTTCGACATCTGCTGCCGCGGCGGTGTGTTGGTAGCGAATCTGGGCGAGACACGTGAACGATCGCGGCACGTCGTCGATCAGCCAGTTCAGCCGGTTTGCTTCCAGCGCCGCACACGCCAGGTCGTCCTTGGTGCCGAGGACCACGCGGCGGGTCTCCGGCTCGATACGGATCACGAACCTCGGCTCGCCGAACGTGATGCCCAGCCCCTTCCGCTGGCCAATGGTGAAGCGTTCGTAACCGGGATGCTGGCCGAGTACGCGGCCTGTGGGATCGACGAACTCGCCGGCGGTTTCGCTCACGCCGCGGTGGCGCTGCAAGAAGCCGACGTAGTCGTTGTCCGGCACGAAGCAGATTTCCTGGCTGTCGGGCTTCTCGGCCACGCGCAGACCGGCTTCGGCCGCGAGCGCACGAATCTCCGGTTTTGTGAACGAGCCGACGGGAAACACGATTCGCTCCAACAGCGGCCGCGCGATGCCGAAGAGCACGTAGGACTGGTCCTTGAGCGGATCGCGCCCGCGCACCAGCGCCGGTTGTCCATTCACTTCAGCGATCTGCGCGTAGTGACCGGAGGCAATGCCGTCCGCGCCGACCTGCTGTGCGAACTCCCACAACCGGCCGAACTTCAGCCAGTTGTTGCACATCACGCAGGGATTGGGCGTGCGGCCGGCGAAATATTCGTCCGCGAAGTAGTCCTTAATGCGCCCGAAGGCGTCCTGAAAATTGAGTGCGTGAAAGGGGATGTCGAGGGCATCGGCCACGCGCCGCGCATCGGCGGCATCGACGGCGCTGCAGCAACCTTGCTGATGGGGCTTTGCAGCAACGACGGGCAGCGCCGCGGTTCCCGTGTCGCAGGCGTAGTCTTCGGCGGCCCCGGACCGCATGAACAGACCAATGACTTCATAGCCTTGCCGCTTCAACAGCACCGCTGCCGCCGAGCTGTCCACGCCGCCGCTCATGGCGAGGACAATGCGCGCTCCCTGGCGAGCCGCCGGGCGTAAGCCCGCGGGTTTTGGAGCTCGAAGCACCCGCGGGCTTACGCCCGGCGGCTCGCCAGGATCAGTTTCCATCATGCGCGTGTGCCAGGTCGTTTTCCGTGGACAACAAGCCCACGTCGAGAAGGCTCTTCACGAATTCCCGTGCCACCGGTCCGGCGACCTTGCCGCCCGAGCCGCCGTGCTCCAACACCACGGTGAAGGCGATTCGCGGGCGGTCAGCGGGAACATAGCCTGCGAACCAGGCGTGATCGGGCCGCCCGCCACCCACCTCCGCAGTGCCGGTTTTGCCTGCGATCGCCACCTCGGGGAGCCTCACGGAATGATAGGCGGTTCCCTGCGGATCGTGCACTGTACGATACAACCCCGCGCGAATGGCCGCCAATGTTTCGTGGTGCAGGCCAACGATGGGGGTGGGTTCCGGGTGGGCAAATGCCGGCCGGGCTTCCAGTGCCGATTGCACGACCGGACCACCCGAGGCCACCAAGTGCGGGGTGACCAGGAAGCCCTCATTGGCAATCGCCGCCATCATCCGGGCCATCTGCAACGGCGTGACAGTGAGCGACGACTGGCCAATCGCCAGGCCGAGCGTGTCGCCGGGATGCCAGCGCTCGGAAGAAACCCGGGAGCTGACGCTCCCGGCTCGTCCTGGAGACGGCAATCGGCCGCTGGCTTCGCCGGGGAGGTCGATCCCCGTCGGTTGGCCGATGCCCAGTTTGGACGCCCAGTCCGCGAGCGCCTCCGCTCCCGCCCGTCGCGCGCCGGTGAAGAAGTAGACATTGCACGACCGGCACAGAGCGTCGCCGAGCGTTACGCTGCCATGACCAAAGCCGTAATGGCGGAACGCGAGGCAGCGGTATTGGTCGGGCCGGTCAAGATAACCTTGGCAATGAATTGGCGTGTGCGGGTCGAACGTGCCGGTTTCCAGCAGCGCGACCGCAGTCGCCGCTTTGAACACCGAACCGGGAGGCAACGCCATCTGAGTGATCCGCGGGAAGAACGGTTTGCGGGGATCGGCCGCCGCGGCTTGCCAGTGCTCCGGATTCGGGGTCACCAGCCAGTTCGCGTCGAACCGCGGCGCCGAAGCGGCGACGATCACGGCACCGGTGTGAACGTCGAGCGCTACCAGGCAGCCTCCTTGCGGGGGTTGACGCGCTGTTCCCGGCGCTTCGTCCTCGGCGGCGTTCTCCGAGGGAATCCGGTCCAACGCGGCATCGAGAAGTTGCTCCGTCCGGCGCTGCAGTTGGGGATCGAGCGTAAGAACCACGTCGCGACCGTGCTGAGGCGGTTCGATGACTTCTGTCCGCAACACGTCCCCATGCCGATCAAGAACCGTCCGCTGGCGTCCGCGGCGGCCCTGGAGGATGGCATCATACTGACGTTCCAAACCGCTGCGGCCCTGCGCATCCGCGCGGGAGTCCGCAGAAGCCTCCGCGCCGATGGCGGTTCGCGCGCCGAGCAAGTGCGCCGCGAGGTCTCTCTGCGGATAGCTGCGACGGGAATGGCTCTCAATCCGCACGCCGGGATAGCGCTCCGGATGGGCCTCGATCTCTGCGGCCACGTCGGCATCGACGTTTGTCAGCAACGCATGGAAGTCTTCCTGTTCCTGGATCACGAGGGGCGGAAGCGGCATCCGCGCAGGTGGTTGCGTCAGCGCCTCGCTCAGTTGAACCCAGGAGAGTAGGACGGATGTCCAATCCGTCCGCCCGGTGCCGGATGGATTGGACATCCGTCCTACGTGTTCCCGGCGCTCGTTCACGGACCACCAGATCGATTCGACGCGGTATTGAATCTCGCGGCGAAGCCGTTGCAGCTCCTCACCAGATCGGTTGGTCAATTCGCCGAGATCGTGCCACAGTTGGTCCCGACGGGCCTGGACGTTGGCCAGTTCGGACGCGACGAGGGCCGACTGTCTCCTCTCGGACCGCGACAGCCGGGACCAGGCCTGCCGACGCAGCCAGTGCGGATCGGCCGGCTGTTCGAGCCACCGATAGTGCACGCAGACGTCGTAAGTCATCACGTCGTCTGCGAGAACCAGGCCATCGGCGGCGAGGATGCGACCGTTCCGCGCCGGCAGATCCTCTTCCACGGCCCGTGTTTCTGAGTACACGGCCAGGAATTCCGGCTGCAACCGTCCCTGAAGATGTGCAAGACGCACCGCGACAATGAGCAACGGCAACGTAAGGAGCGCCATCAACCAACCAATTCGGCGATCGGGATCGGCATCGAGCGTGTCCGCCGAGTTTGCGGAGCTTTCGGGCAGCCAGTCAACGAAGGGACGCGTAGACATGGGATGGTGATGGACTGGCGTCGAGGTTCCGCCCGATGTGTCTTACTCGGTCAGCATGTTCCAGCGATTGGCGAGCACGATCGGACGGCCGCTGCCGGCGGACGACAGGAGCCGTTGGAATGTCCAGATAACGCACACGAAGGCCATCACGACCGATGCGGTCATGACCGCGGATTCCACCGCGCTGGCCATCGTCTGCTGCAGTGTGCCGGGCGTCCGGCCGAGCATTGTCGCCAGCCCGCTGCGAGCCGCTTCGTCGCCGCCGGCGATCAGAACAGCGATGACCGCGCGGGCGCTGCCGGTGCGACGCATGGCAGGGGGAAAGACCGCGGTCGCCAATGCCCCCAAGATCGCGTAGGTCGCCAGGTGCAACCCCAGGCGATCGTGGCCCGCGGCATCACATGCGACACCCGCCCCTGCCGCCCACCAGACCCCGATCGGCGAGCGCGACACCGCCCACGCCGCAACCGCGGCCGTCAACGACACCTGTGGCACGAGGGTGGTCTGCAAGACGAGCGCGGCATAAATCGCCGCCAACCAGCCGATCGCCACCAGCAAACGATGAGGCATCTCGCCGTCCTGCTTCTTTCACATCAATCGGTCCAAACGCGACTGGGGTTCAGGGCGGCACGAAGGACGTGCACGTGGGTCAGCGCGTTCGGATCTGCCGCAGGTTCGACGACGAGCGTCCATTCGCGATCACCCGGTGCAGCACCAGCCTCGACGACACGCCCATAGGCAAGTGCGGCCGAGAGCGCGCCGTCGCGGTCCCCAGAGAACACCAGGTCGCCCACGCGCACTGCGTCTTCTACCGGTACGCCCTCCAACCGGCAGCGCCCGTTGCCGTCCCCGCGCAACAGGCCCGACGCACCCCACACCGGACCACCCTCAGATTCGCGGACGAGTTGAGCACGGCCGCGGTATGCAGGATCGGTGACGGGCAGGATTATGCTCGTCCAGCGGCCGACCGCCGCGACCTTGCCGACAATCGTGCGACCGACCAGCAGCGCGTCCTCCGGGGCGATCCCGGCTGCCGCACCCAGATCGACGAGCGGTCCGCGCCCCTGCAGCACCACGGCCGATTCGCGCACGCCGTGCTTCCAGCCGCGATCGAGAAACCGGCCCTCGCGCCAGGCCTGGGACGTCGCTTCGCCCAACACCGCGGCCTCGATCAGCGCCGGGACCAGGAGCCGTTCCGACTCGAAAGCCGAATTGACCGAAGTCCAGGGATCTTGCGGCGTTGACCGCAGGGACGCCAACTGCGCGGACAGGCGCTGCACGCGCTCGGTGGCCGTGTGAAGGTCGTCTTCCGCGCGATCCAATCTCGCTTGCAATTCGGCAACCTTTGAGTCGGTACGCAAAGAGCACCAATCGCGCGCCGTCTGTTCGACGGCCCCGACAACTTCGTAACCCGGGAATAACGCATCTGTCGTCATCGCATGGATGCACTGCGTCAGGCCCTCCGGCGCATGCCAGAGCAACAAACCCGCCAGGCACGCGCCGAAGGCAACAATCCACGGGGATAGCAACAGCGTCCGCACGATTCGTCATTCCGCTCAAACGACGACCATTTTTCTCGACTTTACTGACACTTGACACCTGATTCCCAATAACGCTTCCCCTCACGCCGCCTCCGACTCGATGCCGCTGCGCCACCGATCCAGATGCTCCGCGCAAATTGCGGCGCCGCGCACCACCGTCCGCTGCGGATCGGCAGTCACCTGCACCGGAATCCCCAACCGCTGTTGGAAGAACAGCGATATCCCTGGCAGACACGCTCCGCCCCCCGACAGCACCAGCCCCGTGTCCGCCAGGTCCGATACCAGCTCCGGCGCACACTGCTCCAGCACCGACTGCACGCACCGCAGGATTGATTCCAGCGGATCAGACAGCGCCGCACGCACTTCTTCGCTGGTGATGATCGCCTTCCGCGGCACTCCGCTCACGAGATCCAGTCCGCTGACCTCCGCCGTCAGTTCCTGGTCGAGAGGGGCCGCACAGCCGATGCGCCGCTTCAGGTGCTCGGCCGTCGTGGAACCGATCTTCAGCGAGTAGTGCCGCCGCACGTATTCGACAACGGCCTCGTCCATTTCATCGCCGGCGACCCGCAAGGAGCGTCCGGCGACAATCTGGCCCAGGCTCAGCACCGCGACTTCGGTGGTGCCCCCGCCGAGATCGCAAATCAAATTCGCCAGCGGCTCCGAAATGGGTAGTCCGGCGCCGATCGCTGCCGCCTTTGCCACCGGCACCAATGTGACGTGCCCTGCCCCGGCGCGCTCGACACTGTGCAGCACGGCTCTTCGCTCCACCGGCGTAATGTGCGCCGGCACGGGCAGCACAACGCGCGGACGCAATCCCGGAGTGCTGCGGCCCAGCTTGCGCAGAAAGTATTGCAGCATCGCTTCGCACAGCTCGTAGTCGGTGATCACGCCGTCTTGAATCGGGCGCACTGCGGTGATGCTTTCCGGCGTGCGGCCGAGCATCTGCCGGGCCAGCTTCCCGACCGCGGTCCCCTGCCCCAGCACGCGGCGGCTCCCCTTCTGGAGCGCGACCACGGACGGCTCGTCGAGCACGACCCCTTCGCCGGGCACCGCGATCAAGGTGTTCGCCGTGCCGAGGTCAATCGCGAGATCGGGGCATAGCCAATGTCGCAGCCCGCGGAACATCCCTGTCACCGCTACGAGCGATCAACGAATCACGCAGTGCGCACACCGACCCCAGTGCGGCGCCGCGCAGGTGGCGTTTTGTATCTCAGGCTGGAAAACGTCACAAGACGCAATCGGCAAAATCTGCCGCTCTGCCCGGCTAGACCCGACCCGCGGCGTTCGATCGCTGTACCGAACACGGGGTACAGAGTAACTTGCGCCAACGATCCCGGCGAAAAGCGGGAAACTTACCCCGGTTGAAGGCGTCCGCCATGCAACACGTCTGGAGATACTGCCTTGGTTGCCTGCTCCTGGGATCAACAACCGTGCTGGCCGACGACTCCATCCGCCCGTTTGCCATCCACGTCGACGGCGCCGTACTCACCGATCTCCGCACACGGCTCGATCGCACCCGCTGGCCGGACCAGATCAACGGTACCGGCTGGGAATACGGAGTCGACACCGCCTCTATGAAGCCGCTCGTCGAGTACTGGCGAACCAAGTACGATTGGCGCACCCACGAGCGGCAGCTCAACGGTTTGCCGCAGTTCCACACGCGGATCGACGGCGTCGACCTGCACTTCCTTCACGTGCGCTCGCCACACGAGATGGCGCGACCCCTGGTGCTGGTGCATGGCTGGCCGGGCTCCGTCTACGAGTTCTACAAAATTATCCCCATGCTCACCGAACCGGAGAAGCACGGCGGCACGGCCGATGACGCGTTCCACGTGGTCTGCCCGTCGCTGCCCGGCTTCGGCTTTTCGGAAAAACCGAAAGAGCGCGGCTGGAACTCGCAGCGGATCGCGGAATCGATTGCCAAATTGATGGCCCGGCTGGGATACGAACGCTACGGAGCACAGGGAGGCGACTGGGGTGGCGGCATCGTCCGCTGGCTGGCCTCGAACGACGGCGGACACTGCATCGGCGCCCACAGCAACTTCCCCGCAGGCAGCGCTCCACCGGATGACCCCATGCGCGGCATCTCTCCATCGGAACGCGATCGCATGCAACTGCGGGCCGCCGAACTCACCGATCACCGCGCGTATGGAGCCATCCAAGGCACGCGGCCGCTCACGCTCGGTTACGGCCTCAACGATTCCCCGGTGGGCCTCGCGGCATGGGTGGTCGACAAGTTCTGGGCGTGGAGCGACCACGGCGGCGAACTGGAGCGCAGCTTCACCAAGGACGAATTGCTCACCAACGTGATGATTTACTGGGTGACGGACACGATGCCCTCGTCGGTGCGGATCTATTTTGAATCGCAGCACAACCTGCCGCGGCCGGCATCCATGACGCCCTTCGAACGCACCGGACGGCCGGCGCCGATGGGGTTTGCCCTGTTCCCCAAGGAAATCAACGTGCCGCCCCGCGCGTGGGTAGAACGCAGCCTGGGCAGCCAGCTGGTCCACTGGACCGAAATGCCCCGGGGCGGCCACTTTGCCGCCCTGGAAACGCCGGACCTGCTGGCGGCCGACGTCCGCAAGTTCTTCCGCAACCTGCCGAGCCAGCAGCCGAAATGACGAAATGACATCCGTCCGTGAACCTGACTTGGGAGAATTCCCCAGGAAAGTTATACTGCGCGTGTCCCACTGCCTGGTGGTGTAACGGTAGCACGAGTGACTCTGGATCACTTAGTCCTGGTTCGAATCCAGGCCGGGCAACTTGAAAAAACCCCTTGTTTCCTAGCGGATTCGAGGGGTTTTTCTTTTTTGTGAATTCTGGATCATGTTCCAGAATTTCGCCGATTTGACCCTATTTCCCCATCGATTCTGGAACACATTCTGGAACGGCTGAGGTCAAGGCAAAAACGGCCGCTCCGAGCTTCTGTCCGTACCCGGAGCGGCCAGGCTCCCAACGCAGGAGCAGAGGAGCAGAGTAACCCACGCAAGATGTTGGTGCCATCGAGTGGGAGACGTCCACCTGATGCAGTGACGAAGACAAGATTCAAGATCTGTCTGAGCACAGACAAGAATGCACCCGCCACGATGCGTACGTGCGACCTGCGGTTTAGGAAACCATCAGGGGGATTCGGGTGAATCCTGCGACAAATGCCTGAAACTCAGGGCTTTTCTCTGTCACGAGCAACTCTCTCGGCGTTTCCACACGCTCCAGATTGTTAGGCGTTTTCCAGCGTTTGGCAAGGTATCTGTGACAGAATCAGTGACGAACGAAGAGTTGTCCTGTCCTCTGATCAAGTCAACGGAACGCATTCGTTTCGCGGCGATCCGAGTCAGTCGATATTGCCTGAGACCGATTTCGTGCGCGTGGGGGAGGTCGCGGAGAATCATTGCGGCCAGTCTTCGAGGAGGACCGAGTGAACCCGAGGGCGGAATCCGTGTTACGGCGGCAGTGGGAGCGGCAGGCGGGCGCAGCGTGCGGCCGAGAACCACTCCAGCGCCTCGTAGCCGCGCTGTTCCAAGGTGACCAACAGCGAAGTCAGGATCGCTTGCGCCCTGGCCCCCCGCCACGTCCGGTTTCCGCCCCACACCTTGCGGTTGACGACCGCCGGGCGGATGGCCTGCTCGGCCCGCCAGTTGGTGGCGTCGATCGTGGGATCGATCAGGAACCAGAACCAGTGCATCGCTAATTGGTGGGGAACAATTGCTCATTGGATTTCGTTTAGGCCCGGCATTCATGCCGGGTGACAGGAGCACACCAGAAATCTCTTCAGCTCCGTTCACGGGGCTTCGGCAGGGATGGGAGTTGACCCGCGACTCGGACAAGCCCCGTGAACGGGGCTGAAGAGAAACTCGGACATCGCATTGTTAACCCGGCATGAATGCCGGGCCTAAACAAACAGTCAGTCGCAGCGCCCACCATTTAGCGACTGCACCGGCCTACGTCGAGCACTACAACACAGTGAGGCTGCACAGCGCCCTGGGCTACCTCACCCCGGCCGACAAACTGGCCGGAATGGATGCCGTGATCTTCGCCGAACGGGACCGCAAACTGGAGGAAGCCCGCCAGCGCCGAGCACAGGCTCGACTGGCCACGCGGGAGGTTGCCGGATGACCAGCTGCGCGCTACAAGAGCACCTGACCTGGGCGGAGGATACGGCTCTGCAGCGGTGCAACCGGAGCGCCGCCCCAGGGGTTGGTGTGAAGACCTGGCCGGATCCTCTCCGTCCCGGTCACTTCACCACTTCACATCAACACGAATGCGAAAAACCGGTCTGGCACGACGCCAGACGCCGACTGGCAGGATGCCTTCTGCTACTGGCTAATCCCGACCAGTCCGAATTCCAGTTCACGCTGAACCAGGACACCGGGAACATCATTCGCCATGCTGTCCGTTTCCCGGCGGAATTGGCAGTCGGGAAATCGGCTTTACGCGTTCCTCGCGGCCGTCCGGCCACAAGCGGACCACCCAACCGTCTTTGCCGATCGTCACCGGGTGGTTGAAGGCGCTGGCCTCGCGGCGGGCTTTGTCGGTGACCGCCCAGCCGATGTATTTCCAGTCGGCGCGCGTGAGCTCTGCGTCGCTCTTGGCGTGCGGGTTGACGTGGCCAGTGGGCGGCGGCGACAGGAACGGTTCGGGTGCCATGGAAACGCCTTGCAACGGGAACTGCGGCGGATCGATTTCAGTTTAACCGATGCGGCACGTGCGCAAAACGCGAATTCGGACACCGCTCACGGACGCATCCCGCTCGCCTGCAACTGCTCCCTTAGCCACGCCGGGCGGTCGGTGGTGATGCCTTGCACGCCGGCGGCGAGCATTTGTTTCGCGATGGCGGGGTCGTTGACCGTCCACACGTAGAGCTGCAGTCCCTCGCTTTTCACGCGCTGGCCGAACGCGGGGTCGATGAAGTCGCAGGCGGACAGATCGAGTCCGTCGGCGTGCAGCTCCTTGGCGCGGCGGATCAGTGCGTCGGGCGTGTGATTCCATTCGTTGGTTTTTTTGTCGCGCTTGATCGAGACCAGCCAATACGCCTGGTGCTCAGGCAGCGCCTTTTTGCACGCGGCGATCACTTCGTCTTGAAAGCTGATGATCGCCAGTGCGGAGGCGGGCTTGCCGGAGGCTTTGAGGATGCGCGACAGCTCCGGCACGATCTCCGGGCCGCACTTGATTTCGATGAACACCCGCTTGCCCGCGGGAATGGTGGCGAGCGCTTCGCTGAGGAAGGGGATCTTCTCGCCGGCGAACTTGGGATCTTTCCAGCGGCCGACGTCGAGCCGGCGCAGCTCATCCGCAGTTTGTTCGACGATCAGCTTCTTGACACCGGCGGTGCGCTCGGTGTCCTTGTCGTGGGCGAGGACGATCTGGCCGTCCTTGGAGAGCCAGACATCGAACTCGACGGCGTCGGCGTTTTGTTCCCAGGCCAGGCGGATCGAGGACAGCGTATTCTCCGGCGCTTCATATGAGGCGCCGCGATGGCCGACGATTTCCACGGGAGGGGCCTCCGCGGCAAAGGTGGCAAACAGAAGAATCCCGATCATCGATTTTCCTTTGACCACGTCGGTCGCTTGCGGAGTCGCGTGCCGCGCCGGTTCAGGACGAGTGCGGGGCGCGAAGCCACAAGCGAAGGTCGGGCGCGGTTATTCCTTCGGCACTGCGATCATATCCATTGTGATGGTGCGTCCTGCGCGGCCCGTTCCGACCACTTTCGCCTTCGATGCCGCCGGTGGTACGTGTCGATCGTAGAACTCTGGGCGCAGGTCGTTGAGGAGTTTGCTGACGCCGTCGTCGGAGACGTAATACGTGGCCTTGGCGAGATGCTTCAAATCGCTGCCGGCGGCTTCCGTGGCGCGTTTGAGCGTGGCGAACAGGTCGCGGACTTCGTCGGCGCTGTCGGGATCTTTCGTGCCGAACAGGCCGGAAACGTAAATCCGCTGCGGCACGTTCACCCGCACCACGCGGCAAAAGACCGGCGAAGCCGTCATTCCCGGCGGTGTGATGTACTCCACGCGCGGCGCGCTCGCTTGCGGCTTCGCGCTTGCCACCAATTCGATCTCAATCGGCGACGTCGATTCCCATTCGACGAGCGACACCGGTACCGGAAGCTTCTCCGGAAATGCTGCCAGGATTTCCTGCAGCGCCATGGACGATTCGCTCATCGGCGTCAGAAATGCTTTCACGTGCACGACGTCGTGCGCCGTGAGTTCGAGGAACCTCAACGTCGTCAGCAGGCTGGCCATCGTTTGTTTCGTGGCATCGGCGAGTGTGCCGTCTCCTTTTTCTGCCTGTCCGGAAATGTAGACGGCGGGACCGTCGGGCAGCACCGCTGTGCGCGTCAGGTCGTTTCCCCGCCGTAGCTCACTGCGGCGCACGCCCGGTGTCGGCTGGTCGGTCCGCGCGACAGCGTCCAGCGCCACCATTACCGCGGGGTTTGGCAGTCGCGTCTGCACGAAGCTCACTGCCGGCGGAGTCTTGCCGGCAAAGCGTGTGGCCAGCTCCTGGTCCACCAGTTCGCTGATGGAGGGGTGCGAGACGTAGACGTTGATTTTCACCGCCTGTGCAAGAGAGCTCTGTTCTGATTTAAGGACGTCGTCGAGTCGCGTGAAGGCCTGCCGCACCTGGTCGGAGGGCGGCGTGGGCGCGACGGATGGCCCCAGCGGCACGAGCTGTGCGGTGTGCACCAGCGCCCCACCAGGCACGACGACGGCCAGGCTGCGGCCGGTTTTTGCGTCGGGTTCAATGGCCACGACATCCGCGGCGAATGCGGCGGTAATGATCATCATCACGTGCAACATTTCGCGTCTCCTAGGCGTGTGGCCCATGGTACGCAAAGCGCGCGACGACGTCGAATGTGCACCGTTTAGCCGCGACCCGAAGGGGAGCGCTCTGCGTCGATGCCTCCAACGTGCAGAGCGCTCCCCTTCGGGTCGCGGCTAAACAAATGCGCGCTGGCAAATGGCCCGGCGAGCCATCACACTACGTTGATGGTTTGTATCGGCAAGGAGCGTTCACGATGAAAACGGTTTCGGCATGGGCAACCGGTTTGGCGGCGTGGTTTGCGGCTTCGGCATTCGCGGCCGAGCCGTTGTCGCTGCATCTGCGCTCGCGCGTGGAGGTCGCGCCGGAGACGGGGCGGTATCGGCAGGTCGTTGAGACGAAACAGTGGGATCCCGCCAAGACGGCGATCGTGGTCTGCGACATGTGGGACACGCACACCTGTCCCAACGCGGCGGCGCGCGTCGCCGAGATGGCCCCGCGGATGAACGAAGTGCTGAAGGCAGCACGCAACAAGGGCGTGCTGATTATCCATTGTCCTTCGAACACGATGGAGTTCTACAAGGACCATCCCGGTCGCAAGCTGGCCCAGCAGGCGCCGCCGGTGGAAACGAAACGGCCGCTGGAGAAGTGGTGTTATCTCGACAAGGACCGCGAAGGAGAATTGCCCATCGACGACAGCGACGGCGGCTGCGACTGCGAACGCACCTGGAAGAAGGGGGACCCGTATCCCTGGACCCGGCAGATCGCCACGCTCGAGATTATGGACGGCGACGCCATCACCGATTCCGCCGAGGCGTATTACCTGATGCAGCAGCGCGGCATCACGAACCTCATTGTGATGGGCGTGCATACCAACATGTGCGTCTTGGGCCGGCCGTTCTCGATCCGCCAGATGGTGTACCAGGGCATGAACGTCGCCCTCATGCGCGACCTCACCGACACCATGTACAACCCGGCCATGCGGCCGTATGTGAGCCACTTCACCGGCACCGATCTCGTCGTCGAGCACATCGAGAAGAAATGGTGCCCCACCGTCATCAGCGGCGACTTCCTTGACGGCAAGGAGTTCCGCTTCAAGGCCGACACGCGGCCGCATCTGGTGATTGTCTCGGCGGAAGACGAATACAAGACCGAGACCACGCTGCCGAAGTTCGCGGCGGAACATCTGGGCAAGGACTTCCGCGTGTCGTTCGTGTTCGGCAACCCGGTGCCGAAAACAGCGCCGGGCGAAGAAGCGGAGAAACGACGCTACACGATTCCTGGCCTCGACATCCTCGACGACGCCGACGTCTTGCTGGTGAGCGTGCGTCGCCGACCGCTGCCGAAGGAGCAGCTCGACCGCTTCCGCAAATATGTGGCGTCGGGCAAGCCGGTGGTGGGCATCCGCACGGCGAGCCATCCGTTCCACATCAAGAACCAGAAAATCGACGGCACGGACGAATGGCCGACGTGGGACGCCGACGTGATCGGCGGGAACTATTCCAACCATCACGCCAACAACCTGCGGGCCTGGGTCTGGCCACTGGAAGGCGTGCAGCATCCCATCCTTGACGGCATTCCCAAGGGGGAGCTGGAAATCGCAGGCTCGCTGTACGTGAACACGCCACTGAAGCCGAATACCGTGGAGCTGCTGCGCGGCCGGTGCGAAGGGATCGAGCAGCAGGAACCGGTGGCGTGGACGTTCCAGCGTGCCGACGGCGGCAAGACGTTCTATACGTCACTGGGACATCCGGACAACTTCGAGTCGCCAGTGTTCCAGCGACTCCTGCTGAACGGCATCAAATGGGCGGCTGGGGTGAAGAGTGATTCTCGCGTTTCTTCCGCCCCCCCTGCCAAGGGGGGGTTAGGGGGGGTAGATCAGCGAGCAGACGCCCAACTCGGAAGAACCCCCCCCTCCCCCCCCTCATCGAGGGGGGGCGAAGACGAGGCGTGGACGTCGCTCCCCGTTCCCGGCACGTGGGACAGCCATCGCCCGGAACTCGGGACGTACGACGGCTTCGCGTGGTATCGCTGCACCGTCACGCCCCCCGCGACTTGGAAAAACCGGGCGCTGTATCTCTACGTCGAGAAAGTCGACAACGCCTGTGAGACGTTTTTCAACGGCGTGAAAGTGGGTGTCAGCGGCACCTTGCCACCGAATTACACCAGCGGACTCGCCACCAACGAGCACCGCTACGTGGTTCCGGGCGATCTCGTCAAACCGGGCGAGCCGAATGTGGTGGCGATCCGCGTGTACGATCACGATGGTGCGGGGGGCTTCAAAGGCCGGGCGCCGTATCTCATCGGCGGCAACGAAGCCATCTCGCTGGAAGGCAACTGGCAGTTCAGAACTGGCGACGATGAACGTTGGGCGAAAGAGTCGCTTCGCGGCATCGCGCCCTTCGAGAATGTGGGCCCTCCCCCCAAGCTCACGCCGTTTGCGACAGTCATCAACCGTCGTGCGCAGGACACGCCGCTCTCACCGGCCGCGTCGCGCGACCTGTTCAAGATTCCCGATGATCTCGAAGTCGACCTCGTGCTGTCCGAGCCGACGATCTCGCAGCCGCTGTTCATGAGCTTCGACGAGCGCGGCCGGTTGTGGGTGCTGAACTATCTGCAGTACCCCGAACCGGCCGGGTTGACGTTGGTCAGCAAGGACCAGTGGTGGCGAGCCGTGTACGACAAAGTGCCCGAGCCGCCGCCGCACGGTGTGAAGGGCAAGGACAAGATCACGATTCACGAAGACACCGACGGCGACGGCACCTTCGACAAGCACACCACATTTCTGGATGGCCTCAACATCGCGACCAGCTTCGCCCGCGGCCGTGGCGGCGTGTTCGTCCTCAATCCGCCGTATCTGTTGTTCTATGCCGACAGGAACAACGACGACGTTCCCGACGGCGATCCCGAAGTGCTCCTCTCCGGTTTCGGCCTGGAAGACACGCACTCGGTGACGAACAGCCTGCGCTGGGGGCCGGATGGCTGGCTGTACGCGGCACAGGGGAGCACGGTCTCGGCGAACGTGAAGATCGGCCCGCCAACTCCAAGGGCGAAATCTGCCTCTTCCGCCCCCCCTGCCAAGGGGGGGGTGGGGGGGGTCAATCCAAGCGCGGACGCCCAACCCGGAAGCCCCCCCGCCACCCCCCCCTCAGAAAGGGAGGGCGAAAGCAAAGGCGTATTCTCGCAGGGCCAGAACATCTGGCGGTACCATCCCGAAACGAAGCGCTACGAGATCTTCTGCGAAGGAGGCGGCAACGCGTTCAGTTGCGAGATCGACTCCGCCGGCCGCATCTTCTCCGGACACAACGGCGGCAACACGCACGGCTTCCACTACGTGCAGGGAGGCTACCTGCAGAAGGGCTTCAGCAAGCACGGCGCGCTCACCAATCCGTACAGCTTCGGCTACTTTCCCGCGATGGAGCACGGCAACTATGCCCGCTTCACGCACAACTTTCTCATCTACGAAGGGGACGCGCTGCCGGAGAAATATCACGGCAAGCTGTTCGGCGTGAACCCGATCAACAGCCACGTGGTGATCGCGGAAATGACGCCGGTGGGCAGCACGTTCAAGACCCGCGACATCGGCTTCGCCATCGATTCCGAAGACAAGTGGTTCCGCCCGGTGGACATCAAGGACGGTCCCGACGGGAACATCTACATCGCCGACTGGTACGACGGCCAGCTTGCGCACACGGCGAATTATCAGGGCGGCATGGACCGCGAACGGGGGCGCATTTATCGCATCCGCGCGAAAACTCCGTTGAGCCGCGACCCGAAGGCGAGCGTTGCGCGGGATCTGTCCCGATTGTCATCCAACGAACTTGCCAAACTTTTGGCACACCCCAACCGTTGGCATCGGCAGACCGCATTGCGATTACTGACGGACCGTTGGCGCCGCGGGGACAACAATGAGGCGTGGATCACGGTTGCTGGTGGCTCGATCAAGTTTGATAGCACCAAGCCGGATATCGAAAGGGGATGACTCGATCCGGTTGACGGCATCTGGGCGGCGTATCAGACGAAGCTCTGGGACGAAGAATTTGCGACGGGAACGCTGCAAGAAGGTCCGCACTCGCGGGAATGGGCGGTCCGCCTCATGGCGGACGACGGTCGACTTCCCGCCGGATTTGCACTGGCGGTCACGAACCTCTCGAAAACCGAGTCGCAGATTGCAGTCCTCTGCCAGATCGCCGCGTCGGCGAAGCGTCTGCCCGCGGAGCAGGCGTTGCCGATCGTGCGGAATCTCATGGCGCGGTCGGAGTTCATCGATGATCCGCGGTTTCCGCTGCAGACGTGGTGGGCGCTCGAAGCGCAGGTAAAGCCGGCCCGCGATGCCGTGCTGGCGCTGTTCCACGATAAGGAACTCTGGCGCGAGCCGCTTGTCGAGAAGGAAATTCTCCCCCGGCTCATGCGGCGGTTTGCAGCGACCGGGCAGCGGCAGGACCTCGCCGTCTGCGCGCAGCTCTTGAAGCAATCTCCGACGAAGGAAACCACCGCGGCCCTCATGCGCGGCTTTGAAGAGGCGTACCGGGGGAGGTCGCTGTCCAACGTGCCGGCGGAGTTGGTGGAAGCCCTCTCCGCGGCGGGGGGCGGGTCGCTCGCGCTGAAGATCCGCCAGAACGATCCAGCAGCCATCGACGAAGCGCTGAAGATCCTCGCCGACGAAAAAGCTCCGCCCGCCAAGCGGAACGAGTACGCGCTCCTGCTCGGCGAGGTGAAGCAGCCCAGGGCGCTGCCCGTGCTGTTGAGCATCCTGGAAAAGACGGCGGACGACGGCTTGAGAGCATCGGTATTGTCCGCCCTCACCGCGTTCAACGATGACCGCATCCCCGCTGCGGTGCTGAAGCAGTATCCGCAGATGACCGAAGATGTCCGCGCTGTCGCACAGGCGCTGCTCACCAGCCGCAAGGCGTGGGCGCTGGCGTTCACGGAAGCGGTGGCAAAGGGCGACATCGCGAAGACGGCAATCCCTGTGGAAACCGTCCGCAAGCTGACGATTCATCACGACGATCGCCTGGCGAATCTCGTGAAGACCGTCTGGGGCACGGTGGAAGGCGCGTCCACCGCCGAGATGCAGGCCCAGCTCGAACGGCTCACGAACGTCCTCGCCACCCACGCCGGCGACCCGTACCCCGGCAAGAAGCTCTACATGCAGATGTGCGGCAAGTGCCACAAGCTGCACGACCAGGGGGGCCAGATCGGCCCGGACCTCACCACCTTCAAGCGCGACGACGTGCGCACCATGCTGTTGAACGTGCTCAACCCGTCCGCCGAGATCCGCGAGGGCTTCGAGCAGTACGCCGCGGTCACCAGCGACGGCCGCGTGGTGACCGGCTTCCTCGTCGAGCAGGACCCGCAAGTGCTCGTGCTGCGCACACCGGTCGGCGAAACGGTGTCGCTCGAACGCAGTAACGTGGAAGAGTTCCAGCGGCTGAAGCAATCGGTCATGCCGGAAGGGCAACTGAAGGAGTTGAACGACGACCAGGTGCGGGATTTGTTCGCGTACTTGCGCAGCGCGCAGCCGTTGAATGATTGATGTCCGCGTCTTAGCCCCCGGCGACTGGCCGGGGGCTAAGACGCCGAAGTTGCAACCAGCCATGTCCCGTAGAACTCGTAGGTCGCTCGTTGCGGTTCTGGCGGTGGTCGCCGCGGGCCTCGTGATCGGTGTCTGGTTCGGTCCCGCCTGGCTACGGCACAATGCCATGTCGAATGCCATTCTCATCATCGCGCCGTATCGGTATCAGGGGACGTGGGTGTTCGACGATCCCGCGGCCGGACTCGTGCGCGAGCCGTTTGTGGCCGGTGTGCCGGAGATGATCGATGAGCTGGTGAGAGATGTGCCCGATGCGGAATCGGACTTTCGGCTGTACTTTTCGGCCCGCCCGTTTCCGGGGCATCAGAAGTCGCTCTCGTGGCTCCGCGAAGAGGGTGGCGGAAACTGGTACCGGCTCGACGATCCGCCGATGGAAGGCTGGATCTGCCCCGCACTGTTCAAGTACTACGCGGCGGCGCCGGCCACTCTGTACGTCAAGGCGGAAGCGGTCAGCAGAAAAGGCGAGCCGGGAGCGTAAGCGAGCGGAGCCTGTCGTCGGGCTTCACCGCCGGGGCGCGCCGTGAGAACTCGCGGACTGGTCACATTCTGCGTCATCTGATCGATTGTCTCGCCGCTGGCCACGCGGGCTTGCCGGGAGTATTGGTGCGAAGGCTCCATAAGCTGCCGCCGGCGGTGATGTACAGCGTTTGCAGGTCGTCGTCGCCGAAAGCGCAGTTGGTCACTTCATCGCGCGGGATGCGGACGAACTCCACCAGCAGGCCGTCGGGTGAAAAGACGTAGATGCCGGCGGTCGGCTGCTCCTGTGTTTCCGCGGGCGGGTTCGGCTTGTTCAATCCCGCAGCGACGTACAGCCGGCCGAGCGCGTCGAGCTTCATGCCGTCGGGGCCGCGGGTCGACATCCAGTCGTAAATCAGCTTCTGCGAACCGAGATCGACGCCGCCGTCGGGTTTCAAGTCGAACCGCCACAGTTTGCGGGCGCCGCCGCGGTCGTTGTTGTTGTTATCGGCGACGAACAGGTGCTTGTCGCCCGCTGTGACCACCAGGCCGTTGGCGCGGTCGACCTCGCGGCCGATGACCTGCGTCACACTGCCGTCGGGGTCGATGCGGTACACGCCTTCGATCGTTCGGCCCATGGCATCGCGGATCTGCATGTCGCTGCGGTCGCCGTAGCGCGGGTCGGAGAAGTAAATGCGGTTCCTGGAATCGATCGAGAGATCGTTCGGCTGGTTGTACTTCTTCCCCTGGAAGTTGTCGGTGAGGACGGTGAGCGTGCCGTCCGGTTCGAGGCGCGACACGCGGCGACGGACCGGCTCACAGATCACGAGGCGGCCCTGGCGATCGAACATCAGGCCGTTCGAGCCGGCGTTCTCGCGGTAGACGGACGCGTTGCCGGCGCGGTCGCGGCGCCAGATGTGCCCTTCGCCGCTGGTCAGGAGTCCCAAGTCCGGATGCCACGCCGGGCCTTCTCCGGCGCCCTTCTCCTGCAGCAACTGCGGTTTGGCGCCGGGAGCGAAGACCGGCTTATCGGCGGCGAGTGTTACCGACAGGAGCAGCGCGGCGACTCGGAGCATGATGTCATGCCCCGGCGGAACGCTGGCGGTAGATGCGCACAATATCGTCGGCCGTGACGGTGATGGTCCGCGTGAACCCCGTGTGGGAGCGGTCGTAGGCGACCTTCGCGGCCTCGGCGGGCTGTTCGTGCACCACCTTTGCCAGCCATGCCTTATCCTCTTCGGACAGGTTGCCCACCGACGGGTCCCAGGCGGTGCGGGTTTCCATGACCAGCGAATCGACGCGCGGATCGTATTTCGTGTAATCGGCCATGTGCGTTCACGAGAGAGAAGGGAGCATATGGATTGGACGGATGATAGTCGCGCCGCAATCGGCATCGCAAGTGCGTCAACCGGAAGCCCAGGGACTGCCATCCCTGGGTCGCTGCGGAGCGTCACAACATCGTCGTGCCGGTCATTTCAGCGGCGTGCTGAGCGTCGAGGCCGGCCTGCAGCGTGGCGATAATGGCGTCCACGTCGTACACGCAGCCGCCCCACGTGCCGCCGCCGACGCGCTGCAGGGCCGCCCACAGCCGCGTGTCGTCGGGGATGTTCGGATCGGCGTGCAATTCGACATCGGGCTGCCGCTGGGCGAGAATCGCGGCCCCCTCTTCCGGGGTGAAGCGGAGTTCGTTTTCGCCGATGAAGTCGAGCCGGCCGGTGAGGTGGCGGGTGTCGATTTCGATGCGCAGCCAGTCGCCGTCGCGAAGCTTGCCGATGGGGCCCCCTTCGAGCGCTTCGGGCCCCACGTGACCGATGCACGCCCCCGTGGACACGCCGGAAAACCGCGCATCGGTGATCAGTGCCACCTGCTTACCGAACGACAGGTACCGCAGCGCGGACGTGAGCTGATACGTTTCCTCCATGCCGCTGCCGAGCGGTCCACGACACATAAGGACGATGATGTCGCCGGGGCGAATCGGATGATCCTTGCGCCCCTTCACCGCGGCGATGGCGTCGCGCTCGCTGGTAAACACACGGGCCGGGCCTTCCTTGCGATACACGCCGTCGGCGTCCAGGACCGATTTGTCGATGGCCGTGCTCTTCACCACGGATCCCGCAGGAGCGATGTTGCCCGTCGGAAACGTAACGGTGCTGGAGAGGCCGCGTGCTTTCGCCATCGTCGGCGACATGATGACCGCGTCCGGATCGACGCCGTCGCGCTGCTGCAACACCTCGCGCAACCGCGCACGCCGATCGGATCGCTCCCACCAGTCGAGGACGTCACCCAATCGGCGACCGGAAACGGTGAATGCGTCCAGCTTCAATAATCCGAGCGCTCGCAGGTGCAGCATCAGCTCCGGCACGCCCCCTGCCAGAAAGAACCGCACCGTAGGATGGCCCATCGGGCCGTTGGGGAGCACGTCGACCAGCCGGGGCGTCTGCCGGTTGATGCGGTTCCAGTCGTCGACGGTCGGGCGAGGCACGCCCGCGGCGAACATGATCGCCGGGATGTGCAACAGCAGGTT
>Ga0073934_10004260_pt1 | contig 24224 bp, 22 predicted proteins | sample LarsenN4metaG_FD_76834 | JGI IMG/M metagenome (GOLD analysis project Ga0073934, IMG submission 76834) | Hot spring sediment bacterial and archeal communities from British Columbia, Canada, to study Microbial Dark Matter (Phase II) - Larsen... ... | reverse complement strand
TATATCGCTCCCGACGGGCAGCAGTTCAAATCGGGGGCATGGAATCCATTGCCTTCCGCAGGCAACTGGTGCTTCCAGGATAGTCTGGCCATCGCCGAGCAACCGGCGGCATCGATGCCCGGAACGTGGACAGTCCGTGTGTTGTGGAACGGGGCCGAGTTGTTCTCGCGGCCACTCCAGATCGGTTCAACGGCTACGGTGGAACGCCGCATGACCACAGCCGCACTGGCGCAGGGCAGCGGGTGCCCGGTTCCCGAGCCGCTCGACACATTCACCAACACGGCGGAGCGGGTCTACCTGTGGTTCCTGGTAGGCGAAACCAGCGCCGGGGATCGGGCGCGCGTCGAATGGGTACGGCCGGACGGCACGGTGTATCGCAATGCTGCCTGGAACCCGCTGGCAAGCGGCGGCCGTTGGTGCTTCAATCACGACATCCTGATCGCTGGGGAAGAACCGGCCAGGTTGACCGGAAAGTGGAGCGCAAAGGTCTACTGGAACAATAATCTCCTGTTCACGCAGGAGTTTACGATCCGGCCGGACGTCACCATAGAGAAACGGCTGATCACCCGCGACATCCCCGAGGAAGGCAAAGGCTGCGTCGCCCCGGAGGCGAACTCGACCATCAGCTTCAAGGATGACCAGGCGGTATTGTGGTTCAGCGCGGCCGGAGCCCGCACCGGCGCCACTGTCGCCGCCGACTGGTATCAGCCCGATGGCCAGCTATACGAGACCATCGAGTGGGATCCGCTGGACGAAGGCGGGGACTACTGCTTCTGGGCCTGGATGTATGTGGCGGGCGAGGATGCCGCCGCCAAGCCGGGCGAATGGAAGGTCACAGTGCGCTGGAACAACCAGCCCGTGTTCACTGAGACGTTCACCATAACTCCGATCCTGGTGGAAGACAGGCGTATGACGAAGACGCGTCCGGAACCGCTGTGTTCGCAGCCGGTGTCGACGGACTCGTTCGCACCTTCCGACGAACGCGCCTTCCTCTGGTTCATCGTGGATGAAACGCGGGCCGGCGGCGTGGCGCGCGCCGATTGGCTGGATCCGAACGGGACTGTCCAACGGCGCAGTGTGTTCGATCCGATCGACGAAGGCGGCCGCTGGTGCTTCCTGGCCTCACTGCCGATTGCGGGCCAGCCCGCAGCGCAACAGCAGGGTAAATGGCGGGTCCGGCTCCACTGGAATGATGTGCCTCTGTTTACCTCGGAATTCGAGATCGGAACGGGTTCGGCGCCGGGCGGCGGGTCGACCGGAAGTCTTGAGATCGGACAAAATCGGACACTTCTGGCGATTCCGACGGCCGCAGATCCAGCCGAAGGCAGGGCGCGAACTTCCGGTCCGGCTTCGCCTGCTACAGCGACTGTGCCTCAGTCCGGAGGCGGAAAACGGCGTGGTGGCGCCTATCGTTCGGGGGGCGGCTTCAAGTAGGCCGCCAGTACCAGCCGCGGCCAGCTTTTGGAACTAACCGGCCAAACCGGCTAAGGCTTTTCATCCGTTGTGGTTACACATCGAATCGGTGTACTCAAGAAGAGGGGAGCAAAGTCTCCCCCCTCGCCCTTACGGGGGTAGAGAGCAGGAAACCGGAATCCGGCAATGCGCGGAAGCTGGGAGGGCGTCGCGGGTTGGACCGGCAAGATGCTTGCGCGGTGTTCTCAAGCTGACCGGAGGACCTGTGGGTACAGCGCGGTTCAACCTAGGGCGCGCGCCCGGCAGGAACGCTCGGGAGTTTTCGCGACAAGAAACGAACGGAATTGCGCATGCCGGTGCGAGGAATCGCGCCCGGCGCGCACTGATTTCGAGAGGACTGTCGATGACGAGCATACCTTTTGCCCGCCGCCGCGCCGCCCAAAATGGCGACACCACTGCGGCTTCCTCCTCCGCAGCCGCAGCGCCCGCCGTCCATTTCCGGCTGCGCCTGAACGCGCCGCCTCGAAAAGGGCGCGCCGGGCGCGAGGGCGAACTCGACCGCTACGCGGACTTCCTCTACCGGCTGGTTGAGGTCAATCAGATCACAGCGGATCGCGCGGCCACCTACTTTTCGCAGTACCGGCTGGCCAGAGCCCGCGCCGAAGCGTAGCCTTGGCAGCCGGTGTCTGAAGACGGGAGCGGCAAGCTCGGTTCGTTGGGCTGCGTTGCGGGATGCGAAAAACGGGGCGGATCGCTTTTTCGACACGGGCCTGCCAGAAGTTTGGTTCGATGCCTGACTTCGGCCGCGGACGAGAGCACTAACCGGCTTCTGTGTTCGATTCTGACAGCTTGAGCAACCGCCCGCGCGCGAGGCGAACCGTGTTGCAGTCGGGTTATACTAGAGGGGCTACCTGGCAGCAGTGTGCCATAACGTTTCTGGATTCCCCAGAAACGCTTCGGATGATCCGTCCACATGTTTGAATCTTTAAGCGACAAGCTGCAGCGTGTCTTTAAGAACCTGCGCGGCGAAGGCAAGCTCAGCGCCGGGAATATGGAAGCGGCGTTGAAGGAGATTCGTGTCGCTCTGCTTGAAGCCGATGTTCACTTCAAGGTGGTCAAGCAGTTTATCGAAGCGGTTAAGGAAAAAGCGCTTGGCCAGGAAGTACTTAGCAGTTTCTCCCCGGCCCAGCAGGTAGTCAAGATCGTCCGCGACGAACTTGTGGCGCTGCTCGGTACCCATCCTTCGCGGTTGCGCACCGCTCCCCAGCCACCGACCATCGTGATGATCGTGGGCCTACAGGGTTCGGGCAAAACGACCTCCACCGGTAAGCTGGCCAAGTACCTGTCGAAAAACGGGCAGCGGCCGCTGATGGTTTCGGTGGACGTCTACCGTCCCGCCGCGCGCGAGCAACTGGCCGTTATCGGCCGCGACATTCAGATTCCGATCTATCCCGGCAAGCCCGAGGAGAAGAAACCGCTCGAATTGGCCCGCGCCGCAAAACGCGAGGCCGAACAGACCGGGCGGGACATGGTCCTGATTGACACCGCAGGGCGCCTGCACATCGACGATCAGTTGATGGTCGAATTACAAGAGCTGAAGGATCAGCTCAGCCCCACCGAAATCCTGTTCGTCGCCGACGCGATGACCGGTCAGGATGCGGTGAAGAGCGCTGACGAGTTTCATAAGCGGCTGGGAATCACCGGCGTCATTCTCACGAAGATGGATGGCGATGCGCGTGGTGGCGCGGCGCTTTCTATTCGGCACGTCACCGGGCAGCCCCTCAAGTTTATCGGCGTTGGTGAAAAATTCGACGCTTTTGAATCGTTCCATCCGGATCGCGCCGCTTCGCGCATTCTCGGGATGGGCGATGTGCTCTCGTTCATTGAAAAAGTCGAGCAGAACCTCGATCAGAAGAAAACCGAGGAGATGCAGCGTAAACTCATCGACAACGAGTTCACGCTGGAAGACTTTCGCGACCAGCTCAAGCAGCTCAGAAAACTGGGCCCCCTCGAGAATCTGTTGGGTATGCTGCCCCAGGTAGGGATGATGAAAGAGCTGAAGAACGCGAAGGTTGACGAAAAAGAGTTAACTCGCATTGTGGCGATCATCGACTCGATGACGCCGGCGGAACGTGACAATCACATGCTGATCAATGGCGCCCGCCGGAGGCGAATTGCCAAAGGCAGCGGCACCAGCGTTCAGGAAGTGAATAATCTGCTGAAGCAGTATGCCCAAACCCGCAAGATGATGAAGAGTGTCACGGGTGGGATGCTGGGCAAGAAGCTCGGCAAAATGAAGTTGCCGTTTTTCGAGAATCCGTTCGGCTAAGCGCGGAATGGTGTCTGAGTTATTGTAAGGGATCAGGAGTCAGGAGTAGGGAATACGATGCTGATGATTCGTTTGGCGCGCTTTGGCGCCAAGAAGAAGCCGACTTACCGGGTGGTCGTGATCGAGAAGGATCGAGCGCGCGACAGCCGGGCAGTGGAAGTGGTTGGACATTACAATCCGGTTGCAAAACCTGCGCAGGTGCAGTTGCAGCACGACCGGATTGAGCACTGGATCAAGTCCGGCGCTCAGGTTTCCGACACGGTGAAGCGTCTGCTGAAGACGAACCCGGCGCCGGTGGAAGTGAACGCATAGAAATTGACCGTAAGTTGTTGTGAACCTTTGGCTCTCGTCCCGGAGTGCTATCATTTGGGCAGGTAGGAGGCGGGATGGGAGGCATCAAAGAACTAGTAGAAGAAATTGCGAAAGCGCTCGTTGACATCCCGGAAGAGGTCCAAGTCCGTGAAGTTGAGGGGGAACAGACGACTGTTCTCGAACTGCGCGTGGCTCCCAGCGATCTTGGTAAGGTGATTGGCAAACAGGGCAGGACAGCCCGGTCGATCAGGACCCTGCTCGGAGCGGCGGGAATGAAGTTGAACCGGCGCTTCACGTTGGAAATCCTGGAGTAGATGGCGGAAACTGCGCCTCAGCCGGAAACCGGCTGGGTGAGTGTTGCGAAACTCGGCAAAACCCGGGGCCTGCGCGGTGAAATCACTGCGACGGGGTACGCCAGCAGCTTCGAACGGTATCGCCGGTTGAAGCAGGTTCGCCTGCGTAAGCCTGACGGAACAATGGCGCTGGATGGCGGCGTGGTTGAAATCGAGTCGGTGAGCGAAGTAAGCGGGAAGCTGGTTTTCCGCTTTGTGGGGTTCGGGCGGATTGAAGATGTCGAACCGCTGGTGAATTGCGATGTCGTGATTCCAGAGGCGGAGCGGCCGGCGCTGCCGGAGGGCGAGTATTACCTCTCGGATCTGCTCGAATGCGAGGTTATCGATCGGGCCAGTGGAGAACAAATCGGCCGCGTACGCGGCTGGCAGGACTTTGGCGGGCCCGTGATGGAAGTCGAGCGCGAGCCAGGCGACCGTAATCCGATCTGGATTCCCCTGGCGCGCTCGATCTGTCCGGTGATCGATTTGGAAGCGCGGCGAATTCTGGTGGATTTGCCCGAGGGTTTGAAGGATTTAAACGCGGAATGACCTTCCACGTGCTGACGATATTCCCCGAGTTTTTCCGGGGGCCGTTCGAGCACGGGGTGGTTGCGCGAGCGCGCGAGGCCGGGTTGCTGCGGATCGAGATTCACGATCTGCGGCAATGGACGTTCGACCGGCATAAGACTGTGGACGACCGTCCGTTCGGCGGTGGAGAAGGAATGGTTCTGAAGCCGGAACCGATCTTTCTGGCGGCCGAGTCGATTTGGCCCGCTCGTGATCCGATGCGGCAGCGCATTGCGTTGTTGTCGGCGCAGGGCCGCCTGTTCCGGCAGGCGACGGCGCGGCGGCTGCGTGAATATGAAGAGTTGTTGCTGATCTGTGGACGCTACGAAGGCGTGGATGAACGGGTCAGCGAGCACCTGGCCGATGAGGAAATCTCGGTTGGTGATTTTGTATTGAGTGGCGGCGAACTGGCCGCCGCGATTGTGGTGGATACGGTCGCCCGGCTGATCCCGGGTGTACTGGGAAACGAAGAGTCGGCCCGGCAGGAGTCGTTCAGCGAAAGCGCTCCGTCAGAAGGGCCGGCGCTCGATTGTCCCCACTACACGCGGCCGGCGAGTTTTCGCGGCTGGCCGGTGCCGGAGGTGCTGCTGAGCGGCAATCACGAGCAGATTCGCCGCTGGCGCCGACGCGCAGCCATGGAAAAGACTTTGCGGCAACGCCCGGATTTAGCGGCTCCGAATGCGAGCGCACCAGAGCCGGGCCTGTAGCGGCAACCGAGTGTAACGTTAGAAAGAAGCAGGCGGGACGACCATGATCAACCCCTATATCACGAAAGTGCTGAACAAAGGCAAGCGCAACGATATCCCGGAGTTTCGCGTCGGCGATACGATCCGTGTTCACGTCAAGATCAAAGAAGGCGACAAAGAACGCTTGCAGGCGTTTGAAGGCACCGTCATCGCGCGCAAGAACACCGGGATGGGCGAGACCATCACCGTCCGCAAGGTAAGCTTCGGCCAGGGCGTCGAGCGCATCTTTCCTATGCAGGCGCCGGTGATCGATCACATCGATTTCGTGCGCACAGGGCGGGTGCGCCGTTCCAAACTTTACTATTTGCGCGCTTTGAAGGGCAAAGCGGCCCGTTTGCGCGAGCGCACCACGACGACAGCAGTCAAGGCTTAACGCAGGTCGTCCGTGGGCGCCACCCTTTTGAAAGCGCCGGACGGCGAAACGCTCGCTTGCAGCGCGCGGTGGGAGCAACGTCTGCGCAAACAGGGCTTTCACAGTATAGCCGGCGCCGACGACGCCGGGCGCGGAGCCCCGTTTGGTCCCGTGTATGCCGCCGCGGTTGTGCTCGACCCGCGCCGGCCAATCCACGGCGTTCGAGACAGTAAGATGTTGGACCCCGAGACGCGGGCACGTGTCGCGGACCGCATCCGGCAACATGCAATCAGCTATGCCGTGGCCTGTGTGGAAGCTGCCGAGATCGACCGGATCAACATTTATCAGGCCTCCCGCTTGGCGATTCGAAAGGCCATCGAAGCGCTTAATCCCGCGTGCGACTTCCTGCTTGTGGACGCCTTAACGATTGACGTTGATGTTCCGCAGAAGGGCTTGATCAAGGGAGATGCGCGCGTTCGCGCCATCGCCGCGGCATCGATTCTGGCGAAAGTCGAGCGGGACGCCTGCATGGTGCACTATGACGCGATCTTTCCAGGCTACGGTCTGGCGCAGCACAAAGGCTACCCTACGCCCGAGCATTGCGAAGCGTTGGAGAGGCTCGGACCAACGCCACTTCACCGCAGGTCCTACGAGCCCGTAAGGCTGGCTTTGCAAAGGCGGTTGCTGTGAGCGGCCCTCCGCTACAGCCGTCGAGCGGCGGCGAAGGCGCGCCGGCGCAATCCCCGCCGGCGGGGCCGGTCCACCCCTCGCAAGCGCACTGGAGCCAGAAGATGGCGGCGGTCCTGTTCTGCGTGTTCATCTTTGAATTGGGCTTGTTCCTGCTGGTCTATCCCTGGCTGGAACTGTGGAATCGCAATTACCTTTTCGAAGTGTTTCCGGCAGCCCGCGAGTTCATGCTGAGCCAGCACGTTCGGGGCGCGGTAAGCGGTCTGGGGATTCTAAACCTGTTCATTGCGGTGAGCGAGACGATCCGCCTGCGCCGCTTTTCGGATGGCGGCTAGTTCCGCCTTGGCCGCTTCGAGAAGCGCCTTCTGGCGCCGGGCGGTGCGAACGCGTTCCGCCGGCATTGTCTCGAAGCGCAGCGCGTCACTCGCAGGATCGGCGGAGAAACGCACGACTGATCCTGGCTCGACATAGCCTTTGAGCATCATTGACGCCAAGGGCTGGACCAGGCGGCGGTGGATCACGCGTTTCAGCTCGCGCGCCCCGTACTGGGGACTTGTGCCGGCCTCGAGGATCAAGCTGCGTGCGGAAGGCTCCAGTTCGATCGAGAACGCTCGCGCTGCAAGCCGGCGGCGAATATGCGACTCCAGGCTCTCGATTTGCAGGTCGAGGATTTCCTCAAGTGAGTCGCGGTCCAGCGGACGGTAAGTCACGGTGCAGTCAATACGATTCACAAACTCCGGCGAGAAACGCTTCCTCACGGCCGCAAGCGCCACATTTTCCAGCTTGCGCATCATTGCTTCGGGGTCGCTGGCTACCATGGCGCCGAATCCGAACCGGTTTTGCAGCTCAGAGAGCATTTCTTTTGCCCCGAGGTTGCTGGTAAGAAAAATCAGCGAATTCTGGAAATCGACGCTGGTATTGTCACCCAGCTTCAGCGTGGCCTTATCGAGAACCCCGAGCAGCAAACGTCCAAGCGAGGGAGCGGCTTTCTCTACTTCATCGAACAGCACCACGGAGAGGCCGCATTCCTGGCTTGCCACCGCATTCAGCCTTTGTTGATTCAGCATCGGTGTCGTTTCACGATGCCCGAGGTATCCGGGAGGGGCTCCGATAAGTTTGGCGACCTCATGATCCAACTGGAACTCGCCACAGTCGATGCGCAGCACGTTCCGCTCGGACCCGTGCAGCACCTGGGCGAGCGCCTCCACTGTACGCGTTTTTCCGGTTCCCGTAGGGCCCAACAAGAGGAACACTCCGGCCGGCCGCCCTTCAGGCGATAGCCCCGCGGCATACATCTCCACGTAAGGCACAACGGCCGAGATGGCGTCGTCCTGGCCGACGATGAGGCTCCGCAGATGGTCAGCCAGGCCGTTGCCCTCGCCTCGGTCGGGCCCGCGCTGCTGCCGGGCGGAGTGGGTGGATCGAATCACGAGCAAACCTCCGCAGCTACAGGTAGCACAGCAGCTCGCTCCCACGGCTTGAGGGGAGATTGGCGCCTGCTCCTAAGCGGTTTTCACAGCTTCCGATTTGGGGTTTAGGAATGAGTGAATTAGCGCGGCCATCCGAGTCCCGGCGCGACCGTCCCCGTAGGGATTCTGAATCGCTGTGAACGCCGCCCGGCGCTCTGGGTGATCGAGTAAATCGGAGACTTCCGCGACAATCCGATCCTCACAAGTTCCAACAAGGCGCGCAGCTCCCGCCGTTACACCCTCAGGACGCTCCGTCTTATCGCGCATCACCAGGATCGGCTTTCCCAAAGACGGTCCCTCTTCCTGGACGCCTCCGGAGTCCGTCAGCAGAATGTCCGCCTTACGCATCAGGTCCACAAAGGGAACATAGTCCTGAGGCTCAATCAAATGGATGGCTGGCTGGCCGGCGAGCCATTTTTCCACTGCCTGTCTGACATTCGGGTTGGGGTGTACGGGATAGATAAACTCCACATCACCTCGCGCAGCGATTCGAAGCACGGCTCTGCAGATCGCGTCGAAGCCATCGCCAAACGACTCGCGGCGGTGCGCCGTCATGACTACGAGGGCCTTCCCGCGTTCTGGAAGCGGGCCTTCGTAGCCCTTCCAATCTCCGGCATTCAGACGCTGGATTGTGTAGAAAAGAGCGTCGATGGCGGTGTTGCCGGTGACGTGAACGCGATCGGCAGGCGTGCCTTCTTTCACCAGGTTTTGCGCCGCCAGCGGAGTAGGAGCAAAGTGCAGCGCCGCAATGTGGCCGGTGAGTACACGGTTCAACTCTTCGGGAAACGGAGCCGTGAGGTCGCCTGTTCTTAACCCTGCTTCGACATGTGCCGCGGGGATACGCCGGTAGAATGCTGCAAGGGAAGCAGCCAAGGTAGTGGTTGTATCGCCCTGCACCACGAGGATCGAGGGAGCCGCCTGCAACAGGACCGGGTCCATTCGCTCGAGAATGCGTGCCGTCAGTCCGCTGAGCGACTGATTGTGTGACATGACGTTCAGATCGTAGTGCGGTTCAATCTCGAACAAACGCAGGAGAGGGTGCAGCAGTTCCCGATGCTGACCGGTGACGCACACTGCAACCCGGACGCCGCTTTCGGGGCGCTGCAGAGCTCGAATGAGGGGAAACAACTTGATCGCTTCCGGGCGAGTCCCAAAGACGATCAGGACGAGCGGCGGCAAAGGCGAGTTCCGTGAGACTGGAGGTCTGCTACTTATGGCGATACGTGATGCGGCCCTTGGTCAAATCGTAAGGCGACATCTCGAGGGTCACACGGTCGCCGGCAAGAACGCGAATGCGATTACGGCGCAGTTTGCCGGCCAAATGGGCGAGTACGATGCGTTCCTGGTCGAGTTGGACACTGAACAGGCCGCTGGGGAACTTCTCAACAACGGTTCCGGTTACTTCGATGCAATCTTCCTTACTCATCAGCCTCCCGATTTCTTACTGAAGCGCCAGCAGGTTGAGCAGGCGCGCTCCCGTGCCTTTATTTTAGCCCAGCGGCGCGGCATTTCTGTTGGAAAAGAAACAGTTCCGGGCCGATAAGGCAGGTAGGAGCGCCTCCACGGCGAGCAAGGACGATTGATATGGCAGACCGGGTAGTGTCTGTAATGAAGTCGATTTCGCAACTGGATGAAGTCGAGCAGCTATTAATCTATTGTCTGGAGGGCTACCTGGAGCTGGTAACCGAGCTGGAAGCTGGGCTGAGACAGGGACAGGCAGAGGCCGGAATGAAACAGGCCGAACGCGATTCGAAGGCGCTGCGGGCAGGCCTTCGGGACGCCCCTTCCCGTGAACGGATCGGTGAATTACGCCGGGCTGGGGTGTCCGCACTCGCACGGTGGAAGGCGAACCGGGACAGAGGCGTGCCTGTCGAAGAACTCCGCTCGGTGCTGCGCAGCCTGGCGGAGGCCACTTCACGAATGCGGGGCATCTGCAGCCGGCAGCACGGTGAAATGACGACGATTGCGAGCTCGCTTTCGGCTTGCGCCGAAACGGACAACATCTCGGCTTTGCGCGAGCAGATTCGGACGCATGCTTCCAAGCTGATTGAGTGTGCCGAGTCGGTGAAACAGGAGAATGAATCACTCGTTGAAAACCTCGACCGAGAGATGCGGCACTACCAGCAGAGACTCTCCGAACTGAATGAGGAGGCGCGGACAGACCCACTGACAGGGCTGCACAACAGACGGGCTCTGGCGGCCGCCATTGACGAGCACGCGGCGACAGGCAAACCAGCGGTGCTCATTCTGGTAGATGTCAGACGGATGCGCCAAATCAACGAGCAGTACGGGCACAGCGGCGGAGACCAAGTCCTACTGCAGGTGGCGCAGCGGTTGAGGGCGTGTTGTGATGCACGGGGATTTCTGGCGCGCTGGGAAAGCGACAAGTTCGTCACGATTATGGAGGGTAAAGTCTCCGAGGTCCTGAGCCTGAGCCAGTCGGTGACGCGGGCTATATGCGGCCGCTACATGCTGAACCTTGCCGGCACGCCGCAGCCGATCTCGGTGGCGGCCACGGTTACGGTTGTGGAGCATCGAGCCGGTGAGCCATCTGACCGGCTGATGACGCGTGCTGACCAGGGGCTCCGTCAGGCTAAGCAGTTGCACTAGCACCGATCTTGGTTCAACCACCGAGTGTTCTCCATGGAACCGGAGCTATTCTGTAGGAGGCAGGTTCGTGGTGCGTTCGGTCAAGGATAAGACAGTACTAATAACCGGCGCCGGCCGGGGAATCGGCAAGCGACTCGCAATCGGCTTCGCAGCTCAAGGCGCTCGTGTTGGATTGCTTGCCAGAAGCAAGACTGAGTTGGATCTGGCTGACCTGGAGATCGAGCATAATGGTGGGCTCTCGCTCCGGCTTCGGGCTGATGTTCGCGACTACGAACAGGTTGCCGCGGCGGTCGAGCGTATGCGAGTTCACTACGGAAGTATCAACATCCTTATCTGCGCCGCCGGCGTGCAGGGGCCAATCGGTCCGCTGGCTGAGTCCTCACCGCATGAATGGGGCGAGGCGATTCAGATCAACCTGGTTGGTGCGGTCAATGCCTGCCGGGCGGTGCTGCCTCACATGATTGCCCACCGTCACGGCAAAATCCTGCTTCTCAGTGGTGACGGAGCCGAATCGCCGCGCATGAACTTCTCAGCATATGCCGCATCGAAAGCCGCTATGGTTCGAATGGCCGAATGTCTGGCTGAGGAAGTCCGCGACAACAATATCCAGGTGAACTGCATGGAACCTGGCCTTACCTATACCAGCATGACCGACGAGATTCTGCGTGCGGCCGACCGTGCGGGCTGGAAGGAAGCCGAGGAGGCTGCGCAGGTCCGTGCTACCGGCGGAGTCGCACCGGATAAACAGATTCAGCTAGCGTTGTTCCTTGCTTCGGAGCGTTCGAATCATATCAGCGGGAAGCTGATCCACGTCTCGGACGATTGGAAACGGATGGAGCATTCCAACGTGCATTCCGAGATCTACACACTGCGCCGCGTCCAGAGAATCGGCCAGTAGCCTCTCTTATGCCGAACCAAAACGCCGCTTGGTTCGTATTACCCTGACAGCTATGCTGGGAACACGCTTTCTCTTCCTTTTGGGATTGACCGGCGCACTGCCGCTCGTTGCACAGGACGGCAGGTTCGATCCAAGGCTTTCCATTCATACAATCGTTCGCGAGGATCTGTTTGCCGGGTACATGGTGAACGACATGACCCGGTTTACTAAAGGGGAGGCAAGTATCGAGACTCTGCTCGCTGAACGGCCAGGTTCCCGTGCGGAGTTGATGGCGTGGAAGGGAGCAAATAAGTTGTACCGCGCTGTGCGAGCGCTGGAGGGCAGCAACCCAGCGGAATTCTCGAAGAATTACAGCGACGCCGTAGCCGCCTACGGTGAAGCGGAGCGGCTCGGTCCCCAGAATCTCGGAGTTTTCGCGGTCAGCGGCGCATCCTACCTTCTGTTTGCCGACCGTCTACAGGATGCTGCCCAGAAGAAGTCCGCCTATGAGAAGGCATGGGGGTTCTACAACGCCATGTGGAATGTCCAAGGCGCCAACGTGGAAAAAATGCCGCTTCACATCAAGGGCGAACTTCTGGCAGGCCTGACGGTTTCTGCGCAGCGGACGGGCCGAATGGAAGAAGCGGCCAAGTATCTGGACAAGATGCTTACTGTGCTCGCCGGAACGCCGTATGAAGCGCGCGCGCGGCGCTGGAAGGAGGAGCCTTCCGTCATGGGACGCACGACTCTGGTCTGCCAGTCTTGTCATGAGCCTGGCCGCCTGGAGGCTCGGAAAGCGGCATTGGCGAAACAATAAGCCGTCAGGGCCGGTGTGCGTGATAGAAGCGGTCGAGGGCTGCAAATTCCGCTTTCAATCTCTCGGCGAGCTCTTCTTCGTGCGCATGCGGACGCGCACGCTCGGCGCCGGCATGTTCTGCCAGATGTCCCAGTCTCACCGAGGGCGGGACTTCCTTGAGATTCTCCGGCAGCGCGAAGAGCGAGTCGTCCGCGCGGCCGGCCACGATTCGCCGCGCTGTCGAGGTTTGGGTCTTGGCTGAAGGCACGGCCATCGGCGAGTAAAGCTCGGCTCGCACCATGGAACAATCCAACGATGGCGCCAGCCATATGGTATGCACGAAGTCGCTGTTTTGCGACTCGAAACGAACGGCCCGAACCCCTTCGACCGTCTCATCACGCGTTGATTGCTTGAAAGCCGGGCGAGCACTGCGGCCGTCGCGGCTTTGCGCGCAACGGCTAGCCGCTGTTGGCCAGTGGGTGGTCATCTCCTCAAACTCTGCCGCGGTCAACCTGACGGTGCTTTTCATCCCTCGGGTGAGATCAGCTTCGATCGATAGAATCGTACCGTCCTGCTGGTGCAGGCGAAGGGTACGCGTTGTGCCGTCCGGCGTACGCCGTTCCTCCACAAAAGAGCCGTCAGCGCGTTTGGTCACGGTCGTGCCACCCGCATCGGTGATCACTTGCCTGGCATGGTCATGCCACCAGCGTTCCGCCAGCTCAATCGTGTAAGACGCCTGTGCTAAAGACCGCTCCGCAACAAGCAACAGCACAAATACCCACCGGCGCATGCATGGAGGGTAGCATGCCCGAATGATTTCGAAGAAATGCTACACTGCGACGGCGATGTTCGGATTGGTGCTGTTCTGGTACTTGCAGGCGATAGCCGCAAGTTCACCTGAGCAACGCGCGGTCGACTATTTGGCCCGGGAGACGCCGTCCTGGAAGCGCGAGAACGGCTGCATGTCCTGCCACAACAACGGAGATGCCGCACGAGCGCTGTACGCTGCATCCCAAGCCGGGCTACGTGTTCCCTCCGGGGCGCTCGACGACACTACCGAGTGGCTGCTGCACCCGGAACGATGGGGGCTCAACCCAGGTACGCCGCAGTTCAGCGACAGGAGACTCGCCCGGATCCAGTTTGGAGCCGCGCTGGTGGCGGTTCCTGCCTCCCGGGGGCGGGAAACCGCGCTCCGGACAGCGGCAGAACTCTTGGCTGGAGACCAGGATGCCGATGGTTCTTGGAGAGTAGACGAGGCAAGCCTGGCCGGTTCGCCGTGCACATACGGTCCGGCGCTCGCCACGTATTCAGCGCTACGGACCTTGCAGGCTGCTGGCGACGCCCGCTTTCAGCCGGCTATCGAAAAAGCCGAGGCATGGCTGCTCCGCCTCAAGGCCCGCAGTCTGATGGACTCTTCGGTGATTCTGCTCTTCCGCCCTGGGCGCAGTGGCGAGTTAGAGCGCCTGCTGGCGAATCAGACGTCGGACGGCGGGTGGGGTCCTCAGCCCAATGCGCCCGCGGAAGTCTTCGATACCGCTCTCGCACTCCTGGCGTTGAAGCGGGCGAATCAACCGTCAAAGACCGGAAAGCCAGTGGAGAGAGGCAGGGCATTTCTGCTGCGCACGCAACAGGCGGCCGGCGGATGGCCTGAGACCACCAGACCTTCGGGCAATTTGAGCTATGCCCAGCACATTTCGACGTCCGGTTGGGCGACCATGGCACTCATCGAGACGCGGTCACTCGATCCGAAATCGAATTGACGTGGTCACGCGTTGGACCTGTTTAGTGACCGGATCGAACTCATCCACATCGAAAGCGCGGCCGATCCGGTTTCCGGCGAGATCCTCCAGCGCTGTATCGATTCGGAGCGCGTAATCGCCTGCTATCCATGGCTCGTGCGGCGTGAACAGCCACTCGCGCTCCTGGTTCGCCAGGCCGATGGAACCAAGCACCGTGGCTCCTCCGAACTCTACCGCAAGCAGACGCTGAAGCAATGCGTAATCGAGCGGAGCCGGGAAGACCACACGAAACGGCTCGCGAGTGCCGGGTGTTGGCGGCTGAATCCGCCATTCCAGCGGATCGACCGGCTTTCGTTCCGCTGCCGCAACGCGAAACTGCTTGCGAAACTCGCTCACAAGAGGATTGCCCTGCGCGTCAGCCCAGCGTTGCGCGATCACGAGTGTGTAGGTTTCACCTTCCACGATGGCCGGGCCGACTTCCTCAAGCGGCAAGAGCCCGCGCTTGATACGCCCCGGATCGAACAGCACGGTCAGGCGCTTCTGCTCCCGGTCCCACAGCTCCTCGTCGATTTCGAGGAACGGAAGTTCCACCCTTTCGCCTTTGCCGTTGAGCAGGGTCAAATGGCTCCAGGCTCGTCCGCGCTCCATCGCTGCCGAGAACTGCAAGTAGAACTTGAGCTGATTCGAAGGAACTGTGTCCGCCGATGGATACACGTTGACAACCCGCGTCGTAGAGCGGAGTTCCGGACGCGGAATCGCAAAAGAGGTTTCCACCGGCGAAGCGGCAGGGGTTGCCCGGAATACGGCGCGCACCGTCAGCCCTGGCGAGAACGGGAAGGCCGGACGAAACACCAGTACGCCGTTCTCGACCTGGTGTGTGCCGGCCATTGCCGGAACGTCTCCGGAACCGGCGTAAACCGAAAGCACGGAAGACCACCCGCCTTGCGGGGCTTTGGCGGGCGGGCGCCATCCCAGGACACGAATTGCACCGTCCTGAAGAACCAGCGGCGCGCTCTGTCCCGAAAGCAGAAGCGCGCCGGCGATGGTAATCAGGATCAGCCTACGGCAGTGCGACTGTGCGGATGTTGAGCGATCCGGCATCGTCCACCAGCATGACTGCCCGGTTGTCGTCGAGTTTGTCCAACTGCTGCACACCCTTCAGCGCCTCGATGGTCTCGTAGGGCACTCCCTTCTTGTCTTCAACCTTCTCGGTAATCGCCGAGTAGCCCTCGATGCCCGCCGTTGGGAGTTTCATGACACCGCGGCTGCTGTTGGCCATCAGGATGTACTCCTTGCCGTCCTTGCGATAAACGATCATGTCGATGGGACGGTTGCGATTGCCCAATTCGGCGATGGTCGTGCCCTTGACCTTATTTCCCGGAGTCAGTTCGGAAACCGGAATCTTGACCAGCGGCGTACAGGTATAAGCGGCCAAAATATGCTGCTGCTTGTTGATTTCGTAGGGCACGAAGGTGCGCACTGGCGCATTGGTTTCGAAACGCCCGTGGTTGCCGTGGTAGATCTCGATCCCCGCACCGGGCGTCGCTTCCGAAAACGGATACGGAATCGAGCGCAGGGTGGAGGAAAACTCCTCATTCGACAATCCGGCGACGATCAATTTGCCGTGGCCGATGAAATGGAGGTCGGTGATCGTCTCCTGCCTGCGCGCCGCGGCGCGCGGGTTCGAGTTGTCCACGGCGGGCGGATTCGGCAGGTCAACGGAATCATGCCTGATATTGTCGAGCGTCAGCAAGGTCAGCTTGCCGGTTGCATCAGCGCTGACGATTGCCGGGGTGGCCTCCGGGCCACGACCTCGCGAAACAGACATCCAGACATTCTTGGAGGCCGGGTTCACGATCACGTCGTTGATCAGGATCTGATCCGGAGCTGTGCCCAACAGTGCGGCGACCTTCTGGTTGATGCCAGTGATCTCCACGGCCACGGGCACAGCGAGCTTCTTGACGTCTCCGGTTTCGAGCGCGAACACTTTTGCTCCGACGGAATCGCCCACGAAGAGGACCCCCTTATCGCCGAAGGCAAGCGCGCCGGCGGATTTCAGGTCGGCTTTTCCGAGCTTCATCGCAGCAGATGCGGATGTGGACATGAGGAGGCCGCACATCGCGGCGGCGCCCAGGATACTGGTGAGCTTGTTGTTATGCATGCTGAACCCTCTCTGACGTTCGTGAACTTCAAGCCAGGGCGAGCATTTCCCAGACACCCGCCCTGGCTTTCGACTACTAGTTGTTGTTACGGCGCGCAGCGCCTGCCGGTGCGTCAACGGGCGGTGGCAGGTATGGCATGTTGGCGTCGCGCATTACTTTGTCAAGGTTGGCCACTGCGGCTTCCACCTTCTTTGTCTCTTCCGCGCCCTCTGCGAGCAGTTTGGCCATCGCCTCCGTTTCCTCGACCATGTCGCGTGTTGGCGGCGCGGTCACCGACTCGAGCGCTTGCATGATTCTGCTCAGCCGCTGGGTGGCCGAAGGAATCGTCACGGGCGGAGGGCCGGCGTCGCCAAGTGGACGCTGCTGGCCACCGCCAAGCTGGTAGTACTTACTCAGAGCTTCGAGCTGTTTGTTGATCGAATCCACCGCGGCGCGCACCGGTTCCGGCGGACGGATGCCTCCGGGGGTACGCCAACTGGCCGTCAGGTTCGTTATTTGCGTGCGAATCCGGCGCGCCGAACGCGCCGAGCGGTCGCTGTCCCGTTGTAGTTCGTAGATGCGGGTGATCAGTTCGCGGCGCGCCTTGCGGTCGGCATCGGAGATCTGGATACGTGGATCTTCCTCGACGATGACCTTCGTGGTTGCGGTCGCCTTTCCAGCCACAATCTCGATGGTGTACTCGCCGGGATCAACGCGAGGCGCGCCGCCACCGAAGCCTCCACCTCCGCCACCGCCCCCGAAGCCGGCGAACTGTGCCGCGAGACCAGCGCCGGCGGCGCCGCCCTCCGCGGCTGCTCCAGCGGCCGCCCCGGCCCTTCCGGGTCCGCCCGCGGCGCCTTGGCCGAATCCGCCACCGCCGCCTTGCCCCCGGCCTCCGCCGCCACCGCCACCGCCTCCCTGCTGCGCCAGGAACGCCGCAACCGCTTCTTCACCCATGAACTGCCGCATCTGCTCAATCTGTTCTGGAGAAATCTGCGTGGCGGAAGCCAGCCGCAGGTCCCAGACCACACGTTGGATTCCAGCTTCGTTCGGCCCGTTCAGTTCACGAACGACTTTGCCGGAGGCGTCCTTAACCGTGACGCGGACGCGCCCGGGTTGGGGCAACGCCTGCTTCAGGTAATAAGTGATCAGTGCGCCGTTGGGCGGATTCGGACCGAGGAAAATCTTGTGCCCGGTGTTTCCTTTCTCCGACCGCATGCGCCAGGAAATTGCGTTGCGTGGCGGGAAGGCGTGCAGATCAGCGGCCAGCACCGCGGGCTTCATCTGCTCCAGGAACACCGCATCGTCCATGATCCAAATCGATCGGCCGTGGGTGCCGAGAATCAAGTCGTTGTCGCGCGGGTGAATCACGATGTCGTCCACCGGGACGGTGGGAAGATTCGCGCGCAGTTGCGCCCAGGTGGCGCCGCGATCGACTGAGAACGCGAGGCCGAACTCGGCGCCCGCAAACAGGATGTCCTGGTTCTTCGGGTGCTCTCGAATGACGTTCAGCGTTCCGATGCCGGGCGGCATGGTTTCGGAAATCGGCCGCCAGTTCTCGCCGAAATCCATAGTCAGATAAGCGTACGGCTTGAAATCGTCGCTGCGATGGCCGTCGAACGTGATCAAAGCGCAGCCGTCGCAGGCGCGCGAGGCCTCCACACGGGACACATAGGTTCCTTTCGGAACGCCGGGAACGCGACTCACCACGTTCTTCCAGGTGGCGCCGCCATCCCGGGTCACCTGGACGTTGCCGTCGTCGGTGCCCACCCAGATCACCCCCTGCTTGATGGGCGATTCGGTCAGGGTGGTGATTGTGCCAAACGAGACCACTCCATCGTGCCGTGACAGCGTGTTCTGGTCGGGCACCTTTCCCATGATCGGAAGCTTGTCGCGTTCCACATTCGTGGTGAGGTCCGCGCCCAGTTTTTCCCACGTGTCTCCGCGGTCCCTGGAGCGGAACAGGTAATTGCCGCCGTAGTAAATCGTCTTATTGTCGTAGCGCGAAATCAGCACCGGCGAATTCCAGTTGAAGCGGTACCGCGGTTCGCCGTCTTTCTCGCGCGGGCGGATGCTCTTCGATTCGCCGGTACGCAGGTTACGGCGGTTCAGGTTTCCGTCCTGGCTCTCGACGTACACGATGTCCGGGTCAATGTGATCGATTTGTGCGTAGAAGCCGTCACCGCCGTTCACTGTGCGCCATTCCTCATTTGAAACGCCACGTGGATCCGTAGTCGCGCTCGGCCCGCACCACGAGCCGTTGTCCTGGAGGCCGCCACAGATGTTGTACGGCTTCTTCATGTCGACGCCGATCTCATAGAACTGTCCCAGGGCGATCGTATTGACGAAGTCCCAGGTGCGGCCGCGATCCCAGCTGAAGCTGATGCCGCCATCTCCTCCCAGCAGCATCTCGTCGCTGTTGGCGGGATTGATCCACAAAGCGTGATGGTCGCTATGAATCCGTTGCACCACGTTCTGCCGGAATGTTCTTCCGCCATCCTCTGACGTGAACATGTTGGCGCCCAGCACCCAGACACGTTGATCGTTGTTCGGGTCGATCACGACCTGGCTGTAATACATCGGCCGCGGGTTCGTGTCGCTCATACGCACGAACGTCTCGCCTTTGTCCTCGCTGCGGAAGATCCCGCCGGCGCGATTCTCCACCAGCACGTAGACGATATTTGGGTTCTTCCGGTAAATACCGATGCCGATGCGGCCCGTTTCGCCGGTGGTGGGAAGTCCGCGCGTCAGTTTGTTCCATGTCGCGCCGCCGTCCGTCGTTTTGTATAACGCGCTGCCGGGGCCGCTGCCGTTAAATCCGAATGCGGTACGCCGGCGTTGATACGCAGCGGCGTAGAGCGTCCCAGGACTCTCGTGGTCCATGGCGATATCGATCACGCCGGTGTCTTCATTGATGAAGAGCACCTGCTTCCAGGTGGCTCCACCGTCGGTTGATTTGTAAACCCCGCGCTCCTTGTTGGGTCCCCACAATCGCCCGGCGGCTGCGACATAGACCACATCGGGGTTTGTGGGGTGGACCACGACCCGGCCGATATGGTGTGTCTCCTTCAGGCCTACGTTCTTCCACGTTTTTCCCGCATCGGTGCTCTTGTAAACACCATTGCCCCACGACGAACTTTGCCGGTTGTTCGCCTCGCCAGTGCCTGCGTAGATGATCGACGGATCAGACGGTGCAAGCGCCAGGTCGCCGATCGTGGAAACCGCTTCATTGTCGAAAATCGGAGTCCAAGTGACTCCGCGATTCACACTCTTCCAAATACCCGCGGATGCCGTGCCGGCGTAGATGATGTTTGGATTGGACTCGACCACCGCGAAATCGTCGATGCGGCCGCCCATATTGGCGGGGCCGATCTCGCGAAATCGCATGTTCTTCATCAGCGCGTTGTAATCCGGTTTTTGGCCAGCGACCCCGGTCAGGAATAGCCCAGCCAATGCGAAGGCGGTGAAAACGCCTCGGTCGATTCGCATAACCCCAATTTCTCCCTTTCGTTACAGTGGTTCCCCGGCAGGCGTGGCGGCGGAGAAAAACAGAGAATAGACTACCACTGTCACGGGTCAGGTTACCTAACCTGTTAAGAAAGCTAAACAATCCGCTAAACTGAAAAGAAGCTCCCCGCCCGCGCTAACGTTCGTTCGAGGAATTTCGTCGAGGTAACTAGTGTCTACAATCAAGCCCCTCTTAGGAATCGCTATAGCTTTTGTTTGCATGCCCGGGCTGGACGCCCAAACCGTGCGTGGAAGTATCGGCGGCAACGTCGCCGACGCCTCTGGAAAAGCCGTCTCCGAGGCAGAGGTAGTCTTGACATCCGTAGAAACCGGACGCAAGCGGCAGACTACTTCCGACCGCAACGGCGATTTTCGCTTTTCTTCGCTTCCTCCAGCCCGCTATGTGCTGGATGTCACCAAGTCAAACTTCGTCAAGTACAGCCAGCCTATTGAACTGGCTGTGAACCAGGAGATCGACTTTGGAGTGGCGTTGATCAGTGAAGGGCAACGGCAACAAGTGGAAGTCCGTGACTACGCGCCCATTCTGCGTACCGAATCAGCAACTGTTGGCGGTACGGTTACCACGCAGCAGATTCTCGACCTGCCTTTGGATGGCCGCAACTACTACGAACTCGCTCTGCTGCTGCCGGGCGTCGCTCCTGCGGCACAGGGCTCGGCGGGTTCCGTGCGTGGCGACTTCGCGATCAATGTGAACGGCGCGCGCGAAGATGCCAACACCTTCCTGCTGGATGGCGTCTATAACGCCGATCCGAAGCTGAACGGAGTTGGTTTGACGTCACCGGTAGATGCGATCCGTGAATTCGAAGTCGCGGCATCGACCTATGACGCCAGTTTTGGCCGCAATGCCGGCGCGCAGATCAATGTCGTGCTGAAGAGCGGCACCAACGGGCTGCATGGCTCGGCGTACTATTTCTTCCGCAACGCGGCGTTGGATGCCCGGAACTTTTTCACGCCCGCCGGCGGAACTGACCCGCGCTACCAGCGCAGCCAGTACGGGTTCGCGCTGGGCGGTCCCATCAAGCGCGATCGCACGTTTTTGTTTGGCGCCTGGGAAGGACGCCGGATCAAGGAAGGAATCACTCGCGTGACCAACGTCCCGACCGCGCTCGAGCGGGTCGGCGACTTCTCGCAGAGCGGCGTACCGTTTGTCATCGACCTCTTCACGCAGCGGCCGTTCCCGTCGCTGGCGATCCCGGTGGAACGCGTGCACCCCGTCGGCCGGGCGATCGCCGCGCTGTATCCTTTGCCCAACCGGAATGTTCGTGGTGCGAACTATGTGTCGTCTCCGATCTTGCGCGACGACAGCAACAGCCTTGATCTGCGGCTGGACCACAGTTTCTCCTCCAAGTCCGATATCATGGCGCGCTACAGCTTCAATGACCGCGACTATTTCGAGCCGTTCACCGGCTCTGCCTTCGCGCAAGTGCCTGGCTTTGGCGCCTTTGTCCCACGCCGCGCGCACAACTTCGTCGCTGGCCAGACCCATGTCTTCTCACCTGCGGCCATCAACGAAGTGCGGTTTGCGTTCAGCCGCGTCGGCCAGCAGGTTCGCCAGGAAAATGAGGGCCGGAATCTGAACCAGCAGGTCGGGCTGCCTTCGCTTTGGTCGAACGCCCGTGACAACGGGCTCAGCGCAATTTCCATCGCCGGGTTCTCTCCGCTGGGTGATGAGTTGAACAACCCGCAGTCCGGAGTGACCAATGGCTGGCAGATCAACGACCAGTTCACGCTGTCGCGCGGCCAGGCGACCTACCGGTTCGGCGGCGAAGTCCGTCTCCTGCATCAGGACGCCTTCCGGGACGTGCTGTCGCGAGGTTTGTTGAGTTTTGTCGGGTTCACCGGCAACGCGCTGAGCGAAATGCTACAGGGTTTTCCCGCGGCGACCGCAGTGGCGCGAATCGATAATCCGCAGAATCTGCGTTCAGAAAGCTACAACTTCTTCGCCCAGTCGACCTATCGCTTGCGGCCGAACCTCACTCTTACCGCCGGCATGCGGTATGAGTTCAATTCGCCCGCGGTCGATCCGGAAGACCGCGCCAACGTATACGACCCCTCCAGTGGTGGATTGGTGCGGGTCGGAACGAATGGCATCCCGCGCGCCGGCTACCACGCCGACAAGAATAACTTCGCGCCCCGTGTGGTATTGTATGGTCACCGAACGCCCGCGGCACAGTGTTCCGCGCGGGCTATGGTGTCTTCTACGATCAGTCCTCACTGGCGCCGAGCGAAGGTATTTACTTCAGCCCGCCGTACTACAACACCAACCTGTACGTCACGTCCGAGCAGTTCTTCCTGACGTTGAGCAACCCGTTCCCGTCGAATTATCCGTTCCCTTCGCCGCCCTCAGTGTTCACGTTCCAGCGCAACCTGCGAACGCCGTATCTCCAGCACTGGAGCTTCAATGTGCAGCAGGAAGTAGGCCGCGGGCGCTCTCTGGAGGTTGGCTATGTCGGCTCCAAGGGCACGCACCTCTATGCCGGGCGCGATATCAACCAGGCCACGCCCAACGCCCTCCTGCCTTTTGCGCTGCGGCCGAATCCCCGCTTCGAGGACATTACATCGCTCGAGTCGCGGTCGAATTCGAACTACCACAGTTTGCAGGCAACCTTCCAACAGCGCATGACGGCTGGTCTCTCGATGCTCGCGGCGTACACTTGGTCGAAATCAATTGACGATGCCTCCGGCTTCTTCTCGAGCGCCGGCGATCCCAACTTCCCTCAGGACAGCTTCAATACGAGAGCGGAACGCGCGCGCTCCAACTTCGATATCCGCCACCGGCTCTCGCTCACCTATTCGTATGCGCTGCCGTTTGCGCGTACGGCCAAAGGCGTGAACGCGTTCTTGTTCCGGGGATGGCAGACCAACGGCATCTGGCAGTTCAACACGGGCCGGCCTTTCACAGTCGCCCTGCCCACCGATCTCGACAACAGCAACAGCGGCCGCAGTTCGCTGGGTTTCGGTGCGAACGACCGCCCGAACGTGGTGGGAAACCCGGTGCTCGATAACCCGACTCCGGAACGCTGGTTCAACACCGCCGCCTTCGCTATCCCAGCGCGCGGAACGTTCGGTAACGCCGGACGCAACATTCTGGATGGTCCCGGATTCGCCAGCATCAATGTGTCGATGCTCAAGAACCAGCGGATTACGGAGAGCCTCACCGCCCAGTTCCGCGCGGAAGCGTTCAACGTGACCAATCGTGTGAATCTGAATCTCCCGGACGGATTCCTGCGCAGTGGAACGTTCGGACAGGTGACAAGCGCCAGTCAACCGCGGCGGATCCAGTTCGCCCTGAAGTTCCTGTTTTGATTCGATTTCAGAGCAGCTTTGTCTGTCCCGGAACAAAGACCGGATAACTACCATCCGGACCGGGCCGTACGGGCGGTTCGGTTGAGTCTGTAATTTCCTCGGCGCGTGGAGGATAGTAGAAGTCTGACGCGTTGATCTGTTCCCACGTCACCTGTTTGCCCGTGTAACAGGAAAACTGGCCCATCAGCGCAATCAACGTGCTGCGCACCATGTAGTCGCCATTGTTCACGGGCTTGCCGTCTCGTATCGACTTGAATAGGATCTCGTGTTCGAGATCGTAGGCTGGGTTCTTTGACTGCGCGCCAGGGTGAGTCCAGTTGATTTCGCCCTCAATCCGCAGCCGCAGCAGATCGCAGCGGCCCTTGGTTCCCATAATCAGGCTCGAATTCTCTTCGTAGCAGTTGTCGATCGTCCGGCAGATCGCATAGACGCGAACGTGGCCTGGAAAATCGTACACCACGGAATGATGGTCGAAAACGTTGCCGTAGATCTCGCCTTTCAAGGTCGACCGGCCGCCCATTCCATAAGCGCGCAGCGGCGCGGCATTTTTTAATGCCCAACTGGAACGGTCCAGGTTGTGAATCAGCGTCTGCGGCACATCATCGCCGGAAAGCCAGTTGAAGTGATACTGGTTGCTGCCCTGGTAGAGCAGTTCACTCATGCCGGGCCGGCGGGGATACAAGACATAGGGCGCGCGCAGCCAGGTCTCCTGAATCGCGACGATGTTGCCGATAGCGCCGTCATGTACCCGGTGCATGGTTTCCTGGTAGCCGGGGTGGTAGCGGCTTTGCAGGCCGGAGACAACGGACAGGCCCTTCCGCATCGCGGTTTGGCACGCTTCACGCACCATCTTGATCCCGGCCGGATCACAGGCATGCGGCTTTTCAACAAAGACGTGTTTTCCGGCGTCGACGGCTGCTTTCAGATGCAACGGGTGGAATTTGGCCGCGTTCGCGATGATCACAACGTCGGAAGCCTCGATCACGCTCTTGTAAGCACTCCATCCCGAGAAACAGCGCT
>Ga0073934_10004259_pt1 | contig 24237 bp, 26 predicted proteins | sample LarsenN4metaG_FD_76834 | JGI IMG/M metagenome (GOLD analysis project Ga0073934, IMG submission 76834) | Hot spring sediment bacterial and archeal communities from British Columbia, Canada, to study Microbial Dark Matter (Phase II) - Larsen... ... | reverse complement strand
GCCAGATCGTGCGCGGGGAGGCTCCCGCGCATCCGATCTCATGAGTCACGGGTCGGGAGATGGCGCCGCAGGCGTTCCAGTGCGCTCTGCCGCGTAGGCCCGCGCCTCCTCGTCCCGGCCCAGGGCCTCCAGGCAGGCGATGATCTCCTCGTAGGTCTCGGCGGCATCGGTCCCCAGGCGCCGGTGCTCGGCCAGCAGGTCCTGCTGGATGGCCAGCGCTTCCTCCACGCGGCCCAGCGAGCGCAGCCCGCGGCCGACGCACCAGCGGGCGATGCGGACGAGTGCCTCGTCTCCCTGCGCCGCGCGCGCCCGTAGCGCATCCTGGAAGCACTGCAGCGCCGCGTCGAACTCTCCGCGGTCGTGGTGCGCCCACCCCAGGTTGTTGTACAGCGATCCGCGCCAGCGCCCGACGCGCGGATCGCGGCTCCCTTCCACCATCGCCAGCCCGCGCCGGTTCCAGGTGAGCGGCCCGTCTCCGGTCGAGGCGATGGCGATCATGTGCGCGGCGTCCACGGCGTAGAACTCCTCTCCCGCCGCGAGCGCCACGCCCAGAGCGTGGGCGAACAGCGGCAGCGCCGCGGCCGCCTGCCCGGAGGAGTTGAGCACGCGGCCGCGCTCGAGCAGGTAGCGCGCGCGTGCCCTCGAGGCGTGCGGGCCGAGGAGGGGCTCCACCCGGTCGAGGGTCCGGTGCGCCTCCTCGAACTTCCCCTGCAGGCCCTGGCTCCGCGCGATCTGGGTGAGGACTTCCGCGCCGGACTCTGTGGCGGGCCCGACGTCGGCCAGTAGCGCGAGGAAGCGCCGCTCACTCTCCTCCGGCCTGGCGTAGTCCCACCGGGCGTCGATTTCGGCCCCCGACGGCCGGGCGGGCATCAGGCGACGACGGCCGTGATGCCCTGGATGCGGGGCAGCCCGCGGGCCAGCCGCGCCCAGGAGTCGCCGTCATCGGCGCTGCCGTACAGCTCGCCCGCGGTCGTCCCGAAGTAGACGCCGCCCGGCGAGAGCGGGTCGGCGTCCATCCCGTGGCGCAGGACGACGGTGTGGACGCGGCGCGGCAGCCCCCTGGTGAGCCGCTCCCATTCGCGGCCCCCGGTCCGGCTGCGGTACACGTCGAGGGCCCCCTGGATGCAGGAGTTGTGCCGCTTGCACCGGCCCTGATACGCGGGCACCACGAACACGGTGCCGGCCTCCCGGGCGTGCACGGCCAGGGGGAACCCGTGCCGGTCGGGCAGCCCCGCGGAGATGTCGGTCCAGGTCCTCCCGAAGTCGTCGCTGCGGTAGACGCCGCAGTGCTGCTGCCGGTAGAGGACGTCCGGCGCCGAGGGCGAGACACCGATCCGGTGCGTGCACGCGTGCACCTGGGCGAGGTGCGCGTCAACCCGCTTGCGGCGCTCGTCGGCGGATTCGGGCGCGCCCGCCGGCGCCGGGGCCCCTTCGGCCGCGGGGCACCCTTCGATCACCCCCGCGCGGGCGTAGTCCCACGTCTCACCGCCATCCTCCGTCCGCACCGCGCCGTGGTCGGTGCTGCTCACAACGATCATCCGTTTCGGGTTGCGGGGATCGAAGTGGATGCCGTGCAGCGAGTTGCCGATCGTGCCGAACCCCCAATCGCCCCACCGCTGCTCCTTTCCGGGAGCGTTGAGATACCCCGAGGCGAGCTGCCAGGAGCGGCCGCGGTCGGCGCTGCGGAACAGATAGCTGAAATGCGTCCCCGCCCAGAGCTCGTCCGGCCGGAGGGGGTTCACCCCGACCGTCCACACCTTGCGGATGGACAGGCCGTCGTTGATGGGCGTCCACGTGCGGCCGCCGGTCGTGCTGCGGAGCACGCCGTCGGTCGCGGTCGCCGCGTACAGCGTCCGCTGCGCCGGGCTCCACGCGGTGTGGTGCACGGAGAGCCCTTTCAGGTACGGGCCCCGCGCGCGCCAGCGCGTCCGCCTCGCGTCGCTCTCCAGCACGACCAGGCCGTCCGTGGTGCCGGCCAGGATCATCACTTTCGGCATGGCGGTTCCCTCCAGGGCGATCGGGTCGGAGGGTAGCGTTCGGTGGTCGCAGAACCCTCCCCTGCCGAACACGTCGCACCCCTCCGGAGGGTCAATCGATGCGCTTCTGCACGTACCAACTCAGCGGTGAGCCCCGCCTGGGAATCGTCGCCGGCCAGTCCGTCGTGGACCTGCGCACTCTGGCCCGCCGCCGGCGGCTGCCCGCGGTCCCCGAGACAATGGTGGACCTCATCGCCGAGGTCCCCCTCCTGGAGCTCCGCGCCCTGGCCCGGGAGGCCGAGGCCTGGGCGAGCGCGCGCCGGGAGGTAGTGCCCCTGAGCCGCGCGCGGCTGCTCGCCCCGATTCCCCGGCCCCGGAAGAACATCATGTGCATGGGCCGCAACTACACGGCGCACGCGCGGGAGACCGGCAATGTGCCGCCCGAGGTGCCGGTGTTCTTCACCAAGCCCCCCACGGCGGTGGTCGGGCCTGAGGCCCCAGTACGGCATCACGCGGTGACGCAGCAGCTCGACTACGAGGTCGAGCTCGTCGCGGTCATCGGCCGGCGGGGCAGCAACATCCGCCCGGAGCGCGCGCTGGACTACGTGTTCGGCTACACCGTGATGAACGACGTCACGGCGCGCGACCTGCAGGAGCGCCACGCGCAGTGGTTCAAGGGGAAGTCGCTGGACACGTTCGCCCCGCTGGGCCCCTGGATCGTCCATCGCTCCGCCATCCCCGACCCCCAGCAGCTGCGACTCTCCATGCGGGTCAACGGCGAGGTGCGCCAGCAGAGCACGACGGCCAACATGATCTTCAGCGTCGCCCAGCTCATCGCGGTGCTGTCGGCGGGGATGACGCTGGAGCCCGGGGACCTGCTGGCTACCGGCACCCCGGAGGGCGTGGCCAAGGGGATGAAGCCCCCGAAGTGGCTACAGCCCGGCGACGTAATGGAGGCCGAGGTGGAAGGCATCGGAGTCCTGCGCAACCGCGTCGTCGCGCCTCAATGACGGGAGCGGCCAGGAAGGCCACACCGGTCACGATCTCCTGTAAGAGAAGCACTGCACCGCCGTTCTCAGTCCGCGAAGAACCACGGCCTGAGGTCGTCCTCGTGAACGTAGCGGGAGGCCTGGCGGAAGATGGCCCGGACGGTCCCCCGAGCCAATGTCTTGTGCGGGGGGATCGTCAGGGTCTGGGTGTCGCCCGCAGCCGTGAGCCGTTGCAGCCTGGCGTGGCTGCCGCGGACGGCTACGACCTCGAATCCGAAGTGTCTCAGCGCCCGCAGCACATCCCGCGCTGAGAGCGACCTAAGCTTTCCGGCCATGAGCGCCCGGAGGAACCTCGACGATCACCGACAGCCGCGGAGACTCGCCCCGGCGCGCTGGATCAGGAGTGAGGTCCTCCAGGTGCAGCCCGACTGCTTCTCTCAGATTGGTAATGAGTTCGTCAAGCGTTCTTGCCTGTGTGACGACAGCGATCTCCAGGCATTCGGCCACGTACGTGTCACGGTCGAGTGAGACCAGCGCGTGAATCACCGCTGGGGCCTCCCTCCTGGCCGTCGGAGTGTACCGGCCCGCCCCTTCGGCGACATGAGCAGGGTGCGGACGGGGTCCGACCGGCGGGGCTGCGCCTCCGGCACCCCGGTGAGCGTTCTCCCGATACTCCGGAAGGATCTGATAGCGCCCCCGGCTGATGCGCCTAAAGTACTTCCACCGGTGCGGGTGGTGCTTCGGGGCGTTTACACAGCAGCGGCTGACCACATGGGTGCGCACCGATCGTTCGTTGAGGTGAGGCAGGGCAACGACGACTTCGAGCGGAGTGAAGGACCAGTCCTTCCGCCGTGACGCGAAGCGCCGAGCAGCCCGCAGGACCTCATCGTGAATGGCCAGCGACCTCACCCCCGGAGAGGATCTTCCTTGCCTCCCACACAGCGCTACCCTACAACTTGTAATATAAGAATGTCAAGTTGATAAATGCCCCCGGACCCGCGAACCCTGAAATGCGGGACGCCTACCCGTCCCCGGGCAGGCGTCAGCCGCGCAACAGCGGACCGCCTACCGGTTGTTAAACCGGTTCGTCCAGAGCAGCCCTTCCGCAGCGGACGGCTTGAGGGTGATCTGTCCGCTGTCCAGGAGGAACTGCAGGTGCTTGTCCAGCATGGGCGAGGAGATCCGCCCGTTCTCGGAGAGCGCGGGGATGATCTCGCGCAGGGCCAGGGTGAGAATGGCCGGATCCTGCCGCGGGAAGTGCTTGCGGAGGTGGGTCACCGCGGCGGCCTGGTCGCGCCGCATGAGCTCGTTGCCCTTGTTCACCGCGCGGATCCACCGGCGCAGCACGTCGCCGTTCTGGTTGGCGAAGACGTTGTGCACGGCGATGCCCGTGTACATGAAGTTGTCCAGCTCGGGGACGTCCCCGGCCGACGACTTGATCACGATGGTGCCGAACCCGTCGCGCTCGGCCAGATACGGGGTCGGCGCCGAGAGGTGGAAGGCATCGATCTGGCGCGTGCGCAGAGCCGCGAGCAGGTTGGCGCCGCCGCCGGCGGCCACAATCTGGGCATCCCGGTCAGGATTCAGCCCGGCCCGCCGCAGATAATACCGCATGTACACGTCCGTCGCCGCGCCGGGGCTCGTAATGCCCAGCTTCAACCCGCGCAGCGCGGCGAACCGCTGGGCGATCGGCATGCTGCGGCTGACGTTGAGGCGCCGCGCGACCTCGGGGTGCATGACCATGTCGAGGGTGACGCGGCGCGTCAGGTTGTAGATGAAGATGATCTGGCGGCCCTGCCGCCGCAGGTTCACGGCCTGGAACGGATCGGCGTCGAAGAGCTGCACCTGGCCGGACACCAGCGCCGCGATGCCCAGGGCGCCGCTGTCCACCTCGGTCAATTCCAGATCGATGCCCTCCTCGGCAAAGAAACCCGCGGCCTCCGCGATGTACACCGGGGCCATGAACAGCGTGCCGGTGTGCGCCTCGCGCAGCCTGACCCGCGGCGACTGCGCCGTCGCGACCGCCGACGACGCCGCCACGGCAAGGACCAGCAGGACGGCGAGCACCGCCGTCCGTCGCCCCGCATCCATCCTTCCACCTCCCCCGAGTGTCATGGCAGATCCCGCCCGCCCCCCTGCTTCGGATTCCACCGCATGAGATGGGCGCCCAGCAGGTTGATCCCGAGATTCATGACCAGCACGACCACCAGCAGCGCGAAGATCCCGGCGAACAGCCCCGGCGTGTCCAGCCAGCCCGCCGCCCGGCTGATCAGGTGGCCCACGCCGCGGTTGCTGGAGATGAACTCGCCCACGATCGCGCCGATCATGGCCTGCGGGACCGTGATCTGCAGCGCCGCGACGATGAACGGGGTCGCCGCGGGGAAGACGACCTTGCGGACGAGGGCCCATTCGGAGGCGCCCATGACCCGCGCCACCTGCAGCAGCTGCGGGGGCGCGGCGCGGATCCCTGCGATCGTGTTGATGAACACGATGAAGAACACCATCACCGCGGCCACCGCGATCTTCGAGGTGATCCCGATCCCGAACCACAGGATGAACAGCGGCGCGAGCGCGATGCGCGGGATGCCGTAGAAGGCGACGATGAAGGGCTCGATGATCCGGTAGACCGTGTCCACGCGGGCCAGGGCGAACCCCAGGGCCAGCCCCGCGACCGCCCCGATGAGATACCCCACGGTGGCCTCGATGATGGTGAAGCGCAGGTGGTAGAACAGCGCCTCCTTGGTCATCATGGCCCACAACGAGGCGGCGATGGCCGACGGCCGGCTGACGAAGAACTGGTCCACGATGCGGCCGCTGCTCAGCTCCCAGCCCAGGAAGAAGACGGCGGCGAAGGCGAGCCGGCCGAGGGTCGTGTTCCACCGGTCCCGCCGGGCCCGCTGCGCCTCCTGGGACTCGACCTGATCGAGCAGACGCTGCCCCGAGGAGGGGTAGCCGCGGGGAGTGAGGACGACGTCACGCGTTGCCATGGACCGCCTCCTCCAGGGCTTCTGAGCCGATCTCTTCCTTCAGATCCCGCCAGAGCCGGTCGTAGAAGGCGGGAAAGCGCGGATCCGCGTGGATGCGGAAGACGTCCCGCGGCCGCGGGAGCGGCACCGGATAGATCCGCTTGATGGTGCCCGGGGACCGGCTGAACAGCACGATCTCGTCGGAGAGCGCGATGGCCTCGACGAGGTCGTGCGTGACGAAGATGATCGTTTTCCCCGTGCCCTCCCACAGGCGCAGCAGCTCGTCCTGCAGGATGACCCGCGTCTGCGCGTCCAGCGGCCCGAACGGCTCGTCCATCAGGATGACGTCGGGTTCGTAGATGAGCGTGCGGATGAGCGCCGTGCGCTTGCGCATCCCGCCGGAGAGTTCGTGGGGATAGTGGTGCTCGAAGCCGCGCAGCCCCACGCGCTGGATGAAGTCCATGGCCCGCCCCCGGCGCTGGGCGGCGCCGACCCCGCGGAACTCGAGGGCCACCTCGACGTTCTCCACCAGGGTGCGCCAGGGGAGCAGGTTGTCGTCCTGGGTGATGTAGCCCACGTCCGTGTTGATCCCGAGGACCGGGGCGCCCTTGTAGAGGACGGCGCCCTCGGTGGGGCGCACGAGCCCCGCCACCATGTTGAGCAGCGTGGACTTCCCGCACCCGGACGGGCCCACGAAGCTCACGAAGCGGCCCGGCTGGATCGTCACCGTCACGTCGTGCAGGGCGAGGAAGGCGCGGCGCCGCCGGCGCTCCCCCCGGGCCACGAACACCTTGAACACGTCGCGGGCCTCGATGATGCCCGCCGGCACGGACTCGATGGTCCCACCCCCGGGAAGGCTGGTTGACCGTCTTGGTTGGCGCGAAAGGATGGTATTTCCTTTCCCAGAAGGAGAGAAACTTGAGCCGGTTAGGCTTCTTTCGGCGGCGTGAGATGACCCATGTCCACTGAGAGACCCCGCTGCCCGTGGGCGCTCGGCAGCCCGCTGATGCGGTCCTACCACGATGAGGAGTGGGGCGTCCCGCAGCACGACGACCGCGTCCTCTCCGAGTTCCTCATCCTGGAGGGGGCGCAGGCCGGGCTGAGCTGGGACACGATCCTGCGCAAGCGCGCGCACTACCGCCGGGCGATGAGCCGCTTCGATCCGCGGCGGATCGCCCGCTACACCGCCGCCGACGTCCGCCGCCTGCTGCGCGACCCGGGCATCGTCCGGAACCGCGCGAAGATCGAGGCCGCGGTCGCCAATGCCCGGGCGTTCCTCGCGGTCCAGAAGGAGTTCGGATCCTTCGACCGCTACATCTGGGGATTCGTGGGCGGGACGCCGGTCCTCAACCGCCCGAGGCGGCTCGCCGACATCCCGGCGCAGACGCCGGTCTCAGCGGCAATGAGCAAGGATCTCAAACGCCGGGGATTCCACTTCGTCGGGCCCACGATCTGCTACGCCTTCATGCAGGCGGTGGGGATGGTCAACGACCATATCGCGGGATGCTTCAAAGCCCCCCCGTATCCGGGGCCGGTCGCCGGCCCAGCCGGCGCGCGCAGCGCATCCCGGGGCCGTAGTCGGCGCGCACAACGCATCCCGGGCCGGTAGCCGCCGCTTGCAAGAGATCCCGGCCGGCGGGTCGGGTCTCAGCGGAGCGAGGGCGTCAGCGGTCGAACCAGAGCATCTGCGGCCGCAGGTGTCGCGTCAGCCCCAGCTGCGACGCCGTCAGGCTCGTCCAGGTCACCAGGCCCTCGATGAGGCGCAGCGCCTCTTCCTCGGCCGCCTCATCCCCGTACGCCGTCCGCTCCAGCCCGCCCATGACTGTACCCAGCCGGCGGGAGATGCGCTGGATGTCCTCGAGCATCTCGCGCCCGATCCGTACGGCGAGCGCGCTGACCGCCCGGCTCCGCCGCGCGCTCAGCCGGGCGTGCTGCCCCGCGGCCCAGACGCCGAGCTCGTCGAGCGCCGCGCGGGCCTCACCGGGCCCCTGCTCCATCGCCACGGCCACGAAAGCCTGGCAGCTGCGCCAGACCTGGTGCACGATGGCGGCCAGGAAGCGGCGGTCGTCCACGGAGAGAGGATTCTTGGGCTCGGTCATCTCACCCGTTGAGATCGGTCGCGTAGGTGATCGTGAAGCCATCCGGGGACCGGGTGCCCTGGGCGAGGGCCCGCTCCCTCAGAAGGATGCGAAAGGTGATGAGCTGCGGCTTCAGCACGCCCATGATCGCGCCCGTGGCCAGCTCCGCCTCCCCGCGCAGCTGCTCACGGTTCTTCGCCCGGCTGTGCGTGACGCGGTAGAGCACGGCATCCCACGTAATCGCGATCCGCTGCCCGCCCAGGCCGACCTGGACCGAGCGCACCGTTCCTTCGCCGAGCACATTCTCGGCCAGGTTGCGCGCGACGACCTCCGGCGACGGCCGCTCCTGCGCCGCGGCGGGGACAGACCCGCCGGAGGCCGATGCCGTCCCCGCCACGACGGCCAGGAGGGCAACCCGAAGCAGGGCCGTACGCCGTCGGGGGGCCCGGGCGGCCCAGAGGGTGGTGGGGGACCGTGAGTCCATGTGGTCCACCTTTCCCCGCGCGAAGGCACTCTCCTGTACCCCGGTGAAGCATGAGGGTATGAGGCAAGAGCCGCGGGAGCTCGAGCCCCTCTCCACCATCCTCCTCGATGAGCTGACCGAAGATGAGACCGTCACGCTGGGCGAACTCCGGGACCGGCTCGCCCGGCGCGGCTTCGGCCTGCTGATGATCGTCCTGGCCCTCCCGACGCTCATCCCGGTGCTCCCGCCGGGCTCGGCGGCGTTCATCGGGCTGTTGTACATCCTGCTCTCGCTGCAGATGTTGTTCGGCCGGGACGAGCCGTGGCTGCCGGCCCGGCTGAGCCGGTTCCGCCTCAGCGCCCGGACGATCGCCTCGCTGCGCACCCGCGGCGTTCCCTTCCTCCGCCGCGTCGAGCGCTTCTCGAGACCCCGCCCGCTCCTCGTGGACGAGCGGGTCGCCACGCGGGCCGTGGCGCTGGTGGTGCTGCTGCTGGGGATCATCCTCCTCACGCCGCTCCCGTTCCTCAACACCCTGCCGGCGCTTGCCGTGATGCTCATGGGCATCGGGCTGCTCAACCGGGACGGCGTATTCATCGCCGCGGGGCTGCTCATCACCACGGGGGTGCTGCTGATCATCGGTTTCGGACTGGGGACGCTCTACGCGCTGTTCAACCGGCTCTTCGGGCGGGGCCCATGAGCGCGACGCTGCGGTGGGGGATCCTGGGGGCGGCGCACATCGCCGCCAGGCGGGTGGTCCCGGCCATGGCGGCGAGCCCCCGGCACACGGTGGCCGCCGTCGCCAGCCGCGATCTCCTCCGGGCCCGTGAGTTCGCGCGCCGGTTCGGCATCCCGCGCGTGTACGCGGGATACGACGCCCTGCTCGCCGACCCGGAGGTGGACGCCGTCTACAATCCCCTCCCCAACGCGCTCCACCGGGTGTGGACGGAGCGCGCGGCGGCGGCCGGCAAGCACGTGCTGTGCGAGAAGCCGCTCGGCGTCACCGCGGAGGACGCGGCCGCCATGGCGGCACGCTGCGCCGCAAGCGGGGTCATCCTCCAGGAAGCCTTCATGTACCGCCACCATCCGCAGATCATCCGCCTGGCCGAGATGGTCCAGGGCGGGGCCATCGGAGAGCCCTGGCTGGTACGGGCCTGGTACTCCTTCACGACGGGGCCCGGGAACATCCGTCTGGACCCGGCGTTGGGCGGAGGCGGGCTGCTGGACGTGGGCTGCTACACCGTGAACCTCAGCCGGCTTCTGCTCGGCGAGCCCGCAAGCGCCGCTGGGACGGCGGTCTACGAAGAGGGCGTCGACGTCCGGCTGGCAGGGCTGCTCTCCTTCCCCGCCGGACGGGCGGCGCTGATCGACTGCGGGCTGCGGGCGCCGCTGCGGCAGGGGTGTGAGATCGTGGGCACGGAGGGAACCATCACCCTGGCGCGCCCGTTCCAGCCGGAGGACGAGCCTCCCTCATTCGTCGTGGGCGGCTCCGGCGGCGCGACCGTGGTCGAGATCCCGGGGGCGAACCAGTACGCGCGCATGCTCGACGACTTCGCCGCCGCGGTGCTCGATGGGGCTCCCCTGCGCTACCCGGCCGCCGACGCCGTGGCCAACATGCGCGCCCTGGACGCGCTGGCGCTGGCCGCCCGGACGGGCCGGCTCCAGCCTGTGCCGTCCCGCTGACGCGGCGCGCCCGTTCAGCCTGTCCCCCCTTGACGCGGCGCCCGTTCAGCCTGTGCCGCCCCGCTGACGAGGCGCGACCTTCCGCCCCGGCCGGGAATAACCCTCTGGGAGAGACGGCGTTCACCGGACCAGCCGATCCGCGCGACCGGCGCCGGCCAGGACGTGCTCGACGCGCCGGAGGCGAACCGGCGATTATCAACGACAGCAGGAGGACGGGCAGATGGCGGAACTGGCGGGCGAGACCTGCGTCGCGTGCCGTGGCGGTGAGCCCCCACTGGCGGACGACCAGATCACTCGGATGCGCGAGGAGGTCCCCCAGTGGAGCGTGGAGGACCGCGAGGGGATCAAGCGTCTGGAGCGCGCCTTCCGGTTCGGCGACTTCCGGTCCGCGCTGGAGTTCACCAACCGGGTGGGCGAGATCGCGGAGTCTCAGGGACATCATCCGGCCCTGCTCACGGAGTGGGGACGGGTGACCGTGACCTGGTGGACGCACAAGATCAAAGGGCTCCATCGCAACGACTTCATCATGGCCGCGAAGACCGACGAGCTGTACGCCGCGCCCCGCTAGCGCAGGGACTGCGCCACGAGGCTGGCGCCCGTCACCAGCACCAGGAGCAGCACCAGCCTGCGGAACACCTCCGCCGGCAGCCGGTCCTGGATCCAGAGGCCCAGCCGCGTGCCCAGCAGCGCGGGGAGGCAGGCCGCCCCCGCATAGACAAGCATCCGGAGATCGTACAGCCCCAGGCGGTAGTAGCTGACGGCCTGCGTGAAGCCGCCCAGCATGAACGACGCCGTCAGCCAGAAGACGAAGATCCGCTTGTCCACCCGCAGCGAGTGGATGTAGGCGGCCAGCGGCGGCGCGAAGATCCCGGTGAGCCCGCCGACCACGCCGGCGAACAGCCCCACCGCCGGGCCCGCGTAGCGCTCGATCCGCGCCGGGACGTCGGGCACCAGGTTCCAGAAGGACAGCGCCACGAAGATCACGGCCGTGCCCCCCACCACCAGGGTGAGGAGCTCCGGATCCAGCCGGCCGAGGAAGGGCGCGCTGGCGACCGTGCCGAGCACCACGGCCAGGAGCAGCCCGCCGAACCGGCGGAAGTCCGCCGCCGTGCCCCCGCCCCGCAGGAGGATGGCGAAGTTCGTGACCACCACCGGGATGGCGATGAGCAGCACGGCCGTGCGCGGCCCGACCAGCAGCGTCGCCAGCGGCACGGCGATGAGCGGGAAGCCGAACCCCAGCGCAGCCTTCACCGCGGTGGCGAACACCACGATGAGCATGACCAGCGCGGTGGGGCCGTTCAGGGCCGGCGCGGCGTCCATCGGGCGGAGGAGGACCGTCGCCCTCCGGGAGGGAAACCCTTTTCCACAGGGAAAGCCTTTTCCATCATCTTCCTCGCGCGGAGGCGCAACCCGTGAATACCGCTCATGATTCGTTCTACCTGCAGGATGTCCCCGCCGCCGGACGCAAGCGCAACCTGCTCGCCCTCTCCTACGCGGAGGTGGCCGAGCGGCTGCGGGAACCGGGGCAAGACATCGTCCTTGTGCCGCTGGGCAGCACCGAGAAGCACGGGGCCCACATCCCGCTGGGCACCGACAGCTACATCACCATGACCGCGGTGGTGCAGGCCGCCGCGATGGCCGACTGCCTGTATGCGCCGCTGATGCCCTTCGGGTATTCTCCCCATCACATGGGGCGGCTGCAGGAGGGCGCGGGCACGATCACGCTGCGCGCCGAGACCTACCGGCGCATCATGCACGATGTCGCCCTCAGCCTCATCTTCCACGGCTTCAGCCGCATCATCTTCGTCAGCCACCACGGCTCGAACACCAAGCCCATCGACGAGATCCTCCGCGCGCTGCGCTACCGCACCGGCGCCTTCTTGCCTTCTACAAGACGCCCACGGAGCGCGAGATGCAGGTGCTGCGGGGCGTGGTCGAAAACCCGCCGGAGGAGACGCCGGGCTGGCACAGCAGCGAGCTGGAGACCTCCTGCCTGATGGCCGTGCACGCCGGATTGGTGAACATGACGGTGGCCGTGCAGGACCGGGCCCACGCCCCGCGCTGGATGGGGCCGAAGTTCAGCAAGAGGGACGGCACCGGGACGGTGGAGTTCCGGGAGTCGGAGAATATCTGGGTGCCCATGGAGCACCACGAGTACTCGGACACCGCCGTGATCGGCAACCCCTTCCGCGCGAACGCGGAGAAGGGCGAGGAGATCTTCCGGCGGATGGCGGCGCATCTGGCGGAGTTCGTCCAGGAGGCGCGCACCTTCCCGGTGGAAATCCTGCGGCGGGACTATCCGGAGCGGGCCTGGAGCGAGTAGCCCGCCCATGCGCGGCGCCGACCTCACGGTGGACGGGCTGAGAGAGGACCTGGTGCGCGTGGCGCGCCGCGCCTTCGACCTGGGGCTCACGCTGGGGATCAGCGGCAACCTCAGCGTGCGCGTGCCCGGGACGGACCGGATCGTGATCAAGGCCACCGGGCTGTCCATGGGCGACATGACCGTGGAGGATACGCTGCTGCTGGACCTGGAGGGGCGTGTGCTGGAGGAGAGCGACCGCCGCCCTTCCAAGGAGCGGCGGTTCCACCTGGCGATCTACCGGCGCCGGCCGGAGGTGGCGGCCATCGCCCATCTCCATCCTCCGTACGTCCTGGCCTTTGCCGCGCTCCACCGGCTGCCGCCGTTGCTGACCGGGGCCTCGCGGAACTTCCTCGGTGGGAAGCTCGCCCTGGTCCCCCCCGCCCCCTCGGGCTCCCAGGAGCTGGCCGACCTCGTGGGCGGGGCGTTCGAGAACCCGGCCATCACCGCGGTGATCATGGCCGAGCACGGCAGCGTGACGGCGGGGGCGGATCTCCGCGAGGCGTTCTACCTCAGCCAGTACCTGGAGGACGCCGCGCGCACCGCCCTGCTGGTGGACCGGCTGCGCCGGATGGAGTGACGCGTGCCCGCGACGACACAGCAGCGGATGGTGGCCATCGTCGCAACGCTGGACACGAAGGAGCCCGAAGCCAGGTTCCTCGCGGACCAGCTTGAGGGCCGCGGCCATGTACCCTACCTCATCGACGTGGGGATCACGGGTACGCGCGCAACCTTGCCGCGTGATGACGCCATGGCCGCGGGAGGGGCCGAAGCCTCCCGCCGGCTGAAGGAGCTGTACGGGGAAGGCCGGCTGGCCGGCGTGATCGGTCTCGGCGGCAATCAAGGGACGGCCGCCGGCGCCATTGCCATGCGGGACCTGCCCCTGGGACTGCCCAAGCTCCTTGTCTCCACCATCGCGTCGGGCAACCTCCGGCCGTATCTGGGGGCGAGCGACATCGTGATCGTGCCGGCCGTAGGCGATCTGTTGGGCGGGCCGAACCGGCTGACGCGGGGAGTGCTCGCCCGGGCCGCCGCGATGATGGCCGCGATGATCGAGACTCCGACCGCTACCGCGGCGCAGATCCCGGCCGCTCCGCAGACCCCTGCCACCACGCAGATCCCGGCCGCTCCGCAGACCCCTGCCACCACGCAGATCCCGGCCGCTCCGCAGACCCCTGCCACCACGCAGATCCCGGCCGCTCCGCAAACGTCGCCCGTCGCGCAGATTCCGGCCATCGCGCTGACCACGCTGGGCAACGTCGAACCCGCGGCCCGCGGGATCATCCAGGGGCTCGCCGCCGTTGGGGTTGAGGTCGTGCCCTTCCACGCCTCCGGGGCCGGCGGCACCGCCATGGAGCTCCTTACCGAGGCGGGCCTGTTCGCCGGGGTCGTGGACCTGGCCACGCACGAGCTCCTCGGCGAGGTCGCGGGCGACGATATCTACGCGCCCGCGCGGCCCGGACGGTTGACCGCGGCCGGCCGGGCCGGCCTCCCCCAGGTCGTCCTGCCGGGTGGCCTGGACTACCTGGTCTTCGGCCCGCCGGACAGCGTGCCCGCCGCGTACCGCGGGCGCCCCGTCCACCGGCACAATCCATACAACACGAACGTCCGGGCCCACCCCGCCGAGTTGCGCGCCGCCGCCGAGGCGATGGCCGGACGCCTGCGCGCGGCCCGCGGACCGGTCGTCTTCATCGATCCCCTGCGCGGCTGGTCGCGGGTCGGGCGCCGCGGCGGGCCGCTGTGGGATGCCGAGGGCAACGAGGCCTTCCGCCGGGCCCTGCGCGCCGGGTTGCAGGGATCCGCCGTGCGCTACGTCGAGCTCGACGCGGAGATCAACGCGCCGGCGGTCGTGGACGAGGTCGTCACGGTGGTACGGGGATGGCTGGGGAGGTGAAACGGATGCCGACGCGCGAGACGGTCGGGACGATCCCGCAGGAGATGCGCGCCTGGGCCTTGTTCGGCCCCGGCGACCTGCGCGCCGTGACCAAACCGGTGCCGTCGCCCGGACCGGCCGAGATCCTGGTCAAGGTCGAAGCGGTGGCGATCTGCGGGACCGACATCGAGATCTACCGCAAGGGGCTGCCGGCGATGATCGAAGGGGCCCTGCCGTTCAACGGCACGCACGTCATCGGCCATGAGTACGTGGGCACGGTCGCGCGCCTCGGCCCGGACGTGGACGAGTTCGCCGTCGGAGACCGGGTGGTCGTGGAGATCCACGCCGGCTGCGGGCGGTGCGAGCGCTGCCGGCACGGGATGTACACCTCCTGCCTGAACTACTCCTACCGGGCCAAGGGGCACCGGGCCAACGGCTTCACCACCGACGGCGGGTTCGCGGAATACGCCGTGAACCACATCAACACCGCGTTTCCCCTGCCCGACCATCTCTCGTTCGAGGAGGCGACGCTGGTGGTCACCGCCGGGACCTCGATCTACGGGCTCGACGTGCTCGGGGGCCTGATCGCCGGAGAGACGCTGCTGGTCATCGGGCCGGGACCGATCGGGCTCATGACCGTGGCCTGCGGGAAGGCGCTGGGCGCCACGGTGATCCTCGCCGGCACCCGGGAGAGCCGGCTGCGCCTTGGGCGGGAGCTGGGCGCGGATCACGTGATCAACGTGCGGACCGAGCCGCTGGTGGAGACCGTGAAGGCGCTTACGCCGCGCGGGCTCGGCGTGGATCTCGTGATGGAGTGCTCCGGGTCGCCCGACGCCGTGAACCAGGCGCTCTATGCCACCAAGCGCGGCGGGCGGATCTGCCTGGCGGCGTTTGCCAGCGATCCGGTGCAGCTCGACGCGGCCTTCCTCGTCCGCAACAACATCTACCTGTACGGGATCCGCGGCGAGGGCAACAGCGCCACCAGGCGGGGGCTGGCGCTCATGGCCCAGGGGAAGATCTCGGGCCGGCCGTTCATCACGCACCGCTTCACGCTGGATGAGCTGCCCCAGGCCATCGAGACGTTCGAGAAGCGGATCGAGGACGCGATCAAGGTCGTGGTCACGCCGTAGGGCCGCCGCGTCGGACGCGGGACCCCTCGTGGAGGCGGGACGCCCGGGCGGGCGTCCCGGGGAAGGAGCCAAGTATGGACGCACCGATGAAACGCTTCATGCGGCCGGGAATCGTGAGCTTCAAGGCGTTTCCGATCGAGCTGGGCACGGGCCCGATCCTGGAGAGCCTGGAGAAGATCTGCGAGGACAGCTTCTTCAGCGCCATCGAGGTCGGATGGATGAAGGAGCCGCTGGTGCGCGACGAGGCCCGCCGCATGCTGGAGCAGAGCCACCTCGAGGTCTGCTACGCCGCGCAGCCGGCCATGTTCAGCCAGAAGCTCAACATCAACGCGCTCGATCCCGACGCGCGCCGCCGCGCCCTGAATCAGATGAAGAATTGCATCCGCGAGGCGGCACACCTCGGTGCCCGGTGGGTCCGCGTGTTCTCCGGCAAGGACCCGGGGCCGGATCGCCGCGGGGAGGCGGCGAAGCTGCTCGTCGACTCGCTGCTGCAGCTCTGCGAGTTTGCGGAGGGATGCGGCAATCCGGGCCTGACCCTGAAGATCTTCGACCGGGCCGTCGACAAGGAATTCCTCATCGGCCCGTACCAGGAAGCCCTCGAGGTGGTGCGGACCGTGCGCCGGTCGTTCCCGTCGTTCGGGCTGCTCGTGGACCTCTCGCACTTCCCCCTCCTGGAGGAGGACCCGGCCGTGGTCATCCCGGCGCTGCGGCCGTACCTGGTGCACGTGCACATCGGCAACGCGTACGTGCGGGACCGCAGCCACGTGGCCTACGGGGACCTGCAGCCGCGGTTCGACTTCCCCGACAGCGAGGTGACGGTGGATGACGTCCGCGCCTTCTTCCGGCTGCTGGTGGATCAGGAGTTCTTCAACCCGGTGGACCGGCCCGTATGCAGCGCGGAGGTGCGTCCGCTGGTCGCGGGCGAGCGCTCGGAGCTGATCATCGCCAACACCAAGCGCGTGATGGAGGAAGCGTGGGCCCTCGCCTGAACGGGCCGGCCCCGGGCCGCCGGGCGCGCCACGGGCGGGCGGCCGAGCGCCCCCTCGCCTCACGCGGCCACCGCGATGCGCGCCATCCTGCCGGGGGCGCGCCCCCGCATGCGGCCGCGCGGCGGACCGTGACGATTATGGATGTCGCCCGCACCGCGGGCGTGTCCCCGGCCACGGTCTCGCGCGTGCTCAACCGGAGCAGCCACCCCGTGAGCGCCCGCGGCCGCCGGCGCGTGCTGGCGGCGGCGCGCAAGCTCGCGTACATCCCCAACCTGTTGGCCCGCTCGCTGCTGACGCACCGCACGGCCGCGCTGGGGATCCTCATCCCCGACGTCTCCAACCCCTACTACGCCGCCGTCCTGCGCGGGATCGAGGACGCGGTGGGCTCGACCGGCCGCACGGTCATCCTCTGCAATACGGACCGGAACCCCGAGAAGCAGCGGCTGTACCTGCGCGCGCTGATGGAGCGGCGGGTGGACGGCCTGATCGTCGCGGGCGGGTCGTTCGGACGGGCGGAGACCGAGATCACCGGCGGCGACCTCCCCGTGGTGATGATCGGACGGCATCCGGCGCGCTTCCCCTCGGTGCGGATCGACAACGTGGAGGCCGCCGCGCTGGCCGCCTCCCACCTGCTCGCGCTCGGGCACCGCCGCATCCTGCACCTGGCGGGCCCGCCGGCCTCGCTCACGGCCGCCGACCGCCTGAAGGGATTCCGCCGCGCGCTGGCGGAGGGGGGCATCCCGCTTGAGAATGGGCTGGTCGCGGAGGTGGGCTTCTCGCCCGCCCGTGCCGGCGCCGCGGTGCGGTCCGCGTTCACGGCGCCGGGACGCTCCCCCGGCAGCCGCGCCTCAGCCGGCCATCGTGCGTCAGGCCGGGGAGCGCGTGGCCGTCCGGACGGCGACCGGCCGACGGCGGTCCTGGCCGCGAACGACCAGGTGGCGATCGCCGCGATCAGGGCGCTGCACGAGTTGGGGCTGCGCGTCCCCGACGATGTGTCGGTGGTGGGATTCGACGACACGCCGCTGGCCTCGTACACCGTTCCGTCGCTGACCACCGTGGCCGTGCCCGCCTACGAGCTCGGCCGGACCGCGGTGTCCCTGCTGGCCGCGGCGCTGGAGGGCCGCCGCGCCGCGTCCGTCGTCTTGCCCTGCGAACTACGCGTGAGGGAATCCACAGCCCAGCCAAATCGGAGGAGGGGGTAATCGTGCGCAGCGTTCACATCCGGTGGTTGCTGGCCGGCGTGCTGGTCATCACGGTGGGCCTCTGGACGGCGGGGACCGCCCGGGCCCAGGTCCGGGTCACGATCCTCGGGGGGATCATCGGCGGCGGTCCGTATCTGCAGGCGGCCGGCCTCGGCCAGATCATGTCCGAGCACATGGGCGGCGTCGTGCAGGGCACGGTGCAGGCCACACCGGGGCTCGGGGCGAACGCCCTGCGCCTGGCCGGCGGCCTGGGCGACATCGCCGTCGTGGTCAGCACCGACGGCTTCCTGGTCCTGCGGCGTCAGGCGCCCTACGCCGAGGCGAAGAAGTTTCCGCTGCAGATGTATCCGACCGTCCCGGCGCAGTACGTGCACTTCATCGTGAAGCAGAGTTCGGGGATCACGAAGTTCTCCGATCTCACCGGCAAGCGGATCAACGTGCTCACCCGCGGGTCGCTGGCCGACCAGCTGGGGACCCGGCTCCTGGAGGTGCTGCGCATCCGGCCCAGCCGCGTCTACCACTACCCGCACGGCGAGGCCGCCAGCGCGCTGCAGAACGATGAGGTGGACGTCGTCGCCGCCGGCGGCATCGCGCCCGCCTACAACGAGGTGTCGCTGCGGCACCCGGTGCGCGTCCTCTCCTTCACCGACGAGGAGGTCGCCCTGCTGCGCGAGCGGATGCCCCAGGTGCCCGTCGCGGAGGCGGACTTCTCGGCCTCGTACCGCGGCGCGGCGAAGGCGCGGGTGCTCGCTCCCTGGGCGGTCATGGCCGCGCGGCACGACCTGGATCCGAACCTCGTCTACCAGATCACCAAAACCGTCTACGCGAACTTCGCCACCGTCGTGAAGATCTACAAGGAAGCCGAGGGGATGACCAACCGCACCGTGCTGCAGACGCAGTATCCGCTGCACCCCGGAGCGCTGCGCTACTACCAGGAGGCGGGTCTGCGCATCCCGCCGCAGATGCTGCCGCCGGCCGACCTGCCGAAGTGAGGCCGGCCTGCCGAAGTGAGGCCGCCTGCCGAAGTGAGGCCGCCTGCCGAAGTGAGGCCGCCTGCCGAAGTGAGGCCTGGCCCGGCAGCAGGGTGACGGGGCCGACCTAGACGCACCGAGCGGAGGCCGTTCGATGGGCCAGCGACTCACCCGCATCTCCCGCGCCGCGGCGTTCCTGTTCGCGATCGTCTTCCTCATCGACGCCTGGCGCGCGGGACTCGATCTGCTCGTCGAGCGGCCTCTGTTCGTGCTGTTCGCGCTCGTGCTGATCTTCCTCGAGACGATGGCCAAGACCGGGCGGGTCCGCGGGCTCGACCTGCTGCTCATCGTCCTCACCATCGTCTCCGTGGCCTACGTCGCCCTCAATGCCGCGACGATCGCGTATCAGGGCGGGATCGCCCAGGGAAACCAGCTGGTGCTGGCAGTGATCGCGCTCATCCTCATCCTCGAGGCGACCCGGCGCGTCATCGGGTGGATCCTGCCGGTTCTGGTCTTCGTCATGATCGGCTACGCGGTGCTCGGGGCCTGGATCCCCGGGCAGTGGGGGCACGCCGGGTTCGGGATCCGGGACGTCCTGGGGTTCCTCTACCTCACGTCCGACGGGATGTGGAGCCTGCCGGTGGGCGTCGCCGCCACATACATCCTGGTCTTCATCGTCCTCGGCCAGGTCATGATGAAGTCCGGCCTGGCCGATCTGCTCAACGCCGTGGCCATGCGGGTGGCCGGGCGGATCCGCGGCGGCCCGGCGCAGGTCTCCGTGCTGGGGAGCCTCGGGTTCGGCATGGTCTCCGGCTCCGCCCCGGCCAACGTCGCCATCACCGGATCGGTGACCATCCCGCTGATGAAGCGGTATGGCTTCCCGCCGGCGTGGGCGGGCGCGGTGGAGGTGGCCAGCAGCGCCGGCGGCCAGCTCATGCCGCCGGTCATGGGCGCCGCGGCGTTCATCATGGCCGAGCTGATCCGCGTCCCCTACGGGCAGATCGTGCTGGCCGCCCTGGTGCCCGCCCTGCTCTACTACCTGGGGATCGGCGCCTCGGTGTACTTCAGCGCGGGCTCCGCCGGCCTGCGGGGGTTCAGCACCGAGGAGCTCAACGAAGGGTTCCTGACCATTGCCCGGGCGCTGCGCACCCGGGCGCACTTGCTCATCCCCTTCGGCATCCTCATCTGGCTGGTGATCGGCGGATGGCCCGCCCCCCGGGCCGCGGCGCTGGTCGTGGTGCTCACCATCCTCGCCTCGCAGCTGCACCCCGGCACGCGCATGAGCCCGGGGAAGATCTACGACGCGCTGTCGGACGGAGGGAGCAAAACCCTCGAAGCCGCCATGGGCACCGCGTGCTCGGCCCTCATCTACTCGATGATCGTCTTCACCGGGATCGGGCTGAAGTTCTCGAGCCTGGCCGTGGCCGCCGCGGGCGGGAACACCATGATCGTGCTGCTGTTCGTCGTCGCCGCGACGCTGATCCTCGGGCTGGCGTTGCCGACGACGGCGGCCTACCTGATCGCGGCCGCCACCGTCGCGCCCGCGCTCGAGCAGGTCGGGGTCCCGACGCTGGCCGCCCACATGTTCATCTTCTACTACTCGGTGCTGGCCACCATCACGCCTCCGGAGGGCATGGCGCTGTTCACCGCGTCCGCCATCGCGGGGTCGAACTGGATGGACACCGGGCTGCACGGGATGAAGCTCACGCTGTCCGGCTACCTGGTGCCGTTCGGGTTCATCTTCATGCCCACGCTGCTGCTGATCGGCAGCGCGTCCGAGGCGGTCCTGCACATCGTCACGGCGGCCATCGGGGTCGTCTTCCTCTCGGCAGGCGTCATGGGCTTCCTCACGCGCCGGCTGCACGCCGTGGAGCGCATCGCGCTCATCGGCGGGGCGGCGCTTCTGTTTCAGCCCGGGGTGCTGCCGTCGGTGGCCGGGTTTACGGTGTGTGTGCTGGTGGCCCTGCGCTCCGCGATGGCCCGCCGCATGCAGCCGCGCCCGGCGGAAGCCGAAGGCCGAGGATGACAGCCGTCGTTCAGGGGTCCCGCGCCAGGCGGCTCAACGCCGGCCCACGCGGCGCGGGCTAGAGGGCGATCTCCTCGAAGTCGTGCGTGCACGGCGTCCCCGCGGCGACGTAGAACCGGCGCGCGGTAAGATCCTCGATGACCGAGACCACCGTCTCCACCCGTTCCTCCTCCGGCAGCGCGGGGTTCGGATGCCGGCAAACTGAATCAGGGCGACCGGCATGGTCGCGGAGCAGGCTCATCAGTCCCCGGGCGTCGAGCCGGACGGGCCGTTCGTCGGCCTCGGGCCTGTCGGTCCGCGGACCTTCGGCGCGCGGCGTGCGCGGGGCGTGCCGGCCGGTCTCCAGCATCGCCTCCATCCGGGCGCCGCGCTGGTAGGTGGAGGTCTTCTCCTCGGCCAGCGGCTGCCAGATCCCGAGCCGGGCAGGATCGAGGAAGTGGTTCGCGTGTGCCAGCACGCCGCCCGCCGGATGCCACCGGCACACCGCGTGGGGCGCCGCCTCGAGGTTCACCACGTGCGCGGCGCCGTTGGCCTGGCCGATCATGAAGTTCGCCGAGCAGGAGCGGTCCTCGTCCTCCACGACGGCGACGGCGTCGCCGAGCGTGCGGGCGTGGAGGATGCGCCATGTCCGCAGGTGAAACGGCGTGCGCAGGCGCGCCCAGTCGTCGCGCGAGCTGAGCAGGCCGTTGATCACGAGCCCCAGCCCGGAGGAATTCATGCCGATCTTGCCGCCGACGATGCCGGCCTCCGTGAAGGCGGCCATCCGGAAGCCGTCGGCGCGCGCCGCGCGGAGCACGACGCCCCGGACGGCGGGGAACCAATCCCAGTTCTGTCCGAGGTACAGGTGCCCGTCGGCGGAGGCCTCCGGCATCACGGCGAACGCCGTGCAGCCGCCCGCGGGGATGCCGTGGGTCGCCGCCCCGTCCTGATTGATGGCGGAGTACTGGCTGTAGAGGATCTCGTAGCGGGCGTTGAGCACGGCCACGTCGTCGAGGGCGGCGCCCGAGGCGTCGCCGACGCCGCGCATCGCCTCCGCGTAGGCGGGCTCGGCGCGCGCGATGACGTCGAAGTACCGCCGCGCCCGGGCGCGCGTGTCCTCCACAGAGAGCCGCGCCTCCCGCTGGAACCGGTCGTAGTAGATCCGCAGGTTCTCGTCGATGAGGGCGGCGGCCGCGCGGCCGTGCGCGATGCCGTCGCCGTACGGATCTCCCGGCAGGTCCACGATGAGCAGCTCAGGCATGACCCCTTCCTTTCGCCTCCCCGCGGTCAAACTCATCTGGCGCAACCGCGCCCCTGCTCCCGCGGCCACTCCCGCTCGCGCCGGCCGGGTCGCTCCGCCTCAGGATGGGCTCGCCCTCACCCCGGCGCCCACTCGAGGATGAAGTCGATCCAGGCCGGCTGCCTGACGAAGCCGAGCTTCGTGTTGATGGCGAGCATGGGCTCGTTCCGGCTGCTGTTGAACGTGCGGATTTCGCGGTAGCCGTGCGCCCTGGCGTATGCTACGGTGCGCAGCTTGAGGGCCGTGGCGATGCCGTGACCCTGGAACTCGCGATGGACGGCGGTGAGCTGCTGCCACAGGACGCCGGCCTCGCTCTCGCTCCGTTTCATCGCGCTCTCGCCGACGTAGAAGTCGCCCTGCTTGGCCAGAAAGTAGGCGTCGAGCGGCACCCGCGGATGGCGGATGTCCTGCGCGAGCCACCGGTCGTACGCCGGGGCCCTCGGCAGATCCGGGTCCATGTGCGGGGTCGTCACCTCCAGGGCGCAATGTGCCTGGTAGACCCCCGCCAGGCAGTGCGGATCGCGCGCCAGCTCGTCGGCCAGCGTGGTGATCGTGATCCCCGCCGCGCGGGCGCGCTCCTCGGCGCCTGCCAGGTGGGTGACATCGGCCTGGGCAACGGGGAGCCGCGACTCAAACGTGCGGCCATACTCGCGAAACCCGTAGCGGGCCAGGAAGGCGAGGACGTGCGCGTAATCCTCCCGCGCCCAGGACCGCAGGCGGGTCGCGGCGCGCGCCCGAAGCCCGGCCAGCAGGTGCTCCATGATGCGCGTGCCGATCCCCTGACGGTGGCGGGACGGATGCACCATGACGTAGACGGTGTACTTGTCGGGATGGAACGACCAGGGGACATGAGCGTACGAACCCGCTCCCACCACCCGGCCGTCGCCGTCCAGGGCCACGACGTACTCGCGCACATAGCGCGCCGCGTCGAACTTCTCGTACCGCTCGCGCGCCTCGGCCGCGGTGCGCGGCTCATCCGGGAAGTTGGCGGTGCTGATCTCCGCCAGCGCCTCGAAATCGCCCTCGCCCAGCGGCCGCAGCCGCACGCCGGCGCTGGTCTCTACCATGCCCCTCACCCCTCGAGGTCCTTCTGCAGCGTGATCCACGCGGGCTGGCGCACGAACCCGAACTTCGTGTTGATGGCCAGGATCCGCTGGTTGTTGATCTCGTTCCACGTCCGGATCTCCCGCACGCCGAGATCCCGCGCGTACTCCACCGTCCGCACCTTGAGCGCGGTGGCAATCCCCCGCCCCCGGAATTCCCGCCGCACGCCGGTGAGCCCCTGGTTGAGCCAGTCCCCCACCTGCGGACGGAAGAGGCCGGAGACGCCGGCGTACTCGCCGTCCACGCGCGCGATGAAGTACGCCTCGGGCATCGACCAGGGCGCCTGAACGACGTGCTCCATCCACATCGCGAACGACACGGGCGTGTGCACGTCATCCGGCGGCCGCGGGACGTCCTTCCCGATCTGCGCCTCGATCGCACGGAGAAGGCGCAGGCGGTCCGGGTGCGTCTCCCGTTCGGCGGCGAGGGTGGTGATCTCAACCCCCGCCGCGAGTGCGCGATCCAGCGCGGGCCGGAAGGCACCGAAGTTGAATGCCCCCACGTCGAGCCGCGACTCCCAGGCGCGCATGACTTCCCGGAATCCCAGATCCGAGGCGAAGGCCAGGGCCTCGGGCATGGCCTCCCACACCTGGGTCTTCACGGAGGCCGCGTCGCGCGCGCGGAGGGCCTCCTCGAGGCGGCGCCACAGCCGCAGCCCGATGCCCTGGCGCCGCGCGTCCGGCCTGACGCGGATCTCCGCGCCGAACTTCCGCGGATCGAACGCCCACGGCACGTGCCAGAGGCCTGCGAAGCCGACGATCTCGCCGTCCTCGGGCCGCGCGGCGACGTACCGCTCGTTGACGTACTGCTTCTCGAAGTGCTCGTCATCGTACCGCCACTCCTCGGCCGTGCTGGGCCGGTCGGGAAAGACGGCGTTGTTCACGGCCACGATGGCCTCGTAGTCCCGGCTGCCGAACAGCCGGATGGTGATCCCGGCGCTCGCCTGCTTCGTCCCCGTGCGCGCCGCCGTCTGCATCGTCGTCTGCTCCGTCTTCTGTTCCGCCGTCCGGATCATCTGGGTCGCTGCCGCCTGCATCTGGGTCGCTGCCGCCTGCATCTGGGTCGCTGCCGCCTGCGTCTGCGCCAGCTGCGTCTGCGCCAGCTGCGTCTGCGTCATCTGCGCTTGCTTCATCTGCGCTTGCTTCATCTGCG
>Ga0073934_10004258_pt1 | contig 24240 bp, 25 predicted proteins | sample LarsenN4metaG_FD_76834 | JGI IMG/M metagenome (GOLD analysis project Ga0073934, IMG submission 76834) | Hot spring sediment bacterial and archeal communities from British Columbia, Canada, to study Microbial Dark Matter (Phase II) - Larsen... ... | reverse complement strand
CGATGATCGCACTCATCGTTATAGCGGTAATCGCTTTGGTTGCGGGGATATTCGCATTCTTCGCCTTGTATGAAAGGCCGTCCTGCATGGATGGGAAGCAGAATCAGGATGAGGAGGGGATAGATTGCGGCGGCGCATGTTCCAAGCTCTGCGTCGCGCCTCGCGTTTCCGCTCTGTGGACCCGCTCGGTCAGGGTGGCGCCCGGTGTGTATCATGCGGTCGCGATGGTGCAGAACCCTGAAACCGGAGCCGGCACGCGCGCCTTGCCGTACACGTTCTCGCTCTACGACTCAGAAAACGTGCTTGTAGCCGAACGGGACGGAACGATGGTGCTCGAGCCCGGTGAAGTGATTCCCTTGTTCGAAGCGAACGTCATCACCGGCGAGCGCGTGCCGGTACGCACATTGGTGAGTTTCGGACGTGCGGAATGGAATCGGACGGAGCGCACAGCAAATCCCCTTGCGGTAGGGTCGGTCTCCCTTGATGCGGAGAATCTTCAGGTGTCGGTGCGGGTCTCCAATACGTCGGCTGTTCCCGTTTCGAAAGCTACGTTGACCGCGCTTATCTACGGAGAAGGCGACATCCTGGTCGCGGCCTCTGAAACGGTTGTGACCGGCATTCCCGCGCGGGGAGTGAAGGACGCGGTATTCACCTGGCAGGAACCGTTTTCGCCCGCCGCTCTTCGCGCGGTAGTCACTTCACGGATCGAATAACGTCATGCGTTTTCTTCAGAACACCGACTGGCTCATGGTGGGGAGCGCTTTTCTCATTTCGCTCGCGGGCCTTTCCTCTATGTATGCCTTCGGAGAGGGGACATCGTTTGCGGAAAAACAGATCATCTGGCTTGCGTTAGGGCTCCTCGTCTTCTTCGCGGCAAGCGCATTCGACTTCCGTTTCCTGCGGCAGACGCCGGTCGTGGTTACGGTCTACGGCATCGCGCTCTTCTTCCTCGCGCTTCTCTTCGCGATAGGAGCGACATTCAAAGGGGCGCAGAGCTGGTTCGATCTCGGATTTTTTGCAGTCGAACCCGTCGATCCGGCGAAATTTGCGCTCATCCTCGTGTTGGCGAAATATTTCTCGAGGCGCCACGTCGAGATCGCTCACGTGCGGCATCTTCTGGTGTCTGGGTTCTATGCACTCCTGATTTTCATACTCGTCCTTCTGCAGCCGGACTTCGGCTCCGCCGTCATCATCATGGGCGTGTGGATGGCGATGGTGTTGGTCTCCGGCATTCCGTTGCGCCATCTGGCGGTCCTGACCGCGATCGGCGCGACAGCGCTGTCATTCTTGTGGTTTTTCGTCTTCGAACCGTACCAGCAGCAGCGCATCATGACGTTCGTGAATCCCACGGCCGATATATCTGGCGCGGGATACAACGCGTTCCAATCGACGGTCGCGGTCGGCTCCGGCGGATTATTGGGAAAGGGGATCGGCTACGGCACGCAGTCGCGGCTGCAGTTCTTGCCGGAGCATGAGACCGACTTCATCTTCGCAGCATTTGCGGAAGAATGGGGATTCGTCGGGACCGTGCTCTTGTTGTTGTGCTTCGCGACCTTGATGTACCGATTGGTCGAAAACGCTCGGACAGGAGCCACCAATTTCGAATCGTTGTTTACGCTCGGTGTCGCATCACTCTTCGGAATCCATATGGTCATACACATCGGCATGAATATCGGATTGCTTCCCGTAACCGGACTCACGCTCCCGTTCATGAGCTACGGAGGTTCGCACATCCTAACCGGCTATGCACTACTTGGTATCGTCAATTCAATGCGCAAGTACGGCCGCACCGTTCATTCGGATGAAGAGCACGAAGTCGTAGGCGCGTTTGTAAAGTAAGGCCTCAGCGTTCGTACACCGCTATCGTTTCTTTGACCATCTTCTCTAGCGAAAATGTTTCCATAGACGGCGCATCAAGTATTTCTCCTACGCCTCCGACACGCTTCGCGACTATCGGAATTCCCGCTGCTCTTGCTTCCAACAGTACATAAGGAAGACCTTCTTTGAGCGACGGGAGCGCGAACGTGTCGAATCCCTTCAGCACCTCGGCAGCAGGAAGGAAGCCGAAAAGTTTGACCCTCTCCATAAGGCCGTATTCAGCGATTTTCCATTCAAGGTACTCACGGTTTTCTCCTTCACCAACGATCGCCACATACATATTCGGGCTAGCTTTCGCCTCTTCGATGAGTGCAATCTGGTTCTTGTTGTGGTTAAGCTCGCCTATGGTCCCGGTTATCCGCGCACCGTCCGGGAACGCACGACGTATGACGTCGCCTGACCCGAAAGCCTCGTCCTTGCGGATGCCGTTATAGATCAGAACCGCTTTTGACCCAATCAGAGGCATCCGCTTCGCAAGCGAAAGGTCATACTTGGATACGCAGATCACCCTGTCTGAAAGAAGAGCCGAGATCCAGGAAGCGAGGTATATAAGAGCACGGGCGAGGGGATTTCGTTTTTCGCCGAACGGCCATCCGTGTACCGTGAAGATCACGCGCGGCACGCCCGTGATGCGAGCCGCAAGCGCGCCGATGCCGGCGGCCTTCGAAGAATTAAGGTGTACGATATCCGGCTTCTCTTTAGTGAACAGGTCAGTCAATGCGAAAAACGAAGCGATGTCGTTATTGAGCGAGAGGTCGCGTTCTAACTGCCGGATCTGAAATGTTGGGATACCGGCGGCTTTCAACTTCTCTGCAAGCGCTCCGCCCTGTCCGTATGCCACCGATATCGAAAGACGTTCCTTCGGAAGGCTTGATGCAAGGTCATATACGTAACGCTGTGCGCCGCCGGCATTCGCCTTTGTGATCAAAAAAAGGATCTTTTTCATGACTGGCCTTATGGAACCCTGAAGCTTCTCGCATAGTAACAAAGGAAATGAAGGCTTTATCCGTGCCGTATATTCATGTACCATACGGGAAACTGATGCCTATTTCGCGCCCCAGGGAAGCCCTTTTTTTGTTTTTGGGCGACATATTCTTTCTCGCGTTAGCGCTCATCGTGACGCTTATCGTCCGGTATGCGGAAGTGCCTGATGCGCGGCTACTGACCCTCCACTTCGTCCCGTTCTCTTTCCTTTTTCTGCTCTCGACACTCGTATTTTTCATCGCGGGGCTTTACGAGAAACACACGCTTACGATGAAAGAGGCGCTTCCCGCGACCGTGTTTTATGCGCAATGCGCCAACATCATCATTGCCGTGGCGCTGTTCTTTTTCGCACCGTTTTTCGCGATACAGCCGAAGGCGTTCCTATTCCTCTATCTCTTCTTCTCAACCATCCTCGTTTCGGTATGGCGGACTACCGTTTTCCCGGCGCTTTCAGTCAGGGAACCCGCTCCCGCGATCCTCTTGGGTAGTGGAACAGAATGCGAAGAAGTGTATGAGGAAGTGAACGGCAACACCCGATACTCTGTACGTTTCGAAGCGTTTCATCGAACGCAGGGGGAGGCACCGGCGCCGGACGATCTGCTGAAACTCGCAAGCGCGCATTCACCATCGGTCGTAGTGATGCCAGCGTCATACCTTCGGGATCCCGCCTTCGCATCCGCGTGGAGCACGCTTGCAAGGCAGGGCGTCCGGTTCATCAGCCTCTCGGATCTGTATGAAGAACTATTCGAGCGCGTCGCGCTGCCGCTTATTGACGGGCGAGTATTTTTTGAGAAGGGCATATTCGATCAGACATTCCTGTACGCGACATTGAAGCGAGTGATGGACGTGGCGCTTTCGACATCCGCTCTCATCCTTATCTCGCCGCTATTGCTTGCCGTGTGGTTTGCTCTGAAAGCCGGAGGGGGGAATGCGCTCATCTTCCAGGAACGGATAGGACAGGGGAACCGCCTGATCAGGATCATCAAATTCCGGACCATGCTTTTCGATGATGCGGGCGATCCGGAAAAGCAGAAGAAGAACCGCGTGACGGCGTTCGGCGCGTTCTTGCGGAAATGGCAGATCGACGAAATGCCGCAATTCCTGAATGTCATCATGGGCGACCTTTCGCTCGTCGGTCCTCGTCCCGAAATACCCGCATTGGTCGCCGAATACGAGAAACATATCCCGTATTACGGAGCGCGCCATATGATCCAGCCGGGCATTTCCGGATGGGCGCAGATCAAGCACGCGTCGCCGCCGAAATGGAAATTGGACGTAGAAGCGACCAGGAACAAGCTTTCCTTCGATCTGTATTATCTGAAACACCGTTCGATTGTTACCGATACCGTTGTCGCGCTTCGGACGCTTAAGATCCTTGCCGCACGGGCAGGAAAATAAGGATACGGTACACTGCGAAGGATATGACTGGAAAAAAGAAATCGGTGGTCACAGGCGGCGCGGGATTCATCGGCTCGAATCTTGCGGAGGCGCTTCTTGCCGAAGGTCACGAAGTCCATGTCGTCGATAACCTGTCCGGAGGCACGCGGGAAAACGTGCCGCAGGACGCGGTCTTTCACGAGGCTGACATCAACGATACGGAAAAGATGCGGCAGATTTTTGAGGGCGCAGACTTCATTTTTCATCTGGCGGCCTTACCGCGAGTGCCGTTTTCCATTGATCATCCGCAAGAATCCAACGTAGCGAACATAGACGGCATCCTTTCGGTTTTGGTCGCCGCGAAAGATGCGAAAGTAAAACGCCTCATCTATTCCGCCTCAAGTTCGGCGTACGGAGACCAGGAAACGTTGCCTTTGTCGGAGGACATGCCGCCTAAGGCGATGCATCCGTATGGGCTTCAGAAATGGGTAGGTGAAGAATATTGCCGTATCTTCTCCTCCGTCTACGGCCTTGAGACGGTGTCGCTCCGATATTTCAACATTTACGGACCGAAGCTCAATCCGGAAGGTGCGTACGCGCTCGTCATTGGCATTTTTCTCCGCCAGAGAAAAGCAGGGGAACCGCTCACCATTACAGGCGATGGGGAAAAGACCCGCGATTTCACGCACGTATCCGATGCCGTACGAGCGAATATCCTTGCCGCCACGAGTCCCAAGGTAGGGAAGGGCGAAGTCATCAACGTAGGTGCTGGGCGTAACGTTTCCATTAAGTATCTTGCCTCTCTTTTCGGGGGCCCGATGGTCCATATCCCGGCTCGTATAGAGGCAGAGCATTCTCTTGCGGATATACGCAAGGCCAAGGAGCTATTAGGGTGGGAGCCTACTATCAAGCTGGAAGACGGCATAGAGGAACTTAAGAAACTATTCGGCGTCTGATGATATACTAAAAGCGTCCGACCGGGGCGCTTTTTCATTTTCATGGGGATCATAATCGACGGAAAAGCTTTGGCCGAAAAACGCCGGAAAGAGGTGTGGGAAGAGCGGAAACTGTTGGCCGACCTGTCGCTCGGTGTCGTCATCGCAACGACCGACAAAGTGACTTCCTCCTACGTCGGGATAAAGAAAAAAGCTGCCGAGTCCCTCGATATCAAAGTCACCGAGTACCGCCTTCCGGAAAACTGCACCGAGGACGACATCATCGCGGCGATCAAGAAAGCACGTATACATAACGGCATCATCCTGCAGCTCCCGATCCCGCGCGGCTTGGATGTCGACCGGGTCAAGAACGCGATTCCGCACATGCTTGATGTGGATGTCATGTCTGACGCTTCGTTTGCGGAATTGAAGCGCTGTGACTTTCTTGCGACACCGCCGGTCCCGGCAGCGATGCGCTATGTGTGTCAGGAGTACAAAATACCTTTGAAGGATGCGAATGTGGTCATCGTGGGAAAGGGAAGATTGGTCGGACGCCCCGCCGAAGTGATGTTTAAATGTCTGGGAGCAAAACCACGCGTCCTGGTCAAAGGGGACGATGTCGGTTTCTACACGAAGAAAGCGGATATCATCGTTCTTGGAACCGGCGTGTCACACCTTATAAAGCCCGACATGATAAAGGAGGGAGTCGTGATCCTCGACGCCGGAGCATCTGAGCTTGGCGGACAGTTGGTTGGCGACGCGCACCCTGATTGCGCTGAAAAAGCGAGCGTTTTCACTCCTGTTCCCCGGGGTTTAGGTCCTATTGTTGTTGTCGAGATTTTCGCGAATCTTATCGCCCTTGCACGTCAGTACGAAGCATCGTACGCTTCCGAAGTATAAAGGCCTATGATCTGACGACGCGCACATTTCATTGTCTTTTTTATTTCACTCACTAGCGTGTGTCATCATGATCCAACTTTCAGAAAGCCAGTTCCGAAAATTAGTCATCGCCTTCGCGGTGTACCTTGCCTCCTTATTCGCCGCGAATACCCTCGGCCTTAAATTGATGCCCGTCTTCGGTTTGACGCTTTCGGTCGCGGTATTTTCGTTCCCAGTCGTCTTTCTCATGACTGACGTTATCGGCGAGGTCTATGGAAAGACCGTTGCGAAATTTTTCGTCCTTGCCGGTTTCATCGCGACCCTGTTATTTATCTGCTACTCGTTCCTCTCTTTGGCGCTTCCCTGGGCGCCGCAATTCGTCGAAACGGGCCGCGGGCAGGCGATATTCGACGGATACGGACCGATATTCGGTACAACGGTGAGAATCGCCATCGCGTCCTTGGTGGCGTTCGCGATCGCACAGTACCAGGACGTGTTGTCATTCTTCTTCTTCAAGGCAAAGCTCGGCGAGAAGAATTTCTGGCTCCGCTCCACGCTCTCCAACCTTTGGTCGCAGTTTCTTGATACCGCGGTCTTCATGGCGATTGCGTTCTTAGGCGTCCTTTCCTGGCCGGTTTTGATCTCGTCGACCATTTCGTGGTGGCTCTTCAAGGTCGCGATGGGTGTCGTCTATCAGCCCCTGGCATACGCCGGCATCTGGCTTTTAAAGGAGAAGAATGAAAGTAAGCCCAATCAAAACTAAACTTTTTCGGGAAGGCGACAGCCTTCCCGATTTCGTCTTAGAGCATATCCCGCGCCTTAAGGACGGGATGATCCTCGTCGTCTCGTCAAAGCTCGTATCGCTTTCTGAGTGGAGAACCGCGCCGCTTTCGCTCAAGGACACGTTGATACGCAAAGAAAGCAAAAAGGCGAAAAAAACTCAGAAGGTGTGGTTCACCATAACCGACGGTATCGTCATGGCGAACGCCGGCATCGATGAGTCAAACGGGCAGGGAAAGCTTATCCTCCTTCCGAAAGACAGTTATAAATCTGCCGCCACTTTGCGAGAGCATCTGAAGAAAGCATACCGGGTAAAAAAACTGGGAGTCGTCATCGTCGATTCCGTCGTGATGCCGCTTCGCCGCGGCGTAGTCGGAGTCGCCCTAGGGTACGTCGGATTTAAGGGTTTAAAGGATTACAAAGGGAAAAAGGATCTTTTCGGACGCACGTTCAAGTTCGCTTCAACCAATGTCGCCGATTCGCTCGCGACCGCCGCGATGTTAACGATGGGCGAGGGGAAGGAACGTCAGCCGCTCGCCGTGATCGAAGACGCACCGGTTACGTTTGTTGACAAGCTCTCGAAAGAAGAACTTTCTGTTTCGGGTAAAGAAGATATGTATGCTCCTTTAGTAAGCAAATTACCGGGTGGCAGCCGCTAGCGGTTTTTGCTATCCTGCCGCTATGGAGCCGATAGACATCTTGGGCGTACAGATTCCCGTAAAGGAGGGGAAAGCAGTCCTTAATTTGACGGCCTTTGGTCTGGGAGAAGCAGTCGAGATAGACGTTCATCGCGATGCCCCAACCCCGATGGATTTCAGACTGTGGCTTCTTGCACAGAGGATGAACGCAGGCGTATTTGATTCACCGCCGCATTCGGGACCTGAGAAGTAACGATCATTTCGCATGTTAGGAACCCGTCTTTTTGCCCTTTTTCTTCTTATTGTCGGAGCCGGTATCGGGTGGTTTTCAGCAGGGTGGTGGGGGGTTCCTGCTGCGGGATTGCCGCAGATGCCCTATAAACTCGGTCTCGACCTCGCGGGCGGCACGCACCTCTTGTATCAGGCGGATACCACGAACCTTGCAGGGGACGTCAACGAAGCGATGGCCTCCTTGCGGGAAGTCGTTGAGCGTCGTGTCAATCTTTTCGGAGTATCGGAGCCCTTGGTACAGGTAGAGAAGGGCGGTGTATCGGGTCAGGAGCAGCGCTTGGTAGTCGAACTCCCGGGGGTCACGAACGTATCGGATGCGGTAGCGGCGATCGGGGCCACGCCGGTTCTGGAGTTTCGTCTTGAGCAGTCAACAGGCACCACTACAAGCTTCGCTCCGACCGGGCTCACCGGTCAGTACCTGGAGAATGCCCAGCTTCAGTTCGCGCAGAGCGCGTCAGGGGGGCTCACGAACACCCCGATCATCGTCCTCAATTTCAACCCCGAGGGCGCGGAAATGTTTCATGACATCACGTCTAAAAACGTAGGAAAGCCGCTCGCGATATTCCTTGACGGCGCGCTTATCTCAAACCCCGTGATCCAGGAAGCGATCCCGAACGGCGTTGCGACCATCACGGGAAGCTTCACGCCGGAGGAGGCGCGTGAGTTGGTGCGGAACCTTAACTTCGGCGCGCTTCCGGTACCGATCGAACTCGTTTCCAGCCAGACGATCGGCGCGTCCCTTGGCGATACGGCATTCGCGCAGAGCATCATGGCGGGGATTTGGGGTTTCATATTCACGGCGGTCTTCCTGATCGTCTGGTATCGCTTGCCGGGATTGATCGCTGTCGTCGCGCTCCTTATGTACGTCGCGATCTCGCTTGCGGTATTCAAGCTGATCCCCGTTACGCTCACGGTTGCCGGTTTGGCAGCGTTCATCCTCTCGATCGGCATGGCGGTCGATGCCAACATCCTTATTTTCGAACGCACCAAGGAGGAGCTTGAGTCAGGAAAACCGTTGCCGGAAGCGATCAAAGAAGGATTCCATCGCGCGTGGTCCTCCATCCGGGATTCAAACTTCTCATCGATAATCACCGGCGTCATACTCTACTGGCTGGGAGGAACAGCGGTCATCAAGGGCTTCGCTTTGGTGTTCGTCCTCGGCGTTTTGATCTCGATGTTTACCGCGACGACCGTTACACGCACGTTCCTGACCTCATTGGGTCTTGCGCACTCGAAGGTCGCTAATTTCTTATTCGGTCACGGTTTCGGGAAATAGTATGTGGATCGTAAAACACAGGAAGGTTTTCTACACGCTCTCGATAATCATCACGATTGTTTCTATCGCGGCACTTCTAGTATGGGGTTTGAAGTTCGGCATCGATTTCAAAGGCGGTTCGCTTTTGGAGGTTGAGTATGCAAACGGCGCGCCCGCTCAGGCTGATGTTATCGAAGTACTGGAAGAGGCGGGCATCGAGGGCGTCTCCGTTCGTCCGACAGGGGAGAGCGGCTACATCATCCGTACGCCCTTTCTTTCGCAGGATGAGTACGATCAGGTAAAGGTCGTGTTGGCGCACGGCGGACAGTGGCCGTTTGAGGAGAAGCGGTTTGATTCGATCGGTCCCGTCATCGGGGAGGAACTTCAGACGAAATCCGTTTGGGCGATTGTCGCGGTCCTGGTCGCGATCGCCCTCTTTATCATGTTTGCTTTCCGCAAGGTCTCGAAACCCGTGTCGAGCTGGAAGTACGGCTTGATCACGCTCATCGCACTCGCGCACGACGTCATCTTTCCCTTGGGTGCGTTTGCTGTCCTGGGACATTTTGCGAGAGCGGAAGTAGATACGCTTTTCGTAACCGCGATTCTCGTCATCCTCGGCTTCTCGGTTCACGACTCAATCGTCGTATTCGACCGTGTGCGCGAAAACCTGCACAAGAATCAGGAGAAGAACCTCAAGGAACCCTTTGAGGAAGTGGTCGGCCGTTCGGTAAATCAGACGCTGTCGCGTTCTATCAACACCTCTTTGACCACCGTCCTAGCGTTGGTCGCGCTCTATATCTTCGGTCCCGAAATCACTCGGTACTTCGTCTTGACGCTCATCATCGGTATTGTCGCCGGAACATATTCCTCCATTTTCATCGGTTCACCCTTGCTCGTATCTGCTGAGAAAATGCAGAAACCTGAATCGGCTGAAAAAGGTAAGAAGTAAGGATGTCTGAGCCGATTAGAGAACCGAGAGCGTTCTAAAGAAGAGTGGCTCGCAGTAATTCGCGGCCATTATACGGAAGGACGGACTGGGCCCTTTTTGCGATCGGTAGTCGGTCTTTTCGGGGAATTAGACTACACCTTGGAAGATATGCAGGATTTTCTGGTAGCATTTTCCGCGCCATTCGACGAGTCATTTCGAACGATTAAGGAGGCAGGTACCACAAGCGCAGGAAACATTATCGTGGCTGCAGGGCTATTCCACTCGCTGGCCAAAAAAGCAAAAAGCAAAGAAGAGGTAATGGAGTGGTTAAAGATGACACGGCAGATGCTCAGTCGACCCAAGAAAACGGCAGAGGGAGGGGACAGCTTTCTGCACGGAGACTACTAGTTTTGTATAACCGTTCCTTTGAACTCCTGCCCGTCTATGGCGGCAAGAGTGTTTTGAAGGTTTGAACCGTTTACGATCGAGACGGAAATGTTTCGCTCTTTTGCTTCGCGCGCGGCAATAGGGTCAAACGGCGCGGAAATTGAAGGGGACCATTCCTGGGGAAGCATCGCGATAAGGTCGGCCCAGGATATCTTGGGAATCGGTTGCGCAAGTGGATCCTTCTTCGGATCCGCAGTGTATACATAATCGATATTTGAAACATTCACGACGTTCTTTGCGCCGTACATTTTTGCAAGCAAGATCGCGTCGTAGTCCGTCGAGCGTCCGGGAACCCATCCACCTGCAATAAGGACAGGGGACTTCCAATCCATGCGTTTCGTCGGGTCGGTGTTTATCTGCGGATGTGCTAACTCGCCAAAGGAAAGGCGCACAAGCTGTGCGTTCAAGTGTGTCGCATAAATACCGATCCAATCACCGTCTTCGGGATTGCCGTTTCCGATCGCCTGGAGTGCCTGGAAGTAGTGCCGCGCCGTTCTGCCTCCGCCCGTCACGATGACGAAGCGTTTGCCCGCCGCCATGCGTTCCTTTATTGCCTCGGTAAAGGCTTTTATAAAAGGCGCGTCAGGGCCTTCGGGGGCGATAACGGAGCCGCCAAGGGAAATGACCGTAACGGGCTTACCCAGGCCGAACATAGGGCCTAATATAGCATTATTTTTCCCCAGTTTGTCCTCCTATGGCCTGCCTACGGCATCGGCCATTCCCTCCAGGACCGGATAAAACAATGGCTAAACCATTGTTTTATCCCCGCAAGGCCTATTTTGGCTCCGCTTGACTCCTTATAGGGGGTCGGGTAGTATGTACAAACGCTTGGCTCTGGCCGGGCGCACTGTTGCTGAGGTCCGTAAGGGCCGAAGCACGGGAAGCTAAGTTCACAACCTGACGCCAATGACGGAATAACTATCGATTCAAAATTGAAACGAAAGTGATTCTTGGTGTCGGAGCGTGAGGCTCCGCTTTTTTTGTCCCACCTTCGGCCTGCCTACGGCATCGGCCGATTCCGGGACGGAACCGGAAGAAAATCAAAGTAGTTTGATTTTCTTCCAGATCGTTCATTGACAATCGAATAGTACGAAAATGTACAATCACAACCCGAGCGACATTTCCTGACGGAAATCTCGAACGGGTAAAATAACCAGTTGTCCTATCGAAAGGTAGGATGAATTCAATCAAGAGCTTTTGTTTTTCTTCTGTTCCGCCTGTTGATTCATGCATCTCAATTGAATGCATGAATCTTTACTGAGAGTTTGATCCTAGCTCAGGATGAATGCTGGCGGCGTGGATAAGGCATGCAAGTCGAGTGGGTTTAGACCCACGGCAGACGAGGTAGTAACACGTAGGAACGTACCCCAAAGTCTGGGATATTCCATCGAAAGATGGCGCAATACCAGATGGTCTCTAAGGAGTAAAGATTTATCGCTTTGGGAGCGGCCTGCGCAGTATCAGCTAGTTGGTAGGGTAATGGCCTACCAAGGCTATGACGCTTAGGGGAGCTGAGAGGCTGACCCCCACCGATGGAACTGAGATACGGTCCTTACTCCTACGGGAGGCCGCAGTCGAGAATCTTCCGCAATGGACGAAAGTCTGACGGAGCGACGCCGCGTGATGGATGAAGTGCTTCGGCACGTAAACATCTTTTATGAGGGATGAAGTTTTGACAGTACCTCATGAATAAGGGGCTCCTAACTCTGTGCCAGCAGGAGCGGTAATACAGAGGCCCCAAGCATTATCCGGAATTACTGGGCGTAAAGGGTGCGTAGGTGGCGTGATTAGTCCTTTCTCAAATCTTCCGGGCTCAACCCGGAAGCTCGAAGGGAAACGGTCATGCTTGAGGATGTACGAGGTATATGGAACTCATGGTGTAGGGGTGAAATCCGTTGATATCATGGGGAACACCAAATGCGAAGGCAATATACTGGGACATTCCTGACACTGAGGCACGAAAGCGTGGGTAGCGAAAAGGATTAGATACCCTTGTAGTCCACGCCCTAAACTATGTTCTCTGGCTTTAAGGAGTATCGACCCTCTTTGAGGCGAAGCTAACGCGTTAAGAGAACCGCCTGGGTAGTACGGTCGCAAGACTAAAACTCAAAGGAATAGACGGGAACTCGCACAAGCGGTGGATCATGTGGCTTAATTCGTCGGTAAGCGAAGAACCTTACCAAGGTTAGAAATCTACCTGCACGGTCCGTGAAAGCGGATCAGCCTTCGAGGGTGGTAGACAGGTGATGCATGGTCGTCGTCAGTTCGTGGCTTGAGCTGTTCCCTTAAGTGGGGAAACGAACGCAACCCCCGTTGCCTGTTTTATATGTCAGGCGAGACTGCTCCCTCACGGGAGAGGAAGGTGGGGATGACGCCAGATCAGCATGTCCCTCTGATACCTTGGGCTGCACACGTGATACAATGGTAGTGACAAAGGGAGGCAAGGCAGTAATGCGGAGCAAATCCCAAAACACTACCCCAGTACGGATTGAGGTCTGCAACTCGACCTCATGAAGCTGGAATCGCTAGTAATCGTAGGTCAGCCACACTACGGTGAATACGTTCTCGAGTTTTGTACTCACCGCCCATCAACTCAAGGGAGCCGGGAATGCCCGACGTTCGCGTTTATCGCGGCCCACGGTAAGTTCGGTGACAGGGAGTAAGTTGTAACAAGGCACGGGTAGCGGAAGCTGCTCGTGGAACAATTCCAAGAGGAAATCGTTTCGGCATTGCGCCGAGACTGACAGTGTCGATTGCCCTTCGGGGCACGGTAAGGACGTTCAACCGTAAATGACGTCCGGTACGCAGATATACGAAACTGCAACGGACGGAACAGAAGAAAGCCAAAAGCAAAGGTTATGTGATAAGTCCCACCTATGGCCTGCCTACAGCAACGGCCATTCCCGCATTGCGGGACCGGATACGAAGCGCAGCAGTGCGCTTCGTATCCACCGCCCCTCGCGTTGCGAGGGGCGCTTTTGATATTCCATGCTATTTTTATGTGAGCGCTTGGTGAAGAAGAGAAGCGCTTGACATTGTCAATAATATAGTGTAAAATATGAATGTGAGCGGAGTGTTTAGACAGGAAACATATATTGTCGGCACGAGAAATGGTCTTATAGAGAGAGGCGTGGTTAAGCGTGATGAACGAGGCAACGAGCAGTTCATTCCCTACTCTTTTCTTCCTATTCAGCTCGCTAAACCGCTGGGGACAGATTTCAAAAGAAAAGCCGGAAAGAAGAAATAAGCATTTTTATTGACATCCTGTCTTTTTCTAATAGTATTTCTTTTTCCGCGTAACACACCGAGTTGAAAAAGAAAGCGAAACGGAACGGCTTCAAGCATTTCTGGAAACTGGGGCGTGAAGAATACAACACCCAGTATTTTGACATTGCGAAGGACGGGACGCTGATGGTCAAGGAGGGTAACTATCAGTACAACATCGGCGACCTTATTAAGAAGTACGGCTCCCCTTTGGAGGTCGTGTTTCCTTTCATATTGGAAAGCAGGGTCAGGAACCTGATCGACATATTCGACGCGTACATAAAGCTCCACGGCTACAAAGGCAAGTTCTACTACCACTACGCGATGAAGGTGAACCAGAACAAGGAATTCGTCCTTCCGGTCGTGTCCGAAGGCGGGCATTTCGACGTCGCATCGGTCAATGAGTTGTGGATCGTAAAGCGGATGCTGGAGCAGAACAAGTTCAATCCCAAGATCCGCGTCATCTGCAACGGCCCGAAGACCGAGCAGTACTTGGCTTTAATCGAGGAGCTTAAAGCGAAGGGACTGGTCGTCATCCCTATCATCGAGGACTACCAGGAGTTGGAGCGCTTCAAGAAGTACAAGGGCGAGACGGGAATCCGCATCAACATGTCGCTTCGCGTCAAATCCCACTGGGACAAGCGCTTCAACCGCTACGGCTTCACCGAAGAGGAGATTCTGAAAATCGGGAAGGTGAGGAACCTTTCGGTCCTTCACTACCACATCTCGTCCCAGATCGAGAACGTGGAAGGATTGGTCGCGCCCTTTAAGCGCGCGCTTGAACTGTATGCCAAGCTCCGCGAAAAGAATCCGAACCTCGACACCATCGACATGGGCGGTGGCGCGGGCGTGCCGTACGAGAAAAAGGGGAAATTCTATAGCGGCAAGAGCGCGATAAACCGCATCGTACGAACGGCAAAGAACTTCTGCGACAAGACCGGAATTCGGCATCCGAACCTTATCGTCGAATGGGGCCGCTTCGTTGCCGCGCCTGCGCAGATCACGATCTACAAGATCCTGACCGAGAAGAACGTGTCGGACAAGGGGAACCGCAAGTGGTACGTCATCGATGGTTCGTTTATGAACGACCTTATCGATACGTGGGCCTTGAAGCAGCGTTGGCATGTGACGCCGGTCAATAACATGGATACGCGGCGATTGCAGCGCGTGTGGTTTGCGGGCTCATCGTGCGATTCTGACGATAAATACACCGCGGGCGGCGGCGACATCAGCATGCCGAAGCTTGAGGATCTGGAGGAAGGGAAGAGCCAGTACGTGGCGTTTTATGACACCGGAGCGTACCAGGACCCGCTAGCGTCCCACCACTGCCTGCTGTCATCCCCAGCGAAAGTCATCTGCCACGACGGCGAAATCAAGCTTGCCCGCAGGCGCGAGACGAGCGAGGACGTGGGGAAGCAGTTCGGTTGGTAAGCTTGTTCGCCTGGGAGGCGAAAAGCTTGCCCCGTCTTCGTTCGGACGAAATGTAAGCAAGCTTCCGTTTCGCTCCTCGCTCGACGTAGTAGGAAAAATGTTTAATATATTTCAAAATACAAAAAATAAGACGTTAAATACAATCGAAGATTTGGCAAACGTCGTCCTTCCTTTTGAAAATTCCGAGTATTTGATTAGCATAAAAAATGCCCAGGAAATAGTCGGTGGCGCAAAGGAAATCTCGCTACGCGAGATTTCGACCCAAAGAGAGCGGCTTTTTACTCGTAATGAGCTGGAAGTTTCTATAGACAAAGCTCGAACTCGCAAAAGAGTCTACAAGGCGCTTTGTTTTTCTCCGAAAAGACTTCTTGAATTACTTTCTTCAAAAAAGTCTACTTTTAAGAGCAGGGAGCATGAAATATTAATTGCCTTAACGTATAGAAAAATTTTAATTGAATATTACTCTTTCTCCGATGTTCTGATATCTTTCCCGCCCAAGACTTCGAAACAAAGGGAGTGAGGGCTTCTTTGGGAGTCGCCACACACAAACGAAGAAATTGATTCGTTTTTGGACGAGTACGTTGAGCAAAATGATTTGACAGACGTTCTTTTCATTAGACCCCTAGAAGGGGATAAGGCCGACTTATTACCAATACAAATTAAAAGATTTGGGCTTGGCGAAGAAAGTAAAGGGGATACAGAGACTTTCATTAATTCCTTAAAAAAGTACTTGAATTTGCCAAAAAACGAAAACGGGCTTGTGATTAATCTAGAGCCAACAGGTAACACTGTAGATTTAAAGGAGGTAACTGAATGGTTGCGCGGGGTTTCTTTTCCGTTTAGAGAAGTTGCTCTTGTAGCGAGTCAGGGTGGAAAAATTACTTTCTGTCAGGTAAAACCCGTCGAGGAGAGTTTTCGGTGTGTGAGCTACCCCACTAAAGAAATTACGAAATTATAAATCCAAAAGGACGGCGGCGATCCAGGGGAAGGCGACGGTGACGTCGCTCTGGATGATGTTGTAGTAGCTAGATGTTGAAAGCTTGTCCCAGGTGATTTTCTCTTTGCCGCCGGCGCCAGAGTAGGAGCCGTAACTCATTGGGGAGGAACCGATTTCAACAAATCCCGCCCAGTCGCGCACATCTTCAAGCTTCAGGTCGTGCTTGATAGAGGGAACGACACAGATCACGAAGTCCGCCGCGATGCCGCCGCCTAGCTGTAAGAATGCGATAGGGGCTTTTTTCGATTCCTTCAGATACCAGTCATACATCAGGTGGAAGTATTCCGGTCCCGATTTCATGACGCTGCCATTGATCACCGTGTCGCCCTTCTGTTTAAACTGCCCGTCGTAGGTGTAGCTGGCGAATATGTTGCCCATGGTCGAATCTTCAAAGCCCGGAACGATGACGGGGATGTTTTTCTCATACGCCGCGTATGCCCATGAATCCTGAGGGTTTGCTTTCGGGTCCGGCTGAATCAGTTTTTCCGAAAACAGTCGGCGGAAGTATTCGTGGGGGAAGTAGCGCTCGCCCTTCTTTTCTGCTTCTTGCCAGAAATTCAGTAGGTGCGGCTCCATAATGCGGACAGATTCGTCTTCAGGAAGGAAGGTGTCGGTAATTCGGCGTAACCCTGCGTCCCGCAGTTCTGCCTCCTGCTCCGGTGTCAGTTCCGTGTAGCGGGGGATATAGGCGTAGTGGGAGTGTGCGACATAGCGGTAGTAGGATTCTTCGTGGTTAGCACCGGTAGCAGATATAAGGTGCACTTTGTTCTGGCGTATAAGCTCCGCAAGCATGACGCCGATCTGGAACGACGACAGAGCGCCCGCAAGCGTTACCACCAATTTGCCCCCATTCTTCAGATGCTCCTTAAGCCACAACGCTGCCGCGTATGTGGCGCCGCCGTTCGTGTGCTGCAGCGTCCGTTCCGCGAACGCCGAAATCGGGGTTTCGGCACCCTTCACATAGTCGGATACGGTTCCGGATGTGATGCTTTTCTCCTCCTCAACGATGAATTTCTTCAAAGCGGGGGAGAGTTTGTCGAATTTTTTCTGCGCGTCGCTTGCCATAGCAAGGTCAATGTTAGCTCACTACCCCCGAGTGTCAATGAAGGGTATGCTTATCGTATGTCGGAGCAAGGCCCCGAAGGAACACCCGTACAAAGATTTGTGGAGTTATATAAGCGCTATGTGTTTAGTAAAGCGCTTCCTAAAAATAAACAGATACCCTATCAGCAGGTATGGGATGCATTTAATCAACTCACTGAAGAGGAGCAATTTAGGGTCCGAGAGTCGTATGAACAACAGGTAGGGCACCCGTTTGAGCTTTAGACAGCAGGCTGCTGCTGGCTCATACAGTGGAAAGTGCCAAAGCCGTAGACCAAATACTTGGCATTGATGCCGACGACTTTTCGGTCGGGGAAAACCGTTCCTAATATTTCAAGCACTTGTTCGTCCTCGGGGACACCGAAAATAGGCACGACCACTTTGCCATTTCCGATGTAAAAGTTCGCATAGCTTGCGGGAAGCCGGGAGCCGTTTTCTCGAAGGATGGGGGAGGGCATGGGAATGGAAACGACGGTCAGTGGCTTCCCGTCCTGATCCTTGGAGTTTTGCAGTATTTCAAAATTCTTCTTCAGCGCTGCGTAGTTGGCATCATCCGGGTTCGCTTCGAGCGCCGCGACCACGGTCGTGTCGTTCACAAACCGGGCGATGTCGTCGATGTGTCCGTCGGTATCATCGCCTTCGATGCCTTCCGTAAGCCAGATGACGTTTCCGCAGTGTAGATAGTCGTCCAGGTACTTCTCGATTTCCGCTTTCGAAAGTTGTGGGTTCCGGTTCTTATTCAACAGGCACTGCTCGGTCGTCAAAACCGTTCCTTTGCCGTTTACATCGATAGAACCGCCCTCCATGACGATTCCGGTCTCGAACATCCGCAGATTCATTGCTCTGTTCATTTCATAGGGGATGCCGTTGTCTTTGAGGAGTGCATCGTATTTGCCGCCCCAGGCGTTAAACACCCATTTCGTCATCGCCAACTCTTGCCCATTCGTTACGAACAAGGGACCGTAGTCGCGGAACCATATGTCAGCGTAGTCGCGGATGTGAAAACGGACGTTAGCGAGATTTGCACCTCGTTCCGTAAGAAGAGCGACTACCTGCGCTTTCGTCGTTTCATCCAACACCTGCAGTTCCACCATTTCGGTCTCGCTGATTTCTTTTACAAAGTCCGCATGCGCGGCTTGCGCCCTTTCGATATGAGGAAACGATTCAGTGTCGTGGGGGAAGGATAGCCAGATAGCGGAATGACGTTCCCATTCCGCCGGCATACGGAATCCAAGTTCTTTTGGTGTCGACATGGTGGATTTAAGAGCTGAATGAAAATCGATGAGATACAAGGCGCGGTCGAGGAACGAACTGAATCATATCAAAGCATATGATGAAGGGAGTACCGGAGGCCGCAACGCAGCAGATCGCGATTTTCAAAAGCGATATGTGTCTGGGCGGCGGTTGCGAAAGAAACCCCACCCGTCGCGTATCCGCTTGTTGTGGGAAAGGTCCACTGTAACGACCATCGCTTCCTCTTTAGATTTGCTTGCGCGCTTCAATACTTTGCCGAACGAATCGGTAGCAAATGACTGGCCCCAGAATCGCATCTTATCTTCCACTCCCGTGCGGTTTACCGCACAGACATGGACGCCGTTTGCGATAGCGTGGCCGCGCATCACGGTCTCCCATGCATCGTGCCAATCGCCGTCCTTCGATTTATAGCCGCGGATGTACCCGATCGCGGTGGGGTAGAAGATAAGTTCCGCGCCAAGGAGGGTCGCCATGCGCGCTGCTTCCGGGAACCACTGGTCGTAGCAGATGAGGACTGCGAAAGTAGCGAATTTCGTCTTGTAGATGCGGTAATCGCCGGAGCCTTGGCGGAAATAGTTTTTCTCATAGAAAAGCGGGTCGTGCGGGATATGGATCTTGCGGTAGGTCGGAAGGATCTTTCCTTTCTCATCTACGACGACGGCGGAGTTGTAGTAGTGGCCGTCTTTGGTCCGCTCATATATAGGAATGATGATGATGATGCCCAGCTCTTTGGCGAGCGCGCCCAACGCTTTCGTGGACTCGCCGGGGATCGTTTCTGAATACTGCTTCGGTGATACTTTCTTATACTGGGGGAAGTAGATGGTGCGATACAGCTCCTGAAGGCACACGATTTTCGCACCTTTTTTAGCGGCCGTACGGATAAACGCCTCGGTTTTTGCGAGGTTCCTGTCCATATTTTTGGACACTTTCGTTTGTATGGCCGCGATCATTACCTTTTTTGCCATCCGCGTAGTGTAACGGATTCGTTGTGAAAAAGCATCGTTTTTGCTAAGGTTTCGGTATATGGCTTTTGATAAGGAAAGCGAACCTGTGCAAGCATACGTTCCAAGTGTTTTTGATTACATCAGTTTCAAAAATAAAGTAGGAACCCCCTACCGCCGCCGCGGCGTCGTTGTTGGGGAGGGGGTAGTGTCCTCCCGGGGGAGCGATGCCATTGAACACGTCGTGCGGATCGCTACCCACTCAAACGGCGGTGTGAAATCCACCACACAGATAGTTGTGTCTGCTTTTTTTGTTGAAAAAATGATACCTGGCCGCCACGTACCTCGTCCGAAAAAGAGAAGTTAGGACCCGCTTTTATTCGCAGCATATTTTTGGTACATTTTCGCCTCATGCCATGGCATAGGGTAGAAAGGATCGTGCGTTTTTTACGCCGGCAGAAAAGAGCCGGTTGAGTCACAGATCAGGAAGGGAATGCGTATTCGCACGTATACGCTCAAAAAGAAGGGCGGTGGTTTCATAACAAATCCTATAGAAGGCGTAGTCACGGAAGATCCGGAGTGGCACAAAAAAGAAAGACGGGCCAGCATCTCATTACTGAAACCCATACGACGCGTAGAGGTAATTCCGTCACGCGTACTCTTCCGGGGGTTATACCGAATTTGATGTGTGGCTCGAGGATGGGGAACAGCTTCCACCTTTGGAACAGGATCGACCCGCCTTTAATCTCCGGGACGAGTTACGCTTCAAGCTTCCTCAGGCGGAAAGTTGGATCGTTGACGCGGTGGTAGAGGATATCATCCGCGAAGAGGCAAAGCCTGAGACGAAATATCATTACGCGGTGGCCTACAATTTAGGGCGCGGAGCGCGTTCCGGGAAATGAAGTCGTCAACTTCGTTACTCACGATATAGAAGGGTCAGCATCGCGCATGCACCCGCTCCCTTCGTATAACTCCTCAGAGATAAAGGCGAAGGAGTAGTTTCTTTTTGAGCCCTTTTTTGTTAGGATTTAGCCCACAGCGCGCAACGGCTCACACCAGAACCGCGTTGTAACGAAGGCGCACAACGGCCCTATCGGGCCAGAACCGCGCTCGTTCGGACGACATGAACGCAAGCGCTCATGTCGCTCCTCGCTTCGCGCGCTTAGCTCAGTTGGTAGAGCATTCGACTGATACTCGAAAGGTCCTAGGTTCGATCCCTAGAGCGCGCACTAAATACTGAATACGCCCGGCAGCGATTTCTTTGTGTGAAAAAAGTTATTCCGCATTCCTTTTTCTCCCGCCCCGCACCAACCGTCGCGCGTGACCTACTGGGGAAATATCTTGTTCGTCGGGTAAACGGAAAAACGAGGGCATACAAGATCGTGGAGACCGAAGCGTACGTCGGTCCGCGCGACAAAGCCAGCCATTCGTATGGAGGGAGGCGTACGAAGCGCAATGAACCGATGTGGGGGAAGGCGGGACATTGGTACATTTATTTCACGTACGGCATGCATTACATGCTCAACATCGTGACAGGAAAAGAGGGATACCCTTCGGCGGTCCTTATTCGTGGAGTGGAACCCGCGCCAACTTCTGGAAGAACTTGGGCGGGCAAGGAAGGTAAGCTGAATGGGCCAGGACGTCTGACGAAGGCGTTAAAGATAGACAAGACATTGAATACCAAAGCTGCGCTTCCTGCGAACGGCCTTTGGATAGAAGACCGGAGGGATAAGGTGCCGAGAAACAAGATTCAGCGAACGGCGCGAATTGGAATCGCTTATGCGGAGGAGTGGATTGAGAAGCCGTTACGGTACGTCATCAAGCCATAGTTTGACTTCCGAGTTGGCGGAAGCATAATAGAACTTTCTATGGCGGATGGTCCGGGAAAGATTGAAAGAAAAGTTCATCCGGCTACGGGGGAGGTTCCCCCTCAGTTTGATGTATCGGGAAGAGAGCTGATGATATGTGATCACTGCGGACTTGTAAAAGTCGGCGAAAACGGGCTTTTGTGTGTAGTGTGCGTCAATCAGGAGGATATCCGCGGTTGGTATGAAAATGAGTTGGTCGGCAGAGAAACAGGAGTACAAAACGACCTCGATCCGCTTCTCGGAAAGGCGCTGACTCCCGCAATTCTGACCCGCCATCAGTCGCACTCTTCTATCATCGAGCAGGAGCAGCGTGCCTCATACCCGCGCCTAAAAGACGTGAAATAGCAGAGGTTTGACATACATAGCGCAGCGGTATAGTTTGAAGATATGTCGAGAGCTGACATTCTCACGACCACCACTACTACCACCTGCCAAAGAGGCGGGCTGATGTCGTAGTGGGAACCAAACCAACAAACCACCACCGACCTCAGCCCGAGGTCGGTTTTCTTTTAGAAAATTAACAATTATTCATGTTGAATCGAGAAATACCAGCAGCACATTGTTCAGACGCCGCGCTCTATGCAGCTGACGAAGCTCGCAAGAGGAGTGCTGTCGTATTCGGCTTTGGCCCCGTGGGTCAGGCACTGGTGCGACAGCTTGCGGACGAGGGCGTGCGCATCGTAGGGATAGTCCGATCGCGAGGCGTCTTTAACGAGAGAGGAGATGAGATCGCTCCCCGAGCGGCGTGGGAAAGCTTTGTCACCGATGCGGATATGACGTTCATCGCGCTCCCGACGGTTGGCGTTGGACAAGATGCACTGCCGTATGTACAAGGATCATTGACGCGGGGGAAGCGCGTCATTACTGCGGAGAAAGCGTCGCTGGCGAGCAATCCCGAGCTTCTGATGCGGGCGGACGGGTTGCTTCGATACAATGCGACCGTCGGCGGGGCTACCCGCATGCTGAAACACATTGCCGAGCATCAGGGGCTGATCAATGAGATTGAGGCGGTCGTCAATGGCACGCTGAATTACCTCTCCTCCCGAATGAAAGAGGGCGCAAGTCGGGACGAGGCGATAGACGAAGCCCGGAAGGGGAAATACCTGGAAACGGACACCGACGATATCAGGATCATCCTAGAAGACGAATCACGGGATGTCGTACGCAAAGCGGTCATCCTCGCAAACCGCTCCGGTATGTTTGATCGTCCTATAACCGAAGCAGATGTTACATTCCAGATGCCGGAGAATGGCGACCTTCTATCCAAACGATGTGTCGTACGCATTACTCCGGACGGTATCCAGGCGGGATTTGTCGGGAACGGCGAAGAGGAGTGGCTCCCGAAGGGAGTTAATAATGCGCTTCGCATCAACGGCCAAAAAGTGACGGAAGGCCCGGGTGCGGGGGCAGAAATAACTGCGCGCACGATGATCGAAGATTCTAAATGAAGATTTCCCGCACAGCGTTCGATGAGCTTCGCCGCAAAGGCGGGCTGGTCATCTCCCTTATCGGTATGTCCAATACGGGGAAGACGCACTGGGCGCGGGAACTACACGCGGCGGGTTTCGCGCATCTGAGCTGCGACGATGTGATCGAAGAAAAACTGGGAAACGAGCTTCGCGATTCGGGATATCACGGCATCAGCGATGTTTCCCGGTGGATGGGACAGCCCTTCGAAAAGCACTACAAAGAGCGGTCCGCCCGCTACCTTGCGCTTGAGGAAGAAGCGCTGTCGGGAATCATCGAAAAACTCAAAAGCGGCTGGCTTGCGAATGCTGTCGTCGATACCACAGGGAGTTTCGTCCATCTTCCCTCATCCGTGTGCGAGTTGCTCAAGGCCCATTCGCTCGTGGTGTATATCGCGGCGACTCCCGAACTCAGGGAAGAACTTTTCCAGAGATACGTGGCACGACCGAAACCAGTCATCTTTGGCGATGCGTATGGTAAGAAAGAGGGAGAGACCGATATGCAATCCTTAGAGCGCTCCTACAAGGATCTTCTTGCTGAACGGACGAAGCTGTATGAACGTTATGCTGACGTTACCGTTTCATATGCATCGCTCAAAGAAGCGCACACGCCGGAAGCATTTATCTCCCGCATCGAAGAGGCGCTATGAAGTTTGAAAGCTTGAACAGAAAGAGTGCACCGGTTTCGCTACGGGAAGCGGTCATGCAGGGCCTTGCCCCTGACGGGGGGCTTTATTTTCCGGATTCCATTCCCGCGATGCCATCAAATTTCTTTGATGATGCCGCTTTGATGTCGTTTCAGGACATCGCGTATGAGATGGCGAAGCGGTATTTCGTGCCGGACATTCCGGAGGCGGAATTGCGACGCATCACCGATGATGCATTTTCATTCGACGTTCCGCTCAAGGAAATCGAACCCGACACGTATGTGCTGGAGCTTTTCCACGGCCCGACGGCGGCGTTCAAGGATTTTGGAGCGCGGTTCATGGCGCGCACGCTCGGGTATTTTGCAAAAGAAACAGGGAAAGAGATCACCATATTGGTCGCGACATCAGGCGATACAGGGTCTGCAGTCGCGCACGGCTTTCTTAATGTTCCCGGGATCCGCGTCGTCATCCTCTATCCGAAAGGGAAAGTGAGCCCGCTTCAGGAGAAGCAGCTGACGGGGATGGGCGGGAATATCACCACGCTTGAGGTTGATGGGGTATTTGATGACTGCCAACGGCTGGTCAAGAAAGCATTCATCGATTCTGACATCTCAGAAAAACGGTCGCTTTCGTCGGCAAATTCTATAAACCTCGGACGGCTTCTTCCCCAAATGTTCTATTACGCGTACGCCTCAGCACGGCTACAGGGGAGGGGGAAGCCGGTCGCCATATCGGTTCCGAGCGGCAACTTTGGCAACCTGACCGCGGGGCTTATCGCGAAGCGCATGGGTGCGCCGATCGAGCGATTCATCGCGGCCACGAATGAAAACAGCGTCGTGCCGGAGTACCTGGAAACCGGAAACTATAATCCGCGTGCGT
>Ga0073934_10004257_pt1 | contig 24251 bp, 29 predicted proteins | sample LarsenN4metaG_FD_76834 | JGI IMG/M metagenome (GOLD analysis project Ga0073934, IMG submission 76834) | Hot spring sediment bacterial and archeal communities from British Columbia, Canada, to study Microbial Dark Matter (Phase II) - Larsen... ... | reverse complement strand
TTCGGCCAGATGAACGAGCCGCCGGGCGCGCGCGCGCGCGTCGGCCTCGCCGGCCTCACCGTCGCCGAGTATTTCCGCGACCAGGGCCAGGACGTTCTCTTCTTCGTCGACAATATTTTCCGCTTTACGCAGGCGGGTTCGGAAGTGTCGGCGCTTTTGGGCCGCATCCCATCGGCGGTCGGATACCAGCCGACGCTCGCGACCGACATGGGCGCGCTCCAAGAGCGCATCACCACGACGACGAAGGGCTCGATCACCTCGGTGCAGGCGATCTACGTGCCGGCCGACGATTTGACCGACCCTGCGCCGGCGACGTCGTTCTCGCACCTTGACGCGACGACCGTTCTGAACCGCGGCATCGCCGAAAAGGGCATCTACCCGGCTGTCGACCCGCTCGACTCGACGTCGCGCATCCTTGATCCGCGCATCGTCGGCGAGGAGCATTATCAGGTCGCCCGCTCCGTGCAGGGCGTTCTCCAGCGCTACAAGGCGCTGCAAGACATCATCGCCATTCTCGGCATGGACGAACTGTCGGAAGACGACAAACTCGTCGTCGCCCGCGCGCGCAAGATCGAGCGCTTCCTGTCGCAGCCCTTCGACGTCGCGCAAGTCTTCACCGGCTTCCCGGGCGTCCAGGTTCCGGTCGCCGACACCGTCCGCTCCTTCAAGGGCATCGTCGCCGGCGAATATGATCACCTTCCCGAAGCCGCGTTCTACATGGTCGGCACGATCGAGGAAGCGATCGAAAAGGCGCAGCGTCTCGCTGCGGAAGCGGCGTAACAGGTGTCAGGCGTCAGATATCAGAAAGGACAAGTGTTCGTCTGAAGCTGACATGCGACGCCTGAAACCTTAACCTTGAAACCTTAACCTTGAAACCTGAAGCCTCGCACCTGACACCTGATGAACAAACTTCATTTCAACCTGGTCTCGCCGGAGAAGGAACTGATTTCCGAGGACGTCGACATGGTCGAGGCGCCGGGCGTTGAAGGAAATTTCGGCGTCCTGCCGAACCACGCGCCGCTGATGGCGGTCCTCGCGCCCGGCGTCGTCAAAGTCAGAAACGGCGGCGACGAACGGCGCATCTTCGTGCGCGGCGGTTTCGCCGAGGTGACGCCGCTTGGCCTCACCATCCTCGCCGAGGAGGCGATCCCGGTCGCCGATCTTTCCCGCGAGATGATCGCCGAGCGCATCAAATGGGCGGAGGAAGATCTCGCCGACGCCGATGCGACGCTCGAGACGAAGATGGCCGCCGAAACGACGCTCGCCCGCATGAAGGAGCTTCAGGCGGCTCTCTGACGCTCTGAAAAGACCCACGCGGCCGTGGCGGTCGCCGCCGCATAAAGCGCGAGCGCGGGCGCGACGCCGGCCAAAAGCCCGTCCCAGAATGTCGGGACAAGCGGCGCGAGCCAGAGCAGGCCCGCCGCCGCCTGCACCGGAACCGGCCAATTCGGCCGCGCTGCAAGAAACGCCAAGGCTGCGATGACGAGCGGCCAGTCATAGATCCACGCCGACGGCGCCGCAGCGAGCGACAAGAGCAGCGTAAGCGACATCGCCTTCGATCTCGGCAGCCGCCGCGCCGCAGACCAGACGGCCGCTGCGCAAAGGGCGACGCCGACGCCTTGCGCCGCGGCGCGCGCCGCCTCGCTTGCGCCGAACTTCGCGGCTGTCTGCGCAAAGGTCGCCGTTCCTTCCATCACCTGGCGTGAAAACGGTCCGTGTACGGTCTTTAGGCTTTCGAAGAAGGCAAGCCAGCTTTCGGCGCCGAATAGGGCGACGGAGGCCGCGACAAGAAGAGCCGTAGCCGCGACAGCGCTGATGATCGCGCGCCATTGTCCGGTCGCGATGAGGAACAGGGGCGCCATCAATCCGTATTGCGGCTTCATGGTGAGAAAGGCGAGAATGACGCCAGCGAGAATGGGCCGCCTCGGCGCAAGAACGAGCGCTGCGGCAAGCCCCAGCGCGATGAAGCCGCCGAGCTGCAACAGCATCGTCGAAACCAGCATCGCGGGCGAAAGGACGGCGAGCGCAAGAAACGCGCGGGACCGCAAACCGGCGATCGCCAGGACGCCGGCGGTTGCGGCGATATTGAGCACGAGCCAGACCGCCTTGGCCGCGCCATAGGGAAGCGCGGCGATCGGCGCCATGATGAAAAAGGCGTGCGGCGGGTTGAGCCAGAGAAGGCCCTTCTGGCGTTCGGCAAGGCCCGCCCGGAATGCGCCCGGATCATATGCCGCCGCGCCCTCCCCATCGAGCGCCATCTCGCCCGCGCGGTGGAAGGCGACGAGGTCTTCGGCGACGGCCGCCTGGCCGCGGTCCGCCGGGAAGCTCAATAGTCCGTCTGCGAAGGAAGTGGCGACGCCGAGGGAAAACGCCGCTGCAAGCGCGGCGGCGACCATGAACAGCGCGCCGCCCGCGCCCGCCCGCGGACGAACGAGCGAGCCCAGACGCCCATCCGTTGTCATGACGGCCGAGATAACTGCGCTCCCTGACGGTCCTTGCCGGGAGTGTCGGATCGATTTCCTAATTTTTACCTTGTCGCAGGCGTCTCGACGCCAAGACTCTTGAGGCGCTCAGCCATCCACTTTGGCGGCGGCGCCTCAACGACGACCGGATCATTGCTTTTCGAGATCGGGATGATGACGCGCCGCGCATGCAGCATCATCGGCTGGCGCCGGTCGTCGTCCGGGAGCTCTCCATAGAGCGGGTCGCCAATGATCGGCGCGCCGAGCGAGGCGAGGTGAACGCGGATTTGATGGGTGCGCCCGGTCTTCGGTTTCGCCTCGATGAATGAAACGCCGTCCTTCGCCTTGAGCGTCCTGTAGGTCGTGACGGCAGGCTGACCGTCCGCGGCGATCGACATCCTCCAGCCGGCTCGTTCTGTTCCCTTTTTCAGCGGCGCATCTATCGTCCCTGAGAGCTTCTCGGGGACGCCGCGGCAGATCGCCCAATAGGTCTTGTCGATGCGGCCTTCGAGAAAGAGCCTGTGCAGCTTCCTGAGCGCCTTCGGATGTCGCCCGAGCACGAGGCACCCCGTTGTGTCGCGATCGAGCCGATGCGCCAGCGCCGGCGGGCGCGGCAGGCCGAAGCGAAGCGCGTCGAAATGATCCTCAAGGCTTTCGCCGCCCTCGCCTTTGGCGGTTCCGGGCCTGGCGTGAACGGGAAGTCCCGCCGGCTTGTCAATGACGAGCATCAGTCCGTCGCGATGCAGGATGCGCTCGGCGAGATTGATCGTTTTCATGGGCCGCAGATGATGTCGACGGCGCGCGCGTAGAAGTCCTCAAGCGTCGCCCGCGATTCGCCGGCGCGCGACCGCGCCGAGAGATAATAGAGAACCGAAGTTGCGAGCTTGCCGAGCGTTTCGGGGTCCTTTTCAGCGCCGATTTCTCCCGCCTCCTGCGCCCTCTCGATGCTCCGCGCAAACGCGCGGTCGAACTGTCTTAGACCTTCATCAAGCGCCGACCTGATCTCCGGATCGCCGACCGCGTCATTGACGACGGCGCCGACCATGAAACAGCCGAGCGGCGTGTCGTGACCCGAATAATAAAGGTCGAGCGCCTTCGCATAGGCGCTGCGCAGGATCTCGCGGACCGGCGCCGCGCGCGTAAACACTTCGCGCATCTGCTCGCGCGAGATTTCTCTGTATCGGTTGATCGCCCGCAGATAGAGCGCGCGTTTGTCGCCGAACGCGGCATAAACGCTCGGCTTGTTCATCCCCGTCGCAAGGCAGATGTCTTCCAGCGAGGCGGCCGAATAGCCGGCGCGCCAGAAGACTTCGAGGACGGCGTCGAGCGCCGCCTCCGGATCGTAGCGGCGCGGGCGACCCCGTTTGGAGATTTCTTTTTGTACCATTTAGTAAAAATACATTGACTGGGGCGATTTATGTACTCTACGTTAAAAAATTGCGGGCGACGAGTGGTCCGCCGCTTGGCCTGCGAGGCGGAAGAGCGTCGCCCGCGCACTTAACCGCCTGAGTCATTTCGGGTCAGAATCAAAAGGAAAAAATATGCTCAAAACAGCCATTGCCGCCGCCGTCCTGCTTGCGATCGCCGCGCCAGCGTCGGCCGCCGATTTCAATGATGCAAAGGCGCTATGCGCCAGCGGGATCGCCGCCAAGCTTGGCAAAACGCTCGAGGGCGCCAACGTCAAACTGGTCAAAGGCCGGCAAGGCGCCGGGACGCAAGTGACGGTCACCGTGTCGTTTCCGGACGGCGTCGCCTCAACAGCGCAGTGCAAGGTCAAGCAAGGCGCAGTCGCCTCGCTGGAAGTCGTTTCCTAGAGCGACGTGCGCTGAAGCGTGCGCGGTTCAGCGCGTAAACGCCGCGACAAACTTAGGATCAGAGCAAGCGCCCCGATTCCGAATCATGGCGCGAAACTCTAGAGCGGCGTGCGCCGCAAGGCGGGACCGGCGGCGGCGCGGTTCAGCCCGCCCGCCGCTCATCGCCTGGCGCGCAGGAAATCCCTGAGCGGCGCGAACGCCGTCGCGAGCTCCTGGTAAATCTTGCGCTTAAACGGCACGATCAGCGACGGCGCTTCTTCAAGCTCGCCCCATCGCCATTGATCGAACTCCTGATGATCGTCCGCCTCAAGATCGATCTCGGCGTCAGCGCCCTCAAACAGCATCGCCGCCCATTTTTGCCGCTGCCCGCGCCAGTTCTTCTTTTTGTAGCCTTTCGGAAAATCGTAGACGAGCCAGCCGGGCGTCAGCGCGAGAAGCCGCGCCGATGAAACGCCGGTCTCCTCCTTGAGCTCCCGGAACGCCGCTTCGACGATGTCCTCTTTTTCGTCGACGCCGCCTTGCGGGAACTGCCAGCGAAAGGCGTCCTTGTCCTCGCCGAGGTCGGTGAAGTCGCCGATTCGCCGCCCGAAGAAAACATCGCCAAGCGGATTAAAGAGGACGACGCCGACATTCGGCCGGTAATCTGAAAGAATCTCGTCGATCGTCATGGCGCGCCGGAATAAGCAGCGCCCGTCCTTAGCGGTCGCCGGCGCGCAAGGCCAGCACGGCCGAGGCCGGGGCGAGGGTCAGCCCCTTAGCATCGAGCGATTCCGTCCAGACGACGATATCGTCGAGCGTCGCGTCATGCGCATAGGTCTTGCCGAGCGCGTCGCCCTCGCGCTTGGCGATCTTCTCAAGCGCTTCGAGGCCGCGCCTTGTCTTTTCGGCGTTATCGCCATAGCCCGGATCAACAAGGCGATCGACGGCGCCGACGGCGCCGCCCCGCGTCTCGCGCGCGAGGACGCCGGTGTCGTCGATATAGGCAAGGCCGGCGGCGTCAAGGCGCGCTAACAATCCCTCAATCGCGTCGCGGTCGCCGGAGAATTTCGCGCCGAGATAATTCGTCGCGCCGAAATAGCCTTGGAAACGCGATAAAATCCACTCAAGGCGCTGCGCATTCTCCGCAGCCGTCCGGGCGGTGAGAAGTGCCGCCGGGCCGAGCGCCTCCGCGTCGCTTTCGCGGTTCTCCATGGGGATCTCAATCATGATTTCGTGGCCCGCGTCGCGCGCGCGTTTGGTCCAGAAGACGAGGTCCTTGGCGTAAGGCGCGAAAGCCAGCGTGATCGCCGGCGGCAATTCGTCGATCGCGCGCTCGGTCAACGCTCGATTGAGTCCCAGGCCGCCGACAATGACGGCGACATTCGGATTTCCGCCCGGGGTGAAGGGCTGCGCATAGACCTCGGAGGGCCTGCGGCCGTCGGCGCCGATGCGCGGCGCCAGTCCGTACGCGGAGCGGCGCAAAAGGCTCTCGTCCGGCGACGCGATCGGCTGCGCCGCCGCGGCGGGCTTTGGCCTCGGCGCCTCGCCGATGGCGCGCGCTGGCGCGCCGTCGACTGTGATGACGATGTCGGCGGCGGGGTCTTCATCGGGGATCGCCGCGTCGCCAGCGTCGGCGAACGCGTCGACGGCTTCGATTGCATAAGGATCGTCCAGCGGGACCGGCCCCTTGTCGGAGGACGGCGGCGGTTCAGCGAGTCGTTCGCGGGGCGTTTCGAGGGGCTTGCGGCGGACTTCCGGGGGCGCGAGCAGTTCAATTCCCTCAACGGCCATGGCGACCGCGGCGCGCGTTTTGCCGCCGTCATTGGCAGCGACCAGGACAGCGCCGAGCGCAAGCCCGCTGAAGCCGATCCACGCCCAGGCGAGACGGCTGAGGACCGGCAATTTGAAACGGCGCGCGGGCATCACCAAGAGCTTTGCGGGTCGCGGCCCTCGGGCCGCCTTGATCGATCCGCACCCTAAAAATAACAGAGTTAACGGAAGGGTAATTTCGGGGCGATCATCGTCTCGGCGAAAGGACCCGCGCCCCGCCGCGGCGGGGCGCTGATCGAACTCTTTGCCGCGGCTATTGCGCTTTCGCCCGGCCTGCCGACGCGTCCGCTAGCGCCGAGCGATAAGCGGTCGTGTCGGCGAGGATTTCGAGCGCCCGGTCAAGCTGGCAGTCGTGCGGGTCGTTCGGGATCTCCTTGCCGGCGGCGTCCTTCTCGAAATAGCACTTGAAGGGCTCGACGGCGGGCTTCGCGTCGGCCTTCGCGTCCGCCTCTTTTTTGACGTCGAGGGCGCCAGGAAGGCTCGCCTCGCTCGGGCGCTCGCCGTTCTGATCCTCGCCCGGATAGGCGATTGGCATCAAGATGTCGGGATCGATGCCGGCCGCCTGGATGGACCGCCCCGAGGGCGTATAGTACCGCGCGGTCGTCAGGCGGAGCGCGCCTTGCAGCCCGTTTTGCAGCGGAATGACCGTCTGCACGCTGCCCTTGCCGAATGAGCGCGTGCCGAGGAGCAGCCCCCGGTTGCGGTCCTGAAGGGCGCCGGCGACGATTTCCGAGGCTGACGCCGATCCTTCATTGATCAGCACAATGATGGGTTTTCCCTTGGCGAGATCGCCCGGCGTTCCCATTTCCTTCAGCGTGTCCTTCGGATTGCGGCCGCGCGTCGAAACAATTTCGCCGCCTTCAAGAAACGCGTCGGAGACAGCGACCGCCTGATCGAGAAGTCCGCCCGGATTGAAGCGCAGGTCGAGCACGTAGCCTTTCGGCCCGCCTGGAATTTCCTTATCGAGCGCTTTGATGGCCTTGACCAGGCCGTCTTCGGTCTGCTCGCTGAAATTGGTGATGCGGATGAATCCGAACTGTCCTTCGGCGCGATGCGTGACAGCCGGCACGCGGACGATGTCGCGCACGAGCTTCACCTTGAAGGCGGGCTTTTCGCGGTCGCGCACCACCGTTATTTCGACCGGCGTTCCTTTCGCGCCTTTGAGCTTGCCGATCGCGTCGTCGATCGTCATCCCCTGAACCGGTTCGCCGTCGATTTCAGTGATGAGGTCGTTCGTCTGGATTCCGGCCTTTTTCGCGGGCGTGTCGTCGATCGGCGCGACGACCTTCACAAATCCCTTGTCCGGACCTTCATTGTCCATGACGACCTGAATGCCGAGGCCGGCGAAGCTGCCGCGCGTTTGCTCCTGCATGCGGCTGAAATCGTCGGCGGTGAGATAGGACGAGTGCGGATCAAGCTCCGAAAGCATGCCGTCAATCGCGCCCTTGACGAGTTTGGCGTCTTCCGGCTCTTCGACATAGTTCTGATGCACCTGTTCGAACACTTCGCCGAAGAGGTCGAGCTGCCGGAAGGTGTCCGCCGAGATCGTCGACCGGGCGAAACCCGCCGACAGAACGGCCGCAGTCACAAGCGCGCCGCCGGCCGCCGCTGCGCTGAGGGCCCCGACGGACGCGGCTCCGTGCAGCGCGGGCCTTGGGGCCTTCTTCGGCCTGCCTTTACTCGACCAATTCATGCGAACTCCTGTCATCCTTCAGCCTCAACCAACTCGCCTTATCCAAACTCAAGTCGCCGGCTCCGCCCCAGCATTGTCCGAGAGCCACAATGACGGGTTAACAGGATCGCCGTTCTTCCGGATCTCAAGATCCAGCTCGGCGTTCGCGCCAGCCATCGCAGCGACCGGCTCGCCGGCCTTCACGCTTTGGCCTTCCTCGACGAGAAAGGCCCCAACACCCATCAACAATATATGGTAGCCTCCGCCGACGTCCAGAACGATCAGATTGCCGATCGGGCTCCAGGACCTCGCAAAAGCGATCTTCGCCTCATAGGGCGCGGTGACGATCGCTTTGTCGGACGCGGAAAATCTTAACCCTTCGAATCGCCCGCCCTCGGGCCTTCGCCCTCCAAAGCGCCCGATCACGTTCCCGACAACCGGCGGCTTGAGGGCCCCTCGCGCCGCCGAAAAGGCATGGGCCGGCTTGAAAGGTTCGGGTTTGCCGGCCCCGCGCAACGGGGATGGCGCGCCCGGCAGGCGATGCGTCGGCGCGGGCGGCTTGATCCTCGGCGCGACGACGCGCGCAAGGCGCTCAAGACGGCCGAGAATGTCCCGAAGCGACGTCGCGCGCGCCGCGAGCGCGGCCGTTTCGCTCTGCGCTGCGGCGGCGAGCCGCGCGGCGACGCGACGTTCGCCCTGCTTCTTGGCGAGCAGTTCCGCGAGGACGCTGCGACGCGATGCAATTTCTTCGTTCGTCCTCACGGCGGCGGCGCGCTCTTCTTCAAGCGTGGCCCGCACCGCATTGAGCGCCGTCAATGAGGTCTTCAGCGCCGCCGCGCGCGCTTCAATCTGCGGCGTCACGTCAGCGAGCAGCATCGCGGTCCGCGCGGCCTTCGCGGCGTCGCCGGGGGAGACGAGGAGCGCCGGCGGACGCGCGCGCTCGATCGTCTGCAACGCGCCCAAAACGTCGCCAAGCGATTCTTGCTGGACTCGCAGCGAGGCTTCAAGCTCGGCCTCCTCGGATTGAAGTTTCGCTGTTTCGCGCGCGATCTCCTTGATCCGGCGTTCGGCGTCCTGAAGCGCGTCCGCCGTTTCAATCATCCGTCGGCGAAGCGCGGCGACTTCCTTTTCGCGGTCCTTCGCTTCATCCTTAAGTCGCGCCTCCTCGGAGCGGCGCTCCTTGAGCTTGCGCTCGATTTCGGCGAGCTCGCGCTCTTGTCGCGCCGTCTGCGCCGCCGCTGGGGCGAGCGCTGCCGCGAAAGCCAGCATCGCAAGGCAAAGGAACCGCTTCATGCGCGATGATAGGGGTGACCCGCAAGGATCGTTATGGCGCGATAGATCTGCTCGACAAGCATAACCCTGACAAGGAGATGGGGGAAAGTCGCCTTGCCGAAAGCAAGCACCAGATCGGCGCTTTCAACTAGCGAGGAGGCGCAGCCGTCCGCGCCGCCGATGAGAAAGACGATTTCCGGCGCGCCGGCGTCGCGCCACGCGCCAATTCGGCGGGCCAGCGCCTCGCTTGCGAGGTTTTCGCCGCGTTCATCGAGCACGACGCGCTTGCCCCTGGCGCCGGCCGAAGCAAGCAGCGCCGATTCGCATTCCCGGCGCTTCGCGCCTTCGAGCCCCTTCGGCGCCTCGAAGTCGCGAATATCGAACGAGGCGACGCCTTGCGCGCGGCCCATTGCGCGAATCCGCCGGGCGTAATCCTCAATGAGTTCCGCTTCGGGCCCGCCGCGCAGGCGGCCGATGGCGGCGACCCCGATCCGCATGGCGGCGCTAGCTGTCCGTTCGGACCGGCGCGCGCGCCGTTTCGGACCAGATGCGCTCAAGATTGTAGAAGGCCCTCACTTCAGGCCGGAAGAGATGAACAATCACGTCTTCAGCGTCGATCAGCACCCAGTCGCAGGCCGGCGCGCCTTCGAGCCGGGCGCGCGCCATGCCGGCGTCCTTAAGGCGCTTGATGACCTTTTCCGCCATCGCTCCGACATGCCGGGCGGAGCGGCCCGAAGCGACGACCATCGCGTCCGCAATGTCTGTCTTGCCGCAAAGGTCAATCGTCACGACGTCTTCAGCCTTGTCGTTTTCAAGTTCGCTAAGGATCAGAGAAAGAATGGCGCCGCTGCGCTTTTCCGGCGAAAGACCGTCGATTTTCGACTGCCCAAGAATCGCGCTGTCCGCCGACGGCGAAACAACGTGTAGGGCGGCTCCATTTCGCGCCGCCGAGCGGTTTTCAGAAGTCAGGTCGCGTCTCCCAGTTGCCGCAGAGTCTCGCTCCGCCTTCTTAATCTAATCTTGATCGGCCCATCCGCCAACCGCTTCAGCAATAATTAACTGTCGGCGGTCGTGTCCCAGAAACAACAGATTGCGCCTCAACGCCCGCGCTTTTCCTGGGGTCGGCGCTTTCGGATCTCAGTCGAAGAGACCGGGTTCACAGTCGACTCGATGAATGTCCATGCAGGCGGGTCCATGTCGACGATTTCCGCCGCGCGTCCCGACGGAACGCGGAAAAGCGCGAGCTCCTTCGCCGTTTCGCCGGCGAGCGCGGCCTCGGCGAAGCCCGGCCGGTTAAACGCCGCGAACGGCGCGAGGCTTACGATCCGCCGCCAGTTTCTCCATCGGTGAAAATCGGCGAGACTATCGGCGCCCATCAGCCAGACGAAGCGGATTTGCGGCCAAAGATCGATCAGCGCCTCAAGCGTATCAACCGTATACTGAAGACCTTTGCGCTGCTCGAAATTCGACACGATTATGCGCGGATGATCGGCGATGCGGCGCGCCGCGGCGAGGCGTTCCTCATAGGGCGCGTAGTCGTAGCCGGCGCGCTCCTTCAGCGGGTTCCCCGGCGAGACGAGCCACCATACGGCGTCGAGCTTCAAGAGCTTCAGCGCTTCGAGCGAAATTTCGCGATGGCCTTCGTGCGCCGGGTTGAAGGAGCCGCCGAGAAGGCCGATCCGTGACCTATCGTGGCGTTGCGGAATCATTGCGCAGCGGGCCTCCCCACGCCAGTCATGGGGCGCAAGGCGCCGTCTTTCAAGGCTCGAAGCGTTTTTTCACCTTTGACGGCTTCCCTTTCAGGGCCGGTTAATTCAAAGACAAGGCCGCCCGCCCTATGTCTGGCTGAAACTGATCGCCGTCTGGAAACCGTTCATGTTCGACGCCCAGAAGAGCCGCATGCTCGCCCTTGTCAGAAGCCCGAATGCGGAGCGTTCGCTGTTCGCAATCTCATTCGCCGAGAGCTCGTTTTTTCCCCTGCCGCCGGACTTAATGCTCGGGCCGATGGCGGCGGCGGAACCGTCGAAATGGGCGCGCCATGCGCTCAATTGCACCATCGCTTCCGTCCTCGGCGGCCTCGCCGGCTATGCGATCGGCTATTTCCTGTTCGAATCCGTCGGCCAGTGGATCATCAATCTCTTCGGCTATGGCGGAAAAGAAGCCGCGCTCCGCGCCTTTTACGATCAGTGGGGAGCCTGGTTCATCTTCCTCAAGGGCCTCACGCCGATTCCGTTCAAGCTCGTCACCATCGTCTCCGGCGCAATGCAGTTCTCGCTGCCCATCTTCGTCCTCGCCGCGACGATCACGCGCGGCGCGCGGTTCTTCGCCGTCGCCTGGCTGTTCCAGAAATTCGGGCCGCAGATCGCGCCAGTGATGGAAAAGCGCATGGGGCTCGTGCTCGTCGGCGTGGCGGCTCTCATCATCGTGGCGCTCGTCGCGGCGCATTATTTGCTGTAGGTCGCCCTTAAGGGGTCCATTCGCCCGCGCGTTCAGCGCGATCATCCTCAGGCGCCGCGCGTCCGAGTTTCAAGTTCATGAGATCGCGCATCAGCGCCGGAAGTCCTTCTCCCGCGACGCCGGAGATCGCGCGGGCGGGCCGTCCTGCAGCTCTTGAGAGCGCTGCAAGCCGCTTCTTCCTCGTCGCGGCGTCGAGCGCGTCGACCTTGTTGAGGCAAACGATTTCGAGCTTGCCCTCAAGACCGTGCCCATAGGCGGCAAGCTCGCCGCGCACCGTTCGGTAGTCGGCGGCGACGTTCGCGGACGTCCCATCGACGAGATGGACGATGGCGGCGCAGCGCTCGACATGGCCGAGAAAACGATCGCCGACGCCGGCGCCTTCATGCGCGCCTTCAATGAGCCCCGGAATGTCGGCAAGAACGAAACTCTCGCCTTCCGAGAGGCGAACGACGCCGAGCCCCGGGTGAAGCGTCGTGAACGGATAATCGGCGATTTTCGGCCGCGCCGCCGTAACGGCGGCGAGGAGCGTCGACTTGCCGGCGTTCGGCAGGCCGACAAGCCCGAAATCCGCAATCAGCTTCAGGCGAAGCCAGAGCGTGCGCCGCTCGCTCGCTTGTCCCGGATTGGCCCGCGTCGGCGCGCGGTTCGTCGAGGTCTTGAAATGCGCGTTGCCGAAGCCGCCGTTTCCGCCCTTCGCGAGCAGAACCCTTTCCCCGACCTTTTTAAGGTCGGCGACGAGCGTCGCCTCGTCTTCCTCATAGATTTCAGTGCCGACCGGCACGCGGACGACGAGATCCTCCCCGTCGGCGCCGGTGCGATTCGACCCTTCGCCCGGCCGGCCGTTTTTCGCCGTGTAGTGCTGCTGGTAGCGAAAATCGATCAGCGTATTGAGATTCTCGACCGCCTCCGCGAAGACATGCCCGCCGCGCCCGCCGTCGCCGCCATTCGGCCCTCCGAACTCGACGAATTTCTCGCGCCGGAAGGAAAGGCATCCGGCGCCGCCAGCCCCGCTTTCGACATAGATCTTGGCGCGATCGAGGAATTTCACGGGCGCTATATAGACGCTTTCCCGCCGGGCGCCATGCTGCGCGAACCGGGTGCGCGGGCTCGCGGAAGCGGCTAGCGTCCAAACGTCAGCCGCCTGGAGACGAGGATGCCGAAGCCCGTCGATTATCTATTCACGCCGTTTCGCCTCGGACGGCTTCAGCTTCCGAACCGCATCGTCATGGCGCCGATGACGCGCTCATTCTCGCCGGGCCATGTTCCGGGCGCGAATGTCGGCGCGTATTACCGCCGCCGCGCCGAGGGCGGCGTCGGGCTCATCCTCTCGGAGGGCGTCTCGCCGAATACGGTGACGGCGACGGGAACGCCCGACGTCCCGAACATAGCAACGCCCGAAGCGAAGGAAGGCTGGAGAAAGGTCGCCGCGGGCGTGAAGGCGGCGGGCGGAATCATGGGGATCCAGCTTTGGCACGAAGGACCCTATCGCAACCCGGCGAAGAGCGAGTTCCCGGACGTTCCCTCTTGGTCGGCGTCGGGCCTTAAAGTCCCGGGAAAGCCGCTCTGGGCGCCGATGACCGAGACGGAAATCGAAGCCGCGATTGAAGAGTTCGTCGCCGGCGCAGCCGCGGCGAAGGACCTTGGTTTTGATTGCGTCGAGTTTCACGGCGCGCATTCCTATCTCATCGACAGCTTCTTCTGGGATCAGACGAATCTGCGGACCGACCAATGGGGCGGCGGCTGGGAGGGGCGGACGCGCTTTGCCTGCGAGATCATCCGCCGGACGCGGAAAAAAGTGGGCGCTGACTTCCCGCTCCTCATCCGCCTCTCGCAATGGAAGCAGCAGGATTTCGCGGCGAAGGCCGCGCCGACGCCTGAGGAATTCGAACGCTGGCTCGCCCCGCTCGTCGAAGCGGGGATCGACGCTATCCATTGCTCGCAGCGGCGGTTCTGGGAGCCGGCCTTCGAGGGCTCCGATCTCAATGTCGCGGGCTGGGCGAAAAAGCTCACCGGCAAGCCGACGATTTCCGTGGGTTCGGTCGGCCTGACCGGCGAGTTCACCGCGACTTACAGCGGCGAGATATCGCAGCCCGCCTCGCTCGACCGACTGATTGACATGATGGAGCGCGGCGATTTCGACCTCATCGCCGTCGGCCGCGCGCTCCTGCAAGATCCCGAATGGGTCCAAAAGGTCCGCGAAGGACGTATGAGCGCGTTGAAGGAGTTTTCGCGCGATGCAATCGCGACGCTTTACTGAACATTGAAAGGCCTCCCCATGATCACCGTCCATCACCTCGAGAACTCGCGCTCGCAGCGCATCTTGTGGCTGCTTGAGGAACTCGGCGTCCCCTACGAAGTCAAACGCTACAATCGCGACAAGAAGACCAATCTTGCGCCGAAAGAGCTCCTGAAGGTTCACCCGCTCGGCAAGTCGCCGGTAATCGAGGATGGCGGCGCCGTCATCGCCGAGACGGGAGCGATCGTCGAGCACATCGTCGAAACGCACGGGCAGGGCCGCCTTGTTCCGGCGAAGGGGACGGATGATTACCGGCGCTACAAATATTGGCTGCACGCCGCGGAAGGGTCTTACATGCCCCCGCTCGTCATGGCGCTCTTCCTCAATCGCATGGAAACCGCGCCCATGCCGTTTTTCGCGAAACCAATCGCAAAGAAGCTGACGAAGGCGGTGCGCGACGGATACCTGACGCACACGACAAAAGCGCTTTTCGATTATCTCGACACGGAACTTTCGAAGGGCGAATGGCTCGCCGGCCGGGAGTTCACGGCCGCCGACATCATGATGAGCTTTCCGGCGGAAGCCTCGCTGCAGCGCGTCGACGCGGCGAAATCGTCAAAAAACCTGAAAGCCTATGTCGATCGCCTCCACGCGCGCCCCGCTTACAAGCGCGCGCTCGAAAAGGGCGGGCCTTACGCCTATGCGTGAGAAGGGCCGCTAAGGGGGCGGCCTTTTTCGCCTCGCGCCGGGCGCAAACGCGGGAACCGGTTTTGCGCAAAACGGCGCCCTGGAATAATGATTTGATCATCGCGCGCGACAAAGGAATCGCGCCCGATGATCTCGGCGCGCGCCTCTGCCGGCGAATTCCTAATTGTCGTTTTTGATCGAGGGCGGCGGCGCTTCGTCGCGGACAAGCGGCGTCGGCGCAGGCGCCGATGCGGCGGTCGGCGCCGTCGCGCCTTCCTTCAGCGCGACCGGCGCCGCCGGCTTTTCCACTTCTTTCTTTTCTTCCTTGAGTTTTGCCGGCTTCGGTTCGGCCTGCGCAGCGGGCTTTTGCTCGAAGGACGGCGTCTCGACATTGTCCGCCGCCGTCTGCCAGTAGGCAGGCTGGTTCATCAGCGCCCGGAAGTAGTCGAGATTTTGATCCGCGATCTGCGGCGGAAGATCCGAGCGCGCAAGGCGCTCGGCCTCGCGCATCTCGCCTTTGATGGCGAGAACGAGCGCGAGGTTCTGGCGAATGCGGGCGTCGGCGCCGCGCGCCGAAGCGGCGCGCCGCAAGGTCTGCTTCGCCGAATCAAGATCGCCGTCAAGCGCGAAGGAAAGGCCCTTGTTGTTGAGAATCATCGGGGAGTCGGGCGCGAACATCAGCGCCTGGTCGTATTTCGTGCGCGCGAGATCATGCTCGCCGATCTGATCGAGCGCGACGCCGAACGACGAAAAGGCCCGCCAGTCCTGGGGCGAAAGTTCGACCGCCTTTTCAAAATAGCGCACGGCTTCGAAGGCGCGCCCCGCCTCGACCAGCGTCTTGCCGGCTTCGAGATTTGCGCCGGCGTGCTCCGGATTGGAATTCGCAGCGCGCGTCATCACTTTGACCGCTTCATCGTTCGAACGGATCTTGCGGAGCGCAGCCGAATAGGCGATTGCGGCGTTAACGTCGGCCGGATTGCGGTCATATTGGGTTCCCCAATACGCTGCGGCTGCGACCGGGTCGATGTCGCCGCCCGCCGCGCCGGGATTGGTGAAGACGCCGATTTCCTTTTCGTAATCGGCGCGCTTGCCGTCGACGCTGAGGTTCTTGCCGCTTGACGCGCAAGCCGACATCAGCGCGGCGCAAAGGACGACGCTCGCGCCGCGCGCGACGGATGACCTAGACGCGAAAGAGCGGACAGCCATGGATGGTCCCTCGGGTGCTGCGGAATTTCGCGGCGATGATTGCGGAATCTCTTCAATAAAGGCTTAACTGTCCGCGATAACAGCGCGCGAACAAGCTTCAACGACGCGTTAACGGAGCCTTTCATGACCTCGGACCTTTTGATTGATTACGACGCTGCGCGCGCCGCGCGGGCGTCGCCGATTATTCCGGTGCGCGAGAAATCGGATGATCTCGCCGCGGTCCCGGAGTCATTGAGGGCGCTCGCCCGCTTCAACGGATTTGCGGGAGAGGCCGGCGCGACGCTTGTGAACGCCGACGGCGCCCTCGTCGGCGTCGGCGACGCGAGCGATCCGTTCGTCCTCGCCGCAGCGGCGGAGAAACTCCCTGAAGGCGACTGGCGCATCGACCGCGCCGATGCAAACGGGCTTCTCGCCTGGCTCCTCGGCTCCTATCGCTTTGACCGCTACAAGAAGGGGAAAAAGCCGGCTGCGCGCCTCATCGCGCCGGAAGGCGCGGACGCCGGCGCCGCGCGCCGGACGGCGGAGGCCGTCTTTTTCGTTCGCGATCTCGTCAATACGCCGGCCAGCGACATGCTCCCCGATGCGCTTGAGGCGCAGGCGAGAAAGCTCGCCGACGCGTTCGGGGCCGACATCGCCGTCGTCAGCGGCGACGCGCTCCTCGCCGAAGGCCTCAACATGATCCACGCCGTCGGGCGCGCCTCCGCATCGGCGCCGCGGCTTATCGACATGGTCTGGGGCCGCGCCGACGCGCCAAAGGTGACGCTGATCGGCAAGGGCGTCTGTTTTGATTCCGGCGGTCTCAACATCAAGGGCGCCGAGGGCATGGCGCTGATGAAGAAGGATATGGGCGGCGCGGCCAACGCGCTTGGTCTTGCGCGCCTCATCATGGATGCGCGTCTCGACCTTCGGCCGCGCGTTCTCATTCCCGCGGTCGAGAACGCGATCGCCGGCAACGCGTTTCGCCCGGGCGACATCCTGAAGAGCCGGAAAGGCCTCACCGTTGAAATCGGCAACACCGACGCCGAGGGACGGCTCATCCTTGCCGATGCGATGGCGGTCGGCGGCGAGGATGCGCCACATTGCATGATCACGCTGGCGACCTTGACCGGCGCGGCGCGGGTCGCGCTCGGGCCTGAACTGCCGCCCTTTTATTGCGACGACGAGGGCTTTGCAGCGTCCGTCCTTGCCGCATCCGCCGCCGCCAACGATCCCGTTTGGCGCATGCCGCTGTGGGCCCCCTACGCATCGATGCTGTCCTCACAGGTCGCAGACCTCAACAACGCGCCCGGCGGCTCATTCGCCGGCTCGGTGACGGCCGCGCTGTTCCTCAAGAAATTCGCGCCGGCAAACGCCGTCTTCGCGCATTTCGACATCTACGCCTGGAGGGCCAAGGCGGCGCCCGGTCGGCCGATGGGCGGCGAGGCGCAGGCGATTCGCGCGCTTTACGATACGCTAAGGACGCATCGGTTCCGGTAAGGGCGCTTGCCCTGCCGCGGCGAACGGTTGCAGGGTCGACGCGGTCGCCGGTCAATTGGCCGGCGGCGGCGAGAAACTGAGAAGACCGGAAGATTATGGCGACGCCGGGAATCTTGACGACGTGGCGGGACGTTCTGGCGGACGCCGTGCGCGGCGAAGCGCCGGACCTTTCGATGCGGCAATGGGCGATCCTTCTCACCGTCTACTTGAACCCGGGGCCGCACACCGTTCGCGGCCTTTCGCGCGACCTCAACGTGCCGAAGCCCGCGATCAGCCGCGCGCTCGACGCGCTGTCGATCCTCGGTTATGTGCGCCGCGTGCGCGACGAGGCGGACCGCCGGATCGTCCTTGTGCAGAAGACGTCCGAGGGCGCGATTTATGTCGATGATTTCGCGCGGATCGTCGAAGAACGCACGCGCGGGCCGGCGATCGGCGCGGCGCTCTACGGCTGAAACAGTCGGCCGCGCGGCGGGTCATGGGGGGCTCTCAGCCGCGGGCTTCTGGCGCAGCGCCGCTTCGAGCGCGCGCATGAAGTCGCGGCGCGGCAAATTGGGCGGAATCGCCGGCAGAAAGCGGATCGTGACCGAGCCCGGCGACTTGCGCCCGCTCGGATGCAGCCAGAATTCTCCGGAATTGTGGACGACCGGCGTCACTGGCGCCGCCGCGGCCGAATACATGCCCGCAACGCCTGGCTGCAGGGCGCCGAGCCCCCCCGGCGGTCCGCGCGTTCCTTCCGGAAAAACCACGATCTGATCGCCGCGAGCGATGTGGCGCTCGGTCTCGCGACGCAGCCGGCGCAGCGCCTTGGCGCCGGCGCTGCGATCGATCGGAACGCCCGTCCGCGCCGCCCACCAGCCGTAAACCGGGACGCGGAGCAGTTCCTTTTTGAGGACCATGGCCGGGCGCGACAGAAGGGCGATGAGCGCGACAGTCTCCCACATCGACTGGTGATTGACCGCGACAACCGCGCCGCCGCGCGGGATATTCTCTTCGCCGAGGACGCGAAAGCTCAGCCCGCAGATGATCCTGAGGCCCGCAAGCACGACCTTCGCCCAGAGCGTGGTGATCGCTCGCGCAAACCGCCGGTCGACAAGCGCGGGGAGAAGCGCGAGCCCCATGACGCCGGTCACGAACGCGATGTAAAAGTTGAAAAGGTAAGATCGCGCCGCAATCATGCTGCGAGGGTCCGAATTCAGCGCCTCAGCGGCGCGGGTCAAGTGGCGATGGTCTTGGCGCGCGCAGCGAGGTATTTCGCATATTCGCCGTTGATGCGCCTCCATCCCGCCGCGCTCGCCGGTCGACCGTCGACGCCGATCAGTCCGGAGGCGACCGCAAACGGCGTGATCGTCACGTCCGGCAAGCGGTCACGCGCCTCGATGAGCGCGCGGGGCATATGATAGTCGGACGTGACGAGGATCAGCGACTTGTAGCCGTGCTCGCGCGTCCACGCCCCGAGCTCGCTGGCATTGCCCATCGTCGTCTGCGCCTCGTGGCCAAGATCGACGCAGCAGTCGAAAAGCGCCGGATCGCCGGTCCATAGCGCCGCGAGCTCCGGGCGCGTGACATCCGGATTGACCCCGGAAATCAGAAGTCGTTTGCCGACGCCGTCATTAAGGAGCGCCATCGCCGACACGACGCGATCCTCGCCGCCCGTAAAGACCACGACGCCGTCGGCGGGGGCCGGCCGGCTCGAAGCCGGCGAAGGCAACTCCGATATGAATACGAGAAGCCCTGCGCTCCAGGCGAGCGCAAGAAACAAGACTGCGAACAGCAATCGCCGCACGACGGCTTCCTTATTCATCCCCGCGCCCGGACGATAGCCCGGTTGGCGCGAGCCGGTCCAGCCTCGCGCGCCGAGCGCAAGAGCGGGATCCGGTTTCGCGCGAAAAGGCGCACCAGAATATTGATCTGTTCGTCCGGCGCGATAAAGGAATCGCGCCAGACGATCCGGCCGGTCAATAGGTCTCGCGCAGCGTTCTCAAGACCGTCAGCCGGGCCGCAACCGCCGTTACGAGGCAGATCACGATCGGCACGGCCAGAAGCGGCAAGGCAAGGCCCGGGCCGATCGCAAGACCGGGCAGAAGAAACCCTTCCGCGCCGCGCGCCCGCGTCGCCAGCGAAAAAAGAAAAAGAAGAAACAGCGCGACGGCGAGGCCGACCGTCGACCCGCGAAGCCCGATGATCGTAAAGCGCCGCTGCACCTGGTCGGCGATGAACCCGTCGGTCGCGCCGACGAGGTGCAATAGCGACACGACGTCCGCATTGGCGGAAAGACCTGCGCGCGCGGCGAAGATCGAGATCGCGGACGCCGCGCCCATGATGAGGGCGAAGATTGCGAATGAAAGCGCCTGGCCCGAACGCGCCGCGGCGGCGAGACGATCATTCCATCCTCCATGGTCGTCAAGCGTCAGGCCCGGCGCGATCGATTCAAGGCGCCCGGAAATCTCGGCGACGTTTCGCCGCCCTTCTTCGCTCATTCTCACCTCGATAAGCGCCGGCACGTTGAGCGACGCCGCGTTGCCCTTCCCGAGCCACGGCTCAAGGAGCTTGCCGGCGTCCTTTGACGATATGACTTCGTAGGCGAGAACGCCTGGCGCTTCGTCAAGAATTTTGCGCGCCGCCGCGACCCGTTGCTCGATCTCCGCCGCATCAACGCCTTTTACTTGAAGCGTCAGCGACGATCGGAGTTCGGTCGTCCATGCGTCGGCTGCGGATGCGATGATGAGAAACGCGGCGAGCGCAAGACAGGCGAGCGATGAGATGACGGCGATGACGGCGGTCAGCGGCGCGCCGCCGGCGCCGGCTTCAGGAAGGAGCGGCGAGCGACTGAACCGCTCAAATATCGATGGTGCGCCGCGCCAGCCGCGCCTTTCGGCGACGGGCCCCTCAGGCCGCGCTTCCCCGATCGCGCCGTCAATGCCTGAAACGCTGCTTATCGACGCCTCCCCTTGGCGCGGATTGCGGCCGGTTCTTCGTAGAGCCGTCCCGCTTCGAGCCGCATCGTCTTCTTGCCGAGCGCTTCGACAAGCTGAAGATCATGCGTGGCGACGATAACCGCCGCGCCGAGTTTGTTCAGCTCGACGAAGAGCTTCATGATCTTTTCACCCATTTGCGGATCAACATTGCCCGTCGGTTCGTCCGCCAGAATGAGATCCGGCTTGGAAACGAGCGCCCGCGCCAGGGCGACGCGTTGCTTTTCGCCGCCGGAAAGGGTCTGCGGCAGGGCGTCCATCCTTGAGCCAAGACCGACCCAATTTAAGAGTTCCCTTACATCTTCTCGGTATTGGTGTTGGTTAACGCCCGCAACTTTCATGGGCAAAGCGACGTTTTCGAAGGCCGTGAGATGGTCGAGCAGGCGGAATTCCTGAAAGACGACGCCGATCCGTCGCCTGAGCGGCGGCAGCGCTTCGCGCGCCGCGTCCGTTACGTCCTCGCCGAACAAGGTCATCTTTCCGCGAGTCGGCTTCAGCGCGAGATAGATGAGCTTCAAAAACGACGTCTTGCCGGCGCCCGACGGTCCGGTCAGGAACCGGAACTCGCCTTCCTTGAGCGCGAAATTGACGTCCTTGAGGCTCTCAGCGCCGCCGTCATAAGCGAGTCCGACCTGTTCAAAACTGACGATCACGGCGTCTTGTCCGTCCGTTCGGCTGCGGCCGCAGGGGCTTTCGGCCGACAGCCAAGGCATGATTCTCACATCCCATGATAATCACCTGTCCAAGTTGCGCCACGCGTTATGATGTCGACGACGACCGTTTCTCGCCGGACGGCCGGTCCGTGCGCTGCGCCGAGTGCAATGAGAGCTGGTTCGTTCCGGCCCCGCAGCCCATCGAAAATCTGATGCCTTTGAAGGCGAAAGGCCGCAAGGGCGACGCCGGAGACGACCGGCGGGAGACGCGGCGGTCGCATCGCCGCGACGACGCCTATGAGGAGGGGGTCGACGAGCCGTTGTTCGAACCGCCGTCGAAATCGGCCCGCTTCAGGATCGACGAGGACGAGCGCGACCATCGCCGGTCCGCCGCCCGCGAGGACGGCGATGACGGCCCGCGCCGCAGCGCCAAGGCCGGGGCGGGCGCCCGGGCGCGCGAGGATGACGAATCGCGCGCGGAAAATGGACGAAAGTCCCCGAGCCGGGACGACGCCGGAGCTTTTGACGCGGGCGAGGAAGAGGTTTCGGATCTGCGCGCGAGCCGGGACCGCCGCGAGCCGAAAGTCGTCGATGCGGACTTCGAAGACATTGATCGTCCGAACCCTGACTATCAGGACGAGATCGTCGGCCGCGGCTTCGGCCGCAAGGTCCGCGAGGAACGCCGCCGCGAAACGGCGCTCGCGCGGCTTGAGGACCTGGAGCCGATCGCCGAGCGCGTCTTCAATGACGAATTCTTCGCCGCGCTTCGCGTGCAGCCGAAGGAACTCGAACGCGCCATCAGAAAGGCGCGGCGGCGCGCCGAAGCGCGCGAAAAGAACCGGATGACGCCGCTGCGCGCGCTCGGCTGGTCGGCCTGGATCGGCGTGATCGCCGCCTGCGCGTTCGTCGCCTATTCTTACCGCAACAACATCGTCGCGATGTTCCCGAACGCCAAGGGCGCCTATGAGGCGGTCGGCATCGAGGCGAACCCTTACGGCCTCAAGATCGAGGGCGTCACGCACCGCGTCGCAATGTCGCCCGACGGCCCCGTTATCGAGATTCTCGGCCGCCTCAGGAACGAGGAAAAAGCCGACGTCGCCCCGCCGATGCTGCAGGCCGAAGCGCTAGGCCGGGACGGCGAGGTGCTTTCGCGCTGGACGTTTCCGGCGCGCGCCGAAAAGGTCCGGGTCGGCCAGTCGGTCGATTTCTCGACCCGCGCGCCGGCGCCGGACGGCGTCGCCGAGGTCCTGCTTTCCTTCGCCCCGGCGGAAGGCGTCAAAGTTTCGGTCGGCGATCTTTTGAAAACGTCGTCAGACTAGGACACCGACTCATAAGCGCGCAACCAGATTTGGACTGAAGCGAGTTTGACGAGTGCGAGGAAGTTCGCGTCGTGCTTTTCGTAGCGGGTGGCGATGGCGCGGAAGTGCTTGAGCTTGTTGAAGAAGCGCTCGACGGTGTTGCGCAAGCGATAGAGGAACGGGCTGAAGGCGGGAATGTTTGTGCGGGTCGGCATCGGCTTGACACAAGCCCATGCGCCGCGCCCGCCGAGATCGGCGCGCATGGCGTCGGCGTCGTAAGCCGCGTCGGCGAGCAGGATCTGGCCGGCGCCGATGTCGTTCAACATGTCTGCGGCGCTTTTTCCGTCGTGGGCCTGACCGGCGGTGAGCTTCAGCTTGATCGGCAGGCCGTTAGCGTCGCACAGCGCATGGATTTTGGTTGTCAGGCCGCCTCTTGAACGCCCCATGCACTCGGCTCGAAGGTCAGCCACACCGGCGGCGTCGGTGGTTTTTTTGACCGTCCCTTGGCGTTGGAGGCATGTTGGTGAACCTTGATCGAGGAGGAATCGACCGATTGCAGATCGCCGTCGAAAGCTTTTGTAATCTCGTCGAAAATCCGATCCCAAACGCCAATCTTCCGCCACCGAACAAAGCGGTTGTAGCAGGTGGTTGGCGGGCCATAGCGTTCGGGAATGTCGGCCCACGGGGAGCCGGTCCGAAGTCGCCAGAAGATGCCGTTCAGCACCTTGCGGTCATCGGCGCGCGGCACGCCGCGCGGCTTATTCGGCAAAAGCGGTTCGATAATCGACCACTCGAAATCGGTGAGTTCATAGCGGCGCTGAGACATCGGTTCTCCCTCCGGAACCCGGAAGGAATCACTGTTCGCCCACCCTGCAAACCGTTCATGAGTTTATGTCCTAGTCGCAATTGACAATCATTCGCATGTAGAATAAATGTCAGCCGCTCGCTGCACGGCCCCCCCCATGTACGTTTGCATCTGCAACGCCCTCAAAGACCGGCAAGTCGCCGCCGCCGCGACCGGCGCAAAGTCGGTCGGCGAGGTTTTCCGCCGCTGCGAGGCGCGTCCGCAATGCGGCAAGTGCCTTCCCGACGTCGCGAAGATCATCGAGGAGAGGCGCGACCGGTCCGCGGCGCTGTTGATCGCGGCCGAGTAAGGTCCGGCATTTCGCGAGCCGCGGCCGCTTGCAGGCTTGACGCCAGCCGACATTGCGCTTGCCGAACGGGGCGGGCGTCCTATGGTCGCTTTCGGCGGCATGGGAGAGAACCTGCGTGAAAAGCGATCCGAAAGTCATCGACTATCTCAACAAGGCGTTGAAGCTCGAACTGACGACGGTCAACCAGTATTTTCTCCATGCGCGGATGTTCAAGAACTGGGGTCTTCATCGCCTCGCAAAGAAGGAATACGACGAATCAATCGACGAAATGAAGCATGCGGACGAATTGATCGAGCGCATCCTTTTTCTCGAAGGCCTTCCGAATGTCCAGGATCTCGACAAGATCTACATCGGCGAGAGCGTCAAGGAGTGCCTTGAGTGCGACCTTAGGGCCGAGCACCGCGCCCATCCGCTCTACAAGGAGGCGATCGCCTTCTTTGAGAGCGCCAAGGATTATGTCAGTCGCGAGGTTATGGCCCGGATCCTCGAATCCGAAGAAGAGCACATCGACTATCTTGAGACGCAGCTCGATCTCATCGGCAAGATCGGGGTTGAGCTCTACATGCAAGCCCAGATGAAGAAGGAGGAAGGCTGATGCGCATTCCGGCAGGTCTTTTCGCCGCCGCGTTTCTCGCCGCCTGCGCGCCGAACGGGCGGGAGGCTTCGGATGCGGCGCCGGCCACGCCGGACATCGCCGCCGCGCCGCAGGCGGCGGCCGCATCCGGAGACGTCCCCTCGATCCCGACCGGCGAAACCGGCGGCATGTGCGGCGGCATCGCCGCGTTCGAGTGCCTTGATGCGGCGGATTACTGCGCATTCAAGGAAGGCGAATGCGCGACGATCGCCGATGTCGCCGGAACCTGCGCGGCGAGGCCCGACGCCTGCACGAAGGAATATGATCCTGTCTGCGGCTGCGACGGCGTCACCTACGGCAACGCCTGTTCGGCGGCGGCCGCAGGCGTCAGCGTCGCGTCGAGAGGGGAATGTCCGCAGGCGGAATAATCATCGATACGCCGCCTTTTCCCACCGCCGGTGGAGCCACAGCCATTGGCCGGGACGTTTGCGGATCAGCGTTTCAAGCTC
>Ga0073934_10004256_pt1 | contig 24266 bp, 21 predicted proteins | sample LarsenN4metaG_FD_76834 | JGI IMG/M metagenome (GOLD analysis project Ga0073934, IMG submission 76834) | Hot spring sediment bacterial and archeal communities from British Columbia, Canada, to study Microbial Dark Matter (Phase II) - Larsen... ... | reverse complement strand
CTCTGGCGTTTTCCAAAAAACTCTCGAATCATATTGGGGCAATTTGGTATTTTATTCATCATTATAACCTATCTTTGCCAGAGTGAGAAAAATTTGTTTATCCTTACTTTGCAGCACTACCGAGCGTCCTATTATATTTTGTCATTAAATTTTACCGGGCTACTCCCCTAGAATGGTGCCAAAATGGCACCAATAATTTGCCTTTTTCTGCTGATTGCCTCAATTCCTGATTTCCCGAAAGTTTTGGCGATCGACCTGCCAAAATGGCCTCTAGCTCGCGCTTGAACTGGCAGAATGTAGATAGAGCAGCTAGGACATACATCAGATAGAGGAGGGTGGGCAAGCAAACTTGCCCACCCTCCTCTATTTGTAATTTAGTTCCTTAATGGGAATCAGGAACCTTTCTTATTAGCGGGTTGATAGTAAATATTGGAGCCGGTATCGGAGACAAAATGGCAAGTTTGGTAAGAGCGGATAAAGCTCTTCCAAATCGGTTCCTCGGATTTGCGGTAGTAATCACCTAAGATGGGTTTGATGGCTTCGGTCGCCGTAAGTAGGTGATAGTGGGGCATATTGAGGAAAATGTGATGGGCGACGTGGGTGCCAATATTGTGGTGGATGGGGTCGATGAAGCCGTAGGTGCGATCGATTGTGGATAATGCACCTTTGAGGAAATACCAGTCATCACCACGATACCAGGGGATATCTGGTTCGGTGTGGTGCAGGAAGGTAACGAGATCCAGCCACATCACGAAGATGATATAGGGCACGAGGTAGTATTTAATCAGAAACAGCCAGCCAAATTCATAAGTGAGCCAGCCGAGGAAGCCTACCATCACCACCCAGAGGGCAGAACTGGTCAACACGTCCCATTTTTCTGAGGGGCGGAATAGGGGACTGCTGGGGAGAAAGTGCGAACCCTCCCGATTGGGCGATCGCTTAAACAAATAAATCGGGTAAGCTAGCAATGGCACATAGAAGCGGAACAGCTTTTCATACCAAGGCATTTGGTTATATTTGGTTTCCGATACCGGATACCAGCTTTCATCCGTATCGATGTTACCAGTATTAGCGTGGTGAGTCCGGTGGCTAATGCGCCACCCGTGATAAGGGACGAGGATGGGGATATGGCTGAGATGGCCGATGAGGTTATTTAGCCATTTCAACTTAGAAAAAGAGCCATGTCCGCAGTCGTGACCCACCACAAACAAAGCCCAAAACATAGTGCCTTGGGCTACCCAAAAAATTGGGAAAAACCACCAGGAATTGATATAACCAGCCAGAGCATACAGGCCAGCGATGATGGACACATCTAAAAAAAAGTACCCCAAAGATTTGACCACAGAAGGTTCAAAACAGTAAGCGGGAATAGCCGCCTTTATATCCTGCAGGGTAAATGGTAATTCTGGCGAGCCGCTGGATTGCGGTTTTAAGGTATCCTCAGCAATGACAGTGTTAGCTTGCACGAAATTTCAGTTGTTTTTATGATGATAGTGGAACAGGACTTGCGTTCAAACAGCAAAGAAACCGGGTTTCTCAAATTAGAAACCTAGTCTCTAAAACCAGGTCTTCGCGAGCAACCCGGTTTCTCAAAGAGTATTCGCGATCGACCCAGTTTTTGTCCTCCGAGCCAGTGTAACCCCTCAAAGGGTTAAAGTCAACCATTACCGCCAGAAAAATTGTCAAATCTCCGTTTAGAGGAGGTCCTTTATGAACCGAGGGGGTGCAACTGCTAAACTGATTACTAACTCAACTACCAGAAAAAATGAACATTTTCGCAAAATGGGGTTTCACCTCCGCCTCCTGGCGGGGTCAAAAGGGAGAATACTGGGTTGCCTTGCAGGCGGGGATCATTTTTGGCTTTATCTTCTTGCCTCCCGTGGAGGTCAACTTCCACCCCGCCGCCAGATATGCAGTTTGGATGGTGGCGGGGTTACTGGGTTTCGCCGGGTTGCTCCTGACTCTCAAAGCCCTCCTCGACCTGAAAACTAACCTCACCCCCTTACCCTACCCCGTGGAAGACGGGCAATTAGTCCAAACCGGGGTTTACCGCTGGGTACGTCATCCCATTTATTTCGGACTGATTTTGCTCGCCGCCAGTTGGGCGATTTGGCAACTCAGCTTATCTCATTTAGTAGGAGTGGCGGTGATTTTTGCTTTTTGCAATGCCAAAGCCTCCCGAGAAGAAACCTGGTTGCAGGAAAAGTATCCCGATTATGAGAATTACCGCCAAAAAGTCAAAAAACTGATTCCCTGGTTTTATTAATTCAGCTTATGGTATAATCAATAAACCTCACTCATCAAGGAGGCAACCATGCTTTTAGAACTGAAACGCTTAACCGTACCGCCGGGACAACGGGTGATTCTCCAAGATGTTACTTGGGCAGAGTTTGAGCAGATTTTGGTGGATTTGGGGGAACATCGTGCCGCCAGAATCGCTTATCATCAGGGATTTCTAGAAATTATGACACCACTGCCAGAACACGAGAAAGCTAAACTTTATGTCACGAATTTTGTCGAAATCCTGTTAGAAGAATTGGATTTAGATTTTGTGCCCCTTGGTTCCACGACGTTTAAAAATCCAGCCATGTCCCAAGGCATTGAGCCAGATAACTGTTTTTACATTCAAAATGAGGCGGCTGTCCGGCAGAAAGATAGATTGGATTTGGCTATTGACCCGCCGCCAGATTTGGCTTTAGAGGTTGATGTGACTTCTCCCACTAATCGCGAGATATACGAGGGGTTAAAAGTGCCGGAACTGTGGCAGTTTAATCGGGGTAAATTGACTATTTATCTGTTGCAAGATAATGGCAAGTATGTAGAATCAACCCACAGTGCGATTTTTCCTAATTTGCCTGTAGCTGAGGTGATTCCTGTTTATCTGGAACGGGCGAAAATTGATGGGAGAAACCAGACAATGCGGGCTTTTAGAGCTTGGGTGCGAGATTTTTAACTCATTTGTCCCTGGTCATTTGTCATTGGTCATTAGTCAAGTGAAAAGTGATATCAAAAAAATTTGTTTTTATTTATTCAAGTGACAAAGGACAAAGGACAAATGACAAATGACAAATGATTAGGCTTGCTCGCTGGTTTCGCCGTTGACTCCGGGGGAGGAATTGTACAAGGCATCTAATTTGGTGCGGGCGTCTTCTACGGTCATGGATTTCATAACTAACAGGGGCTCGTTGACTACGTTGCCATTGTTATCGAGAAATTCTGGATGGGGGACGCGGCGGTAGCGATTCTGCGCTGATTTCGGGGGGTATGGATTCCATTCCGATGGGGCACTAAGTTTATGGGACTCGGTACTGAGGGTAATCAAGCTGCGAATTAAGTTACCGACGGCTAAGAAAGCGAGAACTGTAAATGCGATTACGTACAGCAGGTGTAACATAATAGGTTCCTCCAAGGTAGCAAGCCTATTTGCGAGTAGGAAGGTTTTTTAGAAACAATTAATTTTTAAACTGCCAGGGGTGGCGTGGGATAGCGCGGTTGTGGCAACGCCTTTAGGGTTGGAGCCGAGCTAATTTTAATTTTGGGTCAAACGAGGTGGCGTACAGGGGCGAAGTGTCTTTCGCCTCTATTTGCCCAATTCCGGGCTTGGCGATCGCTCCGCGCGAAAGCGCATCGCTACTTGCCAGCATTCTGTTAGCAGTTTGTGCCAGGTAACTAGCACTTCCATTTCTAGACCTACTTGGCCCCCGGTGGCTTGGAACAGCATTTTGGCTGTGTTCACTTCCTCGATCGCCTGCTGCACCCTTATATGCAATTGGGCTTGCCCCTCCACACCCAAAAATGGGATGGACTCGGTTTCCAGCAGGCTACGCGATCGTCCGAACCAGTATTGAAAGTCTTCCAGCAGAGGTTCTAGCAAGCTCTTCAGGAATTCCGGTTCTGGCATATTTGGATTCAGCATACCTTAAAAATCCTTTTCTCACACCAAGTAATCTTAACCTACTTTACACTTCTTAACATATCTTCTTTTTTTTCCCATTTTTCTTAATTTATAATATATTGCCAACAAGCAATTTTGCAATGATGCTGGTGCAGAGGAGCTGCTGGAGTAGGCAGAGATTGTATAATTTATCGCTATAGGGAAGAGAGGCAAATCCTCGTTCTCGTCCCTGGTCAAATGACCAACCGCAAATATTCCATCAGTAAACAAAAAAGCCGATGTCTAGTGCCTCAGAAGCAAAGCCAGCACAACCAGAAGCCATCCACCTCCCCCGGACCAGCGAATCGGAGCAACTCAAGCGCATTCGCCACACCACATCTCACGTCATGGCGATGGCGGTGCAGAAGCTATTTCCCAAAGCACAAGTCACGATCGGGCCTTGGATAGACTACGGATTTTATTACGACTTCGACCATCCCGAACCCTTCAGCGAACAGGACCTCAAGGCCATCAAAAAAGAGATGGTCAAAATCATTAACCGCAAACTCCCTGTCATTAGAGAAGAAGTCAGCCGGGAAGAAGCCAGTCAGCGCATCCAGCAAATCAACGAACCGTATAAACTAGAAATCCTCTCTGGTTTGCAAGAACCCATCACCCTCTACCACCTAGGGGACCAGTGGTGGGACCTGTGCGCCGGTCCCCACGTGGAAAACACCGGCGACCTCAACCCCAAAGCCATAGAACTGGAAAGCGTCGCCGGAGCTTACTGGCGGGGTGACGCCACCAAACAGCAGTTACAGCGGATTTATGGGACCGCTTGGGAAACCCCGGAGCAACTAGCAGAGTACAAGCGACGCAAAGAAGAAGCGCTCAGACGGGACCATCGCAAGCTGGGCAAAGAGCTGGGACTGTTCATTTTTTCCGACCCGGTAGGTCCCGGCTTGCCCCTATGGACCCCCAAAGGCACCATCCTCCGCTCTACCTTAGAAGACTACCTCAAACAAGAACAGCTTAAACGCGGCTATTTGCAAGTAGTCACCCCTCATATTGCCAGGGTAGATTTATTCAAAATCTCGGGACATTGGCAGAAATACAAAGAAGATATGTTCCCGATGATGGCAGAAGATGAGGAAGCTGTAGCCGCCGAGCAGGGGTTCGTCCTCAAACCGATGAACTGCCCTTTCCACATCCAAATCTATAAAAGCGAGTTACGCTCTTACCGGGAACTCCCCATGCGGCTGGCGGAATTTGGCACGGTTTATCGCTATGAACAATCAGGAGAACTCGGCGGCTTAACCCGTGTGCGCGGCTTTACCCAAGATGACTCCCACTTGTTTGTCACTCCCGAACAACTAGAGGCAGAATTCCTCAAAGTGGTGGATTTGATTATGTCAGTTTTCCAGAGCCTGCAACTGAAGAACTTCCAGGCTCGCCTAAGTTTTCGAGACCCTAACTCGGATAAATATATTGGTGGCGATGAAGCGTGGAATAAAGCGGAAAATGCGATCCGCCACGCGGTACAAACGCTGGGAATGGAATCTTTCGAGGCACCAGGAGAAGCGGCATTTTATGGCCCAAAACTGGATTTTATCTTCCGTGATGCTTTGGAGCGGGAGTGGCAATTGGGCACGGTACAGGTAGATTATAACCTGCCCGATCGCTTCCAGTTGGAATACGTCGCCGAAGACGGCACCCGCAAGCGCCCCGTAATGATTCACCGCGCCCCTTTTGGTTCCTTAGAAAGGCTCATCGGGATTTTAATCGAAGAATACGCCGGTGATTTTCCCCTGTGGTTGGCACCGGAGCAAGTGCGCCTGCTCCCCGTGAGCGACGAGTTTTTGCCTTTTGCCCAAAATGCTGCCCTACAAATGCAGCAATTAGGCATTCGCGCTCAAGCGGACACGAGCAATGAACGCCTAGGCAAACTCATTCGCAATGCCGAAAAAGATAAAATCCCAGTGATGGCAGTAGTGGGAGCAAAAGAGGTAGAATCAAACAGTCTCAGCATCCGCACCCGCGCCGCCGGAGAATTGGGAGTGATGCCCTTGGCGGAAATCCTGGAAAAAGTGAAAACCGCGATTTCTAACCGGGAGAATTTGTAACATCCCGGCGGTACGGCGTCATTAATCGATTTAAACCGTAGGGGCGAAGCACACCGGCGAGGAATCGATCGCGTTTAACCGATCACCTATTCCCGGGGTGCTTCGCCCAATGTCGAGAGTAACCAACGGCGAGGAATCGATCGCGTTTAACCGATCACCTATTCCCGGGCTGCTGTTGAAGGAAACTTGAGGTGCTACAGAGTAAGGTAGAGGAGCATTTAAGGAGGATGGGGTTCAAGTGGAATTAGTTAATAGTTGATAGCTGATAAAAGATAGATAATGATTTAGGAGTTGGAAGAGAGGGATAACATTATTGTGAGGATTATTGCTCGCAGTACATTACGAGACTTTTGGCAGTTACACGCGGATGCTGAACAACCGTTAAAGGCTTGGTTTCAGGATGTCCGTTGCACGGAGTGGACAAGTCCAGCAGATATTAAAGCGATTTATGCTAATGCCAGTATTCTCCCCAATAATCGGGTGGTTTTTAATATAAAAGGGAATGATTATCGTCTAATTGTTCATGTTCGTTATGACATTGGAATTGTCTTTATTCGCTTTGTTGGCACCCATCAAGAATATGATCAGGTTGATGCAGCAAATATTTAAAGAGGTGAACTGATATGAGTTTGAAACCCATTAAAACCGAGGCAGATTATCGGCAAGCGTTGGCGGAGGTAGAACGGTTATTTGATGCGCCCTTAAATACGCCGGAGGGGGACCGGCTTGAGGTTCTGACAACGTTGATCGAAGCGTATGAAGAACAACATCATCCCATCGAGTTACCGTTACCCTATGAGGCGATTTTATACCATCTGGAAAGTCGCCAGCAACCGGTTTTAAGTTTTATTGAAGGGTTGAAGCGGCGCGGTGTCAGCGATCGGGTGATTCAAGATGCTTTAAATGAAGCATTTTTAATTAATAGTTAATTCTTCAAGTGATAGAGCTGATCAGTTATAATTGATTGATCAATGGTAATTGATAATTGAAGGATAGAGATGAGTTTAGTCATTTCTGATGAGATGCTCAAAGCGAGTGGTTGATCAGGTTATCTTCCGTTGGGGCAAAAATTTCAATATCACTTGGGGGTTGATTTATATTTGAATTAACCTTAAAATTGTGATATAATGAATCCAAAGGTCAATGAAACACCCCCTGAAAAACCAGGAGCAAAATCATGCCATCACCATTTCCCGGAATGAATCCCTATTTAGAACAACCGGACTTTTGGCCAGAGGTGCATCATTTATTGATTAGCATAATGATGGAGGCATTAGTGCCCCAAGTTCGACCAAAATATCGGGTAGCGATAGAAAAACGCATTTATGAGGTGAATGAGGGGAATGGGGTGTTGGTAGGCATTCCCGATGTCACGGTTTACCGCCAAAAGACCACCCCAAAATCATCGGAGTCAGCCACAGCGGTTGCTGTCGCTACCCCACCCAAACGGGTCAAGTTGCCAGTAACGGAGGAAGTGCGGGAGAGTTATTTAGAAGTGCGGGATATGGCAACGGGGGAAGTGGTGACAGCGATCGAGCTGCTATCCCCCGCCAACAAACGCCCCGGTAAAGGAAGAGAAGTATATCAAGAGAAGCGACAAGCAATTTTAGGTAGTCGCACCAATTTAGTAGAAATTGATTTACTGCGCGCTGGGGAACCTATGCCCATGTTTGGCGAAGATATTGAGGGAGATTATCGAATATTAATCAGTCGAGGCTATCAGCGGCCATTAGGAGATTTATATTTATTCAATTTACGGGATAGCCTGCCCACAGTCCCGATACCTTTGCGGTCAGAAGATGCGGAAGCAGTTTTAAATTTTCAGGAATTATTAAACCTAGTTTATGAGCGGGCTGGTTATGATGATATCATAGATTATACCAAAGAACCAGTGCCGCCATTATCAGAATCTGATACCATTTGGATGCGGGAGATGTTGTCACTGTAGGGACACGGCAGAAATTTTAGAAACCGGGTTTCTGGCGGAGAATCTCTGTTTCAGTACCAAGACCTTTCTTTTAGAAACCCGGTTTCTTTACCCGCCTTGCGCTTACGGTAAAGTGCGGCATTGGGGCAATGCCCACTCTACCATCTAAAAAGATAATTTATATGCCGGATCAAACCAATGAAATAACTTCTTCATACTTTTCTCGATTGGCTTGAAAAGCATCCCAAATATCAACTTTCTGCTGCAAATTTAACCACAAGCGAGGTCCGTTCCCAAAGGCTTTACCCAGGCGGATAGCCAAATCGGCTGTCACAGGTATCCGGCCTTCAATTATATCGTTAACCATTCCAGTCGAAACTCCAATGATTTGGGCAAAATCCGCCCGATTTATTTGTAAATCATCCAAAATATCTGCAATAACTTCTCCTGGATGGGCTGGTCTGGCTGGTCTATTTAATGTGAGATTTTCTATTTCGTGCATATTTTTTCCTGCTTTTAGCGGTTTTTGGCAAAAAGGTATAATAAATCAGTGATAATCTTCAAAGTTTATATCATAAGCATTTCCGTCATCAAATTTAAATGTGATTCGCCAATTGGCGGATACTTTTATCGACCAAGTTCCTTGCCTATTCCCCTTTAGTTCGTGAACGTCATACCCCGGTATTCTTAAATCGTTTATATCTGATGCTGCATCTATAGCTTCTAGTCTGGCTCTGATTTTGGTTGCGTATTCTGGAGGCAACCCTTGGGGATTGTTGTCTATAAACAGTTTGCTTAAACCTTTATGCTGAAAATTGCTAATCATTCGCTAACAACTCAATAAAAACCACCCGGTAAACCATAATCAATCATCCTCAATCAAAGAGATCGCACTTGGCGTGACTGCAAGTCAGATTTTAGGGAGGTCATTACCCTAACCTACAGCCTGAATATCCTGCTGCCAAATCATTGGGCAATGCCCTCCCTACGATGATACCGAATTTTAGACACAGAGGACAATCTTTCTGAAGTGCCCTCTGCGTCTGAAGTGGTGAAAAGCAACCACAAAGTACACCAAGGCTGGGGTTTTACGGTAAAGTGCGGAATATCCCACTACAAGGGGGCGGAGTCCGTCGCCGTCTTGGGGGGTGAGCCGGAAGGGGTCGATATCGGAACCGTCACCAGTTCTCCCGGAAAGGGGGTCGGAAATTGACCCTAAAGCATCATCGAGAAACATTTCCGTAAAGCCATCAAACATATCTTGCTGCCCCTCTAATTTCCGGTCTTCTTCAAAAAAAGGCGGTTTCAAGCGGGGGGCTGGTTTTGCTGTTGCCCCATCAGTTTGCGCCCAAGCTACGGGTGAGAGGCAAAAGCCGGGAATGACGGCTAAAGCGATAATGACACTGGCGGTATGTTTGAAACTCATACTTTAACCTCCTAAAAGCGGGAACCTAGAACCGGAAAACACTGCGGACTGTGCCCACGAAGATATCATCGTTGCTGCTATTATGTTCGGGGTTGGTGATGTAGAAGAATCCGGGAGTAATCGAGAGTCGATCGCTCATTCTAAACCGGTAGAATGCCTCAAAGTGCAAAGAAGTATCCGCGTCTTCCGTTACCCCGTCGCCGCTGACCAACTTGGGCGGCTGACCAAATAATATCGCCGCCAAATCGCCCCGGCGACCAAATGGGTCGGAATAGCCCAAAGAAAACAAATAAGTGGTGGTAGTAGCGGAGGCATCTTGATTAATAAAATCAGTCCACATCAAACCGCCCCAAGTGCCGAAAGTGAGATTATCTTGTAATCGCCACTGTAGCGTCCCGCTCACCGCATGAATATGAGCCGGTTTGCCCAAACGCCCGGAAGTATCCGCATTAAAACTGCCGGTAAAAGTATCTAACCGCCCATCCTCATCGTAACCGTTGATATAACTGACGCCAGTGAGCAGACGGGGAGCTGGTCTGAGCAATAGTTGCGCTCCCAAGGCACTATGGTCATTGCCAAATAATCCGCCACCGGGAGTAGAATTCTCGCTGTTGCGGGTTCCGTAGGCTAACTGGAAACGTACCTTATCTGCAACTAACCAATCTAAACCCATTCCACCATCCAGACGACCGATTTTAAACACTGGGTTTTCTTCTGCAAACCGGGAAATTGCACCGCGACCGGAGTCAAAATAAGGTGAGTTAGCGGTGAGGACGCTGCTGAGACTGAAACCCACGGGACGGAAGGTGAACACCACCCGATCGCCCACCGCAAACCGATACTCTACCTTGCTCAACTGCACTCGGTTCCCGCTATCCGCTTGGAACGACAGCAAAGCCATATCCGTATCCACCGCCTCCCGGTTGCCAAAACCGCGATCGCTAAAATTCCCCACCGCCAATTCCACCCGCAACCGGTCTTTCCCCGTAAACGTCGAAACCGTTTGCAACCGAGTAAACTGATGGAACGCTGGCTCTGAGTCCCCATCTCCCGGCGGACCACCACCCGCCGCCGCCGATAACCCCAAAATCACCTCACCCCCAAACACCGTTGCAGAACGAGTAAACCGATTTGCCTCTAATTCAGCGGTTTGCGCTTCCACACCATCCACCCGTCCCCGCAGCGTCGCCAATTCCGCCGCGAATTCCTGCTGCAAACGGCGGATATCCTGCAAATCCGCCTCCGTTATCTGACCAGTCGCCTGCTTAATTTGCTGCTCCAGAGCATCCAAACAAGGGGCCAACTGCGCCGCAAACTCATAACGCAAAATCGCCCGATTCCCCCGATAAGTGCCATCTGGGTATGCTAACAAGCATCCGTAACGTTCCCCCAGCCGCTCCAAAGCCCCATAAGCCCAATCTCGGGGAAACACATCCGTCAAATCAAACACCGAATTCACCCGCTCCAGGGGTGTTTGCTCCTGCAAAGACAGATTAACCGGATTGTATTCCTCTAATTGTTCCAATACCGAAAAATCCGCCGCTTTTGGTTCTGCCACGGGATTCGCTCCCGCCCTTGGCACCAAAGAAAGCAGCAGCGTCATGGTCAATCCTAAATACTTTAACACCACAATTGCTCCTCACCAAATTTTCACAACCCAGTCCATCAGCTAACTGGGCTCCAGGACATAGTAATACTTATGTTATCCGATAATTCTGATTCTGGCTGTGCAGGGGCTTATCCTTGGTCATTAGTCCTTAGTCATTAGTCCTTTGTCCCTCGTCCTTTGTCCCTAGTCCCTAGTCCCTAGTCCCTAGTCCCTAGTCAAATAACCAAGGACAAATGACAAATCAGTTAGCTATAATAAAAAGGAATCAAGCAGAGGAATAAGTTTTTATGCTTTTCATTCCTAAAGCCTCCGGTATTTTAACTGGTGCGGTGCTGCTGGGTCTAGCATTTCCCGTGACTCAGCCACCGGGATTATTAACTAATAACCGCGTGGCTACCGCCAGTTTATTCCCCACACCAGTTATCGGGCAAACCTTGCTCGCACAGGAAGATGACCCAGAGGCAATCTATCGCCAAGGCATTGAAGATTACAAAAGTGGCAAATTGCCAGAAGCTCTCGCCGCCTTCGAGCAAGCTGTGACGATTTGGCGCCAACAGGGAGACACAGCAGGGGAAGCTCGATCGCTCTTCAATATCGCCATCATTTACCACAAGCAAAACCAAACCGAAAAAGCGCGAGAATTCTTTAACCAGTTTTTAGAAATCGCCCCAACCACCGACGCCAGCGACTGGCGGACAAAATTGCGCCTCGGTATTGCCAGAGAAAAACTCGGTCAGGAAGAAGCTGCCTTAGATTTATATTGGGTTGCCCTAGAAATGGCGCAACAAGCAGGGGAAAAAGAAGCCTTAGCCGCAGAATATCAAGTAGTATGCTTTAGCAATTTAGAACAGGAAATCTGGATTCCACCGGACAAACCACCCAATATCGACGAGAATGGCTGTCGTCCCGAAACCGATTCCGCCGCTGAAATCCTCCTGTTTGATGACGAGGAAGAGCCAGAAAATACGGCCAACCCACCCCAGCCAAATCCTGCTCATAATTAGGTGTGTCTATTATCCCATGAATTATGCCAAATTATGCCAAATCATGGCAATTTCCCTGGTATTTTTTACCCTGATGCCTGCTCTGGCCAAAATCGGGTTAACCGCAACCCCAAAAACACCGGTATTGCCAGCCTCAGCATCCGAGAAACAGACAGAAACCGATTCATTAGAAACCCAAGCAGCGGAGCTTGTGCAAAATCGCCAGTATCGCGAAGCATTAGGCATATATTTACAGTTGCTAGAACGGCGCCGCTCCTTGGGAGTCAAAGCGGAAATTGCCGATAACACTGACAAAATTGCCAACATCTATGCTCAACTGGAAGAATACAGTAAAGCCATAGAATTTTATCAGCAATCTTTGGCAATTTACCGGGAAATAGACGACAAAGCCAACATCGGTAGTACCCTTAACACCATTGGCGCCCTGCATTTTCTCCAAGGCAATTATGACGAGGCTTTAACCGCATTGCAAGAGGCGCTAAGCCTGCGCCGGGAATTGGCAGATTTCCTCGGAGTGGCCCGGACTTTGAATAATATTGGTGCCGTTTATAGAAGTCAGGGTAAATATCCGCAAGCCTTGGAAGTTTACCAGGAAGCATTGCCCCTGTTTCGGTCAGCGGGGAACCGCCGGGGGGAGGCGGCTTTGTTGAATAATCTGGGGATAATTCACAATTATTTGGGACAATATGAGAAGGCGCTGGCTTCATATGAAGAAGCCTTAGTTTTCCAGCGAGAAATGGGACAAAAACCAGATGAAGCCCGCACCTTGCATAACATAGGTTTGGCTTACCGGTGGCTGAAAGATTATCCTAAATCATTGCAATTTTATCGGCAAGCCTTGGATTTACGGCGGGAAATTGGGGATAAAGCCGGGATTGCTCAAACTTTGAATAATATGGGATTGGTGCTAAATGAGGAGGGAAATTATGGTGAGGCTTTACCGCTGCTGGAGAATGCGTTAAAGATGGTGCGGGAATTGGGCGATCGAGCCGGAATGGGCCGCACCATAGACAGCCTGGGGACAGTTTACCAAAGCCTGAAACAGTACGACAGAGCCCTAGAATTATATCAACAAGCCCTCGCTCTAGAGCGGGAAGTAGGCGACAGAGAAAGCGAGAGATTTACCCTGCGCAACATCGGCGACCTCTTCCACGCCCAAAACCAGCCGGAATTAGCCATAATTTTCTACAAACAATCTGTTAACGTCACCGAAGCCATTCGCCAAGATTTAAAAACCCTCTCCCAAGAACAGCAGCAATCATACACCGAAACCGTCGCCGACACCTATCGTAACCTCGCCGACTTGCTCCTAAAACAAAATCGTGCTGCTGAAGCCCAGCAAGTCCTCGACCTCCTCAAAATTCAAGAACTACAAGAATACCTCCACAACGTCAGCGGCAACCAAGAAACCGCCAAAGGCATAGAGTTACTGCCCCAAGAGCAGCAGCTCTTAAATGACATCGCCGCCATCCAAAATCGCGCCATCAACCAAGCCGAAGAACTCGCCCAACTGCAACAAATACCCCCCGCCAAACGCACCGCCGCCCAGGAGCAGCGACGGCAAGAACTAGAAGCCAACCAGCAGGAAATTGCTGCCCAATTTAATCAATTTATCACCAGTCCCGATGTGCAGGCTCTCCTAGAAAAACTCACCTGGAAAACCGGGGGCGAAAATATCCCGATCGCCTCCTGGCAAACCCTACAATATCGCCTCCAGCAACTAAACCAAAACGCCGCCATTCTCTATCCTTTAGTCTTACCCGACAGGCTAGAATTGGTATTAGTCACAGCCACCGCTCCCCCCATCCACCACACCGTCCCCGTTAGCCAACAGCAGCTAGAAACCGCAATTTACAATTTCCGGGAATCCCTCACCGCTCCCAGCCGCCGGTTTACCCCCAAAGCCGCCAAAATAGCCGGAGAGCAACTATATCAATGGCTAATAAAACCCATAGAAAATGACCTCAATGCCGCAGGAGTCAAAACCATCATTTATGCTCCCGATGGCCAACTGCGCTACATCCCCCTAACTGCGCTCTACGACGGCAAGCAGTGGTTAATCGAGCGCTATAGTATCAATAATATCACCGCTGCCAGCCTCACCAACTTTCAACACCGCAGTTTAGACAAAATCCAAATCTTCGCCGGAGCTTTTACCACAGGAATTTATGAATTTCAAGTAGGAGAGTTTGACTTAGTTTTATCTGGGTTGCCCGGAGCCGGTGCAGAAGTGACCAATTTGGCGAATTTATTCCCCAATACCACCACTCTGGTAGATAAATCATTTAATCCCCAAGCCACCTTGCCCCGACTCAATGAAAATAATATCATACATCTAGCTACTCACGCCGGTTTTCTCACCGGTTATCCCGAAGATTCTTTTATCCTCTTAGGCGATGGCAGTCGGCTCACCCTGCGAGATTTAGAAAAGTTATCCCTCCCGAATGTAGAGCTAGTAGTATTAAGTGCTTGTCAAACAGGGATGGGTGGGTTGCTGGGGAATGGACAGGAGATATTAGGTTTTGGCTATCAGATACAGCAAACTGGTGCTAAAGCATCAATTGCCTCCCTCTGGAGCGTCAGCGATGCAGGCACCCAGGCATTAATGACAGTGTTTTATGAAGCATTAAGTAGCGGTAAATTTAGCAAAGTCGAAGCTCTGCGCCAAGCCCAATTAGCCCTTGTAGCGGGAAAAAATGTTGATAGTGCCCTGATTCATCCTTATTACTGGTCAGCATTTATTATGATTGGCAATGGGTTTTGATTTGATTGGTCATCCAGCGTCGTTGGGAGCGCCGTCGTTGGGGACAAAGGACAAATGACCCAGGACAGATGACCAAGGACAAACAACAAATATTTGTCAGGAAATCTGGACAAAATTTTGGTAGATGTTTTCGCAGAGATCTGCTATGGTGATTAGCAGTAGATTTTTGTATTATACGCTACAAACAACCAGGCGGGCTGGGATGCCCGCTCTACCAAAAGGAGCAGTTAGAGATGAGCTACTTATCTATCGTCACTATCGCCACTGCAGTGTTATCCATGTGGGTGAGCCGTCATACGTCAGAAGAGATGGTGGGGGTGATGGCGGCGACTATGGCGGCACTTTTGCTGATATTGGGGATAATTTTGTCGCCGTGGCAAATCCAGTTGGGCGGTTTGGTGGTTCTGATGTGGGATAGAATCACCCAGAAACCTGCCTAGAAACCCGCCACCAAGGTTAACAAAAGGTTAAAAACCAGTGGCTTTTTGGTAAACCCCGTATTGCCATCAGGGGTGAGAGAGGGGGGTTGCCCGTCACTTCAGAGGCACCCAGCAGCGGCAAAAATTGTAAAGAATTGTAAAAACCTAGGTGCAAAAGCGAAAATCTTGGCGGAGAATGGCGCAAAATAGTGATAAAAATAGGCGCTGATGTAAAGATTCGCAACTGCCTTGATGTCGCAATTCCGGGATAACTTTGCATGATTCCGCTGCAAATAAAGCTGACCAACTTCTTAAGCTATCGCGATGCAGCCCTGGATTTTCGGGGTTTGCACGCGGCTTGTATCTGTGGGCCGAATGGAGCGGGGAAATCCTCGCTCCTAGAAGCAATGGCATGGGCGATTTGGGGGAATAGCCGCGCTGGCACAGAGGATGATGTGATTCACGCCGGTGCTGGAGAAGTGCGGGTAGATTTTACTTTTAGCTGCGATCGCCAAATCTACCGCGTCATCCGCAGTCGCCAATTAGGCAAAACCACCACCGTAGAATTTCAAATCGCCACCGACGAAGAAGGCAACAGCTTCCGCGCCATCAGCGATCGCACCTCCCGCGCCACCCAAGACAAAATCATCCAACACCTCAAACTAGACTACGAAACCTTTGTCAACTCCGCCTATCTGCGCCAGGGAAGAGCCGATGAGTTCATGCTGAAAAAGCCCGCCGAGCGCAAACAGGTACTAGCCGGACTGCTGCGCCTGGAACGCTACGAGAGCCTTGCCAACCAAGCCAAAGACATCAGCGCCCAACTCAAAGGCAAAATCCAACTATTAGAAGGGCAGCTATCCTCCCTGAGCGATCGACTACAACAACAAGAAACGATCGCCGCCGAAATCACCACCTTAGAAACCCAACTGGCGCAACTGCAACAAGCCCAACTAGCCGATCGCGAGCAACTATCGCGCTGGCAACACCAACAAACCCAACGGCAAACCGGACAACAACAACTAGAATTCCTCCGCCGCAACCGGGATGGACTGCAGCGGGAACATCATCGCCTGCAACAAGAACTCCAAAACATCCACCACCAAAGCCAAACATTAACCGCCTTACTCCAGCAAGAAGCGGAAATCACCGCCGGTTATGCCCAATTCCAACAACTCCAAGCCCAAGAACAAACCCTCACCGCCCAACTCCACCAGTACCAAAACGCCCAAAACCGGCGCGCCCAAATCCAAGCACAACTGCAAGAGCAATCTCGGGATAAAGAACTGAAACGGCAACAAATCCAAGCCCAACTAGAAGCCATCAGCCAACAAGAAGCCGAACTGCAAAACATCCTCGCTCAGGCTCCAGAAGTAGAAGCCGCGATCGTCAAACAACAAGAAGCAAGAGCCAGACTGCAACAGCTCGATCGCCTGCAAGCCGAAGTCACCCCCCTGCTGCGCCGCCGGGAAAACCTGCAATCAGAACTCATCTCCCGCAAAGCCAGAACCCAAGCGCGATTAGAAGAAATCGCCACCACCGCCCATCGCCTCTACTCCCTACAACAGGAACGGGGCAAAGTCCAGCAAGCCGTCCTAGAAGTAGAGCAAAAAATCGAAGAATTAGAAAAAAAACGCAACTACCAGCAGCGAGTCCGAGAAAAAGGACTAGAAAGACGCAGTTTTTTAGAACGGCTGCAAGCTAATCAGCGGGAATATGAAACCCAACTCGCCGAAATCGAGCAGAAAATCAGAATGCTGGGGAACGACGCCATTTGTCCCCTGTGCGATCGACCCTTAGACAGCCATCACTGGGAACTGGTGATGCAAAAACACGAGAACCAACACCAAGAAACCCAAAACCGCCTCTGGGTAGTGCGCGAACAAATGGCAGTTTCCGACAGAGAAATCCAACTCCTGCGCCAAGAATTCGCCGGACTCAGCCGAGAACTCGCCGCCGCCGACGCCCTGCAAAAACAATACGGCGGTTTGCAAGTGCAGCTAGAAATGACCGCCGCCGATCGAGAACGACTCGCCCAACTCGCCTTAGAAAAACAGCACCTAGAACATGCCCTGCAAAGTGGCAGTTTTGCCGGAAACCTCGCCGCCGAAGTCCAACACCTCGAGCAAAGCCTCGCCCAACTTGGCTACGACGAAAAAAACCACGCCCTCGCTCGCAGCGATGTAGAACGGTGGCGGTGGGCAGAAATCAAATACGCCCAAATCAAAGACGCCCGAGAACGCCTAAACCAACTCAGTGCTAGGCGTCCGCAACTAGAAACATCCTTAGAACAAGTGCGGTTAGAACTAGAAAACAGCGAAAAAGATAGCCAGTGGCGCCGCCAACTAGAAGAAATCGAGCAAGAGCTAGAAACACTAAAATCTAGCGTCGCCGAACACCAAACCATCAGCGCCGCTCGCACCCGCGCCCAAGTTTGGCTCCTGCGCGCCGAACAATTGCGCCGCGCCCAACAAGAATATCCCCAGATTACCGCCAAAAGCGCAGAATTAGAGCGACATCTAGAAATGCGCCGAGAAGAAATCACCGGATTAAATGGAGAAATCGACAGCCTCCAAAAACAACTCGCCGCCATCCCCCCCACCGACATCCCCAAATTAGAAAAACAAATCGCCACCCGGCGCACCGAGTTAGATAACCGCCTCGCCGCATTAGGACGCTGGCAACAGAAAAAACAACATTTAGAAGCTCTAGAGCAACAGCGGACAACCCTAAGCGCCGAATTACAAACAGCCCGCCGCCAATACCGAATTTACAGCGAATTAGTCGCCGCATTTGGTAAAAACGGCATTCCCACCCTCACCATTGAAAACATCCTCCCCATCCTAGAAGCCGAAACCAATCACATCCTGTCCCGGTTAACAGGTAATGCCTTGCACGTGCGATTTATCACCCAAAAAGCCAGCCGCTCTGCGAAAAAACAAGCCAAACTGATTGATACTTTAGATATAGAGATAGCCGACCCCAGAGGCACTCGTCCCTATGAGACATATTCTGGCGGTGAAGCATTCAGGATTAATTTTGCCATTCGCTTAGCATTAGCACGCCTGCTCTGTAGCCGTCAGGGGACGCGGTTGCAAATGTTAATTGTGGATGAAGGCTTCGGAACCCAGGATGGCGAAGGATGCGATCGGCTCATCGCCGCCATCAACGCGATCGCCCCCGAATTCGCCGCCATCCTCATTGTTACTCATATGAATCAATTCAAAGAAGCCTTTACCTCACGCATAGAAGTGCGCAAAACCGATGAAGGTTCGCGCCTCTCCGTTTATGCCTAATCAGGGAGAATTGATAATTGATAATTGATAATTGATAATTGATAATTGGATTGTAGGTTGGGTTGAGGAACGAAACCCAACCCATAATATGTGAAATCACGAGACCACAACCAACCAAAAAAACTATGAAAATCGCCCAATTATCACCAGAGGAACGAAACCCAACCCATAATATGTAAAATCACGACACCACAAGCAACGAAAAAAACTATGAAAATCGCCCAATTATCACCAGCCACGATCGCCAAAATCAAATCAGCCAGATGGGATAGGATTATAGAAAAGCACGAAGGACCAGAGAAGTGGAACTCAATACTGAAATATTACGATGTAGAATTTTTGGAAATTGAGGGGCGGTGGATTCTGCTACCATTAGACCGAAAACACCACCCCAATATTACCATATTGCGGGTGATTTGGAGCGCCGATGAAAAATCGGTAACACTGTTTTTAAAAGACACCACATATTATGGTGATGATATGTTTATGTCCGGGTTTATGGCCGTGTGCGATCGAGTCCAAGGAGAAGATTTCTTTTTAGCCATACTATACCACGAATGGTTTATTGTAGAAAACGATATTTTTTGACCCCAGACACAAGAAGATTTAACCCGCCAGTGGGGGGGCTGTGAGTGTTCTTGTTTTTCACCACAGAGACCCCAAAAACACCGAGACAGACAACCATTTAAGCCCATTGATCATTGAGAGCGCGGCGGATAATTTCCGTCACTTCCGCCGCCATCCTAGCATCCAGTTCCGTAGCTTCAGCATTAGCATCATTTAAAGCCTTGACACCCCGCAAAGTAATCGCTAAACTAATCAACTGTGGCGGGTTGCCTTCCTGTTTCGGGCGCTGGTTAGAAAACTGCACAAAAGCACTGTAGCAGATTTCCGTGCGATTGCGAGAGTCACTGCGACCAAAGCCCAGTTTAGAGATAATCACCGGAGATTTCATCACATCTTGTAGCCCCAACTTTTCCAAAGCCACATCCACATAGCGGGCAGTATCTTTACCCATCGCCCGGATAACACTTTCTAAACTATCCCACTGACAGCCCGGGAACCGAGAAGGTTTGGGGATATGGTGATGCCATCCCAGCATCGAGATAATGCGGGTTAAGTCGTAAGCAGACAGAGCATTATTACCAGTTGGAGTTTCCGGCGCCGCTTGTAAAATCACCTGTTGGGATTTAGTATCAAAAAGTTCCGGCCAATTGAAAAAAGGCGGTTCACCGTACATCCCTTGAAATTCTAGGTGATCATTGCCCGTGATTTTTTTCAGCCATTTTTCTAAACCGAGATAAGTCTCAAACCGCTTGAAAGCGGCAGAAATGGAATTAGAGCTACCGATTTTCGTGTCGTAGGTGAGGACATCGGTGGCTAAATCGTGAAAAGGGAAGGGAGTGCCAGTGTAGCGATCGCGCACCATGCAGTTATCCACATCAATATAAGGATACTTGGTATTAGCCAAGCTGACCACATTCAGAATCGGGATGATTTTCGTCACACTCCAAAACTGCTGATTACTCAAAGCATTTTTTCCCAACCAGCGGACGCGGATATCGCCACCGAAAAACTGCCCGATCGCGATGCAGGCTTCCGTGATATCTGGGTGGAGAAAACTCAGACCTTTAGCATCAATAGCAGGGATTTTCCCTAAAACCGGATAGAAATCAAACTTAGCCAAAGGCACAGATGGGCCGCCGGTGGTATCCGCGATCGCCGCGAGGTTAGGAGTATCCGGTTTTTCCTTCAAACGGCTGGGGTAACTATCGATGTGGGATTTGTAAGGAGATTTCTCGATACTCCGGTCTAAAAATGCCAGTTTATAAGCATCAAACCCAATTTCCCGGCGCAAGAAATCTTGAAACACCTGCTCGCGATCGGTCGCTGCTTTCGGGAGGACCTTAGCGGGGTCAAGCTGGAGTAAAGCCGAAGCAAAAGCGCGATCGAACCTACCAGTAGTCAGACTATCCAGATTAGCCGCCGCGCAGAACTTCGCCAAAGCCGCCTCCGTGCGATCACCATAACCGCCATCAATCCACCGCCCCCCAGGATACCAACCCAGAGCGCTTAACTGCTGCTGAATTTGCACCAGCAATTCCCGATCGCCTTTCAACTGAGCCAAACTCACCACCAAATCTTGAGCAACAATATTTTCCAGCTTCATACTTTTTTTGCCTCAAACAAGGGTCATTTCCCCCCCAGGGGCCGGAGCAACATCTGATTCTACAATATTGCTCGGGATGCCACCCCTCCCCCCCAAGATTTTTTGCTCCCATCACGCCACAGCAAACTAGCGCCCCCATCAGAGGCCCCCACCACAGCCGTCCCCGCCAGTAGCCACTTTCCAGGCAAAACCACCCCACCACTCCCCACACCTTAAGCGCTAAACTCCTGGTTGTTGCCCAAACAACGCTCAGCACCCACACAGATGCACAGACAGCAAATTAGCCTTAAGATAGAATTTATGCCCAGCCACCAATGCCCGATAGCTTCCCTAACCTGAAGGTGCAGGGGCGCCCTTGGTGATTTAATTGAAGAAATAAAGGAAATTCTGTCCCAGTCGGGATTTGGTGGTTTAATATTTGACAAAGCCTGCACAGGTTTCGGTTTGAGGACAAACCTCATCCCTAAGACTACCGCAGGTGTCACCCAATCCATCACCGCCATTAGGGGTGTAGAAGTCCTCAACCTCTGCATCACCAGGCGGCGTCCCTCCGCTCTGTTTCTCCTCTACCCAGTAATTATCCCCTAAGCTCCCTGGCGCTCCTGAGCGCGTCAAACTAAAAATAGATGATGGTGCATTCTCTCCCCTGGAGGTAACTATGAACAACTTATCCATCCTGGATGATGTGGTGCGGCAACTGGAACTAGACCCCAATATCATCCGTATCAAAAAGCTGATTTTTTTTACCTGCTACGGGAGTTGGGAAAGCAATATTAACACCCTGAACAGCATCTCCACTAGAGACTTGCTGCTAAATCTATTAAATTTAAATCTTAGTTTAGAAGAGTTAACAACTGTTTTAAACAATATTGCCAATAAACTCAATAAATCTACAGAATATGCTTTCATAGCCAAACAAATAGTCAGTCAGATATCCAGGTTTTATGCCCCAGAAGAAGACCTGACCAAACCCCTCACCGCCGCTAATGCTGATGACGCCACCCAGCCAGAAATATCCCTAATCCACCAGCAGTTACCCCAACCCAGCAACCCAGTCCTGGCGCCAAAACTGCCCGAAGCCGATGAGTGGTGGGACTTAAAAATCAAAATCATCCAGCAAACCACGCCAATGCGGGCAAAAATTGTCATTTTTTCCGCACTTTACCACGAATTTACCTACAGCGAAAAAGACTGGTCAATCATCAAAAAACAAGACCTAGATGATTTATTGCGCAACTTATTTTATACCTGCGCCACCCCCACAGAACTCGAAGAAAAACTGACCAAAGCTGCAAAAAAACTGGACAACCCCAGCGAAAGTATCCAGTCAGCTACCGCCATTGTGAAATACCTCAGACCCTGTTATGGGGCATCGGATACCGTCTCGGAAGCAGTATCGTCACCCGTATTTTGGCAACCAGCCAGCGAAGAAAGCAGCCCCAGTGACGCGGCCATGATTTTGAACAACCACGCCAATGGCAGCAGCTCAGAATTAGGCAACACCAGTTTTATTGAACCCACCAGATCGGGCAATTCCACCCCACAAACAGACCAAGAGCTGCCTAGCGAACCCAACGGCGCAGCATTTGCCCCAGCCCCAGAGGTGCAGCACATATCCCCACCGTCGCCGGAGCCAACAGCAGAACCAGAGCCAGACACAGCCGCCAGTGATGGTAGTTATAGCACTGGCTCAAAGGCGATCGCAGGCAATTTTAACATCGCCGCCGCCCTGAAGCAAACACGAGGTTTAGAGGCAGATATCAAAGCGATCGTGAGCGATCGGGTGAATGGCGTAATGAACTTCATGGAAGACACTTTGACCGAATTGGAAAAAGTTTTAGAGCGTCGTTTGCGCGGAGAATCCGTGAACCGCCGCATCTACCTGAAATATAAATTTCTCAAAGAACTGATTGCCGAAGTCCAGAAAAATGCTGACAAATATATGGACGTTCTCAGCCAGATGGAGGCAGACGATTTACAAGACTTAAAGCCCGCAGCCCCAGCAGAACCGACCCCAGCAGTGCCCTCAATTCCCCTGGAAGAACCCCCCACCAAACCCGGAGAGCTGAGCCCCGAACCCCCCACCAAACCCGGAGATATGAGAACCGAACCCCCCACCAAACCCGGAGAGCAGGGAGAAATCCGGGCGGCAGAAACCCCAGTGAAATCCCCAGATATTGACGGCGAACAACGGGCAAAAGTCCTGGAACTAGCCCATCAAGGTTCTCCAAAAGCAATTGCCGCCCTAATGAACCAATATTTAAAAACCAAGGGCATCACCGCCCTGGCGATAGTGAAAGAAGATTGCCTGCACATCATTTTAGAATCCGAGCAAGAACCCCACCCAGACAAAATTGTACATTTCGTCCGCAAACATATCTTAGAACTGCAATTAACATCATTTGAATCCGTCAAAGCTCACTGGCGGAAACTAGGAAATAAATCTCCCTCCTGGAGCAAAAAAATTGAACTCATCCCCGAACCAGATTTATCGGCCAACCCCTTGTAATCACATCCCAGAAACCACGACACCACTAGCGCCACTATTTATCCCTCATCAACCATAGCTAGCCCATTGGCAAGTGAGATCATATATGGATTCCAGCGAAATACTCAAGCGATACCGAGCCGGAGAAACCCAATTTAAAGGCGCCAACCTGCGCAATGTCAACCTCAAAGGTGCCGACCTAATTGGTATTGACCTCACCAGTGCCGACCTCAACTCCGCTAACTTGGTGATGGCTTACCTGAGCCGGGGCAAGCTATATGGGGCCAACCTGTTTAGTGCCAAACTCAGCGGCGCCAACTTGGAGCGAGCCGACCTCAGAGGTGCCAACCTCAGCGATGCTGACCTCCACGGCGCGAGTCTCCAAGGCGCCAACCTGAGTAAAGCCAATATGGCTTTGGCGAATCTCCTCGATGCTAACCTCATCGGCGCCGACTTGCGCGGCGTCAATATCAGTGGTGCTTGCTTGCGGGGGGCCTGTCTGCGGGGGGCGAATATGCGCGAAGAAAAAAGAGCCTACAAACCAGCCAACCTGCGGGGGGCAGACTTACGCGGTGCGGACTTGCGCGGTGTCAACCTTAGTGGTGCGGACTTGAGCCGTGCCGACTTGCAGGGGGCGAACTTGACGGAAACTAACTTGCGCGGGGCAAACATGGAGCGGGCCAAAATGAGTTATGCCGTCCTCAAAGGTTGTTTCCTTACCGAAGCCAACCTCACTGGCGTCAGCTTCTTGGAAGCGGTCATGGTAGGAGCCCGCATGGAGCGCGTCTTGCTCGCTGAAGCTGATTTGAGCGGTGCCAATATGCGCGGTGTTTTGCTCCCCGATGCCAAGCTCGATCGGGCACTATTAACCGGAGCCGACTTGACTAATGCCAACCTGAACCGAGCCGACCTCACCCGGGCAATTATGATCGATGTCAACCTCACCAACGCCCAGCTCATCCAGGCGCACTTCACTAAATCAGACCTCACCGGAGCCAATTTGCGCTTAGCCAATCTCTCCGAGGCAGAAATCAGTACCGCCAACCTCCTCAATGTTAACCTCTCTGGCGCCACCATGCCCGATGGGGAAGTGCAGCCATGACGGGGGGACTAGGGGACTGGGGGACGGGGGAGCAGGGGGGCAGGGGAGCAGGGGAGCAGGGGGG
>Ga0073934_10004254_pt1 | contig 24279 bp, 22 predicted proteins | sample LarsenN4metaG_FD_76834 | JGI IMG/M metagenome (GOLD analysis project Ga0073934, IMG submission 76834) | Hot spring sediment bacterial and archeal communities from British Columbia, Canada, to study Microbial Dark Matter (Phase II) - Larsen... ... | reverse complement strand
AGGATGAGCGCGCATAAGAAAGTGAGCATGGTGAACAAGGCGACCTTAATCGTCGCCAGTCCTTCGATGCGCTCGTATCCGCCGCCGAGGAGCAGCGCCAGGGTCACGCCGAGCAGCAGAACAACCCAGGCGTTGACCGGAACCGACGGGACCAACTGGTTGAGCACCTGCGCCACGCCGCCGAACATCGCGCCGATCTGGAAGCGTGTCATCGAGATCATGGCGACCCAACCCCAGACGATCCAGTTGACGCCGAGGCGGGGACCAGGGACTTTGTTGAAGCCGGCAAGGCCGGTCTCGCCGGTGGAGACCGAGTAGCGCCCGATCTCGGCCTGGATGGCCGGCTTGATGAAGCAGCTGAGGATGATGACCCAAAGGCACACGTAGCCGACTTCCGCCCCGAGCGTGGTTGTCGCGATGAGTTCACCGGAGCCGACGATCGAAGCCGACAGGATCATGCCAGGGCCGATTCGCCGGAGGGTGCTGACCAGGCTCCGGGGAGGCTCGAGCACCTCAGCCGGATCCAGGGCATAGAGATCCTTCTGGGCGTGAGCTGGGTTGGCGTGTGCGGACACTCGTGTTAGGCTACCACACGAACAGATCGGGACTCGGACGCTGGCGGTGGAGCGCGAACGTCCGGATATACTGGAGTATCCGACCATGGGAGAAAATCCGACGGGCGTGCGGCCCGGCATCCTGTTTCGAGGTGGGGGGCGAGCCGCCACCTACACGCAGCGATTCACGCCGGAGCAGGGGAACCTAAAGTTTCTGAGTTGCGGAGAATGGTTTGTGCCGCCGGGCGCGGCCAGCGAAACCCTGGTGGTGGCGGGATGCGAGGCGCTGCTGTTTCAGTGGAAAGGCGTGTCGGAGGTGAAGATCGACGGAGCGGCGTATGAGTTGGCCCCGTACGACGTGATTTATGTTCCGATGGGATCGAACTACCGGATCTCGAATCCGGGCGGCGATGAATCGCGCCTGATGCAGTGCGCGGCGACGGCTACGAACCGTCACGCGGTGTATCACGCGCGGTTTGAGGAGATGCGGCGGCGGCCGGAGCGAGTGCGCAAGCTGAAGGGCAAGGACGTCTTCCTGCTGTTTGACGTCACGGAAGCGGCGGACAAGCTGGTGGCGGGGTATACGTTTTTTGAGCCGTACGCGCGGTCGTGGCCGCCGCACAACCACACCGATCAGGAGGAGGCCTACATCTTCATCAAGGGGCGCGGGTCGATGGAAGTCTACGAGTCGGAGGAGAAGCTGACGTTCGTGCACAACGTCAACGAGGGCGACATCGTGACGATTCCGTTTCTGAACTACCACCCGGTCTTTTCGCAGGAGGAGCCGCTCGAGTTCATCTGGTGCATCGCGGGCGAGCGGTACTGGGTCGGCGACAAGAACAAGGATTTCATGACCGGCAAGGTCGACAAGCTGACAACCTGAAAAAGGATTACTCATGTTGAAACCCACCATTTTTCGCGAATACGACATTCGCGGCATCGCCGCCAGGGAGCTTCCGTCGGACGGCGTGAAGATGCTCGGCAGGGCCATCGGGACGTATCTGCAACGGAACGCCGGAAAGAAGATCAACCTCGGCCGCGACGTGCGGCTGAGCGGCAAGCGGCTGAGGGACGCGCTCGTGGCGGGATTGACCGAGAGCGGATGCGACGTCACCGACGTAGGCGTGCTGCCGACGCCGCTTCTTTACTATTCGGTGTTCCAACTGCACGCCGACGGGGCGGTGATGATCACGGGGTCGCACAATCCGAAGGAGTACAACGGATTCAAGGTTGTCTGCGGCAAGACCACGATCTACGGCGAGCAGATTCAGGAAATCCTGAAGCTGATCCAGGCGGGCGATTTCGCCGGCGGCGCGGGTTCGGTGACCCGGGCGGACGTCGTCAAGCCGTACGTGGAGGAGATCGCGGCGAAGTTTGATTTTCCGCGGCGGGTTCGCGTAGTGGTGGACGCCGGCAACGGAACGGCGGGTCCGGTGATGAGCAAGCTGCTGCGCAAACTGAATGTCGATGCGACGGAGCTGTTCTTCGAGCCGGACGGCGCCTTCCCGAACCATCATCCGGATCCGACCGTCGAGCACAACCTGGAACACCTGAAAAAGGCGGTGGCGGACAACAACGCGGAACTGGGCATCGCGTTCGACGGGGACGCGGACCGGATCGGCGCGGTGGACGAGAAAGGGAACGTGATCTGGGGAGACTACCTGCTGCTAATCTGCGCGAAAGAGATTCTGTCGCGGAAGCCGAAGGCGAAGATCATCGGCGAGGTGAAGTGCTCGCAGGTGCTCTACGACGAGCTGGCGAGGCTGGGCGGACGTCCGATCATGTACCGGACGGGGCACTCGCTGATCAAGGCCAAGATGAAGAAGGAGAAGGCGGAGCTGGCCGGGGAGATGAGCGGGCACATGTTTTTCGCGGACGGCTACTACGGCTACGATGACGCGTTGTACGCCGCCTGCCGGCTGATCGACATTGTGAGCAAGTCCGGCAAGCCGCTTTCGGCGCAACTGCGGGGCTTGCCGAAGATGGTCTCGACGCCGGAGATCCGCGTGGATTGTCCGGACGAGGTCAAGTTCGAAGTGATCAAGCGGGTGACGAAGCAGTTCAAAAAGACGCACCAGGTGGTGGACGTGGACGGCGTGCGGGTGAAGTTCGACCAGGGCTGGGGGCTGGCGCGTGCGTCGAACACGCAGCCGGTGCTGGTGTTACGGTTCGAGGCGAAAAACAGGACGTTGCTCAAACAGTATCAGAAGGAAGTGGAGGCGGCGGTCGCGGCCGCGCGAAGCGCCCTGGGGGCGTGAGGAGAAAAGCGGCGCCCGCCGGCTCCTCCGCCTATGCGGGCGCCTATGTGGCGTGTACACGACCACAACCTAAGCTGTCCTCTTCAGCTCCGGTCACCCTCAAGATGCCATGCGGGGCGGCAAATGAAAATACCAGTCCGTACCAGAACAGAGCAGGATCCGTACTGCGACGCATGGATCGCCAGAGCTATTCCGATATCGATTGCCTTTTGAATCAGTGACTGGCGGGTGCGGCCTGCTGCGGGTGGGCGGGTGGCGTGGCGTCGGCTGTGGGGGCGGAGCCGGCCTGGGCGTCGGGTTTCCTGTCGAGATACTGGACGATGACGGAGATCCGGCGGTTGGAGGGGGAATTGGGATCCTGTTCGACGCGGAGGCGGCGGTCGGCGAATCCGCGGACCTGCACGACCTGACCTTCCCGCAGGCCCGCCGCTTCCATCACTTTGCGGGCGGCATTGGCGCGGTCGACGCTGAGTTCCCAGTTGGTGTAGCCGTCGGGGCTGCCGAAGGGACGGGCGTCCGTGTGTCCTTCAATGAGAATGCTGTTGGGGAGCTGGGCGAGCTGGTGCGCCAGCAGCACGAGCATTTCTTCTCCGGCCTCCGAGGGCGCGACATTGCCGCTTTCAAAGAACATTCCTTTCTCGGTTTCGAGCAGTTCGATGCGCAGGCCTTCGCCGGTGACGGTCATGGCGACCTGATCTTTGAGCTGTTCGGGCATTTCGCGCATGGATTGCGCGATCTCGTCCTTGAGCCGGGAGAGATCCTCTTTCCTGACGGTCAAGCCGGCGCCATGGCCGGACATGGAGGTGCCGGAGAGCTTTCCGTGGCCGGAGGGGTCGCGAAAGTAGCCGCCGACGGCTTCCTTTATTTTTTCGCTCGAGTTCATCAGCCACATGACCATGAAGAACGCCATCATCGCGGTGACGAAATCGGCGTAGGCGACCTTCCAGGCGCCGCCGTGGTGGCCGCCATGGCCGCCTTTCTTTTTGATGACAATGACGGGAGCTTTCGCGTCGTCGGGCATGGGCGATTCCGTCAGGGCCGCTAGGCGGCGGGCGCACCGCCCTTGCAGGCCTGCTCCATCTCTTTGAAAGAGGGCCGGACGCCATGCGGGATCGCCCGGCGGGCGAATTCGGCGCACAGGATGGGAGCGTTGCCCTTGATGTAGGCGATCACGCCGACGCGCAGGACATTGTAATAGGCGCCCTCGGCGTCGGCGATCTTGGCCATGTTGGCGGCGAGAGGGCCGAGGAATCCGTAGCAGAGCAGGATTCCGAGGAAGGTTCCAACGAGCGCCGCGCCGACTTTGTGTCCAATTTCCTCGGGCGGGCCGCCGAGCGAACCCATGGTGATGACGACGCCGAGGACGGCGGCCACGATTCCGAGGCCGGGCAGGGAGTCGGCGACCGAGCTGAGCGCGGAGATCGGCTGCTGGAGGCCGTGGTGGTGGACTTCCATGTCGGTTTCCATCATCTGATCGAGGGCAAACGGGTCCATCTGGCCGCTGATGGACATGCGCAGCGTGTCACAGAAGAAATCGACCGCATGATGGTCTTTCAGGAATCCGGGGAACTTGTTGAAGACGTCGCTTTTGTGCGGATCCTCGATGTCGGCTTCGAGCTTGGTGGCGCCGTTCTTGCGGGCGGAGAGGAAAAGGGCGTTCATCATCTTGAGCGTTTCAAGGTAAAGCGCCTTGTTGTGGGGGCTACCCTTCAGGACGCCGAGCATGCCTTTGAAGAGGGCGATGATGGTGGGCATGGGGTTGGCGATGAAGATAGTGCCGAAAGCCGCGCCTCCGATGATGACGAGCTCGGCGGGCTGGAAGAGCACTTCGAGGTGCCCGTGCTCCATGAGGTATCCGCCCAGAATGGCGCCGATGACGATCAGGATTCCGATGATGGCGAACATGTCTCACCGCCCTTATCGGCGCGGGGAGGCCGGCCATGAGTCTACGGCCAGGTGACGCTGCGGGCTATCTCGCGGAGGGCGCCGTCCCGGGCGGCGAGTTTCTCGCGCTGTCCGGTGGCGATGAGCAGCAACGGCTTGCCGCGGTGCTGGACGGCGAAGACGCGAATGCGGTAGTTTCCCTTCCGCTCGGGGTGCACGAAGTCAAATGTGTAGATGACGCCCGGCCGTCCAGGGGAGGAGAAAGCTTCGATATCGCCGCCGCGGTCGACTTCGATGCGGGACTGTTTGAAGCGTTCGCGGAGTGACTTGACATAGGATTCCTCGGTGGAATCGTCCTGTTCGGCGACCCAGAGGGAGTAGACTTCGGGGTTGTCTTCGCGACCGGGGTCAATGCGAACGCCGGGCGGGCTGAGGGTGGCGCCGGAGGGCGCCTCCTCGGCGGTCCAGCCATCGGGGAGGTCGACGCGGAATCCCAGAGCATGTTTGTATTTCTTCTTCGCCTGGGCGTGTGGAACCAGACAGACCAGCGCCGTCAGCAACAGGGACGCAAACCGGAGCATGACCGCCCACCTCATTTCCGCGCGCCGTGTGACCCGGCCGCCGGATTCATCCGTGGCGGATCACCAGCACGTCGCCATCCCTGACAATGTAGTCCTTTCCTTCGAGGCGAAGCAAGGGCGTGCCGCGAAGTCCGGCGTAGCCGTTGTGGTCGACGAGGTCCTTCCAGTTGACGACTTCGGCGCGGATGAACTTCTTCTCGAAGTCGGAATGGATGGCGCCGGCGGCCTGCTGGGCCCGGGAGTTGATGGGAACCGTCCAGGCGCGGACTTCGGTTTCGCCGGCGGTGAGGAACGACATGAGGCCGAGCAGGGAGTACGACCCGTGAATGATCCGCTCGAGGGCGGACTCGCGGAGGCCGTAGGTTTCCATGACCTCCTTCTGGTCCTCGGGGTTGAGCTCGGCCAGTTCAGCCTCGATCTTGGCGCAGACGCAGACGATGGCCGTGCGCGGGCGGCTTCCGAGAGGGCCCGAGGCGAAGGCGGCCTCCACTTCATGAAGGCGGGGGGCGTCTTCTTCGCCCAGGTTGAGCGCGTAGAGGACGGGCTTCTGAGAGAGGAACTGAAATCCGCGAATGCGCTTTTCGCCGGCGGCGTCGAGCTCCATTTCGCGGAGAGGGCGGTTTTCCTCGAGGAGGGCCTTGCACTCAACCAGGAGGTCGTATTCCCGGTCGAGTTCAGGGCTTTTCATCTTCTTGCGGTCTTTGTCAAGACGCTCCATGCGCTTCTCGATGACGACGAGGTCGCTGAGGATCATTTCGGTGTCGACGTCGGCGGCGTCGCGGACGGCATCGACGCTGCCTTTTTCATGGGGAACCGTGTCGCTTTCGAACACGCGAAGGACGTGCACGAAGGCGTCGACAACGCGGAGGCTGGCCAGGTAGCCCGGTTCGCGGAGAGCCTCCTTGGAGATGGACGGGAAGTCCAGGTACTCGACGGTGGCGTGGGTGACCTTGGGCGGTTTGAAAACGGCGGCGAGGGCATCCAGGCGGGCGTCCGGGACCCGGGTCACGCCGACGCGGGCCTCCATGGCGCCGACGCGGGCCGATTCGTGCACGCCGGTGAGAATCGTGAACAGGGAGGACTTGCCGACCATGGGCAGTCCGATGATGGCGGTTTTCATATTTCCGTTGCGGGCCGGTCTGAACAGAAGCGGCTCAAAGGGGGACATCCACCTGGTTGAGGATCGTGGACAGGATCCGGCCGGCGGCATCGGCTCCGCGCTGCGCAAGGGCGACGCGGGAATTCACGGACACGCGATGGGCGCAGACGGGTACCACGAGCCGTTTGACGTCATCGGGGAGAACGTAGTCCCGGCCTTCGATCAGGGCGAGCGCCTGGGTGGAGTGATACAGGGCCTGGGCGCCGCGGGGGCTGACGCCGAGGGAGAGCGCTTCGTGCGAGCGAGTCAATTCGACGATGCGGAGCATGTAGTCGACCAGCGAGTCGTCGACGGCGACCTGGGTCACCTGCTCCTGGAGATGGATGATCTCCTCGGCGCTGAGGGCGTCGCGCGCGGCGAGCGCGGCGGCGCCGCCGGCGCGGCGTAGGATCAACTTTTCGCTTTCCGGATCGGGGTAGCCGATGCGGAGGCGGAGGAGGAACCGGTCGAGCTGGGATTCCGGGAGGGGATAGGTCCCATGATGCTCCATCGGATTCTGGGTGGCGATCACCATGAAGGGCGGGTCGAGCAGATGGGACTTGCCGTCGACGGTGACCTGGAGTTCGTTCATCGCCTCCAGCAGCGCGGACTGGGTCTTGGGCGTCGACCGGTTGATTTCGTCGGCGAGCAGGAAGTTGGTGAACACAGGTCCCGGCTTGAATTCGAACTCCCGGGAGTGGCTGCTGTAGATGGTGACGCCGACGACGTCGCTCGGGAGCATGTCGGCTGTGAACTGGAGGCGGTGGAAGCGGCACCGGACGCTGCGGGCCAAGGCCTGCGCGAGGGTCGTTTTTCCGACGCCGGGAACGTCCTCGATGAGCAGATGGCCGCGGGCGAGCAGGCAGACGAGGGAAAGGCGGATGACATCCGCTTTGCCGCGGATCACTTCATTGAGGGAGCTCTCGAGCAGACGGATCTTCTCCGCCGCCCCGGCTACCGCTGATTCCACCTGCCTGTGCATGGGTGTGTGCGTGATGTTCCCTTGCCATGATAACAAGGCGATTCCGAGGGAGCCCGGCCGGCGCGGCTCAGACGGGCGGGCGGAGGCGTCAAAGGCGGGGCGCGGCGCCGCGGTATCCGGTCATCTCGAGGTAGCCGACGCCGCGCAGGCGGCGGGTGGCGCGGGATCCGGAGAAGTCCATGGCGCCTTCCCAGTAGTCGGGCGTGTAGCGGCTTCGGGCGCGCAGTTCCTGGTTCTTCTGCGGGGTGGAGGCGTCGAGACGCAGGGCGAGCGATGGCACAGAGATGCGCCAGGAGACGGGATAGCCGTTCCAGGCGGCGCCGGGCGCGAGATCAAAATCGCCCACACCCAGATGGGTGGCTCTTCCGGCGGCGTCGATGAAGGTTCCTGCCGAATGAGGATCGACCGATCCATCCTTGCGGCGCAGGCGGAACAGCATCAGCTCGGTATTGTCCTCGAGTTGGATCGAGATCCAGTCCCAACCGGTCTGTTCAGGCGTCAGCTGGTGCGTGAAGAACTCGTGATCCATCCAAGCTGAGCCGGTGAGCCGGAACTCGGAATTCTCATAGCGCAACGTGCCGGAGGCGAGCAGGCGGGTCAGGGAGATGTAGTGGGACGCCTGTCCGGGTCCGGGCGCCTTCTGACTGACGCCGTTGACGCCGTGAATCACGGGTGGTTTGGCGGACCGGAACGAGAGGTCGAGGCGAAAGGCTTCGCTGGTGGCATGAAGCTCCGAGGGGCTCGCGCTCCAGTTGCCGTTCCAGACCTTGTGCGGGGTGGCTCCGGCGAGGCCCGGACCCTCGCGCTGGAGGCGCTCAAAGTGATGGAACCGCTGGCCGGCGACGTCGGAGAGCGTGAGGTGGGCGAGGTAGAGGTCGGGCGCATCCCAGGGGTGGAGCGCGGCGCGCGGCTCTCCGACGGCCTGGCGGAAGAAGGTCAGTTCAAAACCGAAGCGGCGGCCGGAGGGATCGAACAGGTTGCCCGTGAAGTACCACCACTCGGTCTTGAAGTCGCGGTGGGGGCCGTGGTCGCGCGGGAACTCGTATCGGTAGCCGGGGCGGGCGGTGGCGAAGATAAGGAGGAATGCAAGCGTCTTCATTCTTCGTGAATCACTTCGACGGGGTTGAGGCGCACGGCGATGCGGGCCGGATACAGGCCGGCGAGCAGCGTGGCGAGGAAGATCAGGCCGAGGGCGCCGGCGAGCAGCGGCACGGGCCAGTGGAACTGAATGGTCCAGCCGAACGATTGCAGGTTGATGACGTAGATGAGAATGAGCGAGAGCGCGTATCCCAGCACTCCGCCGACGGCGAGCGAGAGCAGGCCGAGGATCCCCGCCTCGCACAGCACCATCCGGCGGATCTGGGCGCTGGAGGCGCCAAGGTACTTGAGCAGGCCGAACTCCCGCCGGCGATCGATGACGAGGGCGAGCAGGGCGCCGCTGACGCCGAGGACGGCGACCAGAATGGCCACTGCTTCGAGGGCCCAGGCGATGGCGAAGGTGCGGTCAAAAATGCGAAGCGCTTCCCTGCGGAGGCTGGCGTTGGAAAAGACGAGCATGGCAGGTCCGGCGGCATTCTCGACGGCGCGGCGCACGGCGGGAGCGTCGGCGGCGGCGTCAAGATAGACGGCGAGACTGGATGGGTTGGGATCGGGGAGATAGCGCAGGAGAGTGGCGCGATCGACGATGACGTAGCCGCGTTCGCTCGAGTAGTCGTAGTAGACTCCGAGGACCTCGAAGGAGGGTCTGGCGGCGCCGAGCGGCAGGCTGAGGCGGTCTCCGGGCTTCACCTTGTGCTTGTTGGCGAACGGTTCGCTGACGATGCAATAGTCTCCGGTGGGCAGGCGGTCGAGGATGGCGGACCGGTCCTGGCCGGGGAGAAACGCGGTGCGGCCGTTGTGGCGGACGACGGCCGTTTCGCCTCCGCCGAGAAACGCAGGGACGCCGTTGTAGCTGATCTCATAGACGCGAAACCGGTCCACGCTGCGAACTCCGGGTACGCGTCCGATGCGGTCGGCGATGGCTGCGTCAAAGGCCGGGTAGCGGCCGGCGCCGCCACCGCCGACGGGGCGGAGGTAGAGGTCGGCCTGAAGCTGATCGGACATCCAGCCGGCCACCGTGGTCCGGAAGCTGCCAACCATGAGGCCGACGCTGACCATCATGGCGATGGCAGTGGACAGGGCGCCGGTGAGGACGGCGGTACGGGGGAGGGACGCGAGGATCGACCGGGCGGCGAGCGAACCCGGGGCGCCGAACAGACGCGCGGCCACCGAAGCGAGTGAGCGGGAGGCGGCGGTGACGGCCGCGGGGATCGCCAGGGCGGACGACGCGACGAGGGCGAGGCAGGCGAGGTATCCGCCGACCGGCTTTCCGCCGAGGGGCTCGGCGCGCGACAGCAGCCAGGCGGCGAGGGCGAACGCGGCGGAGGCAGCGAGGTCGCGTGCAGTATGGAGGCGGGCGTGGAATTCGCGCTGGCCGCGAGCCATGGCCTCCACGGGCGGAATGCGGGACGCTTCGCGGGCGGGAGCGTAGGCGGAGGCGAGGGAAACGAGAAGCCCCGTCAGGATCGCGAAGAAGATGGAAGCCGGAGTCAGGATGATCTCGCCGGGTGTGCTGCTGACGTAAAGAGAGTCCACTGTGGCCGCCAGGAGTTCCACGGCGCCTGCCGCCATCAGCCTGCCCCCGGCGACTCCCAGCAGCGATCCGGCGAGACCCATGCCGAAGGCTTCGGCGAGGAAGAGCATCCGGGTCTGGGCACGGGTGGCCCCGAGGGCGCGCAGGATTCCGATCTCGGGGCGGCGGCGGACGACGGAAACCGAGATGGTATTGAAGATCAGGAACGCGCCGACGACGAGCGAGATGTAGCTGAGCACGCGGAGGTTCCAACGAAACGCCGACAGCATCCGGCGGTTTTCCTCGGTCTGCGTTCCGCGAGGGCGGACCACGGTTCCGGGCGGGACCAGGGGAGCGAGCGCGGCCTGCCATTTTTCGGACGGGTCCTGGCGGGGAGGGTAGACCTCGATCCGGTCGATTCGTCCGGCGCGACCGAGAGCTTGCTGCGCGGCGCCGATATCCATGACGATGAAGGCGGTGCGGCCCGGGATCCGGCCGCGGACGGTGTACTCGGCCGTTCGTCCCTCAATGGTGAGGCGGACGCGATCGGAGACGGCGTCAACGGCTGAGCTGATCCAGACGGAGTGGAGGTCGCGGAGGGTGCTCAGGTCGCCGGGTTTGGGGGCGGCCACGCCGGGTCCCGGTTCGAGCGCCAGCAGGTCCACGCCGACGAGAGGCACCACGAAACGGCGGGGCTCCACAACAGCGAAGCCTTCCAGGCGCGGAACGAAACGGAGAGGCAGAGGACGCAAGGCGAGGTCGACGAGGAGTTTTTCGTCGACGCCGCCGGTGGCGGCGATCTCGAGGGGCGCGTCGCCGGAGAGGGTTTCAAGGGAGGATCGGAAGGACCCGGCGGCGGCTTCGCCCGCCAGGTCCATGGCGACGACGACGGCGACACCGAGGGAGACGGCCAGGACCGTGAGCGCAGTCCGGACGGGCTCGGCGCGCAGCGGGCGGACGATCAATCTGAGGAAGAGCGTGACGAACGCCGTCAAGCGTGAGTCACCTCGTCCACCTGGCCGTCGCGAAGACGCACCACGGTATCGCAGCTGGTCACCGACTCCAGACTATGGGTCGCCATGATGACGAGCGTTTTCCGCTCGGTGGCGACACGGCGGAGCAGGTCGATGACGACGGATCCGGTCGCGGTATCGAGGTTTCCGATGGGCTCGTCGGCGAGCAGGATCGGCGGGGAGTTGACGAGGGCGCGGGCGATGGCGACGCGCTGCATCTGTCCGCCGGAAAGCTGGTGCGGAAAGCGGCGTCCGAGTCCGTCGAGTTCGACCCATTGGAGAAGTTCGGATGCCTGCGCCCGGGCGTCGGCGCGCCCGGCGAGAAGGGCGGGCAGTTCGACGTTTTCAAGGGCGGTCATGGTGGGCAGAAGCTGGAAGAACTGAAAGATGAAGCCGATCTGAGTCCGGCGGAGGCGGGTCAACGAAGTGTCATCGAGTCCGGACGTGCACACGCCGCCGATCTCGATCGAGCCGGAAGTGGGAAAGTCCATCGCGCCGCAGAGATTGAGTAACGTGGTCTTTCCGCAGCCGCTGCGGCCGACCAGGGCGACAAACTGGCCCGGTTCGAAGGAAAGGCTCACATCTTTCAGGGCGGGGACGTCGCCGTAGAAGCGGGAGACGTGGCGGGCGCGTATCACGGATAGGTGATCCAGACGGGGGAACTCCAGGCGAGCTGACCGTCCTTCTGCTCGACGCGGACGTAGTAGTAGTGCGTGCCGGATCCCGGCTCGCGATCCGTGTAGGAGAGGCTCATGGTGGCGCCGGCGCCGGGCGCGGCGTAGACGACGCGGTTGTCTTTGACGACGACCACTTTGTCGAGGGCGCCGGTTCCGACAATGTTCGCGGTGAGAGGGGGCGGCTCCGGAGCGGTGAAGCTTTCGCCCATGAAGCGTGTTCCGGCGCGGAAGTCGAGGATGATGTTGTCGGTGGCGGCGTAGGTGCGGCGAGCGCGGATCGCGGCGAGGATCGAGTGACGGTCTATCGACTCCACGTAGAAGGCTCCGTAGGAGATGTGAGTCGAGACGTGGTCGGAACTGGACTGGACGCCCATTTTGATACCCTTGGCCCAGGCGTTCCAGACATAGCCGGGGGCGAAGCGAGAGGGTTCCTCGCCTTGCGCGGGCGCGCGGGGCGTGCCGGGGCCTTCGTAGTTGCGGCGGTAGCCCTGGTAGATCTCGACGACGGGTTCGAGGTCCTCGGAGGAGTCGCGCCAGTCGGTACCGGCGCCGGTGGCGGAAGTATGGGAAGTGGTGAGTCCACTGTATTGCCGCAGATACGCATAGAGACGTCCGGCGCCCTCGCGGCCTTGCTGCTCGGCCTGGGGGATGGGCAGAACCGGACGGCCCCGTTCGGCAAACAGCACGTTGCGATGGCCGTTCGGGTACGGCAGCGAGCGCTCATAGGAATAGAGCGGTGCGAAGCGGCCGGCGATGGAAAATAAATCGACCGCCTTCTGAATCATCCACCAGCTGTAGGGGACTTCGTTGCCGGCCTGATGGTCGCACACACCCTGGTATTCGAAGCCGGCGGCGTCAAGGGCATAGCGGTAGGAGTCGTGCAGGGAACCGTCGCGATTGCCATCCCAGGAGATGTCCGTGTGGCGGTGAATATCGCCGCGGACGATGCGATATTGCTTTCCGTTCAACGTCACGCGGTACGCGCGAATCCGGGCGAGATCCGCGGCTTCCGACGGGTGGGACGGGGGAAGGTTCTCGAGCGAGGGGGCGAATGGGACCATCGCGGGCGGGGCGGCGGAGGCGAGGGGAGGCAGGACGGCGCCAACGAGCTCCTGTCTGGTTTCGGCGCTGAGCGGCCATAGACGGCCGTCCGTGTGCCAGACGGCGTGAATGGATCCGTCACGCGCGGCCAGGGCGGCGCTGGTGGAGTCGGCGCGTCCGAAGCCGTCGTGAAACTCGATCGCGGGGGCCCAGTTTCGTCCGTCGTGCCAGGTGACGGCCTGGCGGTAGCTGGTCCGGCGAGACTCCCTTCCGCCTCCGGCGACCGGAGTGTTGACGCGGAAGCGGAAGAACACCCACGGGCGGCCACCGGAGTCGAGCACGAGCCTGGGCTGGTGCATGATCTGGCGGAATTCCTCGGGCAGAGCTGCGGTGAAGGCGCCGGCGGGCTCTTCCAGGCGCCCGTTCGACCAGCGGGCGACGCGCGTCTGCCGGCGGACGAACAGTCCGCGGCCATTTTCGATGATGCCCTGGCCGTAGTCCTTGCCCCAGTTCCAGTCGCCTTCATCCCAGGCCATCCAGAGGGCGCCGCGGGCGTCGTACTGAGCCGAGACGCGGGATTCGAAGGCGCCGGAGGAGGCGATGGGGGTGAGAGGACCCAACCGGCCGGCGCGCATGGTTTTGAGGACGATGTCGTAGTTGCCCTTGTCGTAGGTATCCCAGAGGAAGGCGATCGAGCCGTCGGGAGCCGCCGCGATGGCCGGCTCCCAGTCATTGGCGGAGGAATCGGACACCTTGGTCTCGGGCGACCATTTGCCGCCATCGAAGCTCCTGGTGAAGATGTCGAAGTTGCCGTCCCGGGCGCTCATCCAGGCGAGGTGCATCGAGCCGGCGCGATCGGTGGCGGCGGTATGAAAAATGTCCGACCCGGGAGCGGTGGTGATGCGGGAGACAGGCCGCCACTTGCGTCCGTCCCAAGCGCGGCCGTAGAGATCGAAGTTGCCGCCGACCTGAGCGGACCAGATCACCCAAACGTGACCGTTCCGGTCTTCGGAGAGGGAGGTGCGGAAGACGTCGCCGCCGGGTGTCGCGAGGGGCTCCGGAGAGGACCATGCGCCGCCGGCGTAGCGTCGAACGTAGACCTGGTCACCAGCGGATTCGTAGCTTTGATAGGCAAGCCAGAGCGCGCCGTTCCGGGCTTCGTAAAGGGCGGGGTAGTCTTCGGCTTCGGGGCCGCGTGTCAGGTAGTCGATGGGCGCCGCGGGCGAGACTGAGACGCGGCCGTCCAGAAAGGTTCCGGGTCCGTTGAACGAGAAGTCTCCCTGGGCGGTGGTGACGCGCATGGCTTGGGCTTGCGCCCGGGAGTACTCCACGACGACGCCCTTCAGGGTGAGCCTTTCCCTGCGGGAAGTGCCCTTCATGGAGGATTCGTAGGGAGTGTCCCAATAGACTTCGCGCCGGGTCGTGCACTTCCAGCGGTCGCCGAAGGCTTCGTCGCGGGAGTCGAACTGCCAGGGCGTGATCCGGACCGGTGCGGGGGAGATGCTGCCAGACCAGTCGACATCCGCGCCGCCTCCAAAGCGGATCAGGTAGGCGACACGCTGAGCCAGGGTGGAGGAGGACAGCAGCAGGAGCAGGATGGAGGCGCGAACCATGGGGCGAGTTTATCGCACCGGATCGAGTAGGTAGTGGCCGACCTGCCACTCCGCGCCATTCGCGTAGCCGAACAGGCCGGCGCAGGCGAGGAAGAAAACGCGCCAGCGGTGAAACCAGCGCTTCTCCTCGCCGCGGCCATAGGTGGAGGTCAGAATCGGCCAGACGTCACGTCTATGGCGATCCAGATTGCGAAGCCAGGCTTCGGCCGTTCGCTGATAGTGGACGCCATCCCAGGTCCATTGGCCGGCGACGCGGAACAGATCCGGGTAGCGCTCGAAGATGTCGCGGCAGGGCATGATGCCGCCGGTGAAAAAGTAACGGCCCATCCAGTTGTCCGGGCCTTCGGTCTCGAACTCATAAATATGGCGGCGGTGGCAGAAGATATGAACGAAGAGCCGGCCTTCCGGAGCAAGCCAGCGGGCGATGCGGGACAGCAGGAGGCGGTAGTTGCGCATGTGTTCGAACATTTCGACCGAGACAACGCGGTCATACAGGCCGGGCGGCTCGAAGGCGTTCATGTCGGCGGTGATGACGCGGATGTTGGCGAGGCCCCGCCGCACCGCCTCCGACTCGATGTAGACGCGCTGAGGCAGAGAGTTGGAGACGGCGGTGATGCGGCAGTGGGGATAATGCCGGGCCATCCAGAGGGTGAGCGAACCCCAGCCGCAGCCGAGTTCAAGGATGGTCTGGCCGTCGCGCAGCCCGGCATGGGCGCATGTTTCGCGCAGGGCGAGGGCTTCGGCCTGATTGAGGGTGTCGCAACCGGCGGTCCAGAGGCAGGCGCTGTACTTGCGGTGTTCGCCCAGCACGTAGCCGAAGAACTCCGGCGGGACCTCGTAGTGCTGTTCGTTGGCCCGCGCGGGCAGCGGGGCGATGGGGGCGTCGTCCATGGAGCGCAGAAACGAGTCGCGGCTGGAGACCGCGGCTTCGGCGAGGCGGCGGGCACAGAGCGCGCGGATGCCGGCGCGAATGACCGGGTCCGGGAGCCGGCCGGCTTCCATCATGCGAACGCCGAAGGATAGGATGTTTTCGCTCATGAACCGGCGCCGGATCAAGCCTTGGGGGGCCAGGGAAAGAACGCGCTGGTGGTGCGCTGATACTCACGGTAGGCGTCGCCGCGGGAGCGAAGGGCGTTGGCCTCGGTGGGCGGAATGCCGGTGACCTTGAAAAGAAACAGCAGCATCAGCGCGGGTCCCATGAGGGTCAGCCAGCCGTAGGGTGCGTTCCAGCCGAACAAGACGTAAGTCCACCAATGGAGCCACTCGAAGAAGTAGTTCGGATGGCGGGAGTAGCGCCACAACCCCTGGCGGCAGACCTTGCCGGCGTTGGCCGGCTCATTGCGGAAGGCGGCGAGCTGGCGGTCCGCCTGCTGTTCGCCGAAGACGGCGGCGATCCAAATCAGGACGGCGAGGGCGTCCGGCCAGCCGAGCGGCTCGGCCTGGTTGGTCGCGGCGATCAGCATCGGAGCGGCGAAGAGGACGGCCCAGAGAGCCTGGACCTGGAAGAAGGCGAACAGCCAAGTTTGGGCGCGGGGGCCCCATTTGCGCTTCAATTCCTCGTAGCGTCCGTCTTCGGCCATCCGGAGGACGCGCCGCAGCAGGTAGGAAGACAGGCGGAACGACCACGCGCCGGCGAGGGCGCCGATGAGGATACGCCGCGGAGGGTAGCCGTTGGCGGCCAGCGCGAACAGCACGCCCAGGATTCCGACGCCGGCGGCCCAGAGAACATCGACCAGGCCGGCCTTTCCGAGGTAGCGCTGGACGAGCCACAGCTGGGCCATGAGGACGATCATCGTGGCCCAGCCGAGCAGCAGGGCGTCGACGGTGTTCACGGCAGCACCTTCGCGAGAAGAAACAGCGCAGGCATCGCGAGCGCCCACTCTACGGCAACGGCCCACGGGTTGTCAACGGCGATGGCGCCGAGGCGCTGACCGGCAAGGTACGAGAGGGGGCCGGCGACGGCGCCGAGCAGAGCGGAGAGGATCCAGCGGCCCTGTAGCCAGGACATGCTGACGCGCAGGGTAGCGGCGAAATTGGCCCAAAGGGCGGCCATCCAGGCGGGGGCGACGGGCTCGGGGGGAGCGAACCGGATGGCGCCGAGGGAGGCGACTCCGGAATCCGCGGCGAGTCCAATGGCGGCGGCGGAGGCGAGCAGGAGAGCCTCGCGCAGGCCCGGACGGATCCAGGCGAGGTGAACGATCCAGCCGGCGGCGCTGACGCCGACGCCGATCCACGGCTTCCCAGCGGCGGCCGAGAGGACGCAGGCAAACCACCCCGCCTGGACAGCGAAGATGTTGAAGGCGGTCCGCACTTTCATGAGGCGGCGAGCAGGAGCTGGAAGTTCATGCAGTTGCGCTCTTCGAACGCGGCTTCACAGTAGCAGAAGTAGAAATGCCACAGGCGGAGAAAGCGCTCCGGGTAGCCCAGCTTGCGGACGGCGGCGGCGTTGGCATGAAAAGCGTGGCGCCAGCGGCGGAGGGTTTCGGCGTAGTGGGGCGTGATGTCTTCCTCGTGAAGCAGGGTGAACAGGTTCGCAGCGGCCCGGGCCACGGCGCCTCGGCTGGGAATGAACGAGCCGGGGAAGACGTATCGTTGAATGAAGTCGACCTGACGGCAGTACTGTTCGTAGCGGTGTTCGGCGAGGAAGATTCCCTGGAGGGCGAACAGTCCGGCGGGTTTGAGCAGGCGGCGGCAGGTTTCGAAATAGGTCTTCAGATACTCGCGGCCGACGGCTTCGATCATCTCGACGGAGACGAGCTTGTCGTATTGTCCGCGCAGGTTCCGGTAGTCTTCGTGGAGGAGAGTGACGCGGTCGGCAAGGCCGGCCTCGGAGACGGCGCGGCGCGCCCAGTCCAGCTGGCGGCTGGAGATGGTGGTGGAGGTGACGCGGCAGCCGTAGCGGGAGGCGGCGTGGATGGCGAAGGCTCCCCACCCGGTTCCGATTTCGAGGAGGTGGTCCGAGGGGGTGAGGCGAAGCTTGCGGCAGAGGCGGTCGATTTTGGCGATCGAGGCGTCACGGAGGGAGGCTTCGGGCGATTCGAAGACGCCGCAGGAGTAGGTCATGGTGTCGTCGAGAAAGAGCTCGAAGAAGTCATTGCCGAGGTCGTAGTGGTCGTGGATATTGCGGCGGGCGCCCTCTACCGTGTTGCGGCGGCTGCGAAAGAGGCGGCGGGCAGCCGCGGCGGCGACGCGCGCCACAGCGCCTTCGATCTGGTCCATGACGTCGGCATTGCGGACGAGGATGCGGCACAGCGCGGTGAGGTCGGCGCAGTTCCAATGACCGTCAAGGTAGGATTCGGCAGCGCCGAGCGTTCCTCCGAGCGCGGTCAGGCGGTAGAAAGCGGGGTCCTCCACGGCGACCCGTGCGCGCAGCCAGCCCGGACGGCCAAAGGATCGCGACAGGCCGGGCTCCTCGACGATGATTTCCCCGTGGAGGATCTTATCGAGCTGTGAGAACAGGACCGAGCGGCTGTGTCGATCGACGAGTCGCGCGGCGCGGGAGGGCTGTCCGGCGGTCAACAATTCAGTGGGCAACGGGCGTCTCCTTGGGTTTGCGGCTGGAAGGATGAGGGTGGAACGGGCAGCCTCGGAGCCACAGGCGCAGAGCCTGCCAGTATATCGCGGCGATCACCTGCGCGGTCATCGCCGGGTAGCGGCAGAGGGCGCGCGCCAGGGACGCCGCGGTGAGGGGCCGGCGCCGGAGCGTCATGGTGGCGTCGAAGACCTTGCGGCCGGATTCGAGGTTGTCCATGTGGATAAACAGATCCGGGCCGGGCATGGTGAAGCGCCAGTCGTATTCCTGCTCCATGGGGAAAAAGGGAGAGACATGAAACGCCTTCGAGAACCGGAACCGGTGGAGGGGCGGCGTGGCGGCGCTCGATCGCGAGGAAAGCACGTAACAGTGGCGCTCGCCCCAGGGGGTATTGTTAACCTCGGCGACGATCGCGTCGAGTTCCGCGCCGTCCTCGCGGAAGCAGTAAAAGAAGCTCACCGGGTTCATGCAGTAGCCGAAGTAGCGGAGGTGGGTAAGCAGGCGGATGGGGCCGCGAGGGCGGACGCCGGAGCGGGCCTCGACCAAGTCGCGCACGGCTCCGTCGAGGGGCTGCCGGGGATCACCCAGATGGTCGGCGCGGCGGAACCAAGCCAGCGCGGGACGGGACGCCGACCAGAGCCAGCGGCCGCGGAACACAACGTCCAGTTCGGAGAGGTCGAGGTAGAGGAGGAACAGCGAGTATTCGAATTCGTGCGGGACCGGCTGAAAGCGGCGGTGGCGGAGGCGCCCCTCATAGAGAGAGCTGTTCATGCCGCGAGTCCCACTCCGAACCCGCGGCACACGGCGAGGGCGCTGCGGACACCATCTTCGTGGAAGCCGTAGCCCCAGTAGGCGCCGCAGAAGGAAGTGCGGCGGTTCCGGATCAGGTCGCGGTGGCGGGCCTGTGCCTGGTCCCGTCCGGGGCGGTAAACGGGGTGATGGTATTCGATGCGCCGAATCACCTTGTCCGGATCGATGCCGGGCTCGTTCAACGAGACGCAAAATGTCTGGCGCGTGCGCAAGCCCTGGAGCATGTTCATGTTGTAGGTGACGGCGGCGGCTTGATCGGACCAGTCCGCGAGGTGGTAATTCCAACAGGCCCAGGCCCGGCGGCTGCGGGGGAGCACCGATGTGTCGGTGTGAAGTACGGCGGGGTTTGACTGGTAGGGGAAGCGTCCGAGCAGGTCCCGCTCGAGGCCTGTGGCGTCGGGTCCGAGGATCGCGAGCGCCTGATCAGAGTGGCAGGCGAGGATGGCTTCGTCAAAGCGCTCGCCGTCCACTTCGACGTGGGTGGAATAGCGGCGCAGGGCGTTGACCCGGGTTCCGCACCGGATGCGGTCTTCCAAGCCGTGGATCAGGGGAGCAAGGTAGGTTTTGGATCCGCCCTTGATCACGCGCCAGGGAGGCCGCCCGAAGATCTGCATCATGCCGTGGTTGCGCAGGAACTCGACGACGAAGCGGATCGGGAATTCCCGATAGCTCGACAGCGGCGCCGACCAGAGAGCGGAGCCCATTGGTTCGAGGAACCACTCGACGAATTCGCGCCCGTAGCCGTAGGCGGCGGCGAACTCCCGGACGGTCATCCGGTCGTCCAGCCGGGACAGCAGCATCGCGCCCTGGCGCTGGAAGCGCAAAACGGCGGCGATCATCCGCCAGAAGGCGGGGCGGGCGAGGTTGCGCCGCTGGGCGAACAAGGCGTTGAGGGACCTTCCGGCGTATTCGAGCCCGTTGCGGTCGTCCCGAACACTCAGGCTCATCGTGGTTTCCTTTGACTCGACTCCCAGGGTCTCGAGAAGCTGAACGAAATTGGGATAGTACTCCCTGTTGAATACGATGAACCCGGTGTCGACGGATTCCTTTTCCCCGTTCCAGTCGACGTCGACGGTGTGGGTGTGGCCACCTACGCGGTGTTCGGCTTCGAAGACGACGACTTCATGCTCGCGGCTGAGGCAGCGCGCGCAGACCAGTCCTGAGATGCCGGCGCCGATGATCGCCAGACGCATGGGACAGGAGTTTAGCAGAGGATTTTGGCTGAATCAAACTTCAGTACCATTTAAAAAGTGACTCAGAATTGGTGTTGGCTTCATCGATAAGGAGCGTGGCTTTGACATGACTGAAGAGCGGGTCGAGAGAGGGTCAGTGGACGAGAAGGGGGACGTGTTGAGGCAGGCGATCGCAGCCTATGGCCTGGGCGAGAAGCTGCGGCGGCTGCGGCTGCGCAAGAAAATCTCGCTGGCCGACCTGGGGCTGCACACGGGACTGTCGGCGTCGCTGCTGTCGCAGCTCGAGAACGGGAAGCTGGTGCCGACCCTGCCGACGCTGGTGCGGATCGCGATGGTGTTTGACGTCGGGCTGGACTACTTTTTCTCAACGACGCGGGACGAGAAACTGTTCTGCGTGGTGCGGGCAAGGGACCGGATCCGGCTGCCGGAGCGGGCGAACAGTCCGAGCCCGGGCTACTTTTTCGAATGCCTGGCGTATTCGGCGAAGGAGAAGGCGTTACAGGCTTACTATGCGGAATTTCCGGCGCGAGAGAGTCCATCGGACGAGCACGTTCACGAGGGCTCGGAGATGCTGTACGTGATCAGGGGGGCGGTGGCGGTCCGGGCTCGGGGCGAGGAGCACACGCTCGAAACGGGGGACGCGGTATACTTTGATGCTTCCGAGCCGCATTCCTACCGCGGCGCGGGGCCTGATACGGCCGCCGCGGTGGTGGTCACGGCGCCGCCGCGGCTCTAGACTTTGCAACACCATCTGCTTCCGACGCTGGAAGAACTCCTGCTCCGGCGTGTCATTCCATTCTGGTTCCGGCACGGCGTGGACCGCGCCCGGGGGGGCGTGCTTTCGGCTATGACCGAGGACGGCCGCGTGATGCGGGAGGACAAGTATCTTTGGTCGCAGGGGCGGTGGATCTGGGTCTGCGCCGCGTTGTATGGGAGGCTCGAGCGCCGGCCGGAGTACCTGGAGTCAGCGGCGGCGACGGCGGAGTTCATCCTGCGGCACGGGCGGGACGGGCAAGGCCGGTGGCTGTTTGCGGTCACAGGCGACGGCGCGCCGCTGGAGGGGCCGACGAGCATATTCGCCGACTGTTTCGCCATCTATGGGCTGAGCGAGTTGTATCGGATCCTGCCGGACCGGCGGTTCATCGACACGGCGGTGGAAACGTACCGGCGGGTCCGCGCGCGGGTGGAGGAAGAGGACTTCGATGAGATCGCGCCGGCGACGATGGTTCCCAACGCCCGCCCGCACAGCGTGCCGATGATACTCACCGAGGTGGCCAACGAGCTGGCGGTGACCACCGGGGAGGGAGAGTTCGAGCGGGACGCGGAAGGGTACGCTCTGAGCGTGATGGATCGCTTCGTGGACGCGGGGACGAACCTGGTGCACGAGTGGCGAACACGGGAATACGCGCCGCTGGGGCCGCCGCACGGCACCTACGTCGACATCGGGCACGGCATCGAGTCGATGTGGTTTGTGCTGCACTGGGCGCGGCGGAGGGGGCGGAGGGATTTGTATTCGCGTGGGGCGGCCGTCCTCCGGCGGCACATCGAGGAGGGATGGGACCCAGTCCACGGCGGATTGTTTCATTCGATGGACACGCGGGGGGCGCCGCCGGCGGATCCGCACTGGGACAAGAAGCTTTGGTGGACGCATTCCGAGGCGCTCTACGCGCTGTTGCTCGTTGAGGCATTGACAGGCGAGAGGTGGTGCGGGGAGTGGTTCAACCGGATCCTGGAGTGGTGCAATGCGCATTTTCCGCTGGCCGACGGCTCGGAATGGCGGCAGCGGCTAAACCGGCAGGGAGAGCCGGTGACGGACGTCGTGGCATTGCCGGTGAAGGATCCGTTCCACCTGGCGCGGGCGCTGATCCTGATGATCGAACTGCTGCGGGAGCAGAGCGCGGCCGCCGCCGGCGGGAAACGGTGAGGCGCCGGACAGCGGCTACTGGGCGGCGATTTCGGCTTCGAGGGCGACGGCGGCGCGGACTTCCAGATTTCCAACTTCAATCGTCGGGGCAGCGGCGCCGGCGGCGACATCGCGGACGAGCGGATTTGGCGAGGCGCCCGCCGAGGAGTCCTCGACCGAGAAGACGGGGCCGAGGCGGACGCCCAGGCCCAGGGCCATAGCCTCGGCCTGGGCACGGGCCCGCTGGACGGCGAGGCGCAGCGCTTGGGCGCGGGCGGCGGCAGAGTCGCGCAGGCTGAAGCGGAGGCCGCCGATATTGGTGGCGCCGGCCCGCGTGACGGCGTCGATGAGCCGGCCAATAGAGCCAAGATCGCCGGTTGTGGCTTGCAGCGAGTTATTGACGGAGTAGCCGGTGATGGTGGCCGGTCCGGAACCCGGCGGGACGGGCTGACGGAAGACGGGCGAGACAGAGTAGTTCACGGTCCGGATTTCCGCGTTGGGACCGAGAATCTGGCGGGCGGCGGCGAGCACAGCGTTGGTCTTCGTCTCGTTCTCATCGGATGCGGCGGCGGCGGTGGCGGCCTGAGTGGTGACGCCGAAGCTCAACTGCACGACGTCGGGACGGATGGAGACGACGCCGTCACCGAACGCACGGATATAGGGACGGCGGACGACCTGGGATGCGCCGGGCAACGCAAGAAGGGCGGTCAACGCCAGGAGAGAAAGGGACTGTTTCATAAGGGAGCTCCACTTCCCATCATCGCACCGGCGACGACGGCTCCGGCCTCAGTGGCACAGGGAAAGCGCCTCGCGGCTACATTTGGACAACCTGGAGATGGAACCGCTCGGGCGGGAGCGACGAGACGGGCGCCGGACTCATGGACGACCATGTCTCGTAGGCGGTTCCGGCCAGTTTCGGCGAGAGGTAGAACAGGAACTGATCGCTGAAGGCGCTCAAGGGAGGCAGGTGGCGGTAGATCAGCCGGAGGCCGACGGCCCGGACCAGGTCGATTCCGCCGGTTTGAATGGACTTGTCGCCGAGCAAGGTGACGAAGCTCGAGCGGCCGGCGTGCGGCCAGACGTCGGGCCGAAGCAGGTTCCTCAGGTCCGGGCGCGATTCGAAAGTGGTTTCGCACTGGCGGATCCACTCCAGCACACTGGCGCCCCAGGCCCAATGGCGGCGAACGTCGCGATAGGTTTCGACGAGGTTGATCGCCATTTCGAAGCGGCGGCGCTCGATCTCTGATTCCGAGGCGACGCCGTCGAGGGCGTGAACGGGCACGAGATCTTCGTTTTCCACCACTTTCGCCGCGAGGTCCATGACCTTGCCCATACTCCGTTCCGGGCACAGCTCCTGGACGAGCAGGGGCGGCAGCTCGACTACGGTATCGCCCGGCAACTCCACGTATTTTCGATCACCGAGGATGTCCACGACGGTACTCCCTCGCTTAGAATCATCGTCTGTCAAGCCGGTTTCGTTAACCCAGCCTGACCCGTTAGACGCCTTCGCAGCCGGGCGGGGTTGCACCGACCTTCTGATGTTATCATCTGACAGTAATGAAAGAGTATTCCATCGGCGTCGACCTTGGGGGGACGAATCTGCGGGCGGCGGCGATCGATGCATCGGGAAAAATTCTGGACAAAGTAAGCGGAGAGACCGACCTTGCCGCCGGGCGGGAACGGGTGATCGGAGACATCGTGGCCAACATCCGGACCCTGCGGGAGCGGATTGGCGGGGCGGGCCTGGTGGGAGTAGGAATCGGCGTACCGGGTTTCATTCTGCTCGAGAAGGGGATGATTGTCGGGTCGCACAACATGCCGGGATTCGACAACTTCCCGGTGCGGGACGCGATTTCGGATCTGCTGGGCGCGCCGGTGGTGCTCGAGAACGACGCCAACGCGGCGGCGCTGGGGGAAAAATGGATGGGAGCGGGCCGTGACGTGAACGACTTGGTGCTTCTGACGCTCGGCACGGGAATCGGCGGCGGGATCATCAGCCGTGGCCGGGTGCTGCACGGCGCGGTGGGCATGGCGGGAGAAATGGGACACATGACGGTGATGCCGTATGGAAATCCCTGCGGGTGCGGCAATCGCGGGTGCCTGGAGAAGCATGCCTCGGCGACTGCGATCGAAAGCATGGCGAATCTTCTTGCGTTAGGTGAACGTGTGAGCGCCAAACAGGTGTTCGAAATGGCGTTGCAGGGCGAGGAGAGGGCGGTGCGGATCTTTGAGAGCATGGGGCGGGCGCTGGGGATCGCGCTGGCGACTCTGATCAATATTTTCAACTTTCCGCTGTATCTGTTGAGTGGGGGACCGTTGCCGGCGTGGCAGTTCTTCGGACCGCCGATGATGGAGGAGATCCGCGAGCGCTCGTTCACCTTCCGGCACTGCGAGACGCGGGTGGAGAAGGCGATTCTGGGCAACGAGGCCGGACTGTTCGGCGCGGCACGGCTGCCGTTTCTCGATTGACGGCTCCTCGGCACAGAGTT
>Ga0073934_10004253_pt1 | contig 24279 bp, 20 predicted proteins | sample LarsenN4metaG_FD_76834 | JGI IMG/M metagenome (GOLD analysis project Ga0073934, IMG submission 76834) | Hot spring sediment bacterial and archeal communities from British Columbia, Canada, to study Microbial Dark Matter (Phase II) - Larsen... ... | reverse complement strand
GCGGCTCGGCCAGCAGGTGGTCGTCGAGAACCGCGCCGGCGCCGGCGGCACGGTGGCGAGCGAGTTCACCGCGCGCTCGGCCCCCGACGGCTACACGCTGCTCGTCGGCGACAACGGCACCCACGCCATCGCCCCGACGCTGTATGCGAAGCTGCCCTACAAGGTGCCGCAGGACTTCACCCCGATCACGCTCGCGGCCACCTTCCCGACGCTGCTCCTTGCGCACCCGTCGCTGCCGGCGAAGAACGTCGCCGAGTTCGTCGCGCTGGTGAAGGCGAATCCGGGCAAGTACACCTACTCCTCGGCCGGAACGGGCAACGGGTCGCATCTCACGATTGACATGTTCCTGCAGGCGGCCGGCGGCCTGCAAATGGTGCACGTGCCCTACAAGGGCGGCGCTCCGGCGGTGCAGGCGCTTCTTTCGGGGGACGTGCAGCTCACCGCGGTGAGCGTCAACACCGGCCTGCCGCACGTCAAGTCGGGCAAGGTGCGGGCGCTCGCGATCGCGTCGCTGAAGCGCTCGCCCGCGCTGCCGGAAGTGCCGACCCTCGCCGAGCAGGGCGTGAAAGGCGCCGAGGCCGACAGCTGGCTCGCCATCTTCGGCCCGACCGGGATTCCCGAGCCGATCGTCGCGAAATTGCACCAGGAAATCGCCGCGGCGTTGAACGACCCGCCGATCCGCGAGCGCCTGGCGGGGATCGGCCTGCAGGTGGTCGCCTCCACGCCCGCGGAGCTCGCGGCGATGCTGCCGGCAGAGGTCGGCAAGTGGGGCGAGGCGGTGCGCCGTTCCGGCGCGCGCGTGGACTGAGCCGATGCCGGCCGTCTCGCTGCGGCCGCTGCTGGAGGCGGGCGAGTTCATCGTCGCCCCGGGCGTGTTCGAGATGCTCTCGGCGCGCATCGCCGACCGCCTCGGCTTCAAGGCGCTGTACATGACCGGCTACGGCGTCTCGGCCTCGCATCTGGGACTGCCCGACGCCGGGCTCGCCACCTTCCGCGACATGCTCGAGCGCGCGCGCACGATCGCGCAGGGCACGAAGACGCCGCTGATCGCCGACGCCGACACCGGCTTCGGCGGGCTGCTCAACGTGCATCACACGGTGCGCGGCTACGAGGATGCCGGCGTCGCCGCGATCCAGATCGAGGACCAGGAGATGCCGAAGAAATGCGGCCACACGCCCGGCCGGCGCGTGGTCGCGCTCGCCGACGCGGCGCGACGCATCGAGGTCGCGGTGGATGCGCGCCGCTCGAAGGATCTCCTCGTCGTCGCGCGCACCGACGCGCGCACCGCGCTCGGGCTGGAGGAGGCGATCCGGCGCGCGCGGGCGTTCGCGCGCGCCGGCGCCGACATCCTCTTTGTCGAGGCGCCCGAATCGGAGGAGGAGTTCCGTCGCGTGGGCGAAGCGCTCGCCGGCGACGCCTGGCTGCTCGCGAACATGGTCCCGACCGGGCGCTCGCCGGTGATTCCGGCCGAGCGGCTGAAGGCGTTCGGCTTCTCGATCGCGATCTACCCGAGCGCCGGCATGGCGAGCGCCTGCGCCGCGCTGGAGGCCGCGTACCGCCACCTCGCGGAACACGGCAGCACGAACGGCTCGCCGGTGCCGGCCTACGACATGCAGCGCCTACACGAGCTGGTCGGGTTCCCGGAAGTCTGGGCGTTCGAGCGACGCTTCCCGGAGGCCCCGTAAATGGGGCGCACGCTCTTCGAGAAGGTCTGGGACGAGCACGTGGTCGCCGACTTGGGCGGCGGCATGGCGCTGCTTCACGTGGACCGGCACCTGCTGCACGATCTGGGCGGCTCGCAGGCGCTCGCCGAGCTGCGCGCGCGCGATCTGACGGTGCGCAATCCGGAACTCACCTTCGCGACGCCCGATCATGTGGTCGGCACCGTGCCGCGCACCCGCGCGACCCGCGACTGGGCGGTGAAGCTGGTGGATGCGCTTCGCGCCGAGACCGCGCGCGCGGGCGTGCGCCTTTTCGACCTGGACTCCGGTTCGCAGGGCATCGTGCACGTGATCGCGCCGGAGCTGGGTCTCGCGCTTCCGGGCACGCTTGTCGTCTGCGGCGACAGCCACACCTGCACCAACGGCGCGCTCGGAGCGATCGGCTTCGGCATCGGCGCGAGCGAGATCGTGCACGTTCTCGCGACGCAGTGCATCGCGCAGAAGCGGCCGAAGACCCTGCGCGCGACCTTCGAGGGCGCGCCGCCGCATGGGGTGTACGCGAAAGACATGATCCTCGCGCTCATCGGTAGGATCGGCGCGGCGGGCGCGAGCGGCTTTGCGGCCGAGTACGCCGGCCCGGCGGTGCGCGCGCTCGACATGGAGGCGCGCATGACCCTGTGCAATCTCTCCATCGAGATGGGCGCGAAGATCGGCATGGTCGCGCCCGACGAAACCACCTTCGCGTGGCTGCGGAACCGCCCCTTCGCGCCCCGGGGCGATGCGTTTGACCAGGCCGTCCGGCACTGGCGCACGCTCGCAAGCGACCCGGACGCGCGCTTCGACCGGGAGGTGGCGCTCGACTGCTCGACGCTTTGCCCGCAGATCACATGGGGCACCAGTCCCGAGGACGTGATCGGCGTGGACGACAGGGTACCGCAGCCCAAGGACGAGGCGAAGCGCGCGGCGCTCGAATACATGGGACTTCAAGCCGGCGCGCGCATCGCCGGCACGAAAGTGGACCGCGTCTTCATCGGCTCGTGCACCAATTCGCGCCTTTCGGATCTGCGCATCGCCGCGGCGGTGGCCCGGGGCGGGCGCGTGGCGAAGCACGTCGCGGCGTGGGTCGTGCCCGGCTCGGTGCAGGTGAAGCGCGCCGCCGAGGCCGAGGGGCTGCACGAGATCTTTCTCGCCGCCGGCTTCGAGTGGCGCGAGCCGGGCTGCTCGATGTGCGTCGGCGCGAACGGCGAGTGGGTCGAGCCCGGGGCGCGCTGCGTGTCCACCTCCAACCGAAACTTCGTCGGCCGCCAGGGACCGCAGGCGCGCACACACCTCGCGAGCCCGGCGACCGCCGCCGCGAGCGCCCTTGCCGGTGAGATCGCCGATGTGCGCGGAGTGCTCTGAGCATGGACAGATTCACCCGCCTGGAGGGCATCGCGGCCTCGCTCGCGCAGCCGAACGTGGACACCGACGTCATCATCCGCGTCGAGCGCTGCGCGCGCGTGCCGCGGCAGGAGCTGGGCCGCTGGGCGTTCGAGGCGCTGCGCTACCGCCCCGACGGCTCGGAGAACCCGGATTTCGTCCTCAACCGCGAGCCCTGGCGCCGCGCGCGGATCCTCGTCTGCGGCGAGAACTTCGGCTGCGGGAGCTCGCGTGAGATGGCCGTGTGGGCGATCGCCGGCATGGGAATCCGCTGCCTCATCGCCCCGTCCTTCGGCGACATCTTCTTCAACAACTGCTTCCAGAACGGCGTGCTCGCGGTGCGGCTGGACTCGGCGACCGTCGCGCGACTGCACGCCCTCGCGTCCGATCCGGACACCGCGACGATGACGGTGGACCTCGAACGCCTGAAAATCGGCACGGCGGACGGCGGGGAGATCGCGTTCGAGGTGGCGCCGCTCGAGCGCCGCGCGCTGCTCGAAGGCCTGGACCCGATCGGCCTGACGCTCACGCTGGAGGAGCGCATCGCGGCGTTTCAGGCCCTCGACCGCGCGCGGCGGCCGTGGGTCTACTTCGCCGGCCCGGCTACCTGACCCGGTAGATCTCGGCGTCGAAGTTGCCGCGCCAGGCCTCCAGCGTGGCGCGCCTGCTTTTTTCCGGCGCGGTGAGCACCGCGCGCGCGGCGCCCTTCTCCCAGCGCATCTTGAAGATGCGCCGGTCCTCGCCCCCGGAGCGCGCGATCACCTCGGTCGCCTCGCCAATCGGCGCGCCCCAGCCCGAGCGCAGGTGCTTTTTCACGAGTTCGAGGTCCCTGGCGTCGAAGCGCACGGTGAAAGCCTCGACCGCGCCCGCCTTGAGATAGAAGGTGATGCGCGCCTTCGCGCCGCCGAAGGAGATGCGCGCATCGTCGCAGCGCCGGTCGGCCGCCGCGGATTTCCATTCGAGGGGCTTGCAGTGCGCGCTCGGGTACGCGCGCTTGATGTCGGCCTCGGCGGCGCCGAGCGAAACGCCACCCGCGTCGAACCCCGCCGCGCCCGCCGCCCACGCGAGCAGAATCAGGGTCAGACCCGGTTTTCCGGCGCTCCTCGCCTGCCGCTCCGGGTCGAAAAACGTGGTCTGACCTTGATTTCGGGGTCTAGACAAGGCCGACCTTCTGCTCCTGCATCAGCGCCACCAGCCGCCCGCCCAGCATCGAGAGCCGCTCGGCCATGACGGCGAGGAACGCCTCGGAAAAGCGCGCGCGGCAGCCGGCCGAGAATCCCTCGATGTCGGCGATACGCAACGGCACCACCCAGCTCGGCTCGACCGCGGTCACCGTCGCGCTGCGCGGCGCCGAGCTGCGGCGCGCGTACACCATCTCGCCGACGCACTCGCCGGGCGTGACGGCGTTGAGCAGCCGGCCGCGCTGCGTGACCTTGAGCAGTCCCGCGGCAAGCACGTAGATTCGGTCGTCCTCCTCGCCTTCGCGGATGAGGTCCGTTGCCGCGGCCACCCGCCGCAACCGGCAGGCGCGCACCACCTCCCACAGCTCGGCGTCGGAAAAGCGCCGGAAGAACGCGAGGCGCCGCAGCGCGTGGAACTCCTCCGCGTCCGACAGGCGCGAAGCGGTGGCGTCCTCGTCCGCGAGCAGCGGCTCCAGCGCCTCGGCGAACTCGCCCCAGGAGGAAAAGCGCTCCTCGCGGCTCTTGCCGAGCGCGCGCAGCACGACCTCGTCGAGCGCCGCCGGAACCTCGGCGCGCAGGCGCGAAGGCGGCGGGGGATCGCGCCCGAGGATCTCCTCCATCAGCTCGAAGGCGGTCGCGCCGCCGAAAGCCCGCGCGCCGGTGAGCGCGTGGTACATCACGCCGCCCAGGGAGAACATGTCGGAGCGGAAGTCAATCTCCTCGCCGCCGCGGATCTGCTCCGGCGACATGTAGGCGGGCGAGCCCACGCCGGCCACCTGCGTCGTGTCCGAGCGCGCGAGCTGCGCCGCGCCGAAATCGGCGAGCTTGATGTCGAGGTCGGGCCGCACCATGATGTTCGCGGGCTTGATGTCGCGGTGCACGACGCCCACCGTGTTCGCGTATTCCAGCGCCTTGCAACACTTGTAGGCCATCTGCACCGCGCGCGCGACCGGCAGGAGCTTCGCCGGCTCGCAGTACGGCGCGAGCGACGTGCCCTCGACGAGTTCCATCACCAGATAGCGCAGGTCCTTGCCGTCGCGCCGCTCGACGCCTGCGTCGTAGATGCTGACGATGTGCGGGTGACGCAGCTTGCCGGCGAGCGACGCCTCGTTCTGGAAGAACTTGAGGTGGCGGCGCGCCTCCTCCGGGTCCGCGGGAAGCGAGTCGAGCACCTTCACCGCGACATCGCGCTGGGCAAAGGCGTCATGGCCGAGGTACACCGAACCGGTCGCCCCCTTGCCGATCAGGCGCCGGATTTCGTACTTGCCGATGTGCTGCAGCATCCGCGGCGAATGCTACTCCAGTGGCCGGTCGTCGCGGCGTTAGAATGGGTCGGTCCAGGGCGAAACCCCGTGCCGAAGAGTCCTGCCCGCTTTTTTCTGCCGCTGATACTCGTGGCCGCCTGCGCCGCGCCGCAGTGGCAGCGGCCGGGCGCCTCGCCCGATCAGGTGCGCGAGGATTTCGCCGCCTGCCGGGCCGCGGCGCGCGAGCGCATGGCGCGCACCGCGCCCGCGGCCGGCCCGCAGGTCCAGCTCGATCCGCGGTTCGGCGCGACCGAGCCCTATCCGCCTGCGGAGCGCCGGCTGGAGGAAGAGCGTCTGGTGGAAGCCTGCATGCGCGAGAAGGGCTATACCCTCGCGCCCGCGCCGCGCTAGGCGGTCCCGCCGCCCACGCGCAGCACGTGCCGCACGCGCGCGGCCGCCTCTTCGAACGCCTCGTCAGGCTTCGGCTCGTGGCTCGCCGGCCGGGCGCGGAGTCGCAGCTCCTTCAGCTCCTCGCGGCTGCGCGCGGCGAGCCGGAACGCCTGGTCCTTGCCGGAGAGGTATTGCGGCGGCCAGTACTGGGCGGCGTGCTGGTACCAGGCCGAGGCCTGCAAGGTGAAATAGGGATCGGCGAGGTGCGGCCGCGCTAGCGCGACCAGGTCCGCCTTGCCCGCTGCAAGAAGCGTATTCACCTGATCGGCGGTGGTGATCGCGCCGACGCTCATCGTCGCGATCTTCACCTCGTTCCTCACCCAGTCGGAATACGGCGCCTGGTACATGCGCCCGTACACCGGCTTTTGCCAGGGCACCGTCTGCCCGGTCGAGCAATCAATCAGATCGCAGCCCGCCTCCTTCAGCATGCGCGTGAGCGCCATCAGGTCCTCGCCCGAGAGTCCGCCGGGCGCCCAGTCGGTCGCCGAGATGCGCACCGACATCGGCTTCGCTTCCGGCCACACGGCGCGGCAGGCGCGGAACACCTCCAGCGGAAAGCGCATGCGGTTCTCGATCGGCCCGCCGTACTCGTCGGTGCGCCGGTTGGTGAGCGGCGAGATGAAGCTGGCAAGCAGGTAGCCGTGCGCCATGTGGATCTCCAGCATGTCGAAGCCCGCTTCGTCGGCGAGCTTCGTCGAGCGCACGAAGTCGGCGAGCACCTTGTCCATGTCGGCGCGCGTCATCTCGCGCGGCACCTGCGAGATGCCCTCCAGGTACGGAATCGGCGAGGGCGCGATGAGCGGCCAGTTGCCCGCGGGCAGCGGATGGTCCATCTGCTCCCAGCCGAGCTGCGTCGAGCCCTTGCGCCCGGCGTGGCCGATCTGCAGGCACAGCTTCGCCTTCGAGTTCGCGTGGCAGAAGTCCACGATGCGCCGGAAGGCGTCGCGCTGCGTTTCGTTCCAAAGCCCGGTGCAACCGGGCGTGATGCGCCCTTCGGGGGACACGCAGGTCATCTCGACGACGACCAGCCCCGCGCCGCCGATCGCGCGCGAACCGAGATGCACGAAATGCCAGTCGGTCGGCACGCCCTCGACCGCCGAGTACTGGTCCATCGGCGACACCACCACCCGGTTCTCCAGCACCATGTCGCGCAAGCGAAACGGCGTGAACATCGGCACCGGCGGGTTTTCCAGGTCCACGGGAAAGCCGCGCGCGCGCACGCCGGCGGCGAACCAGCGCTGCACCTCCCTGACGAATGCCGGGTCGCGCAGCTCCAGGTTCTCCCAGGTGATCTGCTTGGAGCGCGACATGACCCCGAAGGCGAACTGCTCGGGGTCCATGCCCCAGTAGCGCTTCATGTTCTCGAACCAGGCAAGGGACACGTTCGCCGCATGCTGCGTCTTCTCGACTTCCTCGCGCCGCGCGGTGTCGTAGCGCGCCAACGCCCGCTCGACCGTGCCTTCGGCGCGGAAGCACTCGTAGAGCGCGATCGCGTCCTCCATCGCGAGCTTGGTGCCCGAGCCGATCGAAAAGTGCGCCGTCGCCTTCGCATCGCCCACAAGCACGGCGTTGCCCATCACCCAGGTGCGGTTGACGATGGTCGGGAAGTTGCGCCAGATCGAGCGGTTGGCGATCAGCTTGTGGCCCGCCAGTTCCTCGGCGAACACGCGCTCCAGCGTCGCGAGCATCTCGCGCTCGTCCTTGCGGTCGAATCCGAAATTGCGCCAGGTGGTTTCGTCGGTCTCGATCACCCAGGTCGAGCGGCCGGCCTCGTACTGGTAGCAGTGCGCGAGGATGATCCCTTCTGGCGTTTCGCGGAAGAAATACTTGAACGCGTCGAGCGGCCGCGTCGAGCCCAGCCAGACGAACTTGTTCGGCCGCAGGTCCACGCTCGGCCGGAAATGGTCCTTGTGCTGCTCGCGGATCTTCGAGTTGATGCCGTCGGCGACCACGATGAGGTCGGAGTCGGGGAATTCGGCGAGCGAGTTCACCTCGTGCGAGAACACGAGCTTCGCTCCCAGCTCGCTCGCGCGGTCGTGCAGGATGTTGAGGAGCGCCATGCGCGAGCAGCCGCAGAAGCCGTTGCCGGCGACGCGCAGCGTGCGGCCCTTGTAGACCACGTCCACGTCGTCCCAGTAGGCGAAGCGCCGCCGGATCATCTCGTAGGAGGGCACGTCGTAGGCCTTGAAGGTGTCCAGCGTCTGGTCGGAGAACACCACGCCGAAGCCGAAGGTGTCGTCCGGCCGGTTGCGCTCGTAGACCGTGACGTCCCAGCGCGGCCAAGCCTTCTTGGCGAGCACGGCGAAGTACAGTCCTCCCGGCCCGCCGCCGATGATGGTGACTTTCATGCGACCTCCGGAATCACGGCGGTGGCCTCGATCTCCAGGCGCGCCTCGGGTTCGACGAGCCCGGAGACCTCGATCACCGACATCGCGGGATAGTGGCGCCCCATCAGCTCGCGGTACGCGGCGCCGACCTCCTTTAGGGACGCGAGGTATTCGGCGCGGTCGAGCACGTACCAGGTCATGCGCACCAGGTGCTCGGGGCGCCCCCCCGCCTGCGCGAGCACCTCGAGGATGTTGGCGAGCGCCTGGCGGAACTGCCCGGCAAAGTCGCGCGCCTGCCAGCGCCCGTCGCCCGTCCAGCCCACCTGCCCGGCGATATAGACGGTGGTGCCGCCCCTGACGGCGACGCCGTTCGCGAAACCCCGCGGCCTCGCCCAGCCGGGGGGCTGAAGAATGGTCATCATCCCTGCATCCTCAGCTTGAAGCGCTGCAGCTTGCCGGTTTCGGTGCGCGGCAGCGACTCGACGAACTCGATCCTGCGCGGGTACTTGTAGGGAGCGATCGTGCGCTTGACGTGCTCCTGCAATTCCTTTGCCATCGCCTCGCCGGCCGGCGCACCGGGCTTGAGCACGACGAACGCCTTGACGATCATGCCGCGCTCTTCGTCCGGCACGCCCACCACGCCGCACTCGGCGACGGCCGGGTGCGAAAGCAGCGCTCCCTCCACTTCCGGTCCGGCGATGTTGTAACCCGCCGAGATGATCATGTCGTCGGTGCGCGCCTGGTAGAAAAAATAGCCGTCGGCGTCCATGACGTAGGCATCGCCGGTGACGTTCCAGCCGTTCTGCACGTAGGTCTTCTGACGCTCGTCGGCCAGATACCGGCAGCCGGTCGGGCCCTTGACCGCGAGGCGCCCGATCGTGCCCGGCTTGCACGGGCGGCCCTCGTCGTCGAGCACCGTGGCGACGTAGCCAGGCAGCGCGTAGCCCGTCGCGCCGCGCCGGACGCGTTCCGGGGTGTGCGAGATGAAGATGTGGATCATCTCGGTCGAACCGATGCCGTCAATGATCTCGATGCCGCTCGCCTCCTTGAAGAGCTGGCGCGTGGCATCCGGCAGCGCCTCGCCCGCCGAGACGCACTTGGCGAGCGTCGGGATCTCGGCGCGCCGCCAAAGGCCGGCGAGCTGGCGGTACATCGTCGGCGCGGTAAAAAGCGTCGTCGCCCGGAAGCGCTGGATGGACTCGATGAGCGTCTGCGGCGTGAGCTTCTCCACCAGCGCGACGCTCGCCCCGAAGCGCAGCGGAAACGCGAGCAGCCCCCCCAGGCCGAAGGTGAAGGCAAGGGGCGGCGTGCCGATGAACACGTCGTCCTTCGACGGCCTGAGGCAATGCCGCGGAAACACGTCGCACATCGCGATGACGTCGCGGTGAAAGTGCACCGTGCCTTTCGGCTTTCCCGTAGTGCCGGAGGTGAAGGCGATCAGCGCCGGGTCGTCGGCCGCCGTGTCCACGTTCGCGAACTCGTCAGCCTTTCCCCGGCACAGGGCGTCGAGCGAGTCCGGCGCGTCGTCGTACCAGTACCGCACCTCGCGCAGCGTCGGGCAGGCGGGAGCCGCGAGTTTCAGCTCCTCGTCCAGCCGCCGGTCGCAGAGCGCGTGGGTGATTTGCGCCTTGTTGATGATTTCGGTGAGTTCGCGCGCGCGCAGCAGCGGCATCGTGCCGACGCACACCCCGCCCGCCTTGAACACCGCGAGCCAACACGCGGCCATCATCGGGTTGTTCGGCCCGCGGATGAGCACGCGGTTGCCGGGAACGAGCCCCATGTCCTCGGTGAGCACCCGCGCGATGCGGTTCGCCTGCGCGAGAAGCTGCAGATAGGTGCATTCGCCGTCGGGCGCGCGGATGGCGATCCGCTCACCGTCGCCGGCGCGCACGCGCTCATCGAGCAGCACTCCGGCGCAGTTCATGCGCTCGGGGTATTTGAGCTGCGGAAGATCGAAGCGGAACTCTGGCCACCACGCCTTCGGCGGCAGGTTGTCGCGCACGAAGGTATCCACATGCGCCGTGACTGCGCTCATGCCGTCGCCTCCTTGAGCAATTCCCTCGCGATGATCACCTTCTGCACCTCGCTCGCGCCCTCGTAGATGCGAAGCGCCCTCACCTCGCGGTACAGGCGCTCGACCGGGTGATCGCGTTTGACGCCCAGCCCGCCGAGGATCTGCACCGCCGCATCCACCACCTGCTGGGCGGTCTCGGTCGCGACGAGCTTCGCCGTCGCCGCCTCGCGCGTGACGCGCTGCTTTTTCACGTCGCGCAGCCAGCCGGCGCGGTAGGCGAGCAGCGCCGCCGCCTCGATCCCGGCGGCCATGTCGGCGAGCTTCGCCTGCGTCATCTGCAGGTCGGCGAGACGGCCGCCGAACATGCGCCGGCCCCGCGCTCGCGCGAGCGCCTCGTCGAGCGCCCGGCGGGCAAAACCCGCCGCGGCGGCCGCGACCGTGGTGCGGAACACGTCGAGCGTGCGCATCGCGATCCGAAAACCCTCGCCCGGGCGCCCGAGCAGCTCCGCGCGCGCGCCGACGAGCTTCAGCGTCGCCATCGGATGCGGAGCGGTGATCTCGATGCGCTCGGACGCGTCCACCTCCCCCGCCTCGACCACGAAGGCGGAAATGCCTTCGTCGGCTCTGGCGAAAACCACGTAGAAATCGGCGATGCCGCCGTTCGAGATCCAGGTCTTGACACCGTCGAGCCGCCAGCCGGAGCCCTCGGCCCGCGCGCGGGTCGAAAGCGCCGCAGCATCCGAACCGGCTTCGGGCTCGGAGAGCGCGAAGGCGGCGATCGCCTCGCCGCTTGCGGCGCGCGGCAGCCATCTCGCCTTCTGCGCCTCGCTTCCGGCGAGCGCGATCGGGCCGCTGCCCAGCCCCTGCATGACGAACGCGAAATCGGCGAGTCCGGAGTGATACGCCAGCACCTCGCGCACGAGCGCGATCGAGCGCACGTCGAAATCGGTGCCGCCCGGCACGCACCAGCGCAGGAAACCGGCCGCGCCGAGCGCCGCGACCAGCCGCCGGCAGATCGCGTCGGCGTCCTCGCCGTGGGCGCCGCCCAGGTTGGCCCTCGCCCACGCCTCGACGTTGCGCGCGAGCTCGCCGTGGCGCGGCTCGAAGAACGGCCAGTCGTAGTGGGCGAACCGGTCCATTCAGTCGCCCTCGAAGACGGGCTTGCGCTTGGCGGCGAACGCCTCGTAGGCGCGGCGGAAGTCGTTCGTCTGCATGCAGATCGCCTGCGCCTGCGCCTCCATCTCGATCGCCTCGTCAAGCCCGACGTTCCACTCCTGAAAGAGCATCTTCTTCGTCATCGCGTTGGCGAAGGTCGGGCCCGTCGCAAGCCCCTGCGCGATCTCCAGCGCCGCCGGCAGCGCGGGAGATGCGAGCCGGTTGAAGAAGCCCCAGGCGAGCCCTTCCTCGGCCGACATCGTGCGGCCGGTGTAGAGCAGCTCCGCCGCGCGCCCCTGGCCGATCACGCGCGGCAGCATCGCACAGGCGCCCATGTCGCAGCCGGCGAGCCCCACGCGGTTGAAGAGGAACGCGACTTTCGCGTCGGGCGAGCCGATCCGGAGGTCCGCAAAGAGCGCGATCATGGCGCCGGCGCCGGCGCAGACGCCCTCGACCGCCGCGACCACCGGCTGCGGGCAGGCGAGCATCGCCTTCACCAGGTCCCCGGTCATGCGGGTGAAGTCGAGTAGCTGCGGCATCGTCATCTTCGTGAGCGGCCCGATGATCTCGTGCACGTCGCCGCCGGAGCAGAAGTTGCCGCCGGCGCCGGTGATCACCACCGCCTTCACCTCCCGCTCGCGCTCCAGCAGCCGGAACAGGTCGCGCAGCTCCGCATAGGACTCGAACGTGAGCGGGTTCTTCTTTTCGGGCCGGTTGAGCGTCACGACGCCCACCCTGCCTTCGGTGCGCCACAGAAAGTGCCTGGGCTCGATCATCGGTTTCCCTCCGGCGAATGCCGTATCAGCATGGTCTGCTTGAGTTTGGCGAGGAGCGCATAGAGCGTCTCGTGCTCGCGGCGCGTGAGCCCCGCGAACAGCTCCACGATCCAGCGCTCGTGCTCGCGCGCCATCTCGGCGAACGAGCGCGCGCCGGCGCGCGTCAGGCGCACGCGCGCCGCGCGCCGGTCGGCGGGCTCGGGCAGCCGCTCGACCAGCCTTTCCTTCACCAGCTGGTCCACGATCGCGGTGACGTTGCCCCCGGTGACCATCAGCAGGCGCGAGAGCGCGTTCATCTTGAGGCCTTCCGGGTGGCGTTCCAGCTGCGCCATCAGGTCAAAGCGCGGCAGCGTGGTGCCGAAGCGCTCCCTGAGCCGCGAGCGGACGCGCCGCTCGACGAGCTGGGTGCAGGTGAGAAGCCGCAGCCAGAGCCTGAGCGCCCGGTGGTCGTCGGAGCGGGCGATGGTTTCGCGGTCTGCGCTGGCGGAGGGATCGGCGTCGAGCACGGTTGCAGGGCGGGCGGAATTTATTTCAAACTTAAAGCAAATCGGCGGCGACCGTCAAGCGTCTCGCTGCATCGCGGCATGAAGGCGCCGTATGACCCCATAGGGACCGCGCGCTCCCTTCGCTCGTATCCGTGCATAGAATTGCGGGCGAAGGAGGAGAACATGGACCACAACCGACGCAAGTTTCTCGAGGGCGCCGCCGGGCTGGGCGCGATCGCGGTCGCGGGCGAGCTGCTCGCGCAGGACAAGCCGGCGGCGAAGCCGGAATCGGCGCCGCCGCCCGGGACGATCCCGAACGAGGTCGTCAAGAAAGGGAAGGTCCCGGCGATGCAGTACCACTCGGAGCGGCCGCTCACCGGCTCGGTGCCGGCGCATGAGCACGACTTCGACGTGACGCCGACCGACCGGATGTTCATCCGCAACAATCTGCTGACGCCGGACATTGATGCCGCGCAGCACCGGCTCGCGATCAAGGGACTGGTGGAGCGGGAGATTTCGTTCTCGGTCGAGGAGCTGAAAAAGGCGTTCCCGGTGGTCACGATGCAGGGGATGCTCGAATGCGCCGGCTCCGGCCGCTCCGCCTATGCGCCGCGCGCGAGCGGCACGCCCTGGCTGCCCACGGGCGGAATGGGCTGCCCGCGCTGGACCGGCGTGAGGCTCGCGGACGTTCTGCGCGCCGCCGGCCTGAAGGCGAACGCCGCGCACGTGGCGGGGCAAGGAGGAGATCCGGGCATGGTGGCGACCGCGCCGCCCGTGATCCGCTCCATCCCGATGGCGAAGGCGATGGAGGAACACACGCTCATCGCCTGGGACATGAACGGCGCGCCGTTGCCCCACATCCACGGTTATCCGCTCAGGCTGGTGGTGCCCGGCTGGGTCGGTTCGGCCTCGACCAAGTGGCTGCATACGCTCACCGTGCTCGATGCGCCGTTCAAGGGCACGTACATGACCGGCAGCTACATCATGCCGAAATGGCCGGTCGAACCGGGCTCGAAGATGCCGCCGGACACCGTTTCCACCGAAGCCTGGCCGGTGAAATCCATGATCACTTATCCGGCACCGAACGCGCGCTTCAAGGGCGCCTCGCCCATCACCGTTCGCGGCCGCGCGTGGGTCGGCGAGGGCTCGATTGACCGCGTCGAGATCTCGGTGGACGAAGGCAAGACGTGGCAGCGCGCGCGGCTCGGCCCGCGCGGGGACAAGTACGCCTGGCGCACGTTCACCTTCCAGTACCAGCCCGAGCGCTTCGGCTACCTCACGTTCCTCGCCCGCGCGTGGGACGACCGCGGCAACGCGCAGCCGATCACTCCGTACTGGAATCCGCTCGGGTACTTCTGGAACGGCATTCACCGCGTGGGTGTGATCGTTGAAGCCTGAGAGCGGGTTCGTGGCGCTGGCGGCCGCCGCGGCGGCCGCTTTTGTTTTTGCTCGCGCACTGGCGCAAGGCACCGGCGAGCCGCTCGTCTCGGGCCCCGGCGCCGGACTGACGCAGGCCAAGTGCCAGATCTGCCATGAGATCGGGCATGTGACGCGCTCGCGCCTTTCGCGCGGCGAGTGGGCCGACAACCTGCGCAACATGCGCGAGCGCGGCGCGCCGATCAACGACGAGGAGTTCGAGATCATCCTCAACTACCTCGCGACGTATTACGGCCGCGATCCGGCGCCGCCCCCCGCGCCGGACACTCTCGCCGCAGGGGCGGGTGGCGATGCCATCGCCGGGCTGCTGCAGGCGCATGCCTGCAGCGCCTGCCATGCGACCGACCGGCGCGTGGTCGGGCCGTCGTTCCGCGAAGTGGCGCAGCGCTACGCCGGCGATCCGGGCGCCGCCGCGCGCCTGGCGCAGAAAATCCGCAATGGAGGACAGGGCGTGTGGGGGCCGGTGCCGATGCCGCCGGCGAGCGCAATCTCGGACTCGGATCTGGCGAAGCTCGTCGAGTGGGTGCTGGCGCAGAAATAGCGCCGATCACGGCGCCGCTGGCCGCGCCGGCCCCGCTCTGCGAAAATGCCACCCGATGAAGCGCGCCACGTTCGCTCTCGTGCTGCTGCTCGTCCTCGCCGAGGCGGCGTACGCGTTCCGCACGCCCTCGGTGCGCACGCGAAACCGGATTCCGGACGAACCGCCCGCGACCGTGCGCATGCCGGAAGATGCGCAACCCGATCCGCGCAAGCCCCACATCACGATCGAGGGTCAGCCGGCACCCGCCGTCACGGTTTCGCCAGCGGCGAAGCCCGAAGCGCCCGTCGCCGCGCCCAAGCCGGAGCCTGAAACGCCGAAACCTGCTCCGCTCGCTGCACCGAAGCCGGAGTCCGAGACCCCGAAGCCGCCTTCCGTTGCGGCACCGAAGCCTCAGCCGGTCGCCGAGCCGAAGCCTGCACCGCAGGCGTCGGCGCCCACCACCGAGCCTGTCCGCGAGGCGGCGGAGCCGGCCGTACAGCGCGCGCGAGCGGCGCCCCCGGATAAGCCTGCGGTTGCCATCGTGCCGGTCGCGCCTCCTCCGCCGCCGCCGGTGATCGCGACACCTCTGCCTGCACCTGCCGCGGAGAAGCCCGACCCCGCAGCCTTGCCGAAGCCCGCTCCTGTCGCCGCCCCGAAACCGGAGCCGCCCCCGGTCGCGCCGGGCGCTCCGGCTTCCGCGGCTAGCACGACCGAAAAACCTTCGCTGGCACCGGCTGCGGCTGCAAAGCCGCCAGCAGCGGAAGAAGAGCCAAAGCGGAAGCCGATCGTCGCACTGCCGAAGCCGGATGCCGGAGTGTCGAAACCGGCTGCGGTCGTCGCTGCCGCTGCGCCGAGTCTGCCGCCCAGAGCGTCCAGCACCGCCGGCAAGCCGGACCCGCGACTGATCGAGGCGATCTTCGCCTGCCTGTCGCCCGGCCTGCCGAACGAGTGGAAGAAGGCCTGGATCGTGCTTTCGGAAACCGGCCCGGGTCGCGGGCTGGAAGCGAAGTTCTTCTATTCCGACAAGGCCGCCGACGAGCGCGGCGAGCCGCTGGTGCCGTGCAACGCGCGCGAGGTGGCCGACCGGGTGCTGAGCCTGAACGAGCTGCTGCCGCCCGAGAAGCGGCACTGGCGCGAAGCCAGGCTGCTCATCACCAGCGACGGCGCCTACGAGCTGAAGTACGACTATCCGAAGTAGGGCGGTGCGGCGGCGCCGGGTGCGCTACGCGCGGCGCAGGAAATCGAAGTCGCAGCCGTGCTGGGCCTGGAGCACGTGGTCCATGTAGAGCTTCGCGTAGCCGCGCGCGGGCGGCGCGGCCGGCGGCCGCCATGCGCGCCTTCGCCGCGCGAGTTCTTCCTCGCCGACCAGCAAATCAATGCGGCGCTCGCGCACCGAAAGGCGGATGCGGTCGCCGTTTCGCACCAGCGCCAGCGGCCCGCCGACCGCCGCCTCGGGCGACACGTGCAGCACGATCGTGCCATAGGCGGTGCCGCTCATGCGCGCATCCGAGATCCGCACCATGTCCTTGACGCCGGCGCGCGCGAGTTTCTGCGGGATCGGAAGATAGCCCGCCTCCGGCATCGCGTAGCCGGACTTCGGGCCGGCGTTCTGCAGCACCAAAAAATCGTCGGGCGAGACCTCCAGCGCCGGATCGTCCACGCGCGCGGCGAGGTCATCGAGCGAGGAAAACACCACCGCGCGCCCCTCGCGTTCGAAGAGCCGGGAATCGGCCGCCGAGCGCTTGAGGATCGCGCCATCCGGTGCGAGCGTGCCGAAGAGCGCGACCAGACCGCCCTCGCGCGCAAGCGGCTCGGCGAGCGGCCGCACGATCGCGCGGTCCACCCACGCGCCCTCCTCGCGCGCAAGGCGCTCGCCGAGCGTCTCGCCGGCGACCGTCATGCAGTCGAGGTGAAGGAGCGGTTTGAGTTCCCTCAGCACCGCGCCGATCCCGCCGGCGGCGTAGAGGTCCGACATGTAGTGCTGGCCGGTGGGTTTGAGATCCACCAGCACCGGCGTCGAATCCGAAAGCTCGTTCAGCCGCCGCAGATCGAGCCTCACGCCCACGCGCCCGGCGATGGCGGCGAGGTGCACGATGGCGTTGGTCGAGCCGCCGATCGCAAGGAGCACCCGCAGCGCGTTTACGAGCGATTTTTCGGTGATGATCTGCGAGGGCCGCAGCGGTCTTGCGGCGAGTTCCACCGCGCGCCGGCCGCTCGCCTCGGCCGCGCGCAGCCGGTCGGCGTGCACCGCCGGAATCGCCGCGGTGCCCGGAAGCGCCATGCCGAGCGCCTCGGCGATCGCCGCCATGGTCGAGGCCGTTCCCATCACCGCGCAGGTGCCGGCGGTGGTGGCGAGATTGCCCTCGATGCGCTCGATGCCCGCCGCATCCACCCGGCCGGCTCGGTACAGCGCCCAGAAGCGGCGGCAGTCGGTGCAGGCGCCGAGCCGCTCGCCTTCGAACGAGGTCGGCATCATCGGGCCGGCGAGGAGCTGCACCGCCGGCCGATCGGCGCTCGCCGCGCCCATCAGCTGCGCCGGCACCGTCTTGTCGCATCCGCCCACGAGCACCACCGCATCCATCGGCTGCGCGCGGATCATCTCCTCGACGTCCATCGCCATCAGGTTGCGGAACATCATCGAGGTCGGGCTCAGAAACACCTCGCCGAGCGAGATGGTCGGAAATTCGAGCGGCAGGCCGCCCGCGGCGAGCACGCCGCGCTTCACCGCCTCGACGAGCTCCGGAAAATGCCGGTGGCAGTTGTTGAAGCCGCTCCGCGAATCGGCGATGCCGACGATCGGCCGCGACAGCAGCTCGCCGGAATAGCCCATGCTCTTCGCGAACGAGCGGCGCAGGTAGAGCGAAAACCCCGCATCGCCGTAGTTGGTGAGGCCGCGCGCAAGGCCGAGGGGAGTTTCTTCCGGCATCGCCCGCGATTCTAGCCCGGTAGAATTGCGCAAGGAGAAGCGTCCCATGCGATTGCACTCAAAGCTCGCTTTCGCGCCCGCCGAAGTCAGCGTCGAGCGCCGCGCCGACGGCGCGATCGTGCTCCGCTCGCCGCAGACGCTGCGGCCCTTCGCCCGCGCCGTCGGCGACTGGCTGATCGAGTGGCACCGGCGCGCGCCCGAGCGCGTGTTTCTCGCCGAGCGCAAGGGGGAAGGCTGGCGGCGCGTCACCTACGCCGAGGCGCTCGCCGCCGCGCGGCGCATCGGCCAGGCGCTGCTCGACATGGGGCTGGACGCCTCGCGGCCGGTGGCCATCCTCTCGGACAACGGCGTGGATCATGCGCTCATGGCGCTCGGCGCGATGCACGCCGGCATCCCGGCCGCGCCGATCTCGCCCGCCTATTCGCTGATGTCGAAGGACTTCGGCAAGCTGCGCGCGATCTTCGAGCTGCTCAGGCCGGGCCTGGTGTACGCGGCCGACGGCGAGCGCTTCGCGCCGGCGCTGCGCGCGGTGCCGCGCGGCGACGCGAAGCTGGTTTTCAGCGCAAATGCGCCCTCCGATCTTCCGGCGCTGCCCTTCGCGGCGCTCCTGGAGACCCATCCCGGCGCGGCATTGGAGCGGGCGTTCGCGGCGATCGGGCCGGACACGGTGGCGAAGATCCTCTTCACCTCCGGCTCGACCGGGGTGCCGAAGGGCGTGATCAACACGCACCGGATGCTGTGCGCCAACCAGCAGATGCTCGCGCAGGGCTGGCCGTTCGTCGAGGAACGCCCTCCGGTGCTGGTGGACTGGCTGCCGTGGAGCCATACCTTCGGCGGCAACCACAATTTCAACCTGGTGCTCAGAAACGGCGGCACGCTCTACGTGGACGGCGGAAAGCCGATGCCGGGACTGATCGAGACCACGGTACGCAACCTGCGCGAGGTGTCGCCGACGATGGTTTTCAACGTGCCGCGCGGCTTCGACCTGCTGCTGCCGCATCTGGAGTCCGACGCCGGGCTGCGGCGGAGCTTCTTTCGGGACCTGGACCTCGTCTTCTACGCCGGAGCGGCGCTGCCGCAGAACCTCTGGGAGCGGCTGGAGGCGCTCGCGCTGGCGGAAAAAGGCGGCGAACTGGCCATGCTCTCGGCGTGGGGCTCGACCGAAACCTCTCCGCTCGCCACGCAGGTGCACTTCCCGATCGAGCGCGCGGGCGTGATCGGGCTGCCGGTCGCGGGCTGCGAGATCAAGCTCGTTCCGGCGGGCGGCAAGCTGGAGGCGCGGGTGCGCGGCCCGAACGTCACGCCCGGCTATTACGGGCGTGAGGACCTCACGCGCGCCGCCTTCGACGAGGAAGGCTTCTACCGGATCGGCGATGCGCTGCGCTTCGCCGATCCCCGGGCACCCGAAAAGGGGCTCGCCTTCGACGGCCGGGTCGCCGAGGACTTCAAGCTCGCGACCGGCACCTGGGTGCACGTGGGCGCCGTGCGCGTAAAGCTCATCGCCGCCGCCGACCCGGTGATCCAGGACGCGGTGATCACCGGCCACGACCGCAACGAGGTCGGCGCGCTCGTCTTCCTCAGCCCGGCGGCGAAGGCGCTGGCGCCCGAAGCCATCCGGGAAAAGCTCGCGGCTGCGCTCGCGGCGCTCGCCGCCGAAGGCGGAAGCTCCACCCACCCGGTGCGGCTGCTGGTGATGGACGAGCCGCCCTCGATTGACGCCAACGAGATCACCGACAAGGGCTACATCAACCAGCGCGCGGTGCTCGAGCGCCGCGCCGCCCTGGTCGAGCGGCTGCACGGTACGCCGGTTCCGCCCGAAGTGATCGTCGCGGCGCGTTGACAAGCGCCGCCCGCGCCGCCTACCCTCGCGGATCTTTTGCAGGAGGACACGACATGAACGCGATTCGCACGCTGGCTTTCGCCTTTGCGCTCGCTCCCGCCGTCGCGGCGGCGCAGGAAGTGACGCTCAGGCTCGTCTCGGCCTTCCCGGAAAACGGTCTCTACGTGAAACACGTCATGCCCTGGATCCAGAAGTTCAACGCCGAGGGCAAGGGCATCGCGCAGATCAATTTCATCGGCGGCGCGCCGAAGGTGATGACCTCCTTCGAGGTCGGCAACGCGGTGAAGAGCGGCGTCGTGGACATCGGCCTCACCACCGGCGCCTTCTACACCAATCTGATGCCGGAGGCCGACGCGCTCAAGCTCGCGCAGGTGAGCGCCGCCGAGCAGCGCAGGAACGGCGCCCACGAGTACATCAACAAGGTGTGGAACGCCAAGGCGAACATGCAGTACCTGGTGCGCTTCGTCGAGCACACGCCGTTTCACCTCTACCTGACGAAGAAAATCGACAAGCCCGACCTGACCGGCCTGAAGCTGCGCATCACGCCGGTGTACCGCGATTTCTTCCAGGCGCTCGGGGCGACGCTGATGCAGACGGCGCCCGCCGAGGTGTACACCGCGCTCGAACGCGGCGTGGTGGACGGCTACGGCTGGCCGATCCACGGCATCTTCGACCTCAACTGGCACGAGAAGACGAAGTTCCGAGTGGATCCCGGCTTCTACAACGCCGAAGTGTCGCTGGTGATGAATCTGGACGCCTGGAAGCGCCTCGCGCCGGCGCAACGGCAGTATCTGGAGCGCCAGGTGCTCGCGCTGGAGGCGATGAACGAGGTCTGGAAGCAGCACAACGCCGAGGAAGCGAAGCGCCAGGCGCAGGCCGGAATCCAGGTGATCACGTTCGACGCCGCCACCGCGAAACAGTACGTGGACAAGGCCTACGAGGTGGGCTGGGCGGGCATCCTCAAGGCGGCGCCGGACACCGGGCCGCAGTTGAGGAAGCTGCTCGCACGATAGGCCCGGGCGGTGCGGGCGTTCGAGCGCGCCTGGCGGCGCCTTCTCGAAGCGCTCGCCGCCGCCGCGGCGCTGCTGCTGGGTGCGACCGCGGTCGCGGTGACGGCCGACGTCGTCTTGCGCAACGTCGGCCTGGGCGCCTTTCCCTGGATCCTGGAAGGCTCCGAGTACGCGCTGCCTCTGGCGACCTTCCTCGCCGCGCCGTGGCTGCTCGCGCGCAACGAGCATGTGCGCCTGGACGTGCTGCTGCGCATGCTCGCGCCGCGCGCGGCGCGGCTCCTTGAGCGCGCGACCGACGCGCTCGGCTTCGCCGTCTGCGCGGTGTTCGTGGTGTACGGCGTTCGCACCGCGCTCGAATCGGCGCGGCAGGGCTCGATGGTGATGAAGAGCATCGTCTTTCCCGAGTGGTGGCTGTTCGTGCCGGTGCCGGTGTGCTTCACGCTGCTCGCGGTCGAGTTCGCACGCCGCTTCGCCGCCGGCGAGGTCTCGGTCGGCGCCGGCCCTCACGCCTGAGGCGCCGCCATGGTCTGGTGGCTCTCGGCGCTCGTCCTTTTCGGCTCGCTCGCGCTGCTGCTCGCGGCGGCGCTTCCGGCCGCCTTCGCGTTCTACGGCATCAACATCGCCGGCGCGTGGATCTGGCTCGGAGGCGACGCAGGGCTGGTGCAGCTCGTGCGCAACGGCGTCGCCTCGATCGCCACGTTCTCGCTCACGCCGATCCCGTTTTTCGTGCTGATGGGCGAAGTGCTCTTTCACACCGGGGTGGCGATGAAGGCGATCGACGCCATTGACCGGCTGATCTGGCGCGTGCCCGGAAGGCTCTCGGTGGTGGCGGTGGTCGCGGGCACCGTGTTCTCGGCCATTTCCGGCTCGACCATCGCCACGACGGCGCTCCTCGGCAGCCTGCTGCTGCCCGACATGCTGCGCCGCGGGTATCACCCCAGCATGGCGATGGGGCCGATCATGGCGATCGGCGGCGTGGACATGCTGATTCCGCCCTCGGCCCTCACGGTGCTGCTCGGGAGCCTTGCCGGGATCTCGATCTCGCAGCTCCTCATCGCCGGCATCGTGCCCGGGGTGCTCCTGTCAGTGATGTTCGTCGGCTACATCGTGCTGCGCGTCTGGCTCGATCCGGGGCTCGCGCCGGCGTTCGAGCACGAGGAATTGCCGGCGTGGGAGCGCTGGAAGCCGCTTCTTTTCTACGTCGTGCCGCTGGTGGCGATCTTCGTCGTGGTCGTCGCGGCGATGTCGGCCGGCTGGGCGACGCCCACCGAGTCGGCCGCGATCGGCGCGGTGGCGACGGTGCTGGTCGCCTGGGCCTACCGCGCGCTCACCTGGTCCAACCTGATGCGGGCGCTGATGGGCACCGCCGGCATTTCCGCGGTGATCCTCTTCATCATCGTCGGAGCGACCACGTTCTCGCAGATCCTCGCCTTTTCCGGGGCGACCAACGGGCTGGTGGCGCTCATCCGCGACGCGAACCTCGCCCCGATCGCGGTGCTCGCCGCCATGATGCTCGTATTGCTCGTCCTCGGCTGCTTCGTGGACCAGGTGAGCATGATGCTGATCTGCCTGCCGTTCTTCATGCCGCTCGCCGCCGCCTACGGGTTCGACCCGGTCTGGTTCGGCGTGCTGTTCCTCATCTGCATGCAACTGGGGCTCCTCACGCCGCCCTTCGGCATGCTGCTCTTCACCATGAAGAGCGTCGCGCCGAAGGAAATCCGCATGAACCAGATCTTCCGCGCCGTCACGCCGTACGTGATCATGGGCATACTTATGCTTGTGCTGGTCGCGGCGTTTCCCCCGCTTGCGACATGGTTACCGAAGCTGCTGATCGGACGATAGCAACCGCCCATGGAACGCTCGTTCAAGGAAGAGGTGGCGAAGCTCAAGCTCGGCGACGGCGAGGTCTTCGCCGGCGAAGGGATCCTCGCGGTCACCAAGGCGCTGCTCCAGTCGGGCGTCGCCTACGTCGGCGGCTACCAGGGCGCGCCGGTGTCGCACATGATGGACGTACTCAACGACGCGCGCGAGATCCTCGACGAGCTGGGGGTGCACGTCGAGACCAACGCCTCCGAGGCGGGCGCTGCGGCGATGCTCGGCGCCTCGATCAACTATCCGCTGCGCGGTGCGGTCACCTTCAAGTCCACGGTCGGCACCAACGTGGCGTCGGATGCGCTTTCCAACCTCGCGTCCGCGGGCGTCAAGGGCGGCGCGCTCATCGTGCTCGGCGAGGACTACGGCGAAGGCGCCTCGATCATCCAGGAGCGCACCCACGCGTTCGCGATGAAGTCGCAGATGTGGCTGCTCGATCCGCGGCCGAGCCTGCCGAAGATCGTCGAGATGGTCGAACGCGGCTTCGAGCTGTCGGAGGTCTCCAGCACGCCGGTGATGCTGGAGCTGCGCATCCGCGCCTGCCATGTGCGCGGCACCTTCGTCGCCAAGGCGAACCGCGCGCCGGAAGTCTCGCGCAAGCGCGTCCTGGAGAACCCGGACTTCGACTACAACCGCATCTGCCTTCCGCCGGCGACCTACCTGCAGGAAAAGCTCAAGGTCGAGGTGCGCTGGCCGGCGGCGGTGAAATACATCCGCGAAAAGCGCCTGAACGAGGTCTTCGCCGGCGATCGTGCCGACCTCGGCATCGTCTGCCAGGGCGGCATGTACAACGCCACCGTGCGGGCGCTCGCGCTTCTGGGCGAAGCGGACGCTTTCGGCCGATCGCGCATCCCGATCCTCTGCCTCAACGTCACCTACCCCCTCGTGCCGGAGGAGATCGTCGAGTTCTGCGCCGGAAAGTCGCGGGTGCTGGTGGTGGAGGAAGGCCAGCCCGCCTACATCGAGGAAGCGATCCTCGCGCTCCTTCGCCGGCGCGAGGTCTCGGGCGTGCGGGTGCAGGGCAAGGACGTGCTGCCGCTCGCCGGCGAATACACCGGCGAGGTGATGCTCGCGGGGCTTGCGCGCTTTCTCGGCGCGGAGGAAAGGGCAAAGCCCGTGCAGACGCTGAAGGCGCGAGCGCTGGAGCTGCTGGGCGCGCCGGCGCCGGCGCGCCCGCCGGGGTTCTGCGTCGGCTGCCCGGAGCGGCCGGTGTTCGCGGCGATGAAGATCGTCGAGCACCGGACCGGCCCTTACCACGTCTCGGCCGACATCGGCTGCCACACTTTCGCGACGCTGCCGCCGTTCAACCTCGGCCACACGGTGCTCGGCTACGGGCTGGGCCTTGCCTCCAACTCGGCGGTGCAGCCGATGTTCGGCCGGCGCACCGTGACCATCATGGGCGATGGCGGCTTCTGGCACAACGGCCTCACCTCCGGGGTGGCGAACGCCGTGTTCAACCGCGACGACGGCATCCTCGTCATCATGAAAAACGGCTACAGCTCGGCAACCGGAACCCAGGAGCTGCCCTCCAGTCCGCAGCACAGCCCTTACAAGGCGGGCGACATGGCGATCGAGCGCGCGCTCGAAGGCGTCGGCGTCAAGTGGATCCGCACGGTGGACAACTACCGCGTCGGCGAGGTGGCGAAAGTGCTCGAAGAGGCGATGACCACGGATTACCGGGAGCTGAAGGTCATCGTCGCCGACGGCGAATGCCAGCTCGAGCGCCAGCGGCGCCTGCGGCCGCAGGTGGCCGAAAAGCTCGCCCGCGGCGAGCGGCACGTGCGCGTTCGCTACGGCGTGGACGAGGACACCTGCACGGGCGACCATTCCTGCATCCGGCTCTCGGGCTGCCCGACACTGACGGTGAAGGACAATCCGGACCCCCTGCGGCGCGACCCGGTGGCCACCGTCATTGACGGCTGCGTCGGTTGCGGCCTGTGCGGCGAGAACGCGCACGCCGCG
>Ga0073934_10004249_pt1 | contig 24297 bp, 25 predicted proteins | sample LarsenN4metaG_FD_76834 | JGI IMG/M metagenome (GOLD analysis project Ga0073934, IMG submission 76834) | Hot spring sediment bacterial and archeal communities from British Columbia, Canada, to study Microbial Dark Matter (Phase II) - Larsen... ... | reverse complement strand
GGCGGCGGGCATGCTGCAGGTGAAGCCGATCGTGCGCTTCTCCTCCGGCGGCATCAAGCTCGTCGCGCGCACGCGGACGCGCGCGCGCGCGCTCGATCAACTCGCGCAGATCGCCATCGACACGATGCGGGGCGGACGCGCGCACCTCGCCGTGCATCACGCGGGCGCGCCGGAGGACGCCGCGCAGCTCCACGAACGCCTGCTCGCCGAGGTGGACGCCGCCGAGTCATACGTGACGGAGTTCACGCAGGTGATGGGCGTGCACACGGGGCCCGGTCTCGTCGCCGTGGCCTGGTGGCGCGAGTAGCAGCGGGCGTTTACGTGCGCTGTCGCCTCCCTCTCAGGGTGTTTCCCTAATTCGCTCTCCCGCTCGTTCATCGATGATATGCCGGTGACCATCGACGACCGTAGCGCACGCCGAGGAGACATCATGGCCCCGAACGACACGCCCCGCGGACTCGCGACCGAGCTGAGCCAGGCGATCACGGAGCTGGAGGCATCATTGGAGCGGACGGCGGAAGCCGTCGCGAAGATCAAGGACATCGCACCGCGCATCGCCGCTGTGAACTCGCTGCTGGACGAGCTGGAGTCGGTGATCCGCAGCGGACGGCAGCACTTCGGCGGCCAGCAGATCGAGCCACCGGCGTCGATCGCGCGGCCGACCCTCGTCGTCCCGAACTCAACTGCGCACACGCCGGTGGCGAGAACCGCTCAGCCGATCCCGCCGCGGCAACTCGAGGAGACGCCGCCGCAGCGCATCGAGCGCGATGAGCCGCAGGCCGCGCAGGCGACGCCCGCGCCGCAGGCCGCGCTGATGCAGACGCCGGAGCGCGAGGATGCGCGCCCACAGGCCCCCAGCGACGAAGCGCTGATCAGCTTCCGGCTCGAGTTCCACAGCCAGCCCGGACCGCTCGACCTGCGCGCTGTCGACGAGGCGGTCGGCGATCACCCCGCCGTCCGCGACGTCGCGCTGCTCGACTACGACGGGCGGCGCGCGACGCTCAAGGTGTGGATCGCGGCGCCATCGTCGCCGGCCGAGGTGCAGGCAGCCCTCATTGAGCGGGCGCCCGACCTCTTCGGCACCGAGAACGACGTCTCAATCCTCGCGCTCGAGGACGCGGCGTAGGCGACGCTTACGTAGCGACTTCGAAGATGAACTCGGCCTCGACGCTTGCGCCGAGCGGAAGCTCGTAGACGCCGACCGCCGCACGCGCGCCGAGCCCCGCTTCGCCGAGGACCTCGCGCAGGAAGTCCGAGGCGCCGTTCGCCACGGCTGGCTGATCCGTGAACCCCTCGGCGGACGCGACATACACGGTGCTTTTTACGACGCGCGCGACTCCGTCGAGCGATCCGACTTCCTGCCGTACGATCGCCAGCGCGGCGATCGCGGCGCCGCGCGCGGCCGCCCACGCCTGCTCGACCGTGACGTCGCGGCCGACCTTCCCCGGATGCAACACGCCGCGACCGTCGCTGGCGATCTGGCCGGAGACGAACACGAGATTGCCGCTGCGGACGCAGGGCACGTAGGCCCAGCGCGGGCGCGGCACCTGTGGCAGATCGATCCCGAGCTCGCGCAGACGCTGCTCCGCGCTCATCGCTCCGGCTCCAGCGTCGTCCGGCAGAGTTGCGCGCCGCCGGGTCCCTTCGCCGTGATCGTCATGCCGCCTCCTTTGTCGATCTCCACGAGCGCATAAGCGTACGAATCGAGCTCGGCGCAGTCCACCTTGATGAGGCTCTCGAGGAAGCCGCCGAGGACGTCCGCCCCTTCCTCGCCGATCACGTCTGCGATGTCCTGGCGCAGCGGCGTCGTCGCGATCGGCCCGGCGATCGCTTCGTACGCGACCGGCTCGACGTCGTTGAACGGATCCATGCGCACCGGCCCGAAGACGTTGGCGTGAAAGTCGGTCGTGAGGAAGACGACGTTCTCGATCTCGTTGTCGCGGATGTACGAGAGGATCGCGCGCCGCTCGGCAGCGTAGCCCTCCCAGCGATCGTACGGCTCGGCGAGCAACACCTGCATCGGCACGGGGTTGACGACGAGTTTCCAGGTGGCGTCAGACTCTCGCAACCACTCCTTCAGGAACTCCAGCTGCCGCTCGCCCAGCATCGTGCGGGCCGGGTCATTGATCGTGTCCAGGCAGGCGGAGGGCAGCTCGGCGGGCAGCCCGACGAAGCCACGGACGCCGCGCAGGAAGTCGGGCGCGTCGGGCGCGGCGCCGGCGGGGATCGGGTCGGCGCGGCCATCGACGAGGCACGCTCCCGACGCCTGCCCGTCGCGGAAGCTGCGCTCGTCGAGGATGATGATGTCTGCATGCGCGCCCCACCCGAATGCGCGGTACATCACGGACTCGTCGTCCCCGAGGCGCATCGGCAGGTACTCGTGGAACGCCTGGCGTCCCGCCTCGAAGCGCGCGCGGTCGACCGTGGCGCCGGCGAAGTCGTTGTAGACCTCGTGGTCGTCCCACATCGCGTAGAGCGAGGTCTGCCCCAGGATGTCGCGCAGCGCGGTGTAGCCGCGGTTCTCGCGGTACTTCGCGCGATACTCCGCGAGCGTGCGCGCCTCCGGATCGCGGTCGGCGTAGATCGTATCGCCGAAATAGAGGAAGAAGTCCGGCTGCTCGGCCGCGGCGTCGCGGAGGACGTCGAACTCGCCGAACGGCGCGGAGCCGTCGGGACGCCGCGACCCGTCCGAGTCGCCGCTGAACACGAAGCGCAGTGGACGCGCATCGGAGGGTTCGGGGGCGGTGACGAAGCTGCCAGTCGGGCTCACGGCGCGGCCGGCGCGGAAGCGGTAGTGGTAGCGCGTGTCGGGCTCAAGCTCAGTGGCATCGACGAGGACCGTGTAGTCGCGGTCGGGCGAGGTTTGCGCCGTCAACGCGCGTTCAATGTCCTCGAACGCGGGGTCGCGCGCCACCTCGACGGCGAGCCGATCGCCGCCTTCGGCGCGCGTCCAGAGCATCGCGCTGGTGGCCGTGACGTCGCCGCTCGCCACGCCGTCCGTAAACGTCGCGTCGCTTCCGGTCCGCGCCGTTGACCCACCGTCGTCGCACGCCGCGAGGAGCGCGGCGAACAAGAGGGCGCCGCTGAGGCCGGCCGGCCATGCCAGACGTCTCTTACCCATGAAAAACCGCCGGGGTACGATAGCACCGTTCCCGGAAGGAGACATAGATGGCCGTCTACAAGCTCGACGCGTTCCCCCAGCAGGTCCGGCTCCGCAACGGCTCGACGGTGGAGCTGAAGCCGATGGTGGCCGAGGACAAGGACAAGCTGCTCGAGTTCTTCCTGCAGGTGCCGCCGGAGGACCGCTTCTTCCTGAAGGATGACGTCACGTCGCCGCGGGTCATCGAAGGGTGGGCGTCGCACCTCGACTACAACCGCGCGCTGCCCATCCTCGCCTGGTGCGACGGCCGCATCGTCGCGAACGGCGTGCTCATCCGCTCGCGGATGGGCGCCCGGGCGCACATCGGCGAGCTGCGCGTGGTCGTGCATCCTGACTTCCGCAACTTGGGGCTGGGCAGCATCGTCGCGCGCACGCTGTGCGAGATCGCGGCGGACGCCGAGTTGGAGAAGATCGTCGTCGAGCTGGTAGCCGATCGCGAGCAGGAGGCGATCGCGGCGATGGAGCGCCTCGGTTTCCTGCGCAGCGCCCGCATCCCCGAGTACTTCCGCGACGAGAAGGGACACCCGCACGACCTGGTCGTCATGGTGCTCCCGCTCGGCAAGTGGTTCGAGTGGTGGACGTACTGAGGGGCGGGGACGGCCAGCCTTCGAGGAGTCGGAGGGCAGCACCAGGCTGGAAATGGAAGGCGCCGCAGTCGGGGGAGCATGACTGCGGCGCCATCCATGTTTGGTACACCGGAAGTATCTGCCGGGCCCGTTAAGACCGATCGAGCAAGGTGTTAAACGGCGGCTAAATCTCCCCTTCAGCGGAAAATCGACGGGCCGGGATGCAAACGCCTGCCCTACCCGGCCGCCCGCCCCTCGGCCGCAAGCAGGTTCATGATCCGCAGCCGGCTGATGTAGCCAACGACCCGCCCCGCATCGATGACGGGCAGGTGCATCTGCCGGCCCGTCTCCAACTGCTCGAGCGCGGTCGCCAGGTCGGTCTCCGGCGCGATGGTCAGCACGCGCTCCGCCGGAGTCATGGCCTGCGGCGCCAGCGTCGTCGCCCAGCGCGACTTGGGGACGCGCGCCGCCTCGGGGTCGCTGAGCATGCCCAGCACGCGTTCGTCGTCGGCGACGACGAACGCGCAGAGCCCGAACTGCGGGTCGAAGAACCGCCCGACCGTCTCGAGCACGGTGGTCGTCTCGGGCACCGTCGGCAGCATCGTCCGCATGACGTTCGAGGCGCTGTACTTGCGGAGGACCTCGAGTGTCTGCACCTGCGTCCACGCCTGCCGGGCCGCGCCGTCGAGGAAGAGGCCGACGAGGAAGAACCAGACGCCGCTGAACGGGCTGAACCAGGTGAACACGCGCAGCAGCACCAGCAGCCCTGCCGCCATCAGCGCGAACCCGAGCGCCCGCCCCGCGAGCGACGCCCAGAACGTCGCCCGGCGATAGTTGCCCGTCACGCCCCAGATCGCGGCACGCAGCACGCGCCCGCCGTCGAGCGGGAAGCCGGGCGCCAGGTTCACCACGCCGAGCGAGAGGTTCATCACGAACAGGAACTCGAACATGATGCCGGCGCGCCCGTCGCCGACGTACGGCACGAACACAAGGCCGATGAAGATCGCCGCCAGCACGAAGCTGGTTAGCGGCCCGACGATCGCCGTGTGGAACTCGACCAGGGGGCGCTTCGCCTCCTTCGTGATCTGCGAGACGCCGCCGAGCATGAACAGCGTGATCGCCCGCACGGGGATGCCGTAGCGCCGCGCCACCAGGCTGTGCGCCAGCTCGTGCACGATGATCGAGCCGAAAAAGAGGAGCCCGCTCGTCGCGGCCAGCGTCCAGAGGAACCACGCCGGCTCCTCCTCCAGCGCGTCCGGGTACAGGCTCCCGCCCAGGATGAACACGACGAACGCGAGCGTGAACAGCCACGTCGGGTTGATCTCGATCGGGATGCCGAGGATGGACGCGATGCGGTAGTTGCGTATGAACAAGGGACGCTCCTCCGGGATTCGCCCTCCCATCGTAGCAGTGTCGCCCGCGGGCGGGGTCAGGAAGGTGTTGAGCGGCGGTCGATAGAATGCGAGCGCGAGGTGCCGCGCATGCAAGAGGAACAGGGCCCGATCCGCGCGCCGGAGTTTCCGCCCAACGTCACGTGGCTGCAGGGCGGCCCGCTGCGCATGGCCGACCTGCGCGGCAAGCCCGTGCTGATCGATTTCTGGGACTACACCTGCGTCAACTGCATCCGCACGCTGCCCTACCTGAAGGAGTGGCACCGCAAGTACCGCGAGCACGGCCTGACGATCGTCGGCGTGCACGCGCCGGAATTCTCGTTCGCGCGGGACGCGGGCAACGTGCAGCGGGCCGTCCGCGAGCACGGCATCGAGTATCCGGTCGTGCTCGACAACGACTACGCCATCTGGCAGGCGTGGGCGAACCGCTACTGGCCGGCGAAGTATCTCGTCGACGCGAACGGCTACCTGCGCTACTACCACTTCGGCGAGGGCGCCTACGACCAGACTGAGGAGGCGATCCAGACGCTGCTGCGCGAGGCGTTCCCGCAGGTCCTGCTGCCCGGGAAGATGGAACCCGTCCGCGATGAAGACCGGCCGGGCGCCGTCTGCTATCGCGTGACGCCGGAGCTGTACCTGGGGTACGCGCGCGGCCTCATCGGCAACGTCGCGGGCCTCAAGCCGGACGCGCCGTCGACGTATCGCGACCCCGGCAAGCACATCGACGGCCACGCCTACCTCGACGGCGACTGGCTGCTCACCGGTGAGTACCTCGCGCGGCCAGCCGGAGCCTCGGGCACGAGCCGCATCATCGTCCCGTACATGGCGAAGGAAGTGAACTGCGTGATCCATCCGCCGTCGTACGGCGGGCAGGCGGTGTTCAGCGTCCTGCAGGACGGCCAGCCCATTGCGGCCGAGGACGCCGGCGCGGACGTGCACGCGGGCGGCGCAGTCGCGACGATGCCGATCGACACGCCGCGCATGTACCGCATCGTCGCCAACCGCGAGATCGAGCGCCACGAGCTGAGACTCGAGACCATGTCCGACGGCGTGGCGCTGTACGCCTTCACCTTCACGTCCTGCCTCGTGCCGGAGTAACATCGCCGAGACGCGGTCCCGCACGGCGCGGATGAGCGAAAGGTGCGCAGATGGAACTGCAGTCTGGATTCGTGCTGGCGGTGCTCGTCGCCGCCGTGCTGCTGATCGACCGCTTCGGCGGCACAGAGGAACTGGGCCGCCGTTTGTACCAGGTCACGCTCGCGGCCGTGCTCGCGTTCCTCGCCATCTCGGTGACCGCGCTCATCTTCGACCCCGGCGATGAGCTGCTCCGTGGAATCGAGGGAGCGGGAGCGAACGAAGACGCCGCAGACAAGGTCATGGCGGCCGAGAGCACGCAGATCGGGGCCGGCATCATCGCCGTGCTCGTCGGGTTGAGCATGATGCGCCGCTGGACGACGCTGCCCCTCGGCATCCTGCTCGGCGGCGTGCTGCTGCTGCTCTTCGGCGGCACGCGCGGCGCGTCATCATCGAACGTCCTGGCGCTGTTCGGGACGGCGTTCCCAGCCTCGGACGGCGCGCAGGTGGCGAACGTGCTCGTGCTCGCCGGCGGGTTCGCCGCGCTCCTGTGGTGGGGCTTCAACCAGTACGAGCCGCAGATGCACGGTCGCGCGTACGACGATGGCGACGGCGGCCTCGAGGAGGCTGGCGCGGCCGCCGACGCGGACGTTCAATAGGAAGCGTGACACCGAGCGACAGCGGTTCGATCGAGCAGCGCTCCCGCCAGCTCTACGAGGAAGGCGCGCGTGGGCTGGACGCGCGCTGGGATGACGACATCGGCATGATCCGCCAAGAGCGCGGCGGCCGCGTGCTGCATCCCGCGCGCGAGTCCCTAGCATATGCGGGCGTGCTGCTCGAGCGCGGCGGCGCCGACAACGTCACGCGCGCCGACCGCATCATCCGCACGATCGCGTCGATGCAGGAGCGGCGGCCGCGCGACGCGCACTACGGCAACGTCCGCTGGTACATCGAGGACGAGACGATCACCGATCTCAACGGCGTCGAATTCGTCCTCGATGCGCTGAACGACCTGATCCGCGCGCACGCGTCCCAGCTGAGCGGCGAGACGCGCGACGTCATCCTCGACGTGATCCGCCTCGGGCTGGACGAGATCGACGCGCTCGACGTGCACCCGAGCTACACGAACATCGCGCTGAGCGACGTGGCCAATAGCGTGCTCGGCGGTGAGATCGCCGGCGAGCAGGAGTACGTCGATCGCGGCGCGCGGCGGCTGGACGAGTGGTTCGAGTTCACGAACCGTTCGGGTGCGCCGCACGAGTACAACAGCCCGACGTACCTCGCCGTCGACATCATGCGCATGGCGCGCCTCGCCAGCGCGACGCGCGACCCTCGCATCGCGCTGAAGGCGCGCATCGCCGAGGAGCGCCTGTGGCTGCAGGCCGCGACGCACTACCACCCTGCGCTCGCGCAGCTCGCCGGCCCGCACAGCCGCTCGTACCGCGACGGCTGGACGGGCGCGGGCGGCTACCTGAAGCTGATCCTCTGGAAGCTGCTCGGCGACGGCAACCTCCGGCGGGCCACGCCGTACTACCCGAAAGGACGCGAGGAGGGGCTGCTTGGCATCGCGGGGACGGAGTTCCACTGTCCTGCATACGTCCTCGACCTCCTCCGCGAGAAGCACTTCCCGTACGAGACGCGTGAGACGACCGATGCGGCCGCCGGCGCCGACATCACGACGTACATGCACGGCCACTACGCGCTCGGCACGGCGTCGAGCTCGTACGGCGTCGGTGAACCGCTGGAGTTCTCGCAGCAGCCAAACTCGCTGCTCCTCTATTTCCGTCGCGAAGGGGAGCCGGGCTACGGCGCGCTCTGCACGCGCTTCGTGATCAACGACAAGGACGTCGCGGCGAACGAGACAGATCCTGGCGGCGCCGACGTGTGGGACGAAGGCCGCTTCGCGGGCGCGCAGCATCGCAATCGCGCCATCGCCGCATACGGACTGATGCCCCGCATACGCCCGGTATCGAGCTACAAGCTCTCGGTGCGCGTCCCTGGCGCCGCAGCCAGCGACGTGTGGATCGGCGATCGCAGGGTCGAGCGCTATCCCGCGGCCGTCGAGCCGGGCGAGCCGGTCGTGATCGCCGCAGGCGACGCGTACATCGCCGTCATACCGCTCGAGCCATCGGACATGGGGGCAGGCGCACCCATCGAGATGAAGGTGTCAGAACACGAGCTGGTGCTGGACATCTACAACTACCGCGGGCCGCCCAAGACGTTCTGGGAGCACGCCTCGCAGGGCGGCGCGTTCTTCAAGGGCAACGTGCGCAATGCCATCGCGCTCGAGGTGGGGAGCCGCACCGACTTCGCCGACGTCGACGCATTCCGCCGCCACATCGCGGGCGCGCGCATCGCCGACAGCGTCGACGAGGACTACGCGCGCGAGATCGTTTACTCGTCGGACGGCGGCTCGGTGTCGCTGCGCTACAGCCTCTGGGATATGCGCGTGATCGAGCGCAATTGCGACGGCGTCCCGTACGCGCCGCCGATGGGACGGGCGGGCGCTGTCGACGGTTCGGGGCCGCAGTGGCTGCATTCGCGCGACGCGCTGATCGAACTGGGCGGGGCCAGATTGATGGCGGGACGCGCGCCGAAATGGCTCTTCACGGACGGCGACCGCAGCCGCTACGTGTTCGTCAACCCGAGCGACGAAGTCGTCCCGCTCTGGCTCGAGACGCCGCGCACGATCATCGAGTGCGACGCCTTCGGCTTCGGCCGTGTGGAGCTGGACGAGCGCGAAGGCATCGTCCGCGTCGAGTCCGACGAGGAGATCGCGTCGATCCGGCTGCGCGCGCCGGACGAGCTGCGCCTGCTGGTCAACGCCACCGACGTCACGTCGATGATCGCGCCGCCGGACGCTGACGGCGTGCGCACATTCGGCACGCCCGACGTCGCGGACTAAATGCAGGAATGCCCCGCCTGCGCCAGCGCGACGAGCGCGTCGCTCAGGTTGATCGTGCCGCTGGGCGCCCCGGATCGCCAGGGCTTCGCCGGATCGAGGCTCTGCGTGCGATCGTACTCCTGCCCGTCGATCATGCCGTTTGCGTTGAGGTCGCTGTCGTAATCGGCGCCGTGGGCGTTCGCCGGCCCGCCCGCGGTCGTGCCGGCATAGCGGAGGACCGCCAGCACGTCGGCGAGCGAGACCGCACCGCTGCGGACGCCGCCGGTAGCGCCGGGTAGCAGCGCCGGCGCGGGCACATCGAAGAAGTCCCAGAACGACAGCGGATCGCGGTCGCCGCCGAGCGTCGGCGGGAACTGCAGCACCAGGGCCTCGCGGCCGTCCTCGCACCCATCGTCATCGGTGTCGGCGTCGAGCGGATTTGTGCCAGCGGCGACCTCGCATGCGTCGCCAAACGCGTCCGCATCCGTATCTTCCTGCGCCGGGTTAGCGATCGCCGGGCAGTTGTCGTCATTATCGGCAAGGCCGTCGCCGTCAGCGTCCGGCCCGTACTCGACGATCCGATACACGCGGCCGCCGGACCAGTCGGCGACGTAGAGACCGCGGGCGGCGTCCTCACCGAAGGTGCTGATCAGCATCGACGTGTCGAGGAGCTCCGTGATCTGCCACGTGCCGGCCTGGTTTCGCGCCTCCCAGATGCGCCCGGAGCAGAAGTCACCGAAGATATAGGCGCCGTACAATGCGGCGATCGAACCACGGTGCACGTAGCCGCCCGTAATCGAGCAGTTGCCGTCGGCGTGCTCGTACTCGAACGCGGGCAGCGTGAGCCCCCTGGGGTCGCAGCCGGTTGGCGGGTTGAAGCAGAGCGAGCCTTCCATCACGTTCCAGCCGTAGTTGTAGAGCGTCGAATCGCCCGCAGCAACGACATTGACCTCCTCGCGCGTGCCCTGCCCGACATCAGCGATGTACAGCTCGCCCGTGAGCGCATCGAAGCTGAGGCGCCACGGGTTGCGCAGGCCGTAGGCAAGGATCTCGTCGGCGCCCGTCTGCGCTGTCGGGTTCTCGGGCGGGATCTCGTACGGGAGCGCGCCCGAGACGTCGATGCGAAGGATCTTGCCAAGCAGGATGCTCAGGTTCTGGCCGTTGTTGCCGGGATCGCCGCTGCCACCGCCATCGCCGCTGCCTATGTACAGGTAACCGTCGGGCCCGAACACGAGGTCGCCGCCATTGTGATTCACGTCGGGCTGCTCGAACGTGAGTATGAGCACACCGCTGTTCGGATCGCCGACGTTGGGGTTGGCGGTGACGGAATAGCGCTCGATCACCGTGTCGCCGGCGAGGTCCGTGTAGTTCACGAAGAAGTAGCCGTTCGTCTCGTAGTCCGGGTGGAAGGCGATGTCGAGGAGCCCCCGCTCGCCGGTGCAGCAGCTGATCTTCGACGCGAGATTGATGAACGTGGAGATGCTCCCGTTGGCATGCCGGATCTTCACGGCGCCCGTCTGCTCGACGATGAACAGCCGCCCTGAGCCGTCGCCGGCGTCGACGATCGACAGCGGCCGCGAGAGGCCGGACGCGATCTCCTCGAGCGTGATGAGTGGCGCCGCCGCGACCGGCGCGCGGTTTCGCTCGGTTAGCACCAGTGCTGGCACCGTGAGCGCGAGCGCGACAAAGAGGAGGCGGGCCATGCGCGTGCTGATAGGCGTCTCCCGCTGCAGGCGATCCGGGATCGAGGCTAGCACGAGGGGAAGCGGACGCGAATCAAGCCGTGGTTAAGGCGCGGTCAAGTCTTCGTGGCAGCGTCGCCGCCCCGCCAGCCGTGGACGACATGAGTGGTCGGGGTGCGCAGATTTGAACTGCGGGCCTCACGGTCCCGAACCGTGCGCTCTACCTGGCTGAGCTACACCCCGATCTGCAGTGGGCGCCGCATGCTACCAAATGCGCGGAGGCCGATAAAGCTGCGTTAACTAGCTGATCGCCAGCATTCGGTCGAGCGCGATCTTCGCGTTCGCGGCGATCTCCTCCGGGACGATCACCTGGTTGACGATGCGCCCGTCAACGAGCGACTCGAGCGTCCAGGCGAGGTACGCGGGGTGCACGCGGTACATCGTCGAGCACGGGCAGACCACGGGGTCGAGGCAGAACACCGTCTTATCCGGGTTCTCGCGCGCGAGCCGGCTGACGAGGTTGATCTCCGTCCCGACGGCGAACTTCGAGCCGGCGGGCGCGTTGGCGATCGTCTTCGCGATGAACTCCGTCGAGCCGTTGAGGTCCGATGCCTGCACCGTCTCGAACCGGCACTCCGGGTGGACGATGATGGTGATGTCCGGGTACTGCGCGCGCGCCTCGGCGATCTGATCGGGCGTGAAGCGCTGGTGCACGGAGCAGTGCCCCGCCCAGAGGATGATGCGGCTGCGCTCCAGCTCCTCCAGTGTGCGCCCGCCCATCGAACCGTACGGCCGCGACCAGCCCCACAACACCATCTCCTCGAGCGACACGCCCATGGCGTAGCCGGTGTTGCGGCCGAGATGCTGGTCCGGGAAGAAGAGCACACGCTTCTTCTGCGCGAACGCCCACTCGAGCACCTTCCTGGCGTTGCTCGACGTACAGACGGCGCCGCCGCGCTCGCCGACGAACGCCTTCAGCGACGCCGCCGAGTTCATGTACGTGACGGGCAGCGTGTCCTGCGCGATCCCCAGCTCTTCCATCTCCGCCCAGGCGTTGTAGACGTCGTCGGGGTCGGCCATGTCGGCCATCGAGCAGCCGGCGGCCATGTTCGGCAGCATCACCGTCTGGTGCGGCGCGCTGAGGATGTCGGCGGCCTCGGCCATGAAGTGCACGCCGCAAAAGACGATGTACTCGGACTCGGGATGCTCCGCCGCGAACTGCGCGAGCTTGAAGCTGTCGCCGCGCAGGTCCGCGAACTTGATGATGTCCTCGCGCTGGTAGTGGTGCCCCAGCACGATGAGCCGCGAACCGAGCGCGCGGCGCGCCTCATAGATGCGCTCGGTGAGCGCCGTCGCGTCGAGGTCCCAGTACGCGCGCGGGATGTCCTGCTGCCAGTAGGCGAACGAGCGCTCCGCCGACAGCGGCTGCGTCTCGATCGAGTCGCTCTCGCAGCCGATGCCCGTCAGTGGGATAGAGTTGCGCTCCGCGGTGGCGGTTGGCGTCATCAGCAGCCTCCGTTCGAGGGAGGGAGTCGGCGCATGGCCGACTTAGTGTTACTATGACACTAACCTATCACGGGTGTCAGAACCTGTCAAACAGATTCGGCGGGAGGCCCCGGAACGCTGGCCGCCCCGCCGTCGCCGTGGCATGCTGCGCGCCATGACCGTCCCCTGCTACGGTTGCGATCCCGTGAACCCCGACCGCTTCGCCCGGCACGAGGATGGCCGCACCGTGCTGCGCATCCCCGCTCGCTTCGAAGGGCCGCCCGGCAACGTCAACGGCGGTCTCGCTGCGGGCGCGCTCACGTGCCCCGCGCTCGAGGCGGCGCAGCGCGATGGCGTCGCGCACGCGGTGGTCACGCGTGTGAGCGCGCGCCTGCACAAGGGCGTCCCGCACTCCCGCGATCTGGCGGCGTCGGTTGCCGCGGCACACGCGGGATCATCGAGGGAGGAGAGCGCGCTCTTCGACGTGACGCTGCTGAACGGCGGTGACAGCGTGATCTCGGGCGCCGTAGACGTGCGCTCGCTCCCAGGCGACGCGCCGCCGGGCGTCGCGATCGCGCAGGCGCCGGACAACGTCGCGGCCGTACTCGACGAGATGGCGGCCGTGGGCGCGCCGGAATCGCAACCGTTCTTTGAAGTCACGGGCGACCACCCGGTCATCGGATGCTTCTCCTGCGGCCCGCGCAACGCGCGCGGGCTGCACGTCTTCCCGCGCTTCGCCGCGCACGGCGTCACCTGGGCGAGTTGGGCGCCCGAGCGCGACCTCGCCGACGCGCACGGCGGCCTCGCCGCGTCGATCATCGCCGCCGCCCTCGACTGCAGCTCGGGCGTCTGCATGCCACAAGCGGAGCAGGAGGAGCTGCTGCGCAACGACCAGTTCTACCTGCTCGGTTCCTTCGACGTCCGTTACCTGCGTACCGCGCCCGTCGACGCGGTGTATCACGTCGTCGGGCGGGCGCGCGGTCGCGACGGGCGGAAGTTCCACGGCGTGAGCGCCCTCTTTGACGACCACGGGACGCCGTACGCGTTCGCCGAGGCCGTCTGGATCGTCGTGAACGCTCGTCGCAGCGAGGTGCTCGGCCCGCCGGCGCGTTAGCCTGACTGGACGCGCGAACGCATCCGCTCGAGCACGGCCTTGCCGCGCGGTGAGACCTCGTAGCCGATCTCGTGGCTGACCGTCAGGCCGAGCGCTTTCAGCTTGCGGACATCCGCCTTGAACGCGAGCCGCTCGCGGCCCATGCGCTTGGCGAGCGTCGCGGCGAGTAGGCGAGGATTCGCCTCGATCAGCTCGAGCACGCGCTGCGTCCACGGGCCGCGCGTGCTGGCGCGGTCCATGCGCTCCAGCCTGCGGATGATGTCGTCCGCCTCTTCCGGCGAGAGATCTCCGTCGCCCGCGAGCTTCAGCCGCTCGTCCGGCTCGGCCTCGAAGTGGAACGTGATGCGATAGAGCGTCGTCTCGTCGGTCGCGTACTGGGCGAGATCGTCGATGAGCTCCTGGCGGCTCTCGTAACCGGCGCGCGTCGCGTCTGCGGCCGTGACATCGCGCTCGGCGAGGGCGTCCACGGCGTCGATGACGACGACCCCGGTCGGACCCAGCCTTCGCCGGCCATTCGGACGCGCTGCCTGGCGCTTCCAGTGCCTGAACGCCAGCGTGATCGTGCCGTCCTGGATGCCGTCGTGGAAGCGGCGCTCGAAGAGCATGCGGGCGAGGGCGTCACTCGCGCCGCATGCGCTCGCGGTCGCGCTCGCGGTCGACGAGGAGCTGCACCTCATCCGGCTTCGGGATGCCGCTGAGCACGAACGTGCCCTGCGCGCCCGCCGTCTGGCAGACGACGTCGCCGAAGCCGAGCGCCGTCGCGAACAGGCCGTGGCGCTCGACCGTCATGTCCTGGATGTTCACGAGGTCGGCCGACGCGATGCGCTTGTGCGGCGGGTGCTTGCGGTAGACATCGACGATGCGCTGGTTCGTGATCACCCACATGTCGTTGTGGTAGCGGTACCAGTTGAGGAAGACCTGGATGCCCCAGAACAGGATCCACAACGCCGCGGCGATCCAGAACACCTGCGCCACGACGTCCTCGTACGCGCCGATCCAGTCGAGCACGACGCCAATGATGATCGGCGGCGCCAGCGCGTAGATGAGGAGCATGATCGAGCGGGGCCAGAGGAAGAACCAGTGCCGCCGGCTGATCTGGAGGATGCGCTCCTGCGCCTGCAGCGGGAAGGGCACGCGTTCCTGCCCGGCCGCCGCGCGAGCCGGTGGCGCCGCCGGCGCGGCAGCCTGTGGCGTCGTTGGCGCGCCGACTTCCTTCGGTGGCGGCGGGGCGTCGTCCGCCTCCTGGGCGTCGCGCCTGCGGTAGCGCCGTTCCATCCCGGCATCGTGACACCGCCGACCGGCCCTGACAAGTGCCCGTCGGTCTCCGATGAGCGGCTACGCGCCTCCGCTGATTTGCGCCAGGTGCTGGAGGTCGTGGTCGGCCCGATGCCGCACAAGCTCGCCGAGCGTGCGGCGTCCGTATTCGGCGTGTGCGTACTCGCGGGCGAGCGCGGCGTCACCGGCGCGTCGCAGGATCTCCACGTTGAGCAGGCGCAACGCTGCGAACGCGCGAAGTGACGTCTCGACGTCACGCTCCGCATAGCGGAGCGCCTGCGCCCAGCGCATCTCATCGAACCCTGCGACGGCGGGATGCTCCTCCGAGAGGACCCGACGCACGCGCCAGCCGAACCCCACTTCCGTGTCGGCGAGATGCGCGACCACGAACGCCGGAGGCCACTCCTCGCCAGTATGTGGTGCAATTGAGAGCGCCTCGCGGATCAGCGACGGCGCCAGGGCCATCGCCTCGAGCGGGCGCACGGGCGTCTCGCGCTCGGTGTGGCAGATCGAGCAGAAGCGAAGCTCCGTGTCGTTCATCGGGCTACTTCGAACGCCAGGTGCCGCTCTTGCCGCCGGACTTCCGGGTCAGGCGCACGCCCTCGACGCGCATCGCCCGGTCGGCGGCCTTGCACATGTCGTAGACGGTGAGCGCGGCGACCGTCACCGCCGTCAGCGCCTCCATCTCGACGCCGGTCTTGCCCGTCGTGCGCACGGTCGCCTCGATGTCGACGCTCGATCGCGCTTCGTTCGGCGTCAATCGCACATCGATGCCGGTGAGCATCAGCGGATGGCACATGGGGATCAGCTCATGCGTGCGCTTGGCGGCCATCACGCCCGCGATCTGCGCGACGGCGAGCACGTCGCCCTTCGGCACGCCGTCCGACTGGATGAGCGCGAGCGTCTCGCGCCGCATCGTGATGCGGCCGACGGCCGTCGCCTCGCGCTGCGTGTCGGGCTTGGCCGACACGTCGACCATGCGGGCGCGGCCGCCCTCGTCAATGTGGCTGAGCTTGCCGAAGGCTTCGTCGGGGTCTGCGGTCACGACGCTATCTTACCCGCCGATGTACGACATCTCGACACGGGGCATGTCCGCCGTGCGCTCGGAGCGGACCTCCGAGTAGCGGTCGGCGCGCCGCTCCCAGACGCCGCGGATCGCATCGACGATCTCCTCGTCCGAGGCGCCGGCGCGCAGCAGACCGCGCAGGTCGGTGCCGTGGGTCGCGAAGAGGCAGGTGTAGAGCGAGCCGTCGGCCGAGAGGCGCGCGCGCGTGCAGTCGCCGCAGAACGGCTGCGTCACCGACGTGATGATGCCGACCTCGCCGTCACCGCCGGCGTAGCGCCAGCGCTTCACGACCTCGCCGCGATAGTTGGGCTCCGCGGGCTCGAGCGGCATCTCGCGCGAGATCATGCGCACGACTTCCTCGCCGGGCACGACGTCGTCGAGACGCCAGCCGTTGCTCGTGCCCACGTCCATGTACTCGATGAAGCGCACGATGTGGCCCGTGCCCCGGAAGTGGCGCGCCAGGTCGATGACGGTATGGTCATTGACGCCGCGCTTGACGACGGCGTTGATCTTCACCGGACGCAGGCCCACCGCAGCGGCCGCCTCGATGCCCTCGAGCACGTGCCAGACGGGGAAGTCGGCGTCGTTCATCTCGCGAAAGACATCTTCGTCGAGCGAGTCGAGGCTGACGGTGACGCGGTTCAGGCCGGCGTCCGCGAGCGCGCGCGCCTGCGCGGCCAACAGCGATCCGTTCGTCGTCAGCGCGATCTCCAGGCCGCCGATATCGCGCAGCATGCGCACGAGCACCGGCAGGTCCTTGCGCAGCAGCGGCTCGCCGCCCGTCAGACGCACCTTGCGCACACCGAAGCGCGCGAAGATGCGCGCGAGACGCGCGATCTCCTCGAACGTCAGGATCTCGTTCCGCGGCAGGAACTGGAAGTCGGGCCCAAACACTTCGCGCGGCATGCAGTAGCGACAGCGGAAGTTGCAGCGGTCGGTCACCGACACGCGCAGGTCGCGCAGCGGCCGGCCGAACCGATCAGCCGTATCGACGAGCGGGATCATCTCGCGCGGCTCAACCGTCATGTGACATCGCTTTCAGGATCGCCGCTGCCTTTCGCGCCGCCTTGCCGCGGTGGCTCATCGCGTTCTTCTCATCCGGCGGCAACTGCGCGCTGGTGACGCCGCGCTCCGGCACGAAGAAGATCGGGTCGTAGCCGAAGCCGTTCTTTCCGCGCGGCTCGTGCGCGATGCGACCCTCGAAGACGCCTTCTACCGTCTGCACGTCACCCTCCGGCGTCGCGATGGCAATCACCGCCCGGAACCTCGCCGTCCGCCGCGCATCCGGTACGCCCTCCAACTCGCGGAGGACGATCTCGTAGCGCTGCTCGTCGCTGAGCGACGTGTCCGTCCGGTCGTCGCCAGCATAACGGGCGGAAAAAATTCCCGGGCGGCCACCCAGATAGTCGACTTCCAGCCCGGAGTCGTCGGCGAGCGCGAGCATTTTGCACCGGCGCGCTGCGTCGACAGCCTTCAGTCTAGCATTCTCCTCGAAGGTGCTCCCGGTCTCCTCCACGAACCAGTCGATCCCGAGGTCGCGCGGGGTCACCAGCTCGAAGCCGCTGCCGGCGAGCAGCTCGCGGAACTCGCGCAGCTTGCCGGGGTTGTTCGTCGCCACGACCAGCTTCGGCATGGGCGCATCGTAGCGTCGCCGGCGGCGCGGGCAAGTGGGGGCGCGTCAGGCGCCGGGCGGGAGTACACTCAGCGCGTGAGCGAACTCATCGACGTCGAACGTGAGGGCCACGCCGCCCGCGTCCGCTTCCTGCGCACCGACAAGCACAACGCATTCAACCGCGCGCTGTCCGACGCCGTCATGGATGCCCTGGCCATGCTCGAGATGGACGCCGACGTGCACTGCGTCGTCCTTACCGGCTCGGGCGGCGCCTTCAGCGCCGGCGCCGACATGTCGGAGGCGGTCGCGGCGATCGACAACGCAGGGCGCAGCGAGGGCATGGGCGCGACGATCGCGCGCGCGGCCCGCTTCCCGAAACCGATCATCGCCGCCGTCAACGGCATCTGCTACGGCGGCGGCGCGCTGCTCGCGATCTCGTGCGACATCCGCATCGCCTCCGAAGATGCGGCGTTTCGTTTCCCTGGCGCCTCTTACGGGCTCGTGGTCGGCGGCGCGCAGCTACCACGCGTCATTGGCGCCGCGCATGCGAAGGAACTGCTGTTCACCGGGCGCGTCGTGCGGGCGGACGAGGCGCTGCGCATCGGCCTGGTCAACCGCGTCGTGCCGCGCGACGAGATCGACAGTGCGGCGATGGCGCTCGCCGCAGAGATCGCGGCGAACTCTCCGGAAGCGCTCGTCGCGACGAAGGAAGTGGTCGAGCGCGCGGTCGAGGCCGACGACGCCTTCACGCGCGAGGCGGCGTGGAACGCGAAACTACGGCAGTCGCCCGAGCACCACGCGCGCTTCCGCGCCGCCGCCGACCGCGTGACGCGCCGGCCGCCCGCGCCGAACTAATCCACCGTCTGCAATGCCTGCGCGAACGCGTCCGCAATCGCGCGGTGGCCCGCGTCGTTCGGGTGCGGGTCGAATTGCTCGTCTAGCACGTGCGTCAGGTCGTCGCCGTTCCCGTCGAACGCCGGTCCCGGCTCTGCCACCGCGACGCGTTCGTAACCGGCGGCCACGTGGCGGATGACCTCGTTCAGCATCGGGAGCACGCGGCCGGCTGGCGCCTCCCACGCGTGCCCCGTGCCCGAGAAGAAGTTCGGGTATGCCAGCACGACGACCGGCACGCGCCGGTTCGCCTCGCGGATGTAGCGCAGGATCGCGTCGAGCCGCTCGCGCACGCCCGCCAGCGTCTCCGCGAGGGGGCATGACGCGGGCAGCGGCTGCTCGACGCACGCCTGGTTCGGGATGAGGGCGGCGAGGTCGTTGCCGCCGGCGGAGATCGTGACGAAACGCGCGCGCCCGGCCTGGATCGGCCCGAGCGCCTGGGCGAGCTGGCTGCTCAAGACGTCGTCCGTGGTCGCTCCCGCCTTCGCGAGGTTGAAGAGGCTCACTTCCTGGCGCGCGGCGAGCAGCGCGGCGAAGCTCGATGACTCCGCGTCGCTCGCGCCATTGCCCGCGGCGATCGAGTCGCCGATAGAGACGTAGACGTCGGCGCCGCTTTCGCTCTCGGACGATCCCAGCGACGCGATGAAGAGCGCCGCGCCGACGAAGGCCAGCAGCACGACGACGCCGAGCGCGACGGCGATGATCGCGCCGCTCTGCGCACGCTCGTGCCGTGCGTACATGGGATGCAGCCAGCCAATCACGCGCACATTGTATGTGCGTGGCGCATTGCCGCGTCACGGCATACGGAGCTGATGGCGCCAACCCGGATGCCACACGATGCCCTCGACCATGAGCTGCGGGTTATCGATCACCGGCAAGGCGAGCAGGTCGTCGCGCGCGTCCCACATGCCGAACGCCGACACGATCGCGTCGAACGCGTCGTCCGACCGGACCGCTGCCGCGCGATGCTCCGTTGAGATGCCGTCGTAGCGCGCGCCCTGGAGAAAGCGCCGCCGCTCGTCCTCGCGCGTCTTCCTCAGCCGCGGTGGCACGAACGTGCGCGGGTAGATCTCCACGACGAGCGGCGTGCCGGGCGCGTCGAACGGCCAGATGCGGAAGCCCGCTGCCTGTAGCTTCGCCAGCACGGGCATCCCGCGCAGCGATCCCGTGCCGACCGCGCCGGCGCCGGCGATCTGAAAGACGGGCTTGGCGAGCAGTCCTTCTTCGCAGCGGCGTCTCAGCCCGATATCGCTTGTCGGCTTCGTGGTGCCGGCGCGGCCCCAGAACGGCGGCTTGCAGGCGCGCAGCCACGTCTCCGCTTGCCCGGCCGCCAGCCTCGTCCACAACTCGGGCGCGCTCGCGCAGCTTTCGTGTTCGAGGAACCAGCGCGGCATCGAGAACGCGAAGTCCAGCCCGGCGACCATGCGCGGATGGCGCTCCGCCGTCTCCATGAGGTGCCGCGCGACCTCGTCACGCGAGCGGCCGCACTCCAGCCGCACGAGCGCGCCCTCGCGCACCTCAGCCAGCCAGATCTTGCGCTCAGCGCCGGCCGCCGCGCCCGACCAGTCGACGGCGATGACGCGCAGATCATCCATGACGCCGTCTACGAGCTCTTCTCGAGCGCGAACGTCGCAAGCGCGCGGTACACCGCACCGCCTCGCGATAGCGTCGACTGCATCAGGCTGACGTGTTTCACGTGAAATGCCGAGAACGGCGGCGGGTCGAACGCCTTCAGCAGTTCGTGGAGGCGCTCGCGCTCCTGCGGCGGCGCGTCCTCACGCACACGTGCGAGCGTCAGGTGCGCGCGGAATGCGCGCTGCTCCGTCGGGTAGCCGAATGGCGCGATCGCGGCCTCGACGCGCGCGGCGAGAGTGGCGAGCTCGTCCGTGTCGCCGCCGACGCCGATCCAGACGACGCGCAGGTTGCGCCGCCCGCCGAACGATCCGACGCCGTCCGGCCGCAGCGCGAACGTGCGCTCGCCGCTCACCGCTTCGGCGAGCGCCGATTCGATCGCGTTGAGCTTCGCAGGCGGTGTCGCGCCGAGGAACTTCAGCGTGATGTGGATACCCTCGGGCCGCACCCAGCGCAGCGCATCGCCGGCGCCGGCCGCTCGCAGCGCGTCGATCGTCCGCGCGAGTTCGCGGCGCGTGTTTTCTGGCAGCTCGATGGCGATGAAGAGGCGCAGGTCGCGCTCGTCCCGCGCCATCAGAGGTTGAGCAGCGCCGCGATGTTGCCGCCGAGGATCGCGTCCAGCTCCGTGTCGCTCAGCGGAGCCGAGCGCGTCCGCTCGAGCGCCTTCGCCTGGGTTGTCAGCGGGAAGTCGCTCCCCCAAAGGACCTTCTCGACGCCGACGATCTCGATCGCGCGTCGGTAGACCTGCGGCTCGTACAGCAGGTGGCTCGCCGCGGTGTCGAACCAGACGTTCTGCAGCGTCTCGCGCACTTCGGGCATGAGCGCATAGAACGGAAGGCCGCCACCCCAGTGCGCGGCGATGATAGTCACGCCCGGCGACTGCTGCGCGAACGTGTAGAGCGCGCCGAGCGAGAGTCCTTGCTTGCCCGGGTAGCTGTGGCCGACCGGCTCTGTCACGTGACAGAGCACGGCGAGATCGAAGGCGGCGGCCGCCCACGCGATGAGGTCGGCTTCGTCGCTGTTGGCGAGGTTGTAGCCCGCGCTCTCGGGGCGCAGCTCGCCGATGCCGCGCGCGCCCGCCGCAGCGAGCTGGCGGATCTTCGAGCGCGCCTCGCCGACGGTGGCGCCCACGGCCTCGTCGACATCGACGCCGCCGTGCTTGCCGGCACCGGCGACGGACATCGACACGAACGGGATGAGGCGGCCGTTAGCGCGGATCGCGGCGTTGATGATGTACTCGTTCGTCTCGTCGATGAGGGCGTCGTCCGTCCAGGCGAAGTTGCAGATGACGGTCTTCTCGACGCCGGCTTCGTCCATCGACGCCAGCACGTCGTCGGCGGTCGCCATCTTTGCCTTCGGGTCGCGGTAGATCTCGGCGAAGGCCGGCTCGGCGCGTGCGACGTCGTCTCGGCGCGCGATGACTTCGGGCGGGAAGACGTGCGCGTGGGCGTCGATGATCATGCGGCGTTAGCGCGCGGCGCGCTCAAGGGCGCGGCCGAAGCGCATGATGGCCTCGGGGATGTCGCTCTCGGCGACGTTGCTGAAGCAGAGCCGCGCGTAGTTGGCGCCGTCGCCGTTGTCGAAGAAGGCTTTGCCGCCGACGTAGCCGATGCCTTCCTCCCACGCCGCCTCGTCGAGCTCGCGCGGGTCGACGCCTTCCGAGAGCTGCAGCCAGAGGAAGAAGCCGCCCTTCGGCACGTCCCAGCGCGCATAACGGCCGCAGCGCTCGTTGAGCGCATCGAGCATGATGTCGCGCTTGCGGCGGTAGATCTCCGTGACGCGCGGCACGTGCTCGTCGTATTTGCCGGCCTCGCAGTAGTCGGCGATGACGCGCGAGGTCCATGGTGAGACGCCCATGTCGAAGCGCACGCGCGTGACCGCATCGACGATCTTCTGCGCGCCCATGAGCCAGCCGATGCGCAGTCCGGTGGCGAGCGTCTTGCTGAACGTGCCGAGCAGCACCGCGCCGTCGCCGCCGGACAGCGCGAACAGCGACGGCAGCGGCGCCTCGCCGAAGCTGATCGGACCGTAGGCGTCGTCCTGGGCGATGAGGATGTGCTCGCGGCGGCAGATCTCGATGATGCGCTTGCGTCGCCCGATGCTGAGGGTCGACGCGGCGGGGTTCTGGAAGTTGCTGATCGTGTACAGCAGCTTGGCGCGCTTTCCCGCGGCCTTCACACGAGCGACCGTCTGCTCAAGCGCGTCGACGTCGATGCCGTCGGCGTCGACGGGTACGCCCTCGATCTCCGCGAGGCACGACATGACCAGCCGGGTGCTGCCCGGATACGTCGGGCGTTCGATGATGGCGACGTCGCCGGGGTCGAGCAGCGCCTCGCAGAGATTTTCGAGGGCGCCGGATGAGCCGGTCGTGAGCACGAAGTTCTCCGGGCCGAGGTCGAGGCCTTCGCGGCGGTTGACGTCGTGCGCGAGCCACTCGCGCAGGCCGGGATAGCCCTGCGGTCCGCCGTACTGCAGCGCGAACACGCCCTCGCGGCGCAGCACACGCTCGTTGCTGGCGATCAGGTCGTCGATGGGGAGCGAGGCGGGATCGGGGATGCCGCCGGTGAGCTGGATCGGCTCGACGCCGGGCGGCGGCTCGGGTCGCATGCGCCACGGGCTCCACGCCATCTTCTTCGAGCGCAGCGACTCGGCGTGCTCCCAGTTGTACGCGTGCTCAACGGGCGCGCGCTCGCCGGAGGCTGCGGCGATCCAGGGTGGCGGTTCTTGCTGTCGAGACGTCACGGCGGCTCTCTCGCGCGAATGCGGAAGTGCCCGCATTGTAGCGGAGCCGGCGACGCGGGCCTCGGCGCGGCGTCCGATATACTCGGCTATGCCCGCAATGAACCTCGTGCGCGCCCGGGTCGCCGGCATCGGGCACTACCTTCCCGAGCGCATCCTTACGAACCACGACCTCGAGCGAATGGTCGAGACGTCGGACCAGTGGATCCGCGAGCGCACCGGCATCATCGAGCGCCACATCGCGGCGCCGCATGAGACGAGCAGCTCGCTCGCCTACGAGGCGGCGCGCATGGCGCTCGAGGACGCGCGGACGAGCGCCGAAGACATCGACCTTGTCATCGCGGCGACGACGACGCCGGACGGGCTGTTCCCGTCGGTGGCCTCGCTGGTACAGGACCGGATCGGCGCGCGGCACGCGGGCGCGTTCGACGTGAACGCGGCATGCGTCGGCTTCCTGTCGGCGCTGGCCGCGGGCTCACAATTCATCGCGACCGGCGCGTGCCGACGGGTGCTGGTCGTCGGCACGGAGGTGCTGTCGCGCATCGTCAACTGGGAGGACCGCAGCACGTGCGTGCTGTTCGGCGACGCCGCCGGCGCGATCGTGCTGGAGGCGGCGACGTTCGGCGGGCCGTTGGGCTTCGTGCTGCACAGCGACGGCTCGAAGAAGGAAGCGCTCTTCGCGGAAGGGCCGTGCGGGCCACGCGACGCGGACGGGAATGGCCCGGCGCGGCACCTGTGCCTGATCAACATGGACGGGCCTGCCATCTTCAAGTTCGCCGTGCAGGCGATGACGGGCGCCGTGCGCGAGGCGCTCGTAAAGTCGCAGCTCGGCATCGCCGACGTCGACGTGCTGGTGCCGCACCAGGCGAACCTGCGCATCATCCAGGGCACGGCGAAGCAGCTCGGCATCCCTGCCGAGAAGGCGGTGATCACGGTCGACAAGTACGGCAACACGTCGTCGGCGTCGATACCTGTGGCCCTAAGCGAGGCAGCGCGCGAGGGCCGCCTCAGCGAGGGCGCGCGGCTGGCGATCTGCGCGTTCGGCGGCGGCCTGGCATGGGGCGCGATGATGTTCGAGTGGAGCAGGACGGGCGTAGCGCCGGCTGAGGCCGCGCTCGCGCAGGCGACCGCCGGCGGAAGCTGACGACACGCCCGACACGAAACTGAAACCTCCTCAATGACCCCGGCGTCGCCAACCGCTGTCGATCTGCGCCAGAGTGAGTTCGTCGTGTTGTTGACTGCGAGATGCAGGCCGTCGAAATAGCAGATCGAATGACGCGAAGGAGGATGACATGCGCTTCATGATTCTGGTCAAGGCGAACGAGGAATCCGAGACCGGCAGGCTCCCGACGGAGGAAGAGCTTGCCGAGATGCAGAAGTTCAACGAGGAACTCGTGAACGAGGGCATCATGCTCGCCGGCGAGGGGCTCACGGCATCGTCGGAGGGCGCCCGCGTGAAGTACGACGGGGACAAGCGCACGGTGATCGATGGGCCGTTCCCAGAGACGAAGGAGCTCGTCGCGGGCTTCTGGATCATCAAGGCGAACTCGCGCGATGAAGCGATTGCCGTGGCGCGCAGGATCCCATTCCGCGAGGGCGAGGCGGAGATCCGCAAGATCTTCGAGGATGAGGACTTCGCGGCGAGCGACCCGAGCGGCGAGCTTCGCAAGCGCGAGAGCGAGCTTCGCGCCCGCGTCGCGTCGCAACAGCAGTAGCGTCAGCAGCT
>Ga0073934_10004248_pt1 | contig 24298 bp, 23 predicted proteins | sample LarsenN4metaG_FD_76834 | JGI IMG/M metagenome (GOLD analysis project Ga0073934, IMG submission 76834) | Hot spring sediment bacterial and archeal communities from British Columbia, Canada, to study Microbial Dark Matter (Phase II) - Larsen... ... | reverse complement strand
CATTCCTGCGGTTCAAAGGCCGTGACAGGCAATATGGTGAACTCATCAATCCACTCGTAGACGACGGCAATCAAGCAACCATCGCACGCATACCCAAACTTCGCGCGACGATCAGAGGATTCACTAATATCTTCACTGGAAACGGGGTTGTTCAGCGCATGCTCGAAGTCCTCGGGCGTCAGGCCGTGTTCCGCAATGTGCGCCACATTACTGTCTTCGATCGAATCTACTTCATCGGGAAAGTACCAGCGCACGTCGATACAATGGCATACACCCGACCTCCGCATATTGTTTTTTACAACAATACTCACAATGGAGCAATCGGCATTTGACGGCCAATGGGGCTGACCGGGCCTTGCCCGACGGGGATGACGCGAAAAGCATCACGCCGCTTTGCGGACCACCAGGCAGGCGTTGTGCCCGCCGAAGCCGAAGCTGTTGGAGAGGACGCGGTCGACCTTCAGGGGACGGGCCTCGTTCGGCACGTAGTCCAGGTCGCACTCTTCGTCCTGGTTTTCGATGTTGATCGTCGGCGGCACAACCTGGTTCAGCAGCGTGAGCACCGAGATCACAAACTCCACGCCGCCGGACGCGCCCAACAGGTGGCCCAACTGGCTCTTCGTACTGGAGACGCACAGCCTTCTGGCGTGATCGCCGAAAACGCTCTTGATGGCGATGGTTTCGGCCTTATCGCCCAAAGGGGTGCTGGTGCCGTGGGCGTTGATGTAGTCGATGTCGGAGGGGTTCAAGCGGGCGTCGCGCACGGCGGCGGCCATGGCGCGGGCGGCGCCGGCCCCTTCGGGGTCGGGGGCGGTCATGTGGTTGCCGTCGGACGACATCCCGTAGCCCATCACCTCGGCCAGGATGGTTGCGCCGCGCTTGCGGGCGTGCTCGTATTCTTCGAGCACCACGATGCCCGCGCCTTCCGAGAGGACGAAACCATCGCGGTCGCGGTCGAACGGACGGCTGGCGGTTTCGGGGGAATCGTTGCGGGTCGAAAGGGCGTTCATCCGCGCGAAGCCGGAAAGCCCCATGGGCGTGATGGCGGACTCGCTGCCGCCTGCGACCATCACGTCGGCCATGTCGGTCTGGATCATGCGGAAGGCGTCGCCGATGGCGTTGTTGCCCGACGCGCACGCGGTGGCCACGGCACTCGAGGGCCCTTTCAGGCCGTATTGCACCGACACGTTGCCGCTCGCCGCATTGACGATCAATTTCGGGATCATGAAGGGTGAGACACGGCTGGGACCGCGGTCGAACAAGGTGGCGTGCTGGGCCTCAATTTCGTTGAGGCCGCCGATGCCCGAGCCGATCACCACGCCGCACCGATACGGATCGGGATGGTTGGCGAGGTCGAGGCCGGATTGCTCGACGGCTTTCTTGGCACCGACGACTGCGAACTGGCAGAAGCGATCGAGCCGGCGGACTTCCTTGGGGTCGAGGTAGGCGTCGGGGTTGAAGTCTTTGACTTCGCCGCCGAAGTGCACTTTGAAGTCGGCGGAGTCGAAGCGGTCGATGCGCGCGATGCCACTCTTCCCGGCGCACAGCCGGTCCCAGAACTCCTCGAGTTCGGTCCCGAGGGCCGTAATGACCGACATCCCTGTCACGACGACGCGCCTGGTCATCCGCCCAGCTTCTCCGTGATGTACTTGACCGCGTCGCCGACGGTGCGAATTTTCTCGTAATCCTCGTCGGGAATGGTGATCTCGAATTCCTCTTCAAACTCCATCACCAACTCCACAACGTCGAGCGAGTCCGCCTTGAGGTCGTCGACGAACTTGCTCTCGGATTTGATATCGTCTTTGGGAACGTTGAGCTGCTCGCTGACGATCCCGATCACTTTTTCTTCGACGGACGACGACACGCTGAATCTCCTTCTCGCGGAACCGCCGCGCGGCTCTGCCATCTCAGTGGGCCGGGGGCCCATTTCCCGGGACGCGCCTCGGCGACCCGTCACGATCGGACGTCGGACGGCCGACCCGTTCCAACGCCGACACCGCTGTCACCCCCCTGCCCTTGGGTTTCAGCGACTCGACTGACCCACTTTCCGACACCCCCTCCGGCCAACCCAGCCGGTTTGAGGGATCGTTGTTCATATAACACGCCTGCGAAGTTGTGTAAACGCCAACGACCGGGCAGTTGTGGAGAATTTGAAGGGGGGCCGAGACTTCGCAGAGGGACGGGTTGATTTGACGCTGTCTCCCGGCCGCTCTCAAGTTATGAGGACTCTTTGGCAATATCGAGTAAGGTGTCCGGGATGCTCGGAGGCGTCCCAGACACGAAACGATGTCACGCGTCGCCGACGTTCTGGCAGTCGGCCTTGCGGTCGATGCGACGCATCAGCCCTTTGAGCACCTTGCCCGGCCCGATCTCGTAGAACCGGCCCACACCCTGCGCGATCAGCCATCGCACCGAGTCCTCCCACCGCACCGGGTTCACGACCTGGCGAATGAGCAACTGGCGGATCTCGTCCGGATCGCGATGCGTCTGGGCATCCACGTTGGAGACAACCGGAATCCGCGGCGACGCAATCGGCACGTTCGCGAGCGCCTCGGACAGCCGCGCGCAGGCCGATTCCATCAGCGGCGTGTGAAAGGCCCCGGCCACCGTGAGCGGCACCGGCTTGCCGCCCGCCTGCTCGATCAGCTCCACTACTTTCGCGCACGCGGGCTTGTCTCCCGACAGGACCGTGTTGCCGGGACAAAGATAGTTGGCAATCCACATTTGTCCGGCGGATTTGGCCTGCTGGCAGACCTCGGCCACTTTGTCCCGTTCCAGCATGAGTGCGCTCACCATGCCGGAGGGGTTTGCGTCGGACGCGGCCTGCATCGCTTCGCCACGCGCTTTGACCACCGACAGACCATCGGCAAAGCTCATGGCGCCGGCGAATGTGAGGGCGGTGTATTCACCGAGGCTCAATCCGGCGGCAAAGCGGGCGTCATCGAGCACGGCAGGCGTGTCCTGCCGCAGCAACTCGACGGCGGCCAGGCTGCACACGAACAGCGCAGGCTGGCTGATCACGGTGCTGTGAATGCGCTCTTCCGGGCCGTTCAGGCAGACGTCGGCGAGGTCGTAGCCGAGGATCTCGCGGGCCTCGTCGAACAAGCGCTTCCCCGCCGGGCACCGCTCCATCACGCCGCGACCCATGCCGACGAACTGCGCGCCTTGACCGGGGAAGAGACAGGCGATCATAAAGAATCTCCAAATTCCAAAAGCCAAATTCCAGAATAAAAGAACCAAGGGACAGCGGTGACATCTTCCTTGGAATCTGGTTTTTGGAGTTTGCAGTTTATGCCGCGGGGATTTCTTCCCGCTGCAGCTCTTCGATGATTTGCTCGTTGATGCGGCGGTGCTTGTGGGTTTGGGCAACGCCGAGGGCGTTCTGGATCGAGCGGGCGTTGCTCGAGCCGTGGCAAATAATGCTGATGCCGTCCACTCCCAGCAGCGGCGCTCCACCGGACTCGTGGTACTGGTATCGCCGGTTGAGGTTGCGGAACGCCTCCAGCGCCCGCGGGCGTTCGGCGTCGAGTGCGGAAAGGACTTCGCTGGAAACGGCCCGCAGCATCATGTCGGCGAGCCCTTCCGCCGCCTTCAGCAGCACGTTGCCGACGAAGCCCTCACAGATCACGACATCGACCGAGCCTTCATACAAATCGCGGCCTTCCACGTTGCCGATGTAGCGGTCGCGGAAGGTGCAATTGGCGAACAGGGCCTGCGTGTCGCGGACGAGGTCGTTGCCTTTGCCGTCTTCGCTGCCGATGTTCATCAGGCCCACGGTAGGCCGGGCGACGCCGAACATCTCGCGCGCATAGATGGAGCCGATGACGCCGTACTGCAGGAGATGTTCCGGGCGGGCAGCGGGGTTGGCACCCACGTCCATCAGCACCGTTTTGCCTTTGACGGTGGGCATCGGCGCCGCGATGCCCGGCCGCTTGACCCCTTTGAGAAACAGCCGGGTCCGCAGTCCCGCCGCGACCACTGCTCCCGTGTGACCGGCGCTGACGACGGCGTCGACTTCCTTTGCCGCCATGAGTTGCCAGCAGACCACAATCGAGCAGTTCGGCTTCTTGCGCAGCGCCTCGGTGGGCTTTTCGTCCATGGCGACGAAGCCGTCAGCCGCGTGGACCTTGAGCCGTCCGTTCACGTCGCCGGCACGGTCGAGGAGCGGGTTCAACGCCGCGGGATCGCCCACCAGCAGCACCTCCAGGTCGGGGTGCTGCTGCAAGGCGGCAATCGCTCCGTCGATGTTGGGTTCGGGAGCGTAGTCGCCACCCATCGCATCCAGCGCGATCCGCATACGGGACTATTCCTCGGTTTCGACGAGGGTGCGGCCCTGATAGTAGCCGCAAACCGGACACACCAGATGCGTGGGGACGCGGTTGTGACACTGCGGGCACGCCGCCAGTTGCGGCGGCTTGAGCGCGTCGTGACTGCGGCGCTTCCGCGAGCGGGATTTGGATTGACGACGATCAGGAACGGCCATGATTCTCTCACAGGCAATGCCGGCACTGGGAGCCAGCGGACGCGTCACACAGATTTGATACGTCCGTTCAGCAGAACCGAAGCACCAAAGTTTACGGGACGGCTGCGGTGCGTTCAAGGCTTGGTCGTCCCGGGTTGCGCACCTCCTGTCGGGGCGTTTTCGTTGACGTTCGTCCCCCCGCGTCGTAGCGTAGCGCCTACGGGGCTTGGCCGGTGAACAGCGGGGGCTTGCGTCCTCAATCGGGAAACCGTCTCGGCGGCCTCCGGGCTGTGCACCAGCGACCGACCCGTCACTGCGCGTCATCGCTGCCACGCCCCGCTTCTGACGCACCGGGATTCCAAACGGTACCGCCACCCATCCGCCAATTGCTGGTGGACCGTACCTTCGGTCGCGTTCACTCCCGCAGCACCGTTTGCGACATTTCTTTGCGGATGCGGTCGCGGAGCTCGCTGGTCATCAGCGAGCCGTGATTCTTCCCGGCATGGATTTCCACCACCGCATCGCTGCCGAGTTGGTCTAGCGACGCCTTGAGCAGCCGTGCCGCTCCGTCGAGATAGAACGTATCGTGCTCGCCCATGAAGACGTGCAGCTTGCCCTTCAGCTTGGGGCCGAGCGCGGGCCAATTGCGTTCCAGCACCAGACGGATGTCGTAACGCTCCCAGGTGCGGGCGACCGCGGCGTCGATGGCGCCGGTGGCGCGGTCCCACAGCGGCCGCGGGGCACCGTTCTCGCCGCGTGGGCCGAACACGGCCTCGAAGCTCTCAAACTGCCCGCCGTGGCCCAGCACCTGTTCCATGTAGTCGAAGTCGTCCCACCAGATGGTGACCTCGTCTTTTCCGCGGCGGGCGATGGGACGCCGGTTTCCCTGCGGATCGCGATATGTGTTCTCGCCATCGCGGTAAATGTTGACGCGTTGGAAATCGCGGAAGTCGACCGAATCGGGGGCGGTGCTCCAGACGCCGCCAAATGTGTCGGGATGGGTGATCTGCAGCCATAAGCTGCTCCAGCCCCCCGACGAATGCCCCGTCAACAGCCGCCCGTGCGGCGCGGCGATCGTGCGGTACTGCCGTTCAAACTCCGGCAGCCATTCGGAAACGAGGGCAGTGCCCCACGGGCCGTTCGTCTCCGCATCGGCAAACACGTGATGTCCCCACGGGCAGTTGGGATCGAGCGTAACGCGCACGAACTCCACACCGCCGGGGTTCTGCTCGTCAATGGGCTCGTCTCGCCGTCCGAAGTGCAGAGTACCCCCGAAGCCGGGAATGTTGAAGATGGTGGGATACCGCCGCTGCGGCTCGTCGAAGTAACTCTTCGGCAGCAGCACGGCCGCCTGCACGAAAACCTCGCGCTGATGGAACTCGCTGAGCTTCGCGGACCGCACAGAGAAAAGTTTGCTCCATTTCGTCTCGACGAACTCGCGCGGCGGCACGAGTTGGTCGATCGTCAGACGCACCGGATCGTCGCCCGGAGATTCGGAGAGCCGCATCACGTTGCTGAAGCCGTTGCCGGCGCCGCTGCCGGCGGCGCGTTCCCAGTCGTTGAACCGCGCCACCGCCTGCACGTGCAGTTTTTCGAGCGACAGTTCGGTCAGCGGCTTCGGAAACACCCGCAGCCGGGGAGTGGACGAGGAGATCGCCAGCGGCGTGCCCGGCTGCCACCCTGGGACTTCGACGCTCAGAAACGGCTCGGGCGAAAACCAGTTCGGTCCTAACCGCGGCTCGGGTTTGTCCTTGTTGCTGAAGAACAGGTAGACGCGGCCGGAATACGGCTCCGTGCGGATCGAACGGTCGAACTGTACCTCAAACCGCCACTCCGCCGCAAAGAGCGGTGTGATCGCCGCGAGGGCAAACAGACTGGCCGCGAGTCGTCGCCTGGGAAAACGCATCACGACGTCCGGGGGTGGTCCAGACATTCCGATGGCTGGATCGCGCAGCGACAAGAGGCCTGACTTGCCGCGCCCGATCTAAGTCTCCCGTTGACCTTGAATTGAACGCGTCAAGACAGGCCTCTTGCGACTGCGTTGCCCGACCATCGGAATGGTCGGGCCACCCGGTTGGTCATTCCTTCTTTTCCGCCGCGCCGTTCTTGTCCTTCTTCTCGACCAGGCCCCACATGTGCCCGCCGACCTGGTCGTGCTGCCAGGTGCCGGCATAGCGGTCGCCGTAGAACATCACCCGCGCGGTGAACGTGCCCAACCCCGGGATGGTGCGGTTGGTGAGGGTGATCACCGGCGTGTCGTCGGCCCAGTAGACCTGCACGAACACCGGCAGGTTGACGTCCTTGTCGCCGTACTTGATCCGCGACGTGATCACCCAGTCGTGGTTTTCCAACTTCTTGGCGCTGATAATTTCGTACCGCTCCGGCTTCGGCTTGGCATCGCGACCGTCGATGGAGAATGTTCCAACCATCGTCGCACCGGTGAGCTTCTCCTCGAACTCTTTCTCCAACGTGGCGGCATCCCTGGGCATCGGCGGATCGGCAGCCAGCGCCGAAACGCACCACACGCAGCACCACAAAATCGTCATCGTGCGCAACATGGGCAGTCTCCTCGCGTCGGAATCGTCAGTCGAGCAGGATCGTATCGCGCGGGCGGCGGAGGAAACAAACCCAGGGTGCAGTGCATCGCCGCCGCACCTTTCCCTCCCTTTGCGTTTTCGATACCCTCTGCGGCATCCAGGACAATTTTTCAGGAACAGCGAGCATGCCGAAGGTATTGTGCACCGCCCTCAACACCGAAGAGGGACCGCATATTGAAATGTTGGAGCGGGCGGGGTTCACGGTGCTGCACGCGCCGCGCGGGCGGTTGCTGTTCGACGCGGCGGTGCTGCTGGACGTGGCACAAGAGTGTGCGGGGGTGATTGCGGGTTCCGAGCCGTGGCCGCGAAAAGTCATCGAGGCGCTGCCGCAGTTACGAGTCCTCTCGCGGACGGGCGTGGGATTCGACGCCATCGACCTGGCGGCGTGCGACGAGCATCGGGTGGTGGTGGCGACCACGCCGGGTGTGAATCACCACGCGGTTGCCGAACACACGATCGCGCTGCTCATGGGCGTGGCCCGCGGCTTTCCGCTGCGCGACCAGCAGGTGCGCCAGGGGACGTGGATCCGCGTCTCCACGCCGCGGGTGATGGGGCGCACGTTGGGCATTGTGGGACTGGGCCGCATCGGCCGGGCGGTGGCGACGCGCGCCGCCGGGCTGGGAATGAAACTGCTAGCCTACGATCCCTACCCGCCGTGCGAGTTCGCCGAGCAATGGAACGTGGAGCTGACGGGTCTCGACGACCTGTTCCGCCGGTCCGACTACATCACGCTGCACCTGCCGATGGGGCCGGAGGTGAAGCACCTCATCAACGAGCGGACGATTTCGCTCATGAAGCCGGAAGCCGTCATCGTCAACACAGCCCGCGGCCTGCTCATCGACGAAGCCGCACTGTATTACGCCTTGAAGGACGGCCGGCTGCGAGCGGCAGCGCTCGACGTGTTCGAGACCGAGCCGCTGCCGACGAGCAGCCCTTTGCTGACGCTGAGCAACGTGCTGGTCAGCGGGCACGTGGCAGGCCTCGATCACGAATCGCAGTTCGACACGCTCACCATGGCGGCCGACACCATCATCCAACTCCAGCGCGGCGGCTGGCCCACCGAGCGCATCCGCAACCTGGCGGGGGTGCGAGACTGGAAGTGGTGAGCCAACGCCATTGATACGGATCTAATGTTCACTTCTGTGCAGGAGATCCCACCAACCCAGTGTGTGGTGGTGGCAATAGAGTTGTTTCGTCCGGCGCGGACCAATACGATGGCCTTCGGCTTCTTTGGGGCGAAGCGTCACTGCCGTTGTGCACGGCGTTTTCATCGCCAAACCGCTCACCTCATTTGTCTAACCTCGCGTTCCTCAAGGATTGTTCAGGCATTCTCGTGAATGGCTGAAAGATTGTCTTTTTCTCATTTCGTGGAGGCCCAATGATGAAACGCTCAGTCCCGCGCCGCCGCGGCTTTACCCTGATCGAACTCTTAGTGGTGATTGCGATTATCGCCATCCTGATTGCGCTGTTGCTGCCTGCCGTGCAGCAGGCGCGCGAGGCAGCGCGTCGCACGCAGTGCCGGAACAACCTGAAGCAGATCGGCATCGCGATGCACAACTATCACGACACGTTCCTGTCGTTCCAACCGAAGAGCACCGGCACGTCCCCGGGCAACCCGTGCTGGCAAGGGAATTCCAGCCGCCGTAGCGGCTGGGTGAGCATCCTGCCCTACATTGACCAGGCTCCATTGTACAACAGGATCGAAGCTGGCCGGACCCCCGCGACTTCGAACTGTAGCGGCATGGTGTCAGGGACCGACATTGTCAATCCTGGAGGACCGTGCGGCTGGTGTGCCTGGGCTGACTGGGACGTGACGATTCCCGGCGTCTTGTGCCCGTCCGATGCGCGGCCTAATAGACTGAAGGAACAAAGCTACATGTTCTGCGCCGCCGATCAGATGACCTCGCTGAATTCCAACTTCCGTGTCGACCGCGGAATTTTCGGCGGCCGGCACCGCGGCGTGCGGATCAGCGACATTACCGACGGCACCAGCAACACCATTGCCATGGGCGAAAAGAAGCGGATGAACTTCGGCATTGGCGGATTGTCTCAGGTCCACAAGACCGAAGGCACCATGACGAACACCGATCCTCGACTGAACCCCGGCGTCTGCCTGACGACCGTTAACTCAGCCGGCTACTTTACGAATCCCGCGGCGGTCAAGGGTCGCGCGGGCACGAGCATCTGGGACGGCCAGGCGGAGCGCTGCGTGTTCAACACGGTGTTGCCTCCCAACTCCCCCAGTTGCACGGCGGGCGCGAATGTCAACCAGGACGACACTGAAATCGTTCTATCCGCCAGCAGCTACCATACGGGCGGTGTCCACTGTCTGATGGCGGACGGAGCCGTGCGGTTCATCAGCGAGAACATCAACACCGGCAATCTGGCCGCACCGGGCGTGCTCGCGAGTTCGCTGACGACGACCATCTCCGGGCCCAGCCCCTATGGCGTGTGGGGCGCGCTCGGGACGCGCGCCGGCGGTGAATCGCTCGGGGACTTCTAATCGAAGACTCGGGGGCTTCTCATCGAAAGTTAGTGCGCGAAACGATCTCGGCAAAGCCTGAACTTGCCGAGATCGGTTCGCAGCCTGTCTCACAATCTATGGAATGTGAGCCACGAACTGAAGCCCGGTGTTGAGCTTTGAGTGCCGGGCTTCGGCTGTGGTTGTGTTAGCTATTCTGAGTTGATGGCGGTCTCGCTGCCGGACTGCCCGGCGCGGAAAACGCCCTTGGACGAGCGATAGGATCTTTCAGCATGGAAAACTCGGCGATCGTCGCGAAGATGGCACTCGTGGCGGGGTTGTCATTCGTCTTGACGGCGGGATGTGGAACTTCGACGACGGGAGATCGCGTGCACACGGTTCCTGTCGGCGGGACGGTGATGTACCAGGGAAGGCCGCTCGCCGATGCAGTCGTTTCCTTCGTTCCCGAGTCGCCGAGCGGGCGTGGTGCCTTCGGCCGCACGGATTCCGCTGGCAAGTTCCGGATGATGACGGTTGTTCCGGGCGACGGAGCCGTTCCAGGAAAGTACAAGGTGACGGTGACAAAAGGCGCCGTGGAATCTAAGCCGGAGCCGACCGCCGCGACGGGAGACCAGGATTATTCCGACCCGGAAACGTCAAAACCCGCACCCGCGCCCATTCCGCTGGTGCCTCCCAAGTACTCCACCGCCAGCTCGACACCATTGACGGCAACTGTGGAAAACGGCAAGCCGCAGGAATTGACCTTCGAGCTTAAAGATTGAGCGGAGGCGTCTCGGCCGCTCACAGGAATCGCTCGAGTCCTTGTCGCTCCAGCTCGGCAATGAGTCGCCTGATGGCGGCTTCGTCACGCTTGTCGGCGACGAGCGTCGCCGTCGGCGTGTGGACCACGATGAGGTCCCGCACGCCGAGCGTGGCCACCAGGTGTTCGCCGTTCGAGCGGATAATGCAGCCGGCGGTGTCCACGCCGCAATAGAGACCGTCGATGAGGTTGCCATCGCTGTCCGGCGGTTTGAGGCGCGTGAGTGCCTGCCAGCTCCCCACGTCGTCCCACTGGAACGGCGCCGGCAGCACGTACACGTTGTTGGCTTTCTCCAGCACGGCATAGTCGATGGAGATGGACGGCATCGCGGGGAACTCGCGTTCCAGCGTGTTGCTCCATTCCGAAGTGCCCAGCGCGGACCGCAGGTTCTCCAGGTGGGCGTAGATGTCGGGGCCGAACTGGGCCAGGGCATTGAGGATCGCCTGCGCCCGCCAGACAAAGATGCCGCAGTTCCAATAGTAATCGTCCGACGCGACATACCGCGCAGCGGTCACGAGGTTGGGCTTCTCGTGAAACCCCATCACGCGATGTGCGGCATGGTGATCGAACTCGAGGGCCTCGCCGCGCTGAATGTAACCGAACCCGGTCGCGGGATAGTTGGGCGGGACGCCGAACAGCACCAGCGCTTCGGGATGCTGCGACACCAGCGTCACGGCGCGTCGAACCGCATCGTGAAATGCGTTCGCCGGTGAAATGACGTGGTCGGCGGGAACGAGCAGCATCAAAGCGTCGGGATCGTCTTTCAACAAGCGGATCGCCGCCAGCCCGATGCACGGGGCGGTGTTTCGCGCGGCGGGCTCCACCAGAAACTGCTCGGCCTTCAACTGCGAAAGCTGCCGGCCGGCTTCCGCGGCGTGCAGCGCGCCGGTGACCACCCACAACCGGTCGGGCGAGACCAATGGCTCGCAGCGAGCAGCGGTTTCCTGGATCAGCGTGCGCTCCGTGCCCATCCGCAGGAACTGCTTGGGCAACTCGCGCCGGCTCTGCGGCCAGAACCGCGTGCCGCTCCCTCCCGCCATGATCACCGCGTGCAACATTGCGCAAAACTTCCCAGATCGCTTGCGATTTGCGGATCGGAACAACGGCGGCGCGCGAGACAACACTAAACGCAAGCGAGTTTAGCGCCTCACGTTTTCAACCCTTCGCGACCGAGCCGCGCACAGAAATCGCCGAACGATTCGCCGTTCCGCCGCTCGGCCTTGTACTGCTGCAGCAACGGCGCGACCTCGGCGACGAGTCCGTTTTGCGGCACCAGGTCCTTGTAAATGAACCCCAGCCGCGTGCCGGTGATGTTGCCGCCCACGTAGATGGTGTACTTGCCGAGCGTCTTGCCGACGAATCCCAAGTCGGGCGTGTACGGCCGCGCGCAGCCATTGGGACAGCCGGTCATGTGGATGGCGAAGCGTTCCTTGGGGATGCCCAGTTTTGCCAGCTCCGCTTCAATGCCGTCAATCACCGCGGGCAGGGCGCGTTCCGATTCGGTGATCGACAGGCCGCACGTCGGGAACGCCGGGCAGGCGATCGAATACCGGCGGACCGGCGTCAGCTCGTGGTCCTGCTTGATGCCGTGCTCGACCAGCAGTCGGTTAATGGCGTCTCGCTGATCTGGCGCGATATCGCACAAGATGATTGACTGCAGCGGCGTCAGCCGCGCGTTCATCCCGTACTTCTCGAAGAGGGTCCGCAAGCCGGTCTTGAGCCGCAGCGGGCCGTCGTCCTTGATGCGTCCGTTCTCCACGTTGATGCCCAGGTACAGCTTGCCGTCCCCCTGCTCGTGCCAGCCGAGGTGGTCGCACACATCGGTGACGTCCGCCGGATGCGGCTCCGCGAGTTTGTGGCCGTAGTATTCTTCGACCTTCTCCTTGAACTTCGTCAGCCCCCAGTTGTGGATGAGGTACTTCATTCGGGCCAGCTTGCGGTCCGAGCGGTTTCCGAAGTCGCGCTGCACCTTCACGACGGCTTCCGCCACGGGCACGACTTCATCGGGCCGGATGAACGCCATCCGCTGCGCGAGCGCCACGAACGTCTTGGCCGCGCTTGGCGTCAGCCCCATCCCGCCGCCGACCAGCACGTTGTAGCCCGCAATACGATCGTTTTCGACAACCGCCAGGAAGCCCAGGTCCTGCGTATAGACGTCGATGCAGTTGTCTTCCGGCAGTGCGAAACCGATCTTGAACTTCCTTGGCAGATAATGAGTGCCGTAGATCGGCTCGTCCACCGGCTGCCACTCGGCGACGTTGGTGCGTTCGCCGTTGTCGTCGGTGAGCCAGATCTCGTGATACGCTGTGGTCCGCGGTTTGAGGTGCTCGGCAATGCGGTCAGCGAGCACCTGCATCTCCTGGTGCACGGCGTTGTGCAGGCGCGGCGCGGGGCAGGCCATCACGTTCCGTTTCACATCGCCACACGCGGCGAGCGTGGTGAGCAGCGTGTCGTTGATTCCCTTCACCGCCGCCTTCAGGTTGGCCTTCAGCACGCCGTGTAGCTGGAAGCCTTGGCGCGACGTGATCCGCAACGTGCCATTGCCGTACTTCTCACAGAGGTCGAGATGGTCGAGCACCTGCCGCGCCGTCACCTTTCCGCCGGGAATGGCGGTGCGGACCATGCACATGTAGTGCTTGCCCTTCGGAGTGCCGTCGGGATTCTTGTCGTGGCGGTGGTCTTTGTCGTCCTGCTGGTAGACGCCGTGCGGCTTGAGCAGTTGCTCGCTGTCGTCGCTGAACGGCGTGCCGGGCGAACGCAACTCCTCGGCGATGGTGCCGCGGAGCTGCCGGCTGTTCTCCTTCAGGATCTCGATTTTGCTGGGTTTGGCTTCGTCAGCCATCGGGCGACCTCGTGATCAATTCGGCTCTGCACTGCAACGAAACTACAGTATACTTCAGGTGCCGTTTAGCCGCGACCCGAAGGGAGCGCTCTGCGTCCCTGCGACGTCCACGCAGAGCGCTCCCTTCGGGTCGCGGCTAAACAAAGACGGAATTCACGCGTTTTCCCGCACAAGGATCATAGACATGCCGGCACGGCGGACCATTGTCTCGCTTTTGAACTGTCTCGCGTTCCTCGCGCTGTCGTGGGGTGCGGTCGCCTCGGCCGATGCCCCCACGATAGAGCGCGAGGAAAGCTGGCAGGTGCTGTTCCTCGGCGGGCAGCGCGTGGGTTATGCCCGGATGCTCATCGATCCCCGCCAGCGCGATGGCCAGACGATCGTCCGTTCCGCCAACGAAATGCACATGACCCTCAAGCGGTTCGGGCAGACCCTGCGGATGGCCACCGAACTCGTCTCCGACGAAACCCTGGACGGCGACCTGCTCACGTTCACCTTCGAAATGAAAAATCCGCCCGCCACGACCACCAAGACCACGGGCACGGTCGACGGGAAAGACCTGAAGCTGGTCACCGAGATCAACGGCCGCAGGCAGAACTCCACTTCACCCTGGACGCCGGGCGTCAAGTCTCCCGCTTATCAGGACCGGTTGCTGCGATTGAACCCGCTCAAGCCCGGCGAGACGAAAACCTTCGAGGCATTCGTGCCGGAGTTCAACAAGGCCGCCAAGATCACCATCGCCGCCGGCGACACGGAGGCCGTGACGCTGCTCGACGGCAAGGAAGCAAAGCTGCAGAAGATCAAGGTCACCAACTCGCTGATGCCGGGCATCGTGATGGACGCCTGGATCGACGAGAAGGGCGAATCGGTCAAGAGCGTGACGCCGATGCTAGGCATCGAGATGGTGACGTACACCGTATCGCGGGACGAAGCGATGCGGCAGATCGACGTTGCGGAGCTGGACCTGGGCGTGAGCACGCTCGTCAAAACGAAGCGGATCGCCAACCCTTATGAGACCAGGAAGGCGGTGTATCGCATCACGATCTCCAACGACAGCCCCGTCAAGATCATTCCCACCGGCGACACGCAGTCCGTCAAGCCCGGCGCGACCGACGACACCGCCGAGCTGACCGTCACCGCGTTGCCGCTGCCGAAATCGGCCCGGGTCGAGCCGGTGGACAAGGAATTCCTTGCCTCGACGTCGTTCCTGCAATGCGACGACGAGAAAGTTCAGGAGCACGCCCAAAAGGCGGCGGGCAACCTGACCGACCCCGCGCAGATCGCCCGCGCGATGGAGAAATACGTCCGCGACAAGCTCACCAACAAGAACTTCTCCACGGCCTTGGCGTCGGCGGCGGAAGTCGCCCGCAACTTGGAAGGGGACTGCACCGAGCACGCGTGCCTGCTGGCGGCGATGCTGCGTGCGAAGCAGATTCCCAGCCGCGTGGCGGTCGGTCTCGTGTACGTGGAAGGCCCCAGCGCGTTCGGCGGACACATGTGGACCGAGGCCAACCTCGATGGCAAGTGGGTCCCGCTCGACGGCACGCTCGGTCGCGGCGGCACCGGGGCCACCCACATCAAGCTCGGCGACGCCACCTTCGCCGACGAAGCCGCCGCTCCCTTAAGCTCGTTCGCGAACCTGCTCACTGTGATCGGCAAGCTGAAGATCGACGTCGTGAGCGTGGAGTAGACTTCCAGTTGTCGCTTGCGGCTTTTCGTCACGCGACCGTGGCATATTCCCCGCGGCACGCGAAGCCGCAAGCGAAATTCGCAGCGTATTTACGACTCAGACACTCACTCTGGAACCACCATGCGACGCAACCCCGTCAAAGCGGCACTCAAGGCAGGACAACCCCAGGTCGGCACGTGGCTGTCGCTCGGCAGCGTGTTTGCCGCTCGGCTAATGGCGCGGGCCGGCTTTCCCTGGCTGACGGTCGACCTGGAGCATTCGCCGATCGGCTGGACCGACGCCGGCAACCTGTTCGGGACGATCGCCGACGCCGGCTGCACTGTCCTGGCGCGGGTCCCCAAGGGAGATCACGACTACATCAAGCGCGTGCTCGACGCCGGGGCGCACGGCATCGTGGTGCCGATGGTCAATACGGTGGAAGAGGCGAAGCTCGCCATCGCTGCGGCGAAGTATCCGCCGCAGGGCAACCGTTCTGTGGGCGGGGCCATGCACGCGATGAACTTCGACGCCACCGCGGGAGATTACTACAAATATGCGAACGATGAGATCCTCGTCATCCTGCAGACCGAATCGCCGCAGGGAGTCGAAAACGCGGAGGCGATCTACAGCCTGCCGGGCGTGGACGCCATCTTCGTCGGTCCAAACGACCTCACGTTCCAGATGCGCGGCCCCGACGGCAAGGATCCGGACCCCGCCACCTTCGAGGCCATTCTGCAGCGCATTCTCGCGACGGGCAAGAAAGTCGGCACGCCGGTGGGCCTGCACGTGCAGACCATCGAGCAGGTGCAGAAGCGCATCGCCGAAGGCTGGCAATTCATCGCTATCGGCAGCGAGCTGCGGTTCATGGTCAGCGAAGCCCAGAGGATTGTGCAAGGGTTGAACCTGAAGGCGAGCGCGGATCTGGTGCGGTATTGAGGCCGCATGTCTGCAACAGATACAATCAATAAAATCCGGTACTCGCCATTTGAGGGTTGCATCCCGTGACCACACGTGAAGAGATTCTGACCGCGGCCCTTCGATTGCCCGAAGACGATCGTCTTGCGATCGCCGGGGAACTCCTGGCGACTGTTTCCGACGATCTGACGGCAGATTGGGACGATGAGGAATTCTTGGCCGAACTGGAGCGCCGAGTTGCCGATCTTGAAAGTGCAGTCCCCGCCGACAAACTCTGGGATCACTCCGCCAAATAAGGCTGAACACCGTGGCGGTCGTGATTTTTCATCGGCTTGCCGCCAAAGAGGCCAGGCTGGCCGTGCAAAGGTATGACCGAGTCCGGCCAGAATTGGGTGCTCGGTTCCGCGCGGCGGTTGATGATGCAGGCGAACGGATCGCGGCAGACCCTGAATCGTTCCCTATCGAGCGTCGACGCTTTCGCCAGGTCCGCGTCCGTCGGTTTCCGTATCAGTTGTTCTACGCCGTTCTGTCTCCAGAACTGATCGAGGTGATTGCCGTCGCCCACAGAAGCCGCCGACCTGGCTATTGGCAGCATCGCCAACCCTGAGGCACCATGGGAGGTCGGCAAGCAAAAAAGATTCGGAAAGACGTGTCGGCTCTCGCATTCTCGCTTGCTGCACTGATTCTTTCTGCCGAGCCGTGCCTCGGTCCCGAGCACGGCAGCCTCGTCATTGTCGGTGGAGGACGCTTGCCGACGTCGGTGGTGAGTGAGTTCGTGCAGCGGGCCGGCGGCAAGGAATCGCCGTTCGTCCTCATTCCCACCGCCAACGTCGGCGAAGAGTGGGGTGAGGAGTATGTGAAGAGGTCGTTCCTTGCCAAGGCGGGCGTGACCGATCTCGTCGTATTGCACACGCGCGACCGGGCCATCGCCGATTCCGAAGAGTTCGTCGCGCCGCTCTTACGCGCGAAGGGCGTGTGGATCGATGGCGGCCGGCAGTGGCGGCTCGCCGATTCGTATCTCGACACCCGCACGCATCGCGAACTGTGGAACGTGCTGCACCGCGGCGGTGTGATCGGCGGCAGCTCGGCTGGGGCAACCATTCAAGGCTCGTACCTCGTCCGCGGGGCGCCGGAAGGCAACACCATCATGATGGCGCCCGGACACGAAGCCGGCTTCGGTTTTCTGAAAAATGTCGCCATCGACCAGCACGTCATTGCGCGCAAGCGGCACTTCGATCTGTATCCCGTCATCTGCTGCCATCCCGAACTGCTCGGCTTCGGCATCGATGAGGCGACTGCGCTGGTCGTGGAAGGCAACCGTTGCCGTGTGATCGGAGACAGCGCGGTGCTCGTGCACAACGGCCACGAGATTAACGACGACCCCGATGTGCCGTTCTTCACGCTCCGCCCCGGAGACGAGTTTGACCTGCGTCGACGGCGGCGCGTCCCATGAAGAAACCCAGGGAATGCTTTCCCTGGGCTTCCGTAGAAACGCAAAGACCGCTGGGGACAGATGCCCGCAGCGGCCTTGACGTGTGCCCGGGGTGAATGAACAAGTGCTTTGTGAACAACGCCCGAAGAGGCACACCCAAAATTAAACTGGCCGGATTATGCCGCGCGGTTGTCCAATGTCAACAACGATCCGTCAGAAAACGCCAATTTGTGCCAACACGGCGCGGACATCGGCTTCCGGCACGTTCGCAATGGTTTCGACGTGCCCCAGCCGCACCGGCAGCACGAACCGCAACTGGCCGGCCACCGCCTTTTTATCCAGCCGCATCCGCGCGATGGCGTCGTCGGCCGTCACTGAGACACCAGCAGGCAGATTGGTCGGCAAATCGACTGCCTTGAGCAACGCGATCTGCCGTGCGGTCACGTCCGACGCAATGAGTCCCCGGCGTTCGGCCAACCGGCTGGCGCAGACCATCCCTATGGATACCGCTTCGCCGTGTAGCAGCTGCCCGTACCCGCACAGTGCCTCGAACGCGTGGGCGAAGGTGTGGCCGTAGTTGAGGGCCGCCCGCAACCCGGTGCGCTCAAACTCATCCTTCTCGACGATGTCCGCCTTTAGCCGGCAACTGCGGGCGATCACCGCGGCCAGACACTGCGGTTCGCGGCGGTTGAGCTGCTCCACCTGCTGCTCGAGCTGCGCGAAGAACTCCGCATCGAGGATCACGCCGTACTTCACCACCTCCGCCAGGCCGCTCCTGTATTCGCGGTCGGGCAACGTGGCCAGCACCGACGTATCGATCAGCACGCCGAACGGCTGATAGAACGCGCCGATCATGTTCTTGGCGAGCGGATGGTTCACGCCCACTTTGCCGCCGACGGAGCTGTCGACGTCGGCCAATAGCGAGGTGGGCAACTGCACGAAGGGAATGCCGCGGACATAGGTGGCCGCGATAAAGCCCGCCGCGTCCCCCACCACGCCGCCGCCGAGCGCAAACACCACCGTCTGTCGATCGGCTTTCAATTCGATGAGACGGTCGTACACTCGTGTGATGACGTCGAGCGATTTCGAAGGCTCGCCCGCCGGCAGCGTGATGACATCGGTTCGCCACCCGGCGGGTTGCAGGCTGCGCACCACTGACTCGGCATGCAGCGGGCCAACGTGGCTGTCGGTGACAATCACCCCCAGCGGGTTCGCGGGCGGTTTCCCTGCGTGCTGCACGTACCAACGAAAGACGATGTCCGCGGTCCGCGCGAGCGCTTGCGGAGCGATGAGAATCTCATATGTCCGTGGCCCAAGGCTGACGCAGACGGTTTGTTCGGAGGGCGGCATCACAGCGAGTCTAGCGCGGGCTGAACGCCATTTCCAGTGCGACCACGAGAAGCAGCACCGCCAGCACGCTGGCGGCTTCGCGGCCTGTGATGGCGCGGGCTTTCGTTCCCCAACCAAATTCGGGACTGAGCCGGTGCCAGAGCATCAGTCCTGCAGGAATGGTGACCACGCCGAAGGCGAACAACACCCAAGCAGGCGTGCCGAGGAGCAGCAATAGTTCCGCATCGCCCACCGGTTCGACGATCGCCACTCCCAGATACGCCCCGTTGGCGATCAGGCAGAACCCTGCGAAAAACCGCAGCCATGCGCAACTGGGGAGCCGGCACGCGTGCCCCAACAACCAAAGCAGAAGCGGAACGAGCGAACCGAAGACCGGGCCGGCCGCCGTGGTCAGCAACAGATTGCGGCCCGGCGACAGCTCGGTCCGCGAGATCGTCAACGGATGCAGCACCACGCGCTCGATGCGATCCCCCACGCACAGCCCGGCCAAGACGTGCCCCGCTTCGTGCACCACCTGCATCAATAACCACGACAACAGGATTATCGCGAGATTGTAAGTCGCGCGGGACACGATTCGTCTCCGCGTTGCCGGAGTGCGGTCACGAGTCACGCTTGCCGATTGGCGGATGCCGCGGCACCCGCTCATCGGCAAGCGTGACTCCGTGTCATTGGAAGCGCTCGGAGTTTACTCCACTTTAATTGTCACACTCTCGATCGCCGCGTGGCCCGATTTCTGGAATGGCCGTGGCAACGGCTGGGCGTGGCCCTTTTCATCCACCGTGCGGCTGCGCAGAGAATATTCGCCGGTCGGCAGTCCCGGCAGCAAGATTGCCCAGTGCACTTTGCCGAGCCGCATCGGCCACGTTTGCGGACGGCCTTGCGCGTCGAAGCCCAGCGTCGATGGGGGAATTTTTCCATCCGGCAGTTCGCCGCCCCACTTCTTCGGTGGCGGCAGGATCTCGGCATCGACCCACGGTGCCTTCGCGAAGTACCGGTCCTCACTGGGGTAGTCTTCCGCAGTGTTCTGGAGCCATACCTGTACCTTCGACAGGCCGGAAATGCCCACTTGCGCGTAGCCGGTGATGGCCAGCGGCTCGCCGGATTTGACGGTTTTCGGCACGCCGAGCGTTGCGGCGAACGACTTCAGCGGGCTGTCGACGTCGTTATTCTTTTCGCCGTAGGTGTCGTTGGCGTAGAACAGGTTCGACAGCACCAGCGTCGTGAGCCACTTGATCGACTTGAAGCCGTACGCCTCGGGCACCACCACCCGCACCGGACCGCCGCGCTCCGGCGTGAGCCATTGCCCGTTCAGCTTGTAGCACAGAATGACCGGCGGCAGATCGTACGGGTCTTCCAGCACGCGGCCTACCGGCAGCGAGCTGCGGAACATCTGCGCTTCGTCGTCATTGTGATAGCCGTAGTAGTGCACACGCCGCAGGTTCTCGCGCGGCTCGGTGAGCCACAGCACTTCGCGCAAGGGCACGCCTTCCCAGATGCCCATGCCCAGCGGGCAGCCGATGTTCAGGCACGTCATCACCTTGGCGAACCGCACGGCATGCTTGTCGGCGAGCGACATCAGCCCGGCGAAGTCCAGCGCGGTGCCGTCTTTGACGGTGAGCGACTTCTTCAACCGCGCGGGGTGGTCGGGGTCGCTGATCACCTCCAGCTTCCACGTTTCGCGGGTGAGGCCGACTTCTTTCTTCTTATCTTCCGGCAACGCATGGGGCACCGGCTTGCCGCGGGAGACGTCGCGGAACTTGTCGACCGGCGTGAAGAACGGTTCAAGCTGGTCGATGGCCGTCTGCAGACGATCCTCTCGCTGGGCAGCGGACAGCAACGACGCACGCCAGGCCGCCACCCCGGCAACCCCCAGTCCGAGGAAGAAGCGGCGGGTAAGTTCGACATGTTCCATCAGGAAGCGATCGCGCGGGCGCGTCATGGAAGGCCCCCATTGAAGGACAAAGCGGGGCTGAATTGTAACACGTGCGGAGTTGAGTCGCGTGAAGAAAGATTGCTGCAGAGACTCACGCGAGCACGTTGCATGCGCCGGACGATGTGGCGCCGGAAACGCCGAGGCCGACGCCGCCTAGAGGGCAGGCGCAGCTTTGACCGAGCTGCCGGGCCATCGCCATACCGGCCAGGATGGCAATGGCGCCGCTGGAGTCGTCGTCGCTCTTTTTCTTCTGAGACGCCGCCATCAACATTAGCGCCATCAGAATCTCCGCGGACGAGAAGCCGTCGAGCAGCTCGGTCAACTGCTGCAACTGGATCGACGATAGTCCGGCCATGCCATTGTGGCTGTCGAGCGCGCCATTAAGACCGCCGAAGTTCAATGGGGCAGCGCCGCCGGCGCCCAGCATTCCGCCAGCCGACATGCCGCCGCCGATACCGCCGACTGCACCCACGGACATGAGTTGCTCCTTGATCGCGAAGGATCAGGGGAGATGCAAACCGCGGACCAACCAGCGGCGGCTGCAAATTCTGCAATGCGCAAGCACTCCCGCGTGGCGAATTCGCAACACGTGTGGCGACTCGGCAACACTCTACATTTGCGATGACCCAGGGAAGCTATCCCTGGGCTTTCTTCGCGTCTCCTTTCTCCAGCCGGTGTGGGGCACGCGTTTCGATCGGCGGGCCGCCGGCTTTGCCTTCCGTCCAGCGGCGCACCGAGTTCAGCGTGCGCTGGCCGCGGAGAAAATACATGGCATCGAGCGAATCGAAGTGCTCGCGATACGCCGCATGCGCCGACGCGCGCCAATCTGGCCGCGGCCGTACCCAGCCGTGCCGGGCCATCAGATCGACCAGCGCATCGGCAATCAGTTGGTGCCCTTCAAACGACGGATGCACATGATCGCACACCAGCGGAAAGCCAAGAATGCCGGTGGGCATCCGCGCTTCCAGCAATGTGTGGGCATCGAGCAGCGGCACGTCTTCGTCCCGGCAGACGCGATCCAGCCGCTCTTCCAGCGGCGAGATCATGCGCAGCGGGCACACGTCGACATCGCGCGCCCGGAGGAACGCGGTTCGGGCCGCTTCGTTCCGATGCAGCGTGGCCAGACATTGTCCGAGCTCGTAGTGCGCCGCCGCGTACCGATCGTCGATCCGGTTCGCCTGCTCTAGCAGTTCGACGGCCTGAGAAACGTCGGTGCGATAGAGCGCCTGCGCCTGATCGAACAGCTCCTGCCAGCGTTGCCGTTCGGCCTCGGTCAGATCAGGACGCTGTTCCGACTTGAACGGTTCGCAATCGGCGAGGTTGGATACTTCGCGGATCGCGACGATCGGCACGCCGGCCTCGCGCGCCAGCGCAACCATCTGCCGCAGGTTGAACTCAAAATGCTCGATGACCCCCGCATGCCAGGCCGGATCGTGGTGGTAGGCCCGCAGACCATCGTAGTAATCGAGCAGGGCATCGGCGTCGGCGGGGAGGACCGGACGTTCCCCCGCAGCTTTTTGTGAACTCCGTCCGGTCAGCCGCTGCAACCCTTCTCGCAGCAAGACGAACGTCCGCCGCTGAGTGAGCCAGTTCTGTTTCACCAGCACGCCGCGCGGAATGTGGCCATACGTGCGGTCTTCGAGAAACTCGTTGTGTCCGGTGCAGACGATAAACAGGTCCGGCTCGTACTGCAGGCATTCCCGCAAAATGGGCACCAGCCGGTAACTGGCATACGACACACCGCCGCAGTTGACGACCTCCCAGTTCGTGTCCGGTTGTGCCTTTTGGAGCGCGAGCCGCAGCCACGTGGTGAACGAAGTTTCTTTCGAGTACGGATGGCCCTGCACCGTCGAACCGCCGAGGCAAAAGATGCGGAACGTGCCCGGAGACTTCTGCACGGGGAACGCTTCCGGCGCAAAGAACTTGCGCCGCGACGGGGGAATGACATACTGATTACCGTCACGTACGAACAACGGCTGCACGGTGCTGAAGCCCACGAATGGGTCGTCGAACTCCGTCGGCCGCCCCCAGCCAAACGCAATGCACAGCAGTTCGGCGAACGGAAACACGGACAGCCCCAGCGCCACGGCGATCGCGCGGAACAACCACAACCGCCGCTGATGGGCAACGTGGGAACCGATTGAAGGGGTCATCACCGCCATGAGGATCAGTTTAACCCACCACGTGTCGTGGAGCGGGCCGAACGCTTCCTGGGCCGGGGCTAAGACGCGGAGGCGAATGCCGCCAACATCTTCATCGCCAGATCGTACACGGCGTAGCAGGCCACTACCGAAATCGACAGCGCTGCGCACCACAGGCACACGTCGAACAGCGGCGTCGGCTTGAGTCTCGGATCGCAGCGGCGGTAGCGCAGGTACAGCGCGGCCCCGGAGATGATCGGCAGCGTGATCCCCTGCGCAATCCCGCCGATCATTACCAGCGTCACCGGATTGGGCAGCCAGATATACATGATCACCGCGATGGTAGGAAACACGCAGCACAGCGCCTGCACCCACTTTGCCCGGTCTTCCGCCGTGGCGTACTTCACGAAACCGGCGAGGCTGAAGAAGTCGGCGGTCAACCGACCGTGCCCGGCCGACGCCACGTACAGTGTTTTGAACAGCACCGCCCACGTCCCCACCACGAACAGCGCGAGCGTCCATTTCCCGAAGGCCGGCTCGTACATCTGGGACAGCGTCTTCACCATCGTTTTCTCGTTGGGCACCAGGCCCTGCCCGTGCAGCACGGTGGCGCCCATGGTGTAAAACGCCAGAGTCGCCAGCGTGAACACCACCATGCTGGCCCAGGCATCGAGATGCAGCACGCGGATCCAGCCCTTCGCGCGGCGGACCCACGCCTCGTCGTCGCTGCGCCGGCCGGCAAACCGCGCGTAGCCCTTTTCCAGGCACCAGTAGGGATACGAGTACAATTCACTCGCTCCGACGCCCGTAATGCCGAACGTGCTGAACGCCGCCGCGATTCCCGCCGCGGGAATCATGAACTTGAACCCCTCGGCGACCTCGTCGAGCCGCACGGGATAGCCCGTCCTGGGCAGCGCGAGCACGCAGCCCACGGTGATGAACGTCACCGTCATCACGAGGATCGTGGTGAACAGCTCGATCCGCCGATAGCCGCCCGACAGCAGCAGCAGGATCGCCGCAATCGCCGTCACCACGGCCCACGGGTTTTCCGGGTGGTTTTCCAGGTTCGCGGCGACGGCGGGTGCGATGCCGCGAGTCTGTTCCACGAGCCACGGGCTCACGTTGGAGAACGCGAGGTTCATCGCCTGGCCCACGCCGCCGCACATGCCGCCGAGCTGCGTGATCGTCACACAGAGCATGATGAACCACCACCACACCAGCCAGTGCGCGCCGAGCCGCGGGCCGGGCAGCTCATTGAGCGCTCCCAGCGTCGGCTTGCCCGACGAAATGGCGTACCGGCCCAGCTCGATCTGCACGAACACTTTGATGACGCAACTGAACAGGATCAGCCACAGGAACAGGAACCCGTGCTTCGCGCCCAGCGTGGTCGTCTGGATCAGCTCGCCCGACCCGACGATCGATCCGGCGAGAATGATCCCCGGTCCGATCTTCGACAGCGCGGTCCACAACGATGCCGGCGGCTCCAGCGTGGCATTGGGCGGCAAGGCGTAGGGATCGTAGCTGGTCGCTTCGGACACGAGACGCGGTCCCTTCAAATGGCGAATCTTCCCTGGTGAAGCCGAGGGGTCGCAACCCCTCGGCTTCGAGATCTGCTGTGCGAATTGCTGAAGTGCGGATCACGCCAACAGCTTCTGCACCACCTCGCCGTGGACGTCGGT
>Ga0073934_10004247_pt1 | contig 24301 bp, 25 predicted proteins | sample LarsenN4metaG_FD_76834 | JGI IMG/M metagenome (GOLD analysis project Ga0073934, IMG submission 76834) | Hot spring sediment bacterial and archeal communities from British Columbia, Canada, to study Microbial Dark Matter (Phase II) - Larsen... ... | reverse complement strand
GATGGCGCGGAACGGCGAGCGGGTCCGACGGAAAGACCATCGCCCATCTTCCGTCCCATGGGCGGCCGTAAAGCTCGCCGTTGATGAAATTGGCGATCCTGACAAGGAAGATTCCGATCGGCGCGGCGCAGGAGAACAGGTCGCCCAACGAAAAAGCGTCCACCTTGTATTTGCGCGCGTACCAAAGCCCGGCGATGGTGACGCCGATAAGGCCGCCATGAAACGACATGCCGCCTTTCCAGAGCATCAGAGCCGGCGGGATCGGAATCCAGCCGACAAGCGTCTTCAAAATTCCCTCGCCCATCGTCGCGCCGAGAGGCTCCCAGGCGCCGACAAGGAGCGCGGGCTCGTAAAAGAAGAGGTAGCCGAGGCGGCCGCCCGCCATCACCCCGATCGCGACCCAGAAGATGACGTCGTCAAGCTGCGTCTTGCTCACCGGCGCGCCGGCGGACGGCCACAGCGCCGGCCGCTTGATCAGCGACAATGCGTACCACCAGCCAAGCCCGATGCCGAAAATATAGCCGAGCGAGTACCAGCGGATCGGCAGCGGACCGAGATGGATCGCAACCGGGTCAATGGCGGGGTAAGGAATAGTCATCGGGGCTTGGAGCGGCTTCTGAACGCGCGCCTCTCTAGCGCGGTTCTACGCAGATGTCGCCCCGTCGGCGAAGCGTCCGGGACCGCGATTCGCGAAATGCGGCATGGTAAACGCGGTCCAGTCTTCTCGCTTGCGCGTCCTTGTCCGATAACCGCTCACACTTTTCGGGAACGCGCGCTAGCGTTCGGCGAGCCGGCGTTTGACCGCTTCAAGCGCGGGATCGACGCCCATCCGGTAATCGGCGTAGGTGAGCGGGGCGGCGATATCCGGCTCGAGGGTGTCGACCCTGATCGGGGCCTCGCGGATCGACCGATGACAATCAGGTTCCGGACAGCCGGTCACATAATTGTGGCGTTCGGTCGCCGCCAGGAGTGACGCCTTTGAGACGGGAAGTTCGGCAAGGCCCCCTTCAGCGTAGAACTCCAGAAAATCGCCGATCGGCTCCCCGACGATGATGACGCGATCGGGCGCTGCCTGTTTCAGGTAGCCGGCGCTGGCGATGCCTGCGGAAAACGTCCGACCGGAGGTGAGAATGAAAATCCGCCCGGGCGCAAGGTCCGGCAGCTTTTGCATGAACGCGCGCGTCGTATTGAGGTCGCCCCCGCCGTCGAGCCGAAGATCGACCACGAGATTCTTCGGCTTTGCGCGCGCAATTTCCTTTAGCGAGCGCTTTATGAAGGCGTCGATCTTCTGCTCGTAAAATGATTTGTTGATCCGCAACTGGATGTACCAGCCGTCGAGCTCAGGGAGCGGCGCGGAACGGAACGCCTTCCCGTCATTGAGGAGATAAAGCGGCGCAGCCCCGCCGGCGTTTTCGGCGGCGCGCGCGACAAGCCGGGAATGGTCGAAAAAGTCGTAAATTCCTCCAGCCGGCGGATCGAGCCTTGCGTCGAGCAGCCTCGTTGCGATTTCGCCGCCCGGAAGTTCGAAGACCGCTTCAATTCCGTCCGCCGCGTCCGTCAATCCGGCCGCGTTCAAGAGCGCGGGCGATTCGAGGAAAAACGGCGCCCACTCGTCGCGTTTCCCGACCCGCGCGCCGAAATAGTCTCCAAAGGCCGTCGCCAGTTCGGCGACATCCCGCCCGGCGATTGAAACGACGCGCGCGCCGAGAAGCTCACGCATTTCATCTGGCGCATGAATGACGCGAACGCCGTCTGCGAACGCATGAAGTTCGAGCGGGATGCGGTTGAACCGGTGCGGCCAGACGCCTGGCGGCGACATCGTATGTCCGTTCATCGCGATTGCGGCGATGCGGGCGACCGCCAAGTGGAATTCGGCGAGAGGAATGTCGCCTGCTCTCGCCTTCAACGCCTCGAAAGCCGCTTCAGCCCTGGCGCGCTCCTCGACGGAGTAGGACTTGTCGGCGTCCAGAAATTCACGCAGCGCCGGAATGTCGCCGGTGAAATCGTCAGCGCCGGCCGGCGCCGCGGAGAACGCCAAGGCGAATGCGGCGGCCGCCGAAATTTGAACTCTCATAGCGCCTCTTGGTGCGTTCCCGAACGGGGACAGTGGCGGACCGGCGGCCCGGATGTTCCGCCGAAGGCGCCGCACCGTGGCGCGCGCGTTGGTCGACGATCCGAGTTCCAACCCCTCATCTCACCTTATCGCCGCGCCAAAGGGCCGCTATCGCTTTTTCGGCGACATGCTCCTAGCCTGAGCCGGTCTGTGACAAGGGAGCGCGGCCGGTGCAGACCCAAAGCCCGATTTTCGACGAGATCGCGAAGCTGATGTCCGAGGCGGCCGGCGCCGTCGACGGGGTTCGCCGCGAGGCCGAGACCGTCGCCCGGAGCCAGTTGCAACGCCTGCTCGCGGACATGGACCTCGTCTCGCGCGAGGAATTCGATGCTGTCAGGGAGATGGCGGCCAAGGCGCGGGCCGAAAACGACCGCCTCGCCGCCCGCGTCGCCGAGCTTGAGGCGCGGCTGGGCAAAACGAGTTAGTTTTCCCCAAGTTCGAACCATTGCCGCGCTTCCCCGACTCGCCGCGCATTCCCGAGGGTCAGATCCGGTCGGGAGCGCCATGTCGATTGAACTGCTGAAGCCGCGGTCGAAAGATGCGGACCCCCTGGAAGCGCTCGAACTCGTCGCCGACGATCTTGCGCTCAGCGTCGAGCGCGTCGACGACGATGAGCTCCATGTCGCAATCCCGGGGCAATGGCGCGACGCCGGATTCTGGTTCACCTGGCGCGCGGAGCTTTCGACGTTGCAGATGGGCGCGCCGCTAGATCTCAAGGCGCCGAAGGCGCGGCTCAATGATGTGGCGCGTCTCGTCGCCATGGTGAATGAGCGGCTCTGGATTGGCCATTTTGATCTCTGGTCGGATGACAACTCGATCGTATTCCGCAACGCCGCCGTGCTGCCGGCGAACGGCGCGCTGGACCGGCTTCAGGCCGAATGCCTCATCAAAGGCGCGCGGGAGGCGATCGACCGCTTCTTGCCCGCGTTCAATTACCTCATCTGGGGCGGGAAGACGCCCGAAGAAGCGCTTGAAGCGTCGCTCTTTGAGACCGCCGGCAACGCCTGACCGGCCCGCCGGCGGCGCGGCGTGATCGTCGTCCGCCGTTCGTGTATGAAGCCGCCGATGACGAAGAAAATTTCCGTCGCGCTGATTGGCGCCGGTTCGATGGGCGGCGCGCTCCTCAAGGGTTGGATTGCGGGCGGCGTCATCGACGCCGCGACGAGCGCCGTTTTCGACCCTGCGCCGCGCGACGAGATTGCGACGCTTATCGGCCAAGCGCGGCTGTGTCTCAATCCGGCGCGCCGCGAGGGCGCGTTTGACGTCCTCGTCGTCGCAGTCAAGCCGCAGTCGGCGGCGGACGCGCTTGCGCCGTTCCCTCCGCTCGCCGCGCGCGCCTCCGTGCTGTCCGTCATGGCGGGGCGCAGCATCGCCGCTCTTGGGCGGTCGCTCCCCGGCGCGCGGGCGATCATTCGCGCCATGCCCAATCTTCCGGCGGCGGTCGGCGCCGGCGCGACGGCCCTCTTCGCCCCGGCTGACGTCTCGCCGACGGACCGCCGCGTCGCTGAAACGCTGATGCGCGCGATCGGCGAAATCGCCTGGGTCGAAGACGAGGCCGGGATCGACGCCGCGACAGCCGTGTCGGGAAGCGGACCGGCCTATTTCTTCCTCCTCGCCGAGGCGCTGGCGGAGGCGGGACGCGCCGCGGGGCTTACGGCGGAAACGTCGGCGCTGCTCGCGCGCGCGACGCTCGTCGGCGCCGGCGCCTTCGTCACCCATGACAAGCGAGCCCTTGACGCGCTTCGCCGCGCCGTCGCTTCTCCCGGCGGCACGACGGAAGCGGCGCTCGGAGTTCTCGACGGCGAGACGCAAGAAGTCCGTAAACTGATCAAGCGCGCGGTCGAAGCCGCGGCGCGGCGCGCCCATGAGCTGACCGAGTAGCGGGTCAGCCCGGAAGCTTCATCACCGCGCGAAGGCCGCCGAGCGGCGACGTTGACAGCGCGACATCGCCGCCATGGCTTCTTGCGACATCGCGAACGACTGAAAGGCCGAGACCTACGCCTTCGCTCGCGCTTCGCGCCTCATCGAGGCGATAAAACGGCTTGAACACGTCGCTCCGCTTGTCCTCGGGAATTCCGGGGCCGTCGTCATCGACGATCACGGCGACGAACGGCCCGGCGCGCTCGGCGCTGATTCGCACTTTTCCCGCATATTTGAGGCCGTTCCCGACAAGATTTGCGATTGCGCGCTTGATTGCATCGCGCCGGCCCTCGAATTTCACTTCAGCTTCGGAGCTCAAGGCGACGCGCGCGCCGGACGGATCGGCGTCTTCGGCGACCTCGCGCACGATCTCGGCGAGATCGAACGCTTCCGGCTCGCCGGCCGTCGAATTGTCGGAGGCGAACTCGAGATAGGAGTTGATCATCCGCTCCATCTCCGCGACGTCGCGTTTCACCTCATGCGTTTCAGCGCTCTGAGGCGCCATGGCGAGAGCGAGCTTCATGCGGGTCAGCGGCGTTCTAAGATCGTGGCTGACGCCGGCGAGCATCGTCGTGCGCTGGTCGATGTGCCGTTTGATGCGCTCGCGCATCGCGATGAAGGCCCGGCCGGCGCGCCGCACCTCGGTCGCGCCCGACGGCTTGAATTCCGGCATGTCGCGTCCGCGCCCGAAGGCTTCCGCCGCGGCGGCGAGGCGCAAGATCGAGCGAACCTGGTTGCGAAGAAAGACGATGGCGATCGCGCCAAGGAGGAGCGACGTGCCGATGAGCCAAAGGAGAAAGACAGGGCCGGTCGTCGCAAACACCCGGTCGCGAAACGGCAGGAAGACGAGCGCGCCGTCCTTCGTCTGGACGCGGATCTCGACATAGAAGGGCCAGCTTTTCGTGTCGAACCAGAAGGGGCGGTCCAATTCCTCCTCAAGCTGGCGATCAAGCGTCGCGTTATAGAGGTTGAACGGCGACAGCTTGTTTCGCTCGGGGATCTTGTCGTCACGCTCAAACCGCGTCGAAATGTCGAGATCTTCAAGCGCGATCGCCTCGACGCGGCGCTTGTCCTCCGGCGTCGCCGCGTCCTCGTAAAGGCGGGTCAAAAGCGCGATCTGGCCGGCGACGTTCGCCGACTGGTTCGCGGTCACCGTGTCCCAATGCCGGTCGAAGAACACGTAAGTGATGACCGACTGCATGAGAAAGATCGGCAGGATGACGATCAGCGCCACGCGGCCGTAAAGGCTCTTCGGCATGAAGCGCTTCAGCATGGTCAGTCGGGGATCAGCATATAGCCGACGCCGCGCACGGTCTGGAGGTAAATGGGCGTCCTCGGATCGTCTTCGATCTTCTTTCTGATGCGGGTGATCTGAACGTCGATTGAGCGCTCCATCGGCGTCGACGTCTGCTCGGCGAGGGCTTGGCGCGAAATCGCTTCGCCGGGCTTGGCGGCAAGGACGCGCAGGAGCGCGAGCTCGCCGGCCGTAAGTCTTACAAGCTCGCCGTTCCGCCTCAGTTCGCCGCGGCCCGGTTCGAAGGTCGCGCCGCCGAACGCAAGCGTCTGGCGGTCGCGCGCAATCGGCCGCGACCGCCGGAGGAGGGCGCTGATCCGCAGGACAAGTTCGCGCGGCTCGAACGGCTTCGACAGGTAATCGTCAGCGCCCCGCTCAAGTCCCTCGATGCGGTCTTCGGGAAGGCCGCGCGCGGTCAAGAGCAGGATCGGCACGTTTGACGCGGCGCGGATTTTCTCGGTGAGGTCAAAGCCGGACATGCCGGGCATCATGACGTCAAGGATCAGGAGATCGAACTCGACCGAGCCGAGGAGTTCGCGCGCTTCCGCGCCGTCCTTCGCGGTCGAGACGCGGAACCCGTTGTCCGTCAGATAGCGTTTGAGGAGCGCGCGAATTCGCTCGTCGTCGTCAACGACGAGGATATGAGGCGACTTTTCGGCGATCGTTCGGGACATGGCGGGCTTTTGAGATCAGCCGGGCCGCTGGCGCAAGAGGCGAACGGCGCGCGCCGCATAATCCGACCCGGTCCAGACGGTCAGCGCGGCCGCCAGCCAGAAGACGCCGCTCGCCGCCGGACCCAAGGCGTCGCCGACAAGTCCGCCCGGCGCTGCGGCGAGGAGGAGTGCGACGGCGGCGATCTGCGCCGTCGTCTTCAGTTTCGCAAGCGGGGTCACCGGCAGATCGGCGCCTTCCTTGGCGAGCGCCTCGCGCAGGCCGCCGACGAGGATTTCGCGAAGCAGGATCGCGAGCGCCGCGACGACGCCTTCGTCGCGGATGACGCCGTTGCGGACGAGGAGGATTAGCGCGGCGGCGATCAGAAGTTTGTCCGCAAGCGGATCAAGCGTCGCGCCGAGCCGCGACGTCTCGTTCCGCGCGCGCGCGACAAAGCCGTCGAGGAAATCGCTCGCCGCCGCAAGGACGAAGAGCGCCAGCGCGGCGGAAAGCGCCCAGGGCGCGTCCAGAAAGAACATCGCCGCGAACGGGACGATAAGGGCGATGCGCGCGAGGGTCAGGAAATTGGCCATAGGCGGGGCACTATAAGGCGCGCCCCGCCGATTTCGATTTCGCGGTCTACTCGATCCTGGTCCTTGGATGGCGGACGAACGCCCACCAGACGCCGAGAACGCCGACGATGAGGACGAGCCAGGTCGCGGGTTCGGGCACGTCGTCCGGCGGCGGCGGCGGCGGGCACTCCGGATCGGTTTTCGGATCGCAAGGAGGCTTCGGGACGCCGGGCGGCGGCACGACGATGCCCGGAACGTCATAAGGCGGGACGAAAGGCGGCCGCCACGCGGTCGTCGGCGGATAGACGGGGGTCGGCGTCACCGACGGCGGGACTGTCGCCGGCGGACCTTCCGGAACCCGCCCTGGCTCTCGCGGCGCCGGCTCATAGCCGGCAAGGCGCGTTGGAACCGGGCGGGATCCTAAAAAGACCCGTCGGCCTTTCGCGGCTCGCCTTCGCCGCAACAGCCGCAATTGATAACGATGTCGTTGCGGATGTCGCCGACCGCCCGGGCATAGAGCTCGGCGATCTGCTTTTCATCTAGGGGCTTGTTTTTGTTTCCAAATCCGCCGGTCCACACAATCGCGCCGGCAAGGATCGCCGCCGCGATGATGTTGCCCAAACCACTTCCCATCATGGGAACCACCACAACCAAACGCCCGGCAGCGAGATGGGCGCCTTAAGCGCCCTGGCGAATGCCAATTCGGGAAACCGGACCGGGCGCCGATTCCCCCACAGCCGTGCTTCCAAGGTTCGTGCCAAGCCGGAACGGCGCTGTCCGCCGTCCGAACGGTGAGGGCGCCGGAATGCGCCCCTGGGCGAGGGCGGCGTTCGTCAGCACGGCGCGGAAACGATCGGCCTGCAACCCTCGGGAGGCATCCTGACCCGAATCAGAAACGGGGGCCAGATGCGGCGGATTGGACACAATCGCGGCGTCGGCCGCCGCGCCGCCGGCCGCGCGCCTACCCAGCCAGCGAGGGTCATGCTAAGAATCGTTAACGAAGGCTCCCTGGGGCGGGCCAGGGGCGGCGGTCGCAGCAGGTGCGGCTGACGCGTCCAAGACAGTCGCGTGATGAGGGGTTTGGCGGGTCAGCATGAGGACGGGAGCGACCGGTCTTAATCTGATCAAGGGCTATGAGGGCCTCCGGATGTCGGCGCATTACACGCCGAATGAGGAGTGGACCGTCGGCTATGGGCACACTTCGTCCGCGCGCCACGGAATGAGCGTCACCGAGGGCGATGCGGAGCGCCTCCTTCGCGCCGACGTGCAGCCGATTGAAAAGCTCATTGCGGACACCGTCCGTGCGCCGCTCAATCAGAACGAGCACGACGCGCTCGTCTCGCTGATTTTCAATATCGGCGAGGCGAACTGGAAGCACTCGACGGTCCTTCGCAAGCTGAACGAGGGCGACAAGCTTGCGGCCGCGCGCGCCTTCGAGATGTGGACGAAAGCGCGCGTCAACGGCGAACTTGTCTCGCTTGACGGCCTCGTGCGCCGACGCGCCGCCGAGAAGTCGCTCTTCCTGATGCCGACCGACGCCTCTTTGGTCGTTCCGACGTCGGATGTGAGGCCGGCCTCCGAATGCGAGCTTGATTTCAAGTCGGATCGCGAACTCAAAGCTTCGCCCGTGGTTCAGTTTGACCGCAAGGCGAGCGGCAAGGCGCTCATCCTCTCAGACGAGGAAAGAGCGGCGCGCTCGCGCGCATTGTTCGCGGCGACGCAGGCGCTTTCCGTCGATCCGACAAAGATGATCATCACCAAAGCCGAGGAACACGCCGACATGGGAATAACCATCGGCGCCATTCTCGCCGGCCTTCTCGCGCTCGCGATGACCGGCCTTGGCGGGGTCATGCTCATCGGCCAGGAATTCCCGCGCTTCGCGGAGTCGATCGGCTTCGGCTACGAGAAGTTTGTGGCGATCTTCGAGAACCTGCCGATGTGGCTCGCGGCGATGGGCGCGGCGACCTGCTACTTCATTCTCTACATTCTCGTAAAGCGCGTCGCGCGTCATGATCTCAAGCGGCAGCGCGCTCAGGAATTCGCCCGGCTGCGCGCCGCCGAATAGGGCGAAAAGCGCGCCTCCGATCCGCGTTTCGCGCGCTTGATCCGCATATCGTTCCGTCCGAAGCTCGCCACCGCCGCCGCCGCGACTGGCGCGTCGGGCGCAAACGCGGAAACCGGGTAGGCGCGAAACGGCGCGCTGCGATGACGATTTGATTGTCGGGCGCGATAAGGCGATCGCGCCCGGCGATCCGGGGCGCGCGAAGCCTTGATGACGATGAGGAGGGGTTCTTATGGCCAGGGGAATGTTTGTTGGGCTCGGCGCGGTCGGCGCGGCGGCGGCGGGTCTTGCCAGCGTCTACGTCGTGCGCGACCGGGCGTCGCCGGAGCCGGCGCTCATTGCGGCGCGTTCTGCGCCGGAAACCGTCTGCATCGAGAGCAATGTGCGGCTTGTCGAGGGCATGTCCCGCAGCTGCCGCACCGCCGCGCAGTTTGAGGCGCTCCGCGACCGCCCGGTCGTCGGCGGAGACGGGACCGCGATCGCGGTCAATCTTGTCGGCCCGTCGGATGAAACGGACGCGAACAGCGTGCGCACTTGCGCGGAATATGATTCGCTCATCGCCAGCGGCTGGTACGCCCTCTCGAGCGCCGATTTGCGGCGCGAGGAATATTTCAAGCGGGCTTGCGGCGCGCTTTCCCTGCTCGTGACGGCGAAACCGGCGCGGCTGTCGCATTTCGCCGGCGGCAAGGCGGAACCCGCGGACATCTTTTCGATGGCCCGCGAAGACGCGATCGCTTTTGGCGAAGCCGCGCCCGAAGCGCCGGTCGATGTCGCGGAAATCGACAGCGGCGTCTGGAAGGTCGCGATCGGAGAAGGCGAAACCGTCATATACGAAATCGCCCACGCCGATTTCACGGGCGACGGCGTCGGCGAAATTCTCGCCTATGTCTCGGCCGGCGCCCCCGGCGGAACCGCGCGCGTCGGATCGATCGGGTTCATCGAAAAGCCGAATGCCGGCGGGCCGTGCTCATTCTCCCCGCGCTGACGGGATCGCCGCCGTCAGGCGGCTGGCGGCTCGGCTGGCCAATTGTCGATCAACCGCGTTTTCCCGACGATGACGGCGGCGAAGACGCGCGAGGGTCGCGTGATCGCGCCCGGTCCCATCGGCTCAAGTAGATCGGCGCTCCGCACCTCGAGATAGTCGAGCGCGGCGAACCCTGCGGCATTGATCGCTGCGCGGCCGTCGTCGATCGTCGCCGCGACCTCGGCGCCGGCGGAAAGCTTCGCCGCCATGTCGGCGAGGACCGCGTTCAGCCTTCCGGCGATCGCGCGCTCCTCGGAGCTGAGATAGGCGTTGCGCGACGACATCGCGAGGCCGTCCGCCTCGCGGACGATCGGCGCGCCGATGATGTCGACCGGCATGTTGAGGTCCTTGACCATGCGCCGGATGACAAGAAGCTGTTGGTAATCCTTCTCGCCAAAGACGGCGATGTCGGGCCGGGCCTGATTGATCAGCTTGCAGACGACCGTTGCAACGCCGCCGAAGAAATGCGGCCGCGATCCGCCGCAAAGCCCCTGCGCGATCTCCGCGACGGCGATCGAAGTCTGAAAGCCGTCGGGGTACATTTCTTCCGGCGCTGGGATGTAGGCGAGATGGCAGCCGGCCTTCTGGAGGAGTTCGAGGTCGTGAGCCTCCTGCCGGGGATAGGACCCGAAATCCTCATGCGGCGCGAACTGCCTCGGATTGACGAAAATGCTGGCGACAGTACGGCGCGCCAGACTGTTCGACCGGCGGACGAGCGACAAGTGGCCTTCGTGAAGAGCGCCCATTGTTGGGACGAGCCCCACGGTCTCGCCGGCCGCCCGCCAGCCATCCACCCTCGCACGAAGCGCCTTGACCGAGCGGACGACCCCGATTTGCGAATCGACGACGGCTGCGGGCATGCTATAGGTCCTGTAATTGTGCGGGCGTAGGGGGTCGGAGAGGCTAATGGGACAAGCTTTCGGCGCTTTCAAGGCTGTGCCGCCGAAGGGATTGAGGTCCGTCGCGCTTGCCGGGCTGATGACGCTCGCGCAGGGCTGCGCCATTTTGACGGGAAAACCGGACCCTGATGTCGTCGCCGCGCAGGCGACCGAACTTGACAGCATGCGCGCGCAGCGTATGGCGCTTCAATCGGAAGTTGACAAGCTCAAGGCCGAAAACGAGGCGCTTTCGGCCAAGGTCGCCGAGCTTCAGAAGAAGACCGCGCGCCTTGCCGCGCTGGAACCGGCGCCGACGCAGGAAAAGCCGGCCGAAGGCGCGCTCAAGGAAGGTCCGCCCTCAGCCGCCGCCGCCGCTGACTCGCCGTCCACCGCGCCGGCGGCGCCGGTCGTCGCCGCGCCCGACGCCGACGTGTCGCTTCCGGACGCACCGGTGCCGATCGACGACTCGCCGCGCCTTGTTCAGCCGAGCTTCGCCTCGACCGAGCAGATTTTCGAGAACGAGGCGGCGAGCGGCGCGATCAAGATGTCGAGCGTCCTATGGGGCGTGCATCTTGCGTCCTATCGCCTTCCCGATGAAGCGAGCGCCGGCTGGAAGAAGCTGCAACGCGAAAATCCCGACGAACTCGGCCTCCTTGAGCCGCGCGTCGAGAAGGTGACGCTTGAGGGCAGGGGCCATTATCTGCGTCTTGTCGGCGGCGGCTTTTCATCGCGCGAAAAGGCCAAGGCGCTGTGCGACAAGCTCGCCGCCAAAGGCGTATTCTGCCGCGTCGCGAATTTCGGCGGCGACCGGCTTTCCATGCTCGATGTCGGCGGCGGCCGCTGACGACTCAATCAGGCGGCGCGATCTCGAATTTCTTCTCGGCGAACACCCGGCCTTCATATTCCGCGGCGCCAATATAGCGCAGCTCAAGAACGCCGGCCGGCAGCGCGCCGGCGTTGAGCGGGACGCGGAGACGGCGCGCGGCGGCGTCGAAATGGATCGGGATGTTGGCGATTTCGGCAAGCCGGCGCGGGCGGCCTTCCGCGGTCATGACGACGGTCAATCGTCCGAAAGCGGAGTATCTTCCCGTCCTCGAAAGCGTCGTATCAAGTTCAAGCATTCCATCGGCGTCTCTGACGAGGCGGGTCTGCGTGATTGAAACCGCAGGCGGCGCGAAACCGGTTCTCACGATGACCGGCGTCGAGACGCCAAGCTCCACGTCGGCCTCAAGGCCGCCGCCGGCGCGCCGGAGCGGCGTTCTGACCGGCGTCGTCTCGATGAGAAGGTGCGAGCGCCGTTCGCCGGGGGGAAGGCGGGCGCCCTTCTTGAGCCGCACGGCGACTTTCGCCCGCTTGCCCGGTTCGAGGCGAAGGCGCGCCGGCGACACGACAAGATAGGGCGCCGCGCTCAAGGCGGGACGCGCGGCCGGCGTCGCTTCCGCGTATCCATATTCCGTCGCGGAAAGGTCGATCCAGCCGATGCGCGCATCAAGGATCCGGTCCGATCCGTTCGAGATTTCGTAAACCCCGACCGGGTTCTGCCGGGTGATGACCTGACGCAGCGGAGAAACCGCGAATTCGGCGCCGGCCGCGCCTGGAAGCGCGGCAATTGCTGCGAAAACGGCGGCGAATGCGCGAAGAATCACCACATTATCAATCCGTCAGGCGAGGGATCGGTCGGCCGGCGGCGCGGCGCCGGCGCCCGTACGGGGCGGCGACTTGCAAGAAATCGGCCTTCAGGGCTTGCCGGCCGCCCGGAAATCACCGTCTGAGTTAACGATTCTGTGCGGCGCCCGGAAACTTCGGGGGGAGCCGGATTTTCGCAAGAGGTGTCTTGGTGACGCACGTCATCGTTCTCGGCAATGAAAAGGGCGGGTCGGGAAAATCCACGGCCGCCATGCACATTACGGTCGCGCTCCTAAAGTCCGGTTATCGGGTGGCGGCGATTGATCTCGACATGCGTCAGCGGAGCTTCTCGCGCTACATCGAAAACCGCCGGGCGTTCGCGGCGACGAAGATCGTCCCGCTGGTGTTCCCGGAGACGCCTCGAATAGAGCCTTCGTCGATCGACAGCCGCGAGGAAGCGCGCCGCGCGGAAACCGAAAATTTCACGTCGACGCTGCAGACCCTTTCGGAGTGCCACTTTCTGGTCATCGATTGTCCGGGCGCTGACACGCATCTGTCGAGGCTCGCTCACGCCCACGCCGACACGATCGTGACGCCCTTGAACGACAGCTTCGTCGATTTCGATCTCCTTGCGCGGATGGATCCGGACACGGGCGCCCTGCTCGGACCGAGCCTTTACAGCGAGATGGTGTGGAACGCCCGCAAGCGGCGCGCCATGTCGGGCGTTCCGGGCGGCATCGACTGGGTCGTCATGCGCAACCGTCTTTCGGCGACGCGCGCCAACAACAAACGCGCCATGGGGGAAAGGCTTGAAGAGCTGTCGACGCGCATCGGTTTTCGGCTGGCGCGCGGCTTCGGCGACCGGGTCATCTATCGCGAACTCTTCCCGATGGGGCTGACGCTCCTCGATCTTGGCGGCGCCGACGCGCCGCTCCGGCTTTCGACGATGAGCCATGTGACGGCGCGGCTCGAGATCCGCTCGCTAATTGCAACGCTCAATCTCCCGAAGCCGGACGACGCGGGCAGCGGCGAGGACGACGGGCGCGCGGCGGCCTGATATCGCGGCGCCGTCGGGCGGCGGTTCCGTTGCGCCGCCGAATGGGGCATGGTGGCGGACGCTGAACCCCGGGGCCGCCGCTTAATGCTCGGAAAAGTCGCAATTCTTCTGGCGCTCGGCGCGGCCGCCTGGGTGCTGTTTCGGGTCGGCAAGGGTCGGGTCGACGAGTCGAAAACCATGTTCAGGCTGAAGGTCGTCGGCCTCCTCGCGATCGCAGCGGTCTGCTTCGCGGCGAAACTATTCCCGATCGCTTTCATGATCCTCCTGGCGGCGGGCGGGGTGACCGCGATCGAACTCTGGAGCGGACGAGCGATCAGAGGGCTTGAAAACCTGACGCCGGGCGCTGGCGCGGCGCCGTCGCCCGCGGCGACGATGAAAGTTGCGGAAGCCGCGGCGGTTCTCGGCGTTGCGCCCGATGCGGGCGAAGCCGAGATCAAGGCCGCGCACAAGAAGTTGATCGCGCAGCTCCATCCCGACAAGGGCGGGAATGACTACCTCGCCGCCAAGATCAATGACGCGCGGCGCGTATTGCTCGAAAAGCGGGCGCCGGACGCGGCGAAACCGGATGCGTAGGTCGTAGAGGGGTAAATGATGTCAGTGATCGAGTCGGTCATATCGGGCGTCGGTTCGTGTCTGCCGGACCGCATCGTCACCAATCAGGACCTCGCAAAAAAGATCGACACGTCGGACGAATGGATCCGCTCGCGCAGCGGCATCGGCGAGCGCCACATCGCCGGCGACGACGAAATGACGTCGGATCTTGCGGCGAAAGCGGCCTGGCGCGCGCTCGATCAGGCGGGCCTGAAACCGCGCGACATCGACCTCATCATTGTCGCCACGGTGACGCCCGACAAGACCTTTCCGTCCACGGCCGTCTACGTCCAGCAAAAGCTCGGGGTTCCGCCCGGCATCGCCTTCGACGTCTCCGCCGCATGCGCCGGATTTCTTTACGCGCTCAATATCGCCCACAATTTCATCACGACGGGACAGGCGAGGCACGCCCTCATCATCGGCGCTGAAAAGCTCTCGTGCTTTCTCGACTGGACGGATCGCGCGACCTGCGTCCTCTTCGGCGACGGCGCCGGCGCCGTCGTCCTTTCGGCGAGCGCGCCGCGCACAGCGGCGCCGCCGCGCGGAATCCTCGCAACCTATCTTTCCGCAGACGGACGGCTCGCCGAGCACCTTTACGCCGACGGGGGGCCCGCCTCGACCGCGACCGTCGGCAAGGTTCGGATGAACGGCAAGGAGGTCTTCCGGCACGCGGTTCAAGAGATCACGAACGCCGTCCTTGAGGTCACGGAACGCGCAAAGGGGAAACGCGAGGAAATCGACTGGTTCGTGCCGCACCAGGCGAATATCAGGATCATCGAAGCCTGCGCGAAAAGGCTCGAACTCGACGACGGCAAAATCATCGTTACGATCGAAAAGCACGCAAACACGTCATCGGCGTCGATTCCGCTGGCGCTTGACCAAGGCGTGCGCGACGGAAGAATAGAGCGCGGCGACCTTCTCGTCTTTGCAGCGCTCGGCGGCGGTCTTGCCTGGGGAAGCGCGCTCGTCCGGTACTGAGAACTTGCGCCAATTCGCGACCAGTCGGCCGGCGCGATGCGATTTCGGCAAATCACTCGCCCCAGCGACGAAGAAGGTTGTTGCGAAAGTTGGCCAGCCGGTCGCGGAGATCGCCGGGCGCCCCCAGCGCCTTGAGATCGGCGCTGATCCGGTCGATTTCAAACAGCAATGTGCGCTCGTCGGCGCCGCGCACCCGGCTCTTGATCCATCCGACGGCGCAAAGGCGCTCGCCGCGCGTCACGCGGTCCACCCGGTGAACGCTCGTCGCCGGGTAAAGAACAATCGCGCCCGCCGGAAGCTTGATGCTGTCTTCCGCGCCGGCGCTGTCGATCACCAGTTCGCCGCCGTCATAGGCGTCGGGATCGCTGAGAAAGAGCGTGAAGGAAAGGTCGGTGCGCACGCCGTCGATATAGGGCGCGTCGACATGCGCGCCGTATTCCATGCCTTCACGGTAGCGGCTCAGCATGATGCGCGCGAGCGCCGCCGGCTGCGCGGCGCTCCTCACTGTTTCATGCTCGAGGATGGCGCGCGACAGCGTTTCGAGAACGCCCTTGCCGGGCCCGGACGCAAGCGCCTGCTCGTTGTTCTTGGCGGCCTTCGCGCGGCCCTTCGCGGTTTCGCGTCCGTCCGACCACAAGGCGTCGTCGGCGGCGGCCTCGCGCACGGCGGCGAGAAGGGCGGTGTCGATGACGTCGGCGACCTGGAGCAACATGCGGAACCTCAGAAATCGGGAGCCGGCTGGCCCGTCATCCGGTCTGAACTAGCATGGCGAATGCGAGACAAGGAGAACCGCGGTGGCGCGCCGCCCCAACCGCATGACGGGCCCAAGGCTCTAGCCATCGCCGACACACGTGCGACGATGGCCGAGAAGGCGAAGGCGGAGGCCCGCGATTAAGTCGCAATTGCCGCTTCGGGGCGCGCCGGTATGATGCACGCCGGCAAAGGAGGTCCAGTCTGATGGCGCGCCGCCTTAAACTCTTGATCGGACTATCGACGGCCGCTCTCGCCGGCGCGCTGTCAACGTCGGGCTGCGGCGGCGAGGGCGAGGGCGGCGCCGCGCCGGAAGCCCGGGCGAAGCCGTCCCAGCATGGCGAAGCGGAAGGCGGCGAGGCCGAAGGGGAAGCGGCGAAGGTCGAGACCGGCGGCGAATCGGAGGGCGCGGCGCTTTCGGACGCGGCGACGGACAAGGCGGCCTACCTCTCGGGACTCCAGATCGTGCGCGGTCATTTGCGCGCCGGCGTCGAACTTTACGCGTCGGGCGACCGCGAATTCGGGCCGCAGCATCTTCGCCATCCGCAGGCGGAAATCCTGACGAGTCTCGCGCCGGCATTTGCGGCGCATGACGCGCCTTCGATCGAGCCGGCGCTTGAGGCCCTTGCGCGGGCCGGCGAGTCGGGCGCGCCGCCTGCGGAAGTCAGCGCGCTTGAAGCCGCCGCGCTCAAAGCGATCGGCGCTGCGCGCGACGCGGCGAGGCCGAGCCTTAAGGACCAACTCCTTGCGGCGGCGAAGTCGCTGACCGTCGCCGGCGATGAATACGCGATTGCGGTCAAGGAGGGAGCGATCGTCAACCTTCACGAATATCATGACGCCTACGGCTTCATCGACGTCGTCATCGATGATCTGAAGTCTCTTAAGGGCGCGAGCGAAGCCGAGGCGCAGGCGATCAGGGCCGCGCTCAATCAGGCTGCGATCGCGCGAACGGCGGCGCCGACCATCGCTCCGCCGACAGATGGATTGAAGCCGGCCTCGGTCATCTACGGCGCGGCCGCCCGGGTCGAAATCGCCGCGCGCGGGCTCTAGAGCGGCGTGCGCAAAAGTGTGCGCGGTTTTGCGCAAGTGAGGCGCGAAGCGGCGAACGCCGCGGCAAACAAGGATTAGAGCGAGCGCCCCGGTTCCGGATCATGGCGCAAAGCTCTAGGGCGCGGCGACGATCCGCCACGCGGTCACGGTTCCGGGCATCCAGTTCGGCACGATGACAATGTCGGCGAACATCGTGAGATCGTTCTGCAGGACGCCGGCTTCGCGCGTGTTGAGGAGCGACGAGACCGCGCCGTCATCGGCGACGTAATGGATCTCTCCCGGCCATGAGGAGACGAGAAATCCGCCGCCCGGAACGAGGCCGATCCCGTCGGCGTCGATCATGCCGCTGGCGATTTCGCGCCAGCCGCCCGCCGCTGTCGCTTCGAAAAGATAGCCGCCCGACATCGTGCTGACATAAAGCCGGTCGCCGACGCCGAGGAGACCATTGACGCCGGCGAGTTCCTCGCCTTCACGCCACACAACCGGCCCTTCGGCGCCCAGTCGCCAGATCCGCGCCGCGTCGGAATCCGAGACGTAAACTTCGCCTTTCCAGACGGTTGCGTCGTTCAGGAATCGTGCGCCGTCGATTGAAATGTCGGCCTGCGGCGCGCCGGTCGAAACGTCGAAACTCCTCACTCGGTCGATATCGGCGACGTAGAGAACGCCGTCCTTCACCGCCATGCCTTTCGGCGCGTCGAGGCCTTCGATGAATTTTTCCGCGATGACGTCTCCTTCCGGAGATAGTTTTGCGATCCACCCAATGCCGTCCTTCGCTTCCCCTTCGCCGGCGACATTCGAAATGAAATAGGCGCCGTCCGGCGCCAGCGCGACGCCTTCGGGCGCGCTGAACCCTTCCGCAATCCAAAGCCGTTCAAGCCGCGGCGGAACCGTCGCCTTGGAATCCTGGGCCGCGCTTGCGGGCGCGCCGACGGTCGCTTCCTCCGGCGCCGGCGCCGGCGGCTTCGAGCAGGATGCAAGCAAAGCAAGGCCGGCAAGAAGGATACGCATGGTGAAGGGCTCTCCGCCAAAGCAAGACCGGCAGACTAAGCCGCCATCCGGCGAAGCGACAACACGACTCGGCGCGCCGGAGGAACGCCTCACAGCGCGACGATCAGCGCACGCCGCTCTAGCGTCCAGGCCGCCGAATATCGTCGGCGCTTGGCCCCGGGGGCAATTGCTCGCGGATGTCCTTCGGATTCCAGGGGCCGTAGGAAAAGCTGCGCGCGCCCGGCCGCGGCTCATAGCCGGTAAAGGGCGTCCGCTCGCTCAAGGGCGGCGTGCCGCGCATTTCCGGGCGCGGCAGCGGCGCCTGCGGACGGAAGAGGCCGAAGAGCCCGCCATTCGCGCCGATGAACTTGACGCTGGTGCGCGACAGGCGATCGGGGAAGAGCGACATTAGCTCGGTGATGTCAGCCGGCATGTTTGTCGAGACGTTAAGGCCGATCGCGCGCGCCTCGGCGGCCTCGATCGGATAATCATGCGTCCAGTGTCCAGTCGCGAGCTGGTCGGCGACGGCGGCCGCGGCGTTGTCCGAGATCGTGCCCTTGAGAAGATCGCGCGCCGCGCGTTTCAGCTGCTCGATCGCCATCTGTCCGACATCAGCGAGGATGAGCGTGTAATCGTCGGTTGCATCCGCCGACTTCTCCTGTCTGAGCCGCAAGAGCGAGGCGGCCGGCACGCCCGCGATCTGCGGATCGATCGGGCCAAGCACCGCGTGCTTGTTAAGGACGATCTCGTCGGCGGCGAGCGCGATCAAGGTCCCGCCCGACATCGCGTAATGCGGGACATAGACGGTCGATTTGGCGGGATGGGCTTTGAGCGCGCGGGCGATCTGCAAGGCCGGAAGGACGAGACCGCCCGGCGTATGCAGCACAAGTTCGATCGGCGTCGAGGCCGGCGTCGTGCGGATCGCTTCGAGCACGTCTTCGGCGTCGTTGAGGTCGATATAGCGGAGCACCGGAATGCCGAGGAGGCCCATCGGTTCCTGACGATGGACGATCGCGATCACCCGCGATTTCCGCTTGCGCTGGATGCGGGCGAAGCGGCGTTCAAGCTCGGCGCCGCGCTGCCGGCGGGTGATCGCCGGAATGATGAAAAAGAAGATGATCAGGAAGAGAAACGGCAACGCGCCGATCAGATCGTCCATACCGCGCTCCCCTCAGACCTCAGGACCCGCCCCCGTCGGCTCCTTGCGGTTCTTCATGTCGATATTAACGTAATTAACCCCGAAAAGCACCGCCGCTACAATCTCCGACGCGAAATCGGACTGGGCGTAGGTGGCGCGGGCCTTGACGTGCCAGCCATGGGTTTTTGCGAGCCAGATCGCGGTCTTATAGGGAACGCCGTTGATCTCGCCGACGTCGAAGGCGCCCGACAGCGCGGCCGGCAAGGGGTCGGTCGAGACGGTCTTGGTGCGGCTGTCGACCTCGATCAGCGTCACGGGAAGTTCGCCCCGTACGTCGAAGTTTTGACGGATCGCCGCGACTGCGCCGGCCGCGTGATCCTCAAGCGTCATGTCCGGATAGTAGGAGGCGTAGATGGTGACGGCGGCGTCGCCGTCGATCACGTAGTTGCACGAAACGTCGCGATTCCGGCTGTCATAAGCGGTGACCGTATGGAGCGCGAGAATGCGGTCCTTGTCCTTGCCGCGCAGCGTGAAGGACGCCGGGCACTCAAGTCCGCTCTCGCGATGCGCGAGCTTGTCTCCAAGCCGGCTCCAGCCCGCGGGCGGCGAGCCGGATGATGCGCGCTCGACTCTCGTATCGCGCGCGCGGGCGTCGATCGCACGGCCGTGCGCTAAAAAGCGCCGACCGGTCCATAGGTCTGACGCCCTTGCTTCGTGCGACAATGATTCTTCGGCGGGCTTTGCGTCGGCGGCGGAAAAGACGGGCGAAAACTGCGTCCGCGTCGAAAAGGCGCCGACTGAATCCTCCGACGCCGCCGCCGACCGCGCAAGCGCTTCCAGATCCTGCAGTTCCATTTCAGAAGAAGCGGGGTTGGGGGCGGAGGCCGCGGCGGCGAATGCGATCGTGGCGCACGTTGCGATGACGGCGGCGATGCTGCGGAATTTCACGATTGACCTCGCGGACCCAACACAAACCTGGTCCGCTCCCCCACAGCCCAGCCCGTCCCTATTCTTGCTGAACTCCGGCGGGCGCGCGAGTCTTTTAGCCGCGGTTAACCATGTCCTTGTTTTCCCCAGTGGCGAACGAGCAACGCTGCGAGCGCCGCGGGCGCGTCCGCTTGCAGCCAGTGGCTCGCGCCGTCGATCCGCTCATAGGTCCAAGGCGCGTCGACATAGGCGGCGGATGCGATCATCTGGCCTTCAACGAGATATTTTTCGCCGGAGGACCAGACGCCCATTGTCGGAATGCGGACAATCTCCTCGCCATACTCGCCTTCCGGGGGCGGAAAGATCATGCGGCGAACGCCGATATTCGCCCTGTACCAATTGAGGCCGGCCGTCAGTCGCCCGGGACGGGAAAGGAGCGCGATTGTTTCGTCAATATCGCGAGCGGCGTCCCAGTGTTTCCGGAGGAGAGCCCAATCATTGCGGCGATAGAGCCATTCGCAGATCCCGCGCAGTTGATGGACGAGGATATAGAAGCTTCGCCGCTTCTGTTCGGCGCCGGCCTTGAGATAGGCCCGCATATGGCCGACCGAAAGCGCCGCGAGCGTCAAAAACCGGTCCGGCCGTCCAGCGGCGAGGGTCCAGGCGACCGGCGCGCCGAAATCATGCCCGACGAGATGCGCGCGTTCGATCTTGAGATGATCGAGGATGGCGACGACGTCGACGGCGGCGCCCGTCCTGATGTCGTATTCAGCGAGCGTTTCCGGAATGTCGGTCTCGCCGAAGCCGCGCATATCGGGCGCGATGATGCGGAATCCTTCCCGGACGAGAAGCGGCGTCACCTTCGACCAGACCGCGCTCGAATCCGGAAAGCCGTGAAGGAGGACCGCCGCCTGCGCAGCCGCATCGCCGCTGTCGCGGACGAAATGGTTGAGGCCGTTGGCTTTGATCCTGTGGGTCGCTTGGCGCATCGTTGGCGCTGGACCGGAATTGACCGGCGTCGCGGCGATCAAAGCGCTACGCCCCCTCGCGCCTCGCGAGAAAAGCGAGTCGCTCAAAGAGATGCACGTCCTGTTCGTTCTTGAGGAGCGCGCCGTGGAGCGGCGGGATCGCTTTCCTCGGATCGCGTTCGCGCAGGACGTCCTCCGAAACGTCTTCCGACATCAAGAGCTTCAGCCAATCGAGAAGCTCCGAGGTCGACGGCTTCTTCTTGAGGCCCGGGACCTCGCGGATCTCGTAGAAGACCTTCAGCGCGTCGCCGACGAGACGCTGCTTGATGCCGGGGAAGTGCGCCTCGACGATCTCCGCCATAGTCTTCGGATCGGGGAACTTGATGTAATGGAAAAAGCACCGGCGCAGGAACGCGTCGGGAAGCTCCTTTTCATTGTTCGACGTGATGATGACGACCGGGCGGCGCGCAGCCTTGATCGTCTCTCCCGTCTCATAGACGAAAAACTCCATCCGATCGAGTTCCTGGAGAAGATCGTTCGGGAACTCGATATCCGCCTTGTCGATCTCGTCAATGAGGAGCACAGGCCGTTCCGGCGCCGTGAACGCGTCCCAGAGCTTGCCGCGCTTGATGTAGTTTCGGACGTCGCGCGCGCGTTCCTCGCCGAGCTGGCCGTCGCGAAGGCGCGCGACGGCGTCATACTCGTAAAGCCCCTGATGCGCCTTTGTCGTCGATTTGACGTGCCACTCAAGGAGCGGCGCCCCGAGCGATTTCGCGACCTCCTGCGCGAGAACCGTTTTGCCGGTGCCCGGTTCGCCCTTGACGAGGAGCGGGCGCTCGAGCGTCACGGCCGCGTTGACCGCGACTATCAGATCGTCCGTCGCGACGTATTCCCTGGTGCCGGCAAACTTCACGGGCGGATCCTTCTTTTCGCGGGCGCAAATGGACTATAGGTAGCGGGCGACAACCGGGCAATGACGCAAGGCAGCGGGCGCGCCGATATGAAACGTCAGACCGTCAACGCCGCCGTCGTGCAAACGGGATCGATCCTGTTCGACACGCCGCGTACGCTGACGAAATTCGAAAGCCTCGCCGCCGACGCGGCCGCGCGCGGCGCAGGGCTGATCGTCTTTCCCGAAGCCTTCATCGGCGGCTATCCGAAGGGCGTTCATTTCGGCGCGCCCGTCGGCTCGCGCAGCGCCGAAGGACGCGACCTTTACCGGCGCTATTTCGAGTCGGCGATCGATGTTCCTGGTCCCGAAACGGAAGCGATGGCGGCGGCCGCGGGAAAGCTCGGCGCCGACATCGTCGTCGGCGTCGTCGAGCGCGCGGCGCGGGCGGACGGCGCGGGCACGCTCTACTGCGCGGCGCTCGTCTTTTCCGCTGCCGGACGCTTTCTCGGCAAACGGCGAAAGCTGATGCCGACGGCGGCGGAGCGCCTCATCTGGGGCTTCGGCGACGGCTCGACTCTTTCGGCCTTCGACTGCGCCGCCGGAAAGGTCGGCGCCGTCATCTGCTGGGAGAACTACATGCCGATGTTGCGCATGACGCAGTACGCGCAGGGCGTCGAGTTCTACTGCGCGCCGACGGTCGATGATCGCGAGACCTGGGCGGGGACGATGCGCATGATCGCGCTGGAGGGGCGCGCCTTCGTCCTTTCGGCGGCGCAGTTCATGACGCGAGGCGACGCGCCGGCGGATTTTCATCCCGCGCAAGGAGACGCGCCGACGACCGTCCTGATCAACGGCGGCAGCGTCATAATCTCCCCGCTTGGGGAATTCCTCGCCGGCCCCGTCTTCGGAGAGGAGACGATTCTTTGCGCGGCGCTTGATCCCGGCGAGATCATCCGCGGCAAAATGGACTTTGACGTCGTCGGTCATTATGCGCGCCCGGACGTTTTCTCGCTTGCCGTGAACGCGGCCGCGCTGAAACCGGTGCGATTCAACGAGAAAGGAGACTAGTCGATGGCGGCATCCGTTTACGACTTCACGGCGAAGCGTTTGGGCGGAAAGGAGGAAAAGCTGTCGTCCTATAAGGGCAAGACGCTCCTCATCGTCAACGTCGCCTCGAAATGCGGATTCACGCCGCAATATGAGGGCCTCCAGAAACTCTATGAGCAATACAAGGACAAGGGCCTCGTCGTTCTCGGCTTCCCGTGCAATCAGTTCGGCGCCCAAGAGCCCGGCGATGAAAAGGAAATCGCGTCCTTCTGTTCGACCAACTACGGCGTCACGTTCCCGATGTTCGCGAAAATCGACGTCAACGGCGAGAACGCGCACCCGCTCTACAAGTTCTTGAAAAAAGAGAAGAAGGGGCTTGCCGGCTCGGAGGCGATCAAGTGGAACTTTACGAAGTTCCTTGTCGACCGCGAGGGCGCCGTGGCGGCGCGATTCGGCCCGCAGGATTCGCCGGAACTGATCGGCCGGCGCATCGAAAAGACGCTCTGATCGCCGGCCATTGATCAAAGGGAGCGATTCCGCCATCGTCCCGGCCGCTTTTTCCCGGACGGAAAGGTCGGCGATGAAACGGCACGCGCTTCTCTCAGCGGCGATTCTGGCGGCGTCATGTTCGGTCGAGACCGGCGACGTCGCTTCTGACCTCCGCGAGCCGCGCGTTTTCGCCGAGCGCGCAAAGCAGGGACCGCCGTTTTTCGGCCTCGATGCCGGCCCCGACGGCAAGGCGCTGATCACGCTGCCGAAGCCCGGCGCCGACGGCGTCGCGCTTCGCGCCATTCACGCCGCGGGCCTCACCGCGGGCCTTGGCTCCAATCCTGTCGGCCTTGACCGCGGCTATGGCGACGGCGGCCGCGTCATCGCCTTCCGTCGGATCGGCGACAAGGTCGTCATCGAGCAGGAAAACTGGAGCTATCGCGCGAGCGCGGCGAACGACGACGAGAAGCTGTCCGTGCGCAATTCGTTTGCGCGGTCGTTTCTCTGGGCGGGCGAGGTCGTCGATGAAAATCCGGGCGGCGCTTTCACCGTCGACATCTCGGAATTCCTGACAAGCGACGTCCTCGACCTGAAAGGCATGCTCGACCGCGCGGGCGAGGGCGATTACGCGATTGACGCGGCGCGAAGCTTCGTCGACGGAAAATCCGTCCTCGCATTTCCGAATAATGTCGAGATCGACACCTATGTGACGCTCGCCGCCGACAAGGCGGGCGAGGAGGTCGCGGCGACCGCCGCAGACGGGCGCGCCGCGACTTTGATCGTCCATCATTCCTTTTTCCGCCTCCCGGACGACGGATTCAAGCCGCGCGAATTCGATCCGCGCGCCGGCGTCATCGACGCGCCTTTTCACGATTTCAGCGCGCCGCTCGGCGAGCCGATCGTGAAGCGATACGCGCGGCGGTTCCGGCTTGAACGAAAGGACCCAAACGCGCGCGTCGGCGAGGCGAAGAAGCCGATCGTTTTTTACGTCGATCGCGGCGCGCCCGAGCCTGTCCGCCGGGCGCTGATCGAGGGCGCCTCGTGGTGGGCGGAGGCCTTTCGCGCGGCCGGTTTTGAAAACGCCTATCGCGTCGAGCTCTTGCCCGAGGGCGCGCATCCGATGGACGCGCGCTACAACGTCATCCAGTGGGTGCACCGGCGGACTCGAGGCTGGTCCTATGGCGGCGGCGTCGTCGATCCGCGCACCGGCGAGATGCTGAAAGCCAATGTCATTCTCGGCAGCCAGCGCGTGCGGCAGGACCGGATGATTTTCGAGGGCCTTGCCGG
>Ga0073934_10004244_pt1 | contig 24310 bp, 25 predicted proteins | sample LarsenN4metaG_FD_76834 | JGI IMG/M metagenome (GOLD analysis project Ga0073934, IMG submission 76834) | Hot spring sediment bacterial and archeal communities from British Columbia, Canada, to study Microbial Dark Matter (Phase II) - Larsen... ... | reverse complement strand
GCGTTCTTGATCAGCACGCCCGCCGTCGCGCCGCGGCCTGTTCCGACCATGATGGACATCGGCGTGGCCAGCCCGAGCGCGCACGGGCAGGCGATGATCAAGACGCTCACCGCCGCCACGAGGCCGAAGGTCAGGCGCGGCTCGGGGCCGAAGGCGGCCCAGGCGATGAACGCCAGGACCGCAACCACGATGACGGCGGGCACGAACCAGCCGGAGACCTCGTCGGCGAGCCGTTGGATCGGCGCGCGCGAACGCTGCGCCGTCGCCACCATCTGCACGATCTGGGCAAGCAGCGTGTCGCGCCCGACGCGCCCCGCACGCATCACGAAGGAGCCCGAGCTGTTGATGGCTCCGGCGATGACGCCGTCGCCGGGTCGCTTGGTCACCGGCATCGACTCGCCGGTCACCATCGATTCGTCGACCGCCGAACTGCCTTCGGTGACCTCGCCGTCGACGGGGATCCGTTCGCCCGGGCGCACGCGCAGCAGGTCGCCGACGACGACCTGATCGAGCGGCACCTCGGAATCGTTGCCGTCGCCATCAAGACGTCGCGCGGTCGCCGGCTGAAGGTCGAGCAGGGCGCGGATCGCGCCGGAGGTGGCCTCGCGGGCGCGCAATTCCAGCACCTGCCCGAGCAGGACCAGCACGGTGATCACCGCCGCCGCCTCGAAATAGACAGCGACCGCACCGCCATGGCCGCGTAGCGACGCCGGAAACAGCCCGGGAAAGAGCGTCGCGATCACGCTATAGGCGTAGGCGACGCCGGTCCCGAGCGCGATCAGCGTAAACATGTTGAGATTGCGGGTGCGCACCGACTGCCAGCCGCGCTCGAAGAACGGCCAGCCCGCCCAGAGCACCACCGGCGTGGCGAACGCGAACTGGAGCCAGTTCGACAGCGCCGGATCGATCCAGGCATGCGCGCCCACGACATGGGCGCCCATCTCCATGACGAGCACCGGCAGCGTCAGCACGAGCCCGATCCAGAACCGGCGCGTCATGTCGGCGAGTTCGGGATTTGGGCCGGCACCGGCGGTGGCGATTTCCGGTTCCAGCGCCATGCCGCAGATCGGGCAGGCTCCGGGGCCGACCTGCCGAATCTCCGGGTGCATGGGGCAGGTGTAGATCGTGCCTTCGGGCACGGCCGGGGCGTCCCGTGCCGCGGGCGTCAGATACTTGTCCGGGTCGGCCGCGAACTTCGTGCGGCATCCGGACGAGCAGAAATAGTAGGGATGGCCCTGGTGCGTGTGACGATGCGGTGTCGTGTGAGGGTCGACCGTCACGCCGCAGACCGGATCGGTGGCACCGGTCGTCGGTGGCCGGCTGCCATCGCTGTGGAGATGTTCATCCATAGGTGAATCCGCGGCGTATCACCTTGATATATGGGCGCAACTCACTCGGGTTTCCAGCGATAGAGCCAGTTGTACCGCCGCAGCAATCCACTCCCGCGCATGGCCATGAGCGCGAGCGTACGCAGGAAGGCCTCTGCTCCGCCCATGTGATAGATCGTGCCGTTGCGCCGCGCGGCGCGCTGGGCGCGGGCGGTACGCTTGAAGCGCAGGTCCTCGTAGCGGCGGAGCGCGCCGGCCGGGTCTTCCGGCGTGCGCGCCAGCGATTGCGCCAGCACGGCTGCGTCCTCGATCGCCATGGCGGCGCCCTGCGCGAGATACGGCAGCATGGGATGCGCGGCATCCCCGAGCAGCGTCACCGGCCCGGAGCCCCAGCGCTGGAGCGGCGGGCAATCGTACAGCGCCCATTTCTGCCACGGCCCGGCGGCAGCGATCAGGTCGCGCGCCAGCTGCCGCCACATGCCGGCCGGAAACCTTGCGACAATGTCGGCGCGTTCGCCCGGTGCGCTCCAGCCCGGCTCGCTCCAGTCGTCGCGCACGATCGCCACCACATTGATCAGGCCGCCGCCCCGGACCGGGTAATGAACCAGGTGGGCGTTGCGGCCGAGCCAGAGGTTGACCGTCGGCTCGCGCAGCGCGGGCGAAGCCGCATCCGCGGGCACCAGCGCCCGCCAGGCGACGTGGCGCGCAAAGCGCGGTTGCGCGGTGTGACCGAGCCGGGCCCGCAGCGATGACCACAGCCCGTCAGCGCCGATCAGCACGCTGCCGTGGGTCTCGGTCGGCTGCCGCGATCGGCTGCCGGCCACGGTGACACCGTTGCTGTGGGTCGCGAAATCCTCGACCTTTACGCCAAGCTGGAGCGAGACAAGCGGCGTGGCGCCGACCGCGTCGCGCAGCACCCTGTGCAGGTCGCCGCGATGGATCACCCAATAGGGTGCCCCGAAGCGCCTCACGGCATCGGTGCCCAGCCTTGCGCGCGCAAGAATGCGGCCGGACCGCGCGCTCAGGACCTTCAGTTCCTCCGGCGCGACCACATGGGGCGCGAGCTGCTCGCCCAGGCCGAGGTCGATCAGAACCCGCGCCGCGTTCGGCGAAAGCTGGATGCCGGCGCCGATATCCTCGAGCCCATCGGCCTGCTCTATAACGAGCACGCGGAACCCGCGCAGGGTCAGCGCGGCCGCGGCAGTCAATCCGCCAATTCCGGCGCCGGCAATGACTACGGTGCGCGGGGAGATCACGGCCTGCGCTCCCGTTGCTGCCGCTCCGGTCAGGCCGCGTGCGCAAGCGCGCACTCGGGCGGGCGCGCTTCATGCGGATCGAGTGTCTGGTCGAACCGGAACAGCGTCGAGCAATAGGGACAGATGATCTCCGCCGCATCTCCCATATCCAGGAACACATGCGGATGGTCGAACGGCGGCGTTTCGCCGACGCACATGAATTCACGCGCGCCGACTTCGATCACCGGCACCCCGGGAGTGTTGTGGAAATGGGGTACGTAGCTGTCCGCCATGGCGCGATCCGTGGTGAGTGCCGTTGCGGCCGATGCGAGGAATTCTTGTGCATCGGGCGTGCGCCGCACCATAGCGGGCCGGGTTACCAATTCATAGGGTTAAGCATGGCAATGGCTGGCGGGCGCCCCTGGTGGGCAACCGGCTGCCGGCCGCGCGCGTTAACGACTCGCCGAATCGGATAATTTAGGATCGGGCATCTTGCTGGCGCAATCTGCTGCTACCAATTCCTGTCCGGGCGGCAGGAGACTTTTCGGATGAACGGCTCACGCGTTGCCTTGCCGCTCGGCGCCGCTTTTGCCTGCGCGATTGCCGCGCTCACGATCGTGCCGGGCGGCATGGAGGCAGAGCAGCTGTTGAGCGCCCAGGACGACCCGGTGCGACTTGCCGATCACGCGCTCGATCGGTCGTTCAATGCGGCGGTTGCCAGCCGGGAGATCGATGCCGCGCTGCGTGCCGGCGACGCCGACCTTGCCACCAGCTTTCTCGACCTCGCGCGCGACCGCAAGGTAGCGCTCGATCCCGCGCTTGTGCGGCGCGTCGAAGAGGCCAATTCGGCGGCAGCGGCGGCCGCGCGCGCAGCGGGAAGCTTCGCACACGGCTTGATCACCGGTGAACCTGAGGACCTGGCGGGTCTGGCGGGAACCGCGCTCGGCGACCTGTTCGTGTTCGGCGACATTCGCGACGCCATCCGCGAAGGCGCGCGGATGGCGAGCGGCGAGCCTGCCGATGAGCTGATCCTGGGGCTTGCGGGGGTCGGAATCGCCTTGACCGCGGGCACCTACATGTCGCTCGGCGCTGCTGCGCCGGCACGGGTTGGCGTCACCGTACTCAAGGCCGCACGCCGGACCGGCCGCATCACCGCGGAGATGGGACAGTGGCTTGCGCGGACGCTGCGTCAGGTCGTGGACGTGACGGCGCTTCGGAACGCCGTCAGTGGCGCGAGCATCACGCAGCCGGCGGTCGCGGTGCGCGCCGTCCGCGAGGCGGTGAAGATCGAGAAGTCGCGCGATCTCGTGCGCCTGGTCAGCGACGTCGGCCGCGTGCAGTCGCGTGCAGGAACGCAGGCGGCACTCGATGGTCTGCGCATCGCGCAGGGCCCGCGCGACGTCGCGCGCGTTGCCCGGCTTGCCGACGTGAAGGGCAGCCGCACGCGGGCGATCCTGAAGCTGTTCGGCCGCGGTGCGCTGTTCCTGGCGGCGAGCGCAGTCAGCCTGGCCTGGTGGGTCTTCGCCGCGATCCTGACGGTGCTCGGCTTCGTCACCGCGCTCAAACGCTCGGTCGAGCGAGCCACCGAACGCTACTGCGAGAACCGCCGGGCCAAGCGCGCCCGCGCGCTCGAAAAATACCTCGCGATGACCGCGCGCGCCTAGTCACTCACGCATGCCCGGCTTCCATCATGACGGCCTCGCGATCGCGTATCTCGATCAGGGCGCGGGCGAGCCGGTGGTACTCGTGCACGGCTTTGCCTCGACCAAGGAGGTGAACTGGCTGCATCCCGGCTGGATCGCGACCCTCACCGGCGCCGGCCGCCGCGCCATCGCGCTGGACAATCGCGGCCACGGCGCCTCCGGGAAGCGCTATGACCCTGTGGATTATCACAGCGCCGTCATGGCGGAGGATGTGCGCGCACTGCTCGACCATCTCGGCATCGCGCATGCCGATGTGATGGGCTACTCGATGGGCGCGCGCATCGCGGCTTTCCTGGCGCTGGCGCATGCGGACCGGGTGCGCTCGGTGGTGCTTGGCGGGCTCGGCAGCCGCCTGGTCGACGGGGTCGGCTTGCCGGAATCGATCTCGGATGCGCTCGAAGCGCCGTCGCTCGCCGATGTGCGCGATGCGCAGGGCCGCGCCTTCCGGGCGTTCGCGGAACAGACGAGATCGGACCGGCGGGCGCTTGCCGCCTGCATCCGGGGCTCCCGCCAGACCCTCTCGCGCGCCGACTGTGCGCGATTGACCATGCCGGTGTTGGTTGCGGTCGGCAGCAAGGACGATGTCGCCGGTTCAGCGCACGAACTGGCGAAACTGCTGCCGGCAGGGCGCGCGCTCGATATTCCCGGGCGCGACCATATGCTGGCGGTCGGGGACCGCGTCTTCAAACAGGGCGTGCTGGATTTCCTGGCCGGCAATCGGTGATGGGATCGCCGGCTAACCCCTTGGAGCAGCAGACTTTCGCCGCCATATACGATTTCCCGCGGGCACCTGTGCTAGGATCGCCCGCCAGTCGTGGAGACGGGTCATGGCACAGAGACATGCAAGGGTTGCGGGCGCGCTCGACAAGGTCGATCCGGTCTGGGCGCGCATCCGCAACGAGGCCGAGGAGGCGGTGCGGCGCGAGCCCGAGCTTTCAACCTTCATCTATTCGACCATCCTGCACCACGACACGCTGGAGGCGGCGGTGGTGCACCGCGTGTCGCAGCGTCTCGACCACCCCGATGTTCCGGCCGAACTGATCCGCCAGGTCTATGAGGAGGCGCTGGACAGCGATTCCGCGATCGGGCTCGCGTTCCGCGCCGATATCGTTGCGACCTTCGACCGCGATCCGGCGACCCACCGGTTCCTGGAGCCTGTGCTCTATTTCAAGGGCTTCCACGCGGTGCAGACGCACCGGCTGGCGCATTGGCTCTGGCACAAGGACCGCAAGGACTTCGCCTACTACCTACAAAGTCGCTCGTCGGCGGTGTTCCAGACCGACATCCATCCGGCGGCGCCGATCGGGCGCGGCATCTTCCTCGACCACGCCACCGGCCTTGTCGTCGGCGAGACCGCGGTGATCGAGGACGACGTGTCGATCCTGCACGGCGTGACGCTTGGCGGCACCGGCAAGGAATATTCCGACCGCCATCCCAAGATCAGGCGCGGCGTCATGCTGGGCGCGGGCGCCAAGATCATCGGCAATATCGAGATCGGCCATTGCGCGCGGGTCGCGGCCGGCTCGGTCGTGCTCAAGCCGGTACCGCACAACACGACCGTCGCGGGCGTGCCGGCGCGCGTCATCGGCGAGGCGGGCTGTCCGGAACCGTCGCGCACCATGGATCAATATTTCCACCACAACGACCACTGACTTGGGTTGTTGCCAGCGACGCCTCCGGCGTGGCACCGTCGTCATCCGGAAGAAAGTGAGACCGCGTGGACATCCAGGAAGTCAGGAAGCTCGACGCCTATCTGCGCAAGCTGTTCGACAACCCGAAGATCCGCGTGGTGCCGAAGAAGGGCGACACCGCCGAGGTCTTCGTCGGCGACGACGATCTGGGCGAGCTGATCGTCGACGACGAAGATGGCGACCGATCCTACAATTTCCGGATGGTCATCCAGGTCAGCAACGATCCGAGCCTGCAGCCGATCCCGACGCTGACCACCTACCTGCGCGGCAAGTTTGACAACGACAAGATCCGGGTCGTGGCCCGGCCGAAGAAGACCGATTCGGTCGAAGCCTATATCGGCGAGGAATTCCTCGGCGTGCTGTTTCTCGAGAACGAGCGGGGCCGCAAATCCTACATCTTTGAGCTGCCGATTCTGGACGTCGATCTTGACGGCGGCCTCTAGCCGCCCGGCGGGCGCAGTTTTTCAATCAGGCGGTCGAGATTGCCGGCCACCGCCCGCCAGTCTTCGAGCCAGTCGCGGGGAAAGCGGATCGTCACTTCGGCTTCGCCGATCCGTCTGACCTGGAGGCAGATGCCTGGCGTCGCGGCGGCACCGTTGCGGCTGCAGCGTACCAGGAATTGGCTGGGCGTTGTGGCGTCGTAGACCAGGTCCTCGCCCTGATAGGGCGTGCCCTGGCGGAACGGCAGCACGGCGAGCCCTTCCGGTCCGGCCACGGGCTCGGTTTCCGCATAACGCGGGTAGATCGTCTTGACGCGCTCCTCGGGCAACAGGCTGTCGCGCGCGACGGCGAGGGTTGCAAACACACGCTCGAACGGGCGCGGCCGCGGCTTCGCTTTCGTCGGGGTGCTGGTCAGGGTGGCCGGATCAGGCGGCTGGAGCGAGGGCCAGATGAAATTGAGGTCGACGCGCTCGTGCGCGCCCGGCCGCCGCTGCATGGGCACGCGGATGGCAGCCGGCGGCACGTTGAAGGCGGTGCCGCCGATGGTGATCGGCAGGGTCGGAGCGTCCGGCCCGACCGCAGCGCCCGGCCAGCGCGGCCACAGCACGTAGACGACAAAGCCCAGGGCGACCGCAACCAGCGGGCCAATGACGGTGAGCGGGCGCGCCAGCAGACGGCTGTGCTGCCGCCTCGGCCGTGGCGCATGGCGGTGGTGAAGGTAGGCCGTACTCATCGCGCTCCCGGTCCGCAAATCGGATCGGCGTCATCAAGCACGGCGGTCGTTAACGATTAATTAAGGATATGCTGGCGGCCGGCGGCGGGCTTTGGAATCCATGCCCCCAACGCGTGTTTGCGGGGCTTTCGGATGTCGCCTGAGGCGGTTCAGTCGTTCTATGCGTTGGCACTGGGTTTCGCCTGGGCCGGGTTCCTGGCCACCGGCTATCAGGCCGTGGCGCGACGTCCGGCGAGCTTCCGGTTGCTGCAACGCGGCCCGCGGCCCGCGACCTTCGCGGCAATCCCGTTTCTCGCCTTTGCCGCACCCTTCATCATCATGCGCAATACGCTGCGCGCCAGCCGCTTCGAGGGCCGGCGTTTCGAGTCGGTCATGGTGGCGACGATTGCCTCCGGCTTCTGGAGCCTGATGACCGGCACCGTCGTGGTGATGGCAGTCGCGGCGATCCGCGTCGCCTAGCTCGAAAATCCGCATCCGGCATGGCATGCTCTTCGGAAGAGGAGCGCGCATGGCCATCTACGAACTCGACGGCGAGACGCCGGACCTTCCCGCCGACGGCCGCTACTGGATCGCCGACACAGCCGCCGTCGTCGGTCGCGTGCGCCTGAAGACCGATGCCAGCGTCTGGTTCGGGTCGGTCCTGCGCGGCGACAACGAATGGATCGAGCTTGGCGCCCGATCCCAGATTCAGGACAATGCCACCCTGCACACCGATCCCGGCTTCCCGATCGTGATCGGCCACGACTGCGTGATCGGCCATAACGTGATCCTCCACGGTGCCAAAGTCGGCGACAACAGCCTGATCGGCATGGGCGCCATCCTGCTCAACGGTGCGCGGATTGGCGCACGTTCGCTGGTCGGCGCCGGCGCGCTCGTCACCGAGGGGAAGGAGTTTCCCGATAATTCGCTGATTGTCGGGGCGCCCGCGCGCGTCGTCCGTACCCTCGACGACAAAGCGGCTGCGATGATCCGCGCCGCCGCCGACATCTACGTGCGGCGCTGGCAGCAATATGCGAAGGGCCTCAAGAAGGTCGGCTGAGGACGAGGGAGAACGCCATGAAAGCGCATCGCCCGACCATCATGGGTACGCGCCACATGATCTCGGCCACGCAGTATCTGGCGGCTGAGGCGGGCTTCAAGATTCTGGAGGCGGGCGGCAACGCGATCGACGCCGGCGTCGCCGGCGGCATCGCGCTCGGCGTCGTGCAGCCGGAATTCGTCAACGTCGCCGGCGTCGCGCCGATCATCATCTATTCGGCGGCCGAGAACCGCCTGGTCACGATCCCCGGCCTCGGCACCTGGCCGAAGGCGCTCGATCCCGACTACTTCATGCAGAACCACGGCGGAAAAATCCCGCACGGCATCATGCGCACGGTGGTGCCGGCGGCGCCCGATGCCTGGATCACGGCGCTCGAACGGTTCGGGACGATGAGCTTCGGCGAGGTCGCGCGATCGGCGATCGGTTATGCCCGTGACGGCTTTCCGGTCTACGATCTCATGCATGAGATCATCACCGATCACGAGGCGGAGTACCGGAAATTTCCCTCGAATGTGGCGCTCTATCTCCCCAACGGGCGCCCGCCCAAGGTCGGCGAGGTTTTTGTTCAGACCGCGCTCGCGGCGACGCTTCAGCACATGGCTGACCAGGAAGCCGCCGCGCGCTCGCGCGGCCGTGCCGCGGGGCTCGCGGCTGCGCGCGACGCTTTCTATCGCGGCGACATCGCGCGCGCCATCGTCAGGCACCAGAAGGAGAACGGCGGCATCCTGTCGGCTGAAGACCTTGCCAACTATCGCTCCGGCTTCGACGAGCCGGTCTCAACGATGTTCGGCGACTTCACCGTGTATGCCTGTGGGCCATGGTGCCAGGGGCCGTCGCTGCTCCAGGCGATGAACCTGCTCGACGCCGCAGAGCTGCACAAGCTCGGTCACAACTCCGTGGGCTACCTGCACCACATCACCGAGGCGGTGAAGCTCGCCTTCGCCGACCGCGAGGCTTACTTCGGCGACCCGCGGATCGTGGACGTGCCGATCGAGGCGCTGCTGTCGCGCGACTATGCAGGCAAGCGCCGTGAGATGATCCGCCCGGACCGGGCATGGCCGGAAATGCCGCCGGCCGGCGATCCGCGCGGGCTCGCAGCGGAGCGCAGTCCTGCGGGTGCCTCAGCCGCACCGCGGGTGCCACAAGGGGCCTTCTCCGTACCGGAGCTCGACACCTCGCACTGCTGCGTCGTCGACAGGCACGGCAACGTGTTTGCGGCGACTCCGAGCGACGGCTCCTACAACGCGCCGGCGATCCCGGAACTAGGGATCATCCCGTCGCCTCGCGGCAGCCAGAGCTGGGGCGATCCCAGGCACCCGTCGGGGGTTGCGCCGGGGAAGCGGCCGCGCCTGACGCCGAGCCCGGCGATCGCAATCCAGCCCGGCCGCATGAAAATGCCGTTTGGCACGCCCGGCGGCGACGTGCAGACGCAGGCCATGCTTCAGGTATTTCTCAATATCCACCTGTTCGGCATGGACGTACAGCAGGCTGTCGAAGCGCCGCGCGTCGCGTCCTACAGCTACCCGTCGTCGTTCGAGCCGCATGCCTATCACCCCGGCCTGCTCAACCTGGAGGGCCGCATCGACAAGGCGACCGCCGAGGCACTTGGTCGCCTTGGCCACAAGATCGGCTGGTGGCCAGACTGGACCTGGCTCGCGGGCGCGGTCTGCACGGTGGTCGCCGACCAGGCGACCGGCGTGCTCAAGGCCGGGGCCGATCCGCGCCGGCCGTCCTACGCGCTGGGGCTTTGATCTCAATACACGCGGTTGAGCGGCGGCTCATTGCCGATCAGCACACGCTCGACGTTCTGCCAAGCGGAGCGAAACAGGAAGCCCCACGACTGGCGTGTGATGCCGGCGATGTGCGGCGTCAGCAGCAAGCGGCGAGCGGCATCGCCGGTCAGCTTCAGCAGCGGATTGTCCGCTGCGGGCGGCTCCGTGGAGTAGACGTCGACCGCCGCGCCTCCGAGCCGACCGGAGGTCAGCGCAGCCGCAAGCGCGGCCTCGTCCACGACGCCGCCCCGCGACCCCTGGATCAGCACCGCTCCAGGCTTCATACGGACAAGTTCGCCAGCGCCGATCAGGTTCTGCGTCGATGGCAGGAGCGGGACGTGCAGCGACACCACGTCGGCGCCGGCAAGCAGCGCGTCGAGCGTCATGGATTGTGCATCGAGCCTGGCGGCCAGCGCCGCGTCGGGTGCCGCCGGATCGTGGTAGCAGATGCGGCAGCCCATGGCGTGGAACGCCTGCGCCACGGCGCGGCCGATGGTGCCGAACCCGACAATGCCGACCAGCAGCCCGTCAAGGCCGCCGATGTTGTCGGCCACCATGCGTGCCCGGAAGGAGTCGTACCTGCCGGCCTTGATCTCGGCGTCCGCCCAGACGAAGCGGCGCAACAGTACAAGCGCGGATGTGAGCGCGTATTCCACGACGGCGCCATTGTTGCCGCCGGCCACGTTGGCGACCGGGATGCCGAGACGCGTGAGCATCGGCCGGTCGAGGCGGTCGACGCCGATGCCGGTCACCTGCACGAGCCGCAGCGATGTGCCGTCGAACAGGTCCGGGGCAAGCTTCGCGCCGACCGCCGGTATCACCAGCGCATCGCTTGCTTTCATCAGGCCGGCGACCTGCGGGTCAGCGGGCGCGTGATAGGCGACGGCGAGGCTCGCCGGCGGGAGCGCATCGACGCGTGCGAAATCGGCTTCCGGGCGAAGGCAGAGAACGCGGTTGCTCATGCGCGGGCTTGCTCAGAAGGTCTTGAACTCGGTGGTCCCCGCGGAGACGTCCGGCACTGCGAAGAAACAGAGCAGCACCAGCGGCTCGCTGCCGGTGTTGCGGGTCATGTGCTTCTCGTTCGGCGGGATCAGAACGATGTCGCCCGGCTTGATCGCGAGCTCTCCACTCTCGGCGACCGTGACGCCGGTCCCCTTGAGCACGTAGATGCACTCCTCGAATCCGTCGTGCAGATGCGGTCCGCGCGCCGGGTCGCCGGGACGCGGCACCGCGATCTCGGCAATCCGAACGCTGATGCGCGCTCCGATTGCGCCGGACACCGGCTCAAGCGAGCTGCGGCCCGGCAGTCCGAGTCGCTTCGCCTGCGTTTGATCGATCAGCTGAGCCATTACCGCCCTCAGCCGGCCTGCCGCAACTGCCGGATCTCGGCGGTGCCGCCCTGCACGGCGTCGAGCTGCCGGAAGATGTCGCGCGCTTCCTTCGCAATGGCGTCGGCGATGTCGGTCAGCATGGCGTGGCCTTTCTCGGCCGTGGCGTTCTGCGGTGAGCCGAACCAGCCGGTGGGTGCGATCGAACGGATGTCGGTCAACACCGGCTGATAGGCACGGGTCCTGCGCAGCTTGTCCATCTTGTGGCCGTGGGCGTGGTCGGACGAATAGTCGATACGGCCGAGATGGACGAGTTCCGGCCGGTGTGCCAACACCGCGAGCGCCTCGATCTCGCCGCCATGGGTGAGGCCGCCGCAGGAATGGCCGTACAGTTCCTCGGCGACGTAGCAGGCTTGCACGGTGAGCACGCTCATGCCGTGCTCGCGGTGCAGGGATTCCGCTGCAATGGCGAGCGAAGGAATGTTGCCCTCGTGCCAGTTCACGATCAGGAGCGCACGCGCACCATGCTTCGCGGTGGATACGCAGGTCTCGACCGTCACGCGCATGAAGGTATCGGGCGTCAATGTGATGGTGCCTTCGTACGGCATGTGCATGGGCGTGACGCCGAACGGCGTCGCCGGCAGAACCAGCCCGTCCATGCGCTCGGCGACGGCATGGCTGATGATATTCGCAGCCAGCGTGTCGGTCCCGGTCGGCAGGTGCGGTCCGTGCTGTTCGACGCTGCCGCAGGGCAGGATCACCAGCGGATTCTTCCTGAACTGCGCCGCGATCTCGGGCTGCGTCAGGTCGGCGAAGTAGCGGCTAGGCAACATGGCGGGCGTTCTCCGCAAGGCGGCCATGAGCTTCGGCGATCACATCGGCGATCTTGACCGCCTGGCCCTGCCGTTCGATCGAGCGCAGCCCGGCATAGACCACGGCGAGCGCCACATTGCCGTTGCGCGCGCTCAATTCGTTCGGTTTGCCGGTGCGGCAGCTTTCGGCGAACATGTCGAGCTCGGCGCGGAACATGTCGCTTTCCGGCACTTTCAACGCCTCGCGTTTGGCGTAACCGTCCTTTCCGCGCTGGATGTAGAGCGTGGAGCTCTTGTGCAGCTCGTGCGGGGTATCCCAGGTGCCGAAGTCGATTTCGTAGTGCATCAGCCCTTTCGATCCGAACACGCGCACGCAGAACACGCCGGGCGAGGTCCACGACGATCCGACATAGCCGATCTTGCCGTCGGCGAACCGCAGCACCGTCATCGACTGGTCGTCGACCTCGGCGCCGACCGGCGACAGCTTGGAGGCGATGGAGCTCGCTTCGAGAATCTCGCCGCCGAGATAGTGCAGCACGTCGAATTGGTGAATGGCGAGCTGGGACAGGGGGCCGCCGGGCGCGCGGTCCTTGTACCAGCGCCATGCCTTGGGGGTGAGTTCGAGCGCGCGCTCGTTGGAGAAATTCGCCTCCATGAATGCGACGCGGCCGAGTTCGCCGGCTGCAATCGCTTCGCCGATGGTGCGGATGCCGGCCATCAGCCGGGCGCTGTGGCCGACGGTGACGCTCACGCCATAGGTCTTCTCCAAGGCCTCGATGGCCAGCCCTTCCTCCAGCGTCGAGGCGATCGGCTTTTCGGTATAGACGTGCTTGCCGGCCTTGGCGACTTCGCGGGCGACCGGCAGGTGCTGTTCGTTGGGCACCGTCAGGATCACGCCCGAGATGCCAGGGTCGGCGAGCATGGCCGCAAGATCAGGCACGGCCTTGACGCCAAACTCCCGTTCGAACGCGGCGCGGTTGTCCTCCGAACGGCTGAAGCCCGCGACGATTTCCAGCGCGGTCGAATCGCGGGCGGCGCGCGCGAGCACCTTGGCCCAGCGTCCCAGTCCGACAATACCGACCCTGACACGATTGACAGCCATTCCGCCTCGCTTGCCGAGCTTCGTGACGCCGAATGCCCGACGCCGGTTACTGCTTACGCCAGATCGTCCCGTTCGACCAACGAATATGTCCGTCGCTCTCGACGACGCCAAGCATGTTCCAAGGCGCGATGACGCTGATGGTCGTTGGGCTGGTCACCGTCCCACGTCCGTCGAGACCTTTGTCGCTCTTGAATTCTACGAGCGTGCCCTTTTGCGTGACCGTGAACGTGGTTGCATCGGGCGGGCAGGGCGTCGGATCCGGCGCGCAACGATAATTGCCGGCGATGCCCGCCGGCGCCTTCTCGGCCCGCGGCTCGCTCGTCCACGACAGGGCGCCGACGACGGCAATGCAGATCGCGAAAGCCAGCCTGAACATCGAATTCTCCTTCTTTCCAGTGCCTGGCGCCAGCTGCGCCAAGCGCAGCGCGGTTTGCAGCCAAAGGCCGGTCCCCGGCGTGCGGCGGTCGGATATTGCATCGGATGGAGGCAACAAAAAAGGTGCGGCCGCCTCCGGGGGGAGAGGCGGCCGCGCGCGAGCCCGGTCTGGGGACGGGGAGGGGTGGGGACGTGACCGGGTCGCGTAGCTCCTGGTTCTGTTGCCTGACGTGCCTCGTTCAGCGCGAGGTCGCCGTGGACACGGCGGGTCGCGTGTCGCCGAGCGCGACCCAGACATTGGGGTCGACCTGCGACTGGCGCTTGACGAAGCGGTAGCTGGTCTCCGACCAGAGCAGGATCTCCTCGTTCTGGTTGTCGAGAATGAACTCGCCCTTGTCGGTCTTCACGGTCAGCACTGCATGGCCATCGCCGCGATTGTCGCGCACGACGGTGATCAGCAGCGCCTGGCGCGGCCATCCCGCCTGGATCAGCATGCGGCGCTTGAGCAGCACGTAGTCCTCGCAGTCGCCATAGCCGTCGTCCGGGTAGCTCCAGCGCTCGACCACGCCCCAATGCTCCAGATCGGTGAGCGGCTTGATCTTGGTATTGACCCAGCGATTGATCCGCACGAGGTCGCGCCAGGCGTTCGGCGTGAGCACGACATCGCGCGCTTCCATCGGTCGGGTGTCGCACTCCCGCCTGTGCTCGGCGCAGAACTCGATCCAGCCGATTGGGGGCCGCGAGCTCGAACCGAGCGAAATGAACAGTGGCCGTTCGCTTGCCGCCTGCGTCGCCTGGCTCGCACTCACCACCAGCATGATGGCGGCGGCCAAACCGGCGCCGACGTAACTCTTTTTATTGCACAGCATCCCGTAGCCCCTTCCCTGTCAGCGGGGCCATATTTCTCACAAAGCTCTTGAATCGCCGCTAAGGTGCGCAAGTCATTTTGAAGAGAACGCAAGTAAAGACCGCAATTAATACTGTAATAATTGTCGGCGAATTCGATTCAAATTCGGCCTATCTGCATTTGACTAAAATGCGCGCCATTAACCGCCCACACGCCGCCGTGACCACGCAAACGGTCATCCGCGCCGCGCGCGATTCACCATGCCGTCGCACAGTTGGCGCGGCGCGCCGGGGCCGGAGGAGTGTCGTGAAAGCAGGAGGGATGGTTTGCCCGGCCGGCCAGGGAGCTGCGGCGTTTACCCGCCGGTGACGTTCTCTTCGACAAAGTCCGGGTGCTGAAGCCGCGTGAACTCGATGGCGAAGCCTTCTTCGAGGTGGCGCACGACCCGTCCTGTGGTTTTGCCGATGGTCACCAGCGCACCGATCTCGGGCCGCTGGTCGGTGCGGACGGCGGCGCCCGACTGTGAGAGGTCGATGACGCGACAGGCGACATTGACGCCGTTCGGCAGGATCAGGCGGGCAGCCGGACTGCGCGGGGTGAAGCGGCCGTGGCGGCGGTCTTCCGGCAGGTTGAGGATGTGGCGGTTGGCCAGCCAGGTGAGCTGCGCCGCCAGCTTGTCGCGCTTGCGGGCGGTGGCGGAGACCGTCATCGCGAAGCCGTTCTGGAAATGGCGGGCGATGACGCCTTCCAGACGGCCGACATGATCGACATAGGCGATCACGCGTTCGCCGACTTCGCCCCTGACCGGCGCGACCAGCGCCATGCCGCCGGGGGACATGTCGGTGACCTGGCACGGAAATTCGCGCCGATCCGCGAGCATGTAGCGGCCGAGCAGATTGACGCGCACGCGCTGGAATCGCCGGCGCTCTTCGGCGAGGGGCAGAACCGAGGGCTTGGTCTTCGAAAGCGCCATGCGGATCGCAGACGAATCGACCCGACCGGGAGGCCGGATGCAGGGCGACCAGCCTAGGGCTGCTTTCTTAAGGGCACGTTAGCCACAGCCCCGTCCGCGCGACTTGCCTGTGAATTCAGCTCTGACCACCGTCATAGACGACGAAGCCATGCCGGATGCGTCCCTCCGGCCGGACCGGTGCGATCGGCGGCGACTGCGCGCTGTCGGCACCGAGGTAACGATGGGTGCCCAGCGTCAGCCGCCCAAGCGTGCCGGCCCCCAGCCAGCTTGAGGTGCCGCGGGGTGCAAGCGCACCCAGCACCCGGGCATCGATGCGACCGCGATGACTGAGCGGCAGCAGCAGCAGCTCGAGTTCGTGGGTCGAGCCGAGGGTCGACGTCCCGCGAGCGCTCGCGACAGCGCCGATCGCCTCGTTGCCGATGACCGTGAGGAGGTCGCGCGCCGGCGGGCGACTTTCCACGCTCCACAGATTGAGAAAGCTCTCGTTCTTGAGTTCCCGCCCAAACGCGGCGCAGACCCGCGTCCCGGCAATGCGGAACGGATGGCCTGCCGCCTGATCGAACGACAGGATGAATGTGTCCGCCAGCACGCGACGGATGGCGGCCGGCTCGATATCCGCACGGTCGGGCGCGGCACGCCGGCCGCGCCGCAGATTCCAGTAATCGAACAGTTCCCGGACGGAAGGATGCTTCATCGACGCCCCTGTTTCAGCGCGGTGCGCGATCCGCCGTCGGTGTCCGCAATCGGGACAGGACGAGGCGGACTTGCGCGACTTCACCAGGGACCGAGCACGACGCGTGCCTCAATCGCCGCCGGTTCCGGCGCGGTCGAGCCCTTGCGGTGTTAGTGTTAAACGCCGTTTGCGGTTGGCACGGGTGGCGCGCATCGCCTAGCGTGCCCAGTGTCCACACGCGCTGCGGCCGCCCGCATGGCGGCCGGCAATCAAGAACAAGATTCCCGGGGAGCCAGGGGATGTGACGGGCGCGACGCCGGCCTCATCGAAGTCTCGCTGAAGCCGGCGTCGCGCCGCATCACCCCGACGTAATATCCTTTGGTGTTCCGGCTATTTCTGACTGCCTTGGTCTTCAGCCTTTTCGGCCAGACGCAACCAGGTCTGCGCCATCTGTAGAAGCAAAGCCTTGTCGTCGGAATTGGTGGATCGCTCGGCGATGCGGATGCACTCCGCGGTGCGGCGCTTGTATTGGTCGGCCAGATCCATGGGGCACCCGGTCTCCAACCCGATAACATCGGGATGACCGGGTTCTTCCCTGGCGGGGCAGGCTACGCAAAAATATTCGTTCGGCTCGCCGGCTTCACAGCGTGGTAGAAATACGGCGAACCATGCTCGAACGCGGCCATGTACTCATCAACGGCGGGCGGATGCTGGCGCGCGTGCCGCGCCTTGTCGGCCGCACGCTGGTCAAGGCCTATCGTTACACGCTGTCACCCTTGATCGGCTATGACTGCCGGCATCTGCCGACCTGCTCGCATTATGCAGAGGAGGCGATCGACCGGTTCGGCCTGTGGGCCGGCGGCTGGATGACACTGGCGCGGCTGTGTCGCTGCCATCCCTGGGGGACATCGGGTCTGGATTTCGTGCCCCCGGCCAAGCCTGCGGGCGCACGCTGGTTTCGGCCCTGGCGCTACGGGCGCTGGCGGGGGACGAATGAATCGCCGGGTGTCCCGCGCGAGCCTCCGATCCCGAAGGCCTGATCTCGGCCGTTAGCGGTCCTTGCGCTGACCTTGGGCAGACGTTGTGAGCGCGTTCGGCGGCGCCGCGGCGACGGCAGGGGCAGCCTCGTCCTGCTCGAACAGGCGATCCACAGTTGTCACCTTCATCCGCCGCATTTCATCGCCGGTGAGCCGGTGCATCGGTTCCCACGGCGGCACGCGCAATGCGGTCTCGATCAGTTCCATGCTGCCGCCCATTTCGGCGGTGTAGCGCGTGAGCCGGCCGATATCGCGTTGGACGAGCTGCAACTCGTCGGCGGTGTAGGACACTTCGCGGGCCCGCTTGCTCTTGGCGCCGAGCCAGATCTGGTGCACCAGCACGCGCGCCTCCGCAGGCACTTAGCGGCGGGTACCGGCCAGCAGCAGGAAGGCGCACATCGATTCGCAGCTGGCGCTGTTGGAGATGATCGCCCGCGGTGCGTTCTTGCCGACTGCGGGCAGCAGGGTCGTCTTGCCCACGGTGGTGGTCATGTCGAATTTTCGGATCGCACGGCCGAGTGCCAGTGCGGACAGCACCGAGCCACCCTCCGAGTCGAGTACAAGCTTCGCGCCGCGCACGTCATTGCTGCGTGCGAAGGCCTCAAAGACGCGTGCCGTTTCCTCGGTGATAACCCCGGTCGCAGAAATCCAGGTTCGGCAATGCGTGCCGCACCGCTCGGCCGGACCTTCGACGCGCCATTCGAAGCGCATCGATGCGGGCTTGTCGTCGCGCGCCGCAGCCGGGCCGCCGGCGCACGGAAACACCGCGGCGCACGCAAGCGCCATTGCCAGATAGCGTTTCACGCTGTCCCCTATTCCCATCCCGTAGCCTGACTTGGGTGCGCAGGGCCGCTTTGAGCCTCTGTGCGGGCGGACTTCACGCCGCTGTTCAAGGCAAGATACGAGCCACTTGTGCCGACTTCATAATTCGGGTCGTGAGTCTGGTCTAGTGCCGAAATGACCCAGGTCGGCGGAAATTTTGTGGCGCCGGAGTTCCATTCCGGGACCCGCCTCGGGAAAGCACTTGCTCGGCGCCCGCCGGGCTAGCGATCGGCCAATCGTTCGGCCCGGCGTGCGGCCTCTCCCGATCCGAGTTCCGCCGCCCGTCGGTACCAAAGGCGGGCCTGTACCACGTTCGGCGTGAACCCCAGGACGCCGATCTCGCGCAACACGACCGGGTCGAAGGTTGCCCCCAGAGCGAGTGCCGCCTCGGCGCTGCCGGCATCGGCTGCCCGGCGCAGCAACAGGCGGGCGGTCGAGATGTCGCCCAGTTGAAGGAACTGCCGTCCACGCTGGATCAGCCGGGTGACCTCCACCGGGTCGAGCTGGCGCAGCGGCGGCTGTGCGGCCACAACCGATTGCGCGGCATTCTGGTGCTTGGGCGTCCACTCCAGCCGCACGATCTGGCTGTCCAGCAAGGTGTCGCCGCTCGATCGCAGGTCGATCGCCGCTTCCATGGCGCCGACATAATCGCGGGGCGGATAGGCCAGTACGGACCCGAGATCGCGCGCCATCAGGCGCCAGCCTTTGCTGCCGATCGGCGCACCCGCCGTCAACCTTGTTCCAGCCGCCAGGCCGGCGAGCGTGATGAACTCTCCACCCGCCGCGCCTTGCAGCGAGATGCCGAGCGGCAGCGGTTCGTTTGCCGCCACTTTGTGGCTCTCCACCACCAGCCGGGGAGGCGATTCGATGGGGCTGACCGCGACGGTCGCAGGCGCGGCGGCAACCGCCGTAGTCCGGTGGGCGGCGGGCTCCGTCCAGGGCTGCGATCCCGATGTCGCGACATAGGCGGCGACAAATCCCGCGACCCCGGCCGCCGTCAGCATCAGGGTGAAGCGCGTGATCCACGGAATGCCCAGATCGCGCGCCAGCACGATCGGCGGCTCAGGTGCGATGTCGGGCTCGAGCGCAAGCTTGCGACGAAGGGCGCGCATGGCGATGTCGCCCGCAAATTCTGGCTGCACCTCGTAGGCCGGCGGACACGCGATGTTGGGCCCGCCCTTGGGCATGCGCGGCGCCCATTCCGCGGTTGCCGCTGCGGGCGCCGGGCCGGTTGCGGCGGTGGGAGAGGCCGACGCTGCCGGCAGCGAGCTGGTCGATTGGGGCTGACCCGCCACCGGCAGCGGACGCTCCCGCGCCCATGGCGGCGCGTAGAGCCTCGGATCGTCCAAGCTCTGTTCACGTTGCAGCGGAGCGCTCATGCCGGTCTCCATTCGATCGGTCGATCGATACGCGGATACAAACCGCAGAGGTCCTTGAGCGTTACGTCAACGTGGACTCCTGCTCTGGTTCCATTTGACGAATTCCTGGAACAGCCGCTCGCGCTCCGCGGCGGTCATCGCGTTGGCCTGGCCGGCGGGTCGCGACGCCAGGAAGCGGTCAAAATCCTGCTGCGAGCCGGCGGCTTGCTGTTGCGCCCGATTGCGTGCGAGCCATTCCTCGGCCGCGTCGAAGCGGCGCCAGCCCGGAACCTGGGCAGCGAGGTTGACCTCCCGCCATTTCGGGTGGCGCGGCGGTTTCTGGAAGCGGTCGAACTTCGAGAAGAAGTTGTCGACGAACAGGGCGATCCGCCGGTGCCGGTCGGTGCCCTTCGGCCAGTTGTAGGCGATGATCATCGAACCGTAGGCGATGGTGTCGATGCTCTGACCCTGGGGAATGAGGTTCGGGTAGTTCTCGTGCGCGATCGTCGCCGGGTAGTGATCTTCGTGGAACTGCTTTGAATACGGCACCGGCAGCAAGCGGAAACCATCGGCCTGCCGCAGCCGCGCGATCGCCGGCGCCGGCATCGCATTGAAGAGAATCGTGCCGGCGATGTCGTTGCGCTTCATCGCCTCGATGGCGTCGCCCTGTCCGGTGTTGATTTCCTTGACCGCGATGCCGAGCCGCTTGAACACCTCGCGCGACGAAAGCTGGGTCGCGCTGCCGACATCGCTGAAGTTCAACGTTTTGCCACGCAGCTGCTCAAGCGACGTGATCCCGGAATCGGCGCGCACCAGCGCGTGCATTTCCTGATTGAAGAGCTTGGTGACGTAGACGATCTTGTCGTCGATATTGCCGAGCTCGCCCGAGCGTCGGAAACCGGTGAGCACCGGCGTCACGGTGATGCCGAGGTCGACGCCCTTGAGGTAGCGGACGTCACGGACGTTCTGCTCGCCGCCGCGGCCGATGACCGGCAGCACGCGGAAGTCCGTTCCCTGGTCGAGCACCGCCGACAGGTCGTAGGCGATGGTCAGCCATGCGGCGTTGATATTGCCCGATACGATGGCGATCGTATTGGTGTTGATCCGCTCGCCCAGGCCGCCGAGCTGCGGCTTGTCGGGGATCGGCGCCAATCCCGGGCGCGTGCGATGCTGCGCATCGGAAGGCGAGATGGAAACGGCTACGGACACAACGGCCGTGGCCAATACGCAAAACCATGAAGATGGCCGTTTCGGCTGCCGCAGACACCCCATCGTCACCCCCGAGTGCGGCGGGTCTACTCGACGCAACACACACAAATACGCGCGCAGCAGACCCGGCAGGTCGTTACGCTCATGTCTTGTCCGCTTGAGTTTGCCCCCACGTTGAACCCGCGGCGTGTCTCGCGAACGCCACGATGGTTCTCAACAATGTTGGCTCTCGTGTGATGCGAGTTTGATCTTTGTGCGGCCGGTTGCAGCGGCGCGGATTCTTCTCGCGTGCAACGATAGCCTTTGCGATGTCGTCACTTGCGCGCTCGCGCTCAGGCGCGAGATGCGTGCGCGCCTCCAAGTGGAGCGGTAGCGGGCGGTGGTTTTCCCGTTGCGCCGCCGAATCCGATCCGATATCTAGGCGCGTGCGCTTACCTGCATTCGTAGGCAGCGAGTGAGCAACGGGAGTGAAGGATGGTCGCGCTGACCTTTCCCGACGGCGCGCGTCGGGATTACCAGGACGGAATTTCCGGGTTCGACGTCGCCAAGGGCATTTCGCCGTCGCTCGCCAAGCGCACGGTGGCCATGGCGCTCGACGGCGAAGTGCGGGATCTGTCCGAGGCCATCCATGCGGACGCCAAAATCGAGTTCCTGACCCGCGAGGACCCGCGTGCGCTCGAACTCATCCGGCACGACTGCGCCCATGTGCTGGCGGAGGCAGTGCAGACCCTGTGGCCGGGCACGCAGGTCACCATCGGGCCGGTGATCGAGAACGGATTCTACTACGATTTCTTCCGCAACGAGCCGTTCACGCCCGAGGACTTGCCGGCCATCGAAAAGAAGATGCGTGAGATCATCGCACGCGACAAGCCGTTCACGCGCGAAGTCTGGTCGCGCGACAAGGCCAAGCAGGTATTCCGCGACAAGGGCGAATATTTCAAGGTCGAGCTGGTCGACGCGATCCCGGAGGATCAGGAGCTCAAGATCTACAAGCAGGGCGACTGGTTCGACCTCTGCCGCGGCCCGCACATGACATCGACCGGCAGGATCGGCTCAGCCTTCAAGCTGATGAAGGTCGCCGGCGCCTACTGGCGCGGCGACTCTTCGCGGGAGATGCTCTCGCGCATCTACGGCACCGCCTTTGCGAAGCCGGAAGAGCTCGACGCCTATCTCAAGCAGATCGAGGAGGCGGAGAAGCGCGACCATCGCCGGCTCGGCCGCGAGATGGACCTGTTCCATTTCCAGGAGGAGGCGCCGGGCTCGGTGTTCTGGCATCCCAAAGGCTGGACCCTGTTCCAGCAGCTCGAAGCCTATATCCGTCGCCGCCAGCGCGCGTTCGGGTTTGTCGAGGTGAACTCGCCCCAGCTCATGGACAAGGAGCTGTGGGTCAGCACCGGCCACATCCCGACCTACAACGACATGATGTTCCTCACCGCCCAGCGCGAGGAGGACGACCGCGTCTATGCGATCAAGCCGATGAACTGCCCGGGCCACGTGCAGATTTTCAAGAACGGCCTGAAGTCATACCGCGATCTGCCGCTGAAGATTGCCGAATTCGGCAAGGTGCATCGCTTCGAGCCGTCCGGCGCGCTGCACGGGCTGATGCGGGTGCGCGCCTTCACCCAGGACGATGCGCACATCTTCATCACCGAGGCGCAGATCGCCGAGGAGGTGCTGAAGGTCAACAACCAGATCCTCGACATCTACGAGGACTTCGGCTTCCCGGATGTGCGCATCAAGTTCTCCGACCGTCCGCAGAAGCGCATCGGCGAGGACGCGGTGTGGGACAAGGCCGAGGCCGCGCTGATGGCCGCCTTGGAGGCCAGCAAGCGGCCGTGGACGCTGAACAAAGGCGAGGGCGCCTTCTACGGTCCGAAGCTCGAATATGTGCTGCGCGATGCCATCGGCCGCGACTGGCAGTGCGGCACCGTGCAGGTCGACCTCAACCTGCCGGGACGGCTCGGCGCGTTCTACATCGACGAGCATTCCGACAAGGTGACGCCGGTGATGCTGCACCGCGCGATGTTCGGCTCCATGGAGCGTTTCATCGGCGTGATGATCGAGCACTATGCCGGGCACCTGCCGCTGTGGCTGTCGCCGGTGCAGGCGGTGGTCGCCACCATCACCTCGGACGCGGACGCCTATGAGAGGCAGGTGATGGACGCCGCCGGGCAGGCGGGGCTGCGGGTGCAGGGCGACCTGAGCAACGAAACCATCAACTATAAGGTGCGCGAACACTCGCTGGCGAAGGTGCCGGTTCTGCTCGTGCTCGGCCGCAAGGAGGCTGCCGAACGCACGGTGTCGATTCGCCGGCTGGGCCAGCAGGGGCAGAAGGTGCTGCCGCTCGCCGAGGCGCTGGCGAGTCTGGCGGACGAGGCGGTCCCGCCGGACGTGAGGCGGGCGCGGGCGGCGCCGTGAAGCGGTCAGCTCTGTCTCGGCCGTGGGCGAACGCGCGCTCCACAACGGCATCAGGCTGATCGGCAAGTGCGACGGCGCGTTCTCGGGCCGCTCCCATACGCTCGCCGGCATCGGCACGCTGCGATACGCCTGGTGAGGGCGCCGGCGCGAGGGCACCGGCGTGATTTGTATCGTTGGGCTTTGCGCCCTAGACTGCCATTCATGACCGAGTCCCGACGTGGCGAGGCCAGGATGCCGGCCAGCGCGCTGCCCGGCGTCGCGTGCGCCGAGTCCATCCAATACGCGGCGCTGCCGTATCGGCGGCTCGCCGACGGCGTGATCGAGGTCATGTTGATCACCTCCCGTGACACCGGGCGCTGGCTCATCCCCAAGGGGTGGCCGATGCCGGCGATGACTCCAGCGCAGTCCGCCGCCCACGAGGCGCGCGAGGAGGGCGGCCTCGTCGGCCGGATGGGCGACTGCTCGATCGGGCATTACCGCTACGACAAGCGGATGGCGGACGGGTCCACCGTGACCTGCGCGGTGGAAGTCTTCGTGCTGGAGGTGGAGCGTCAGCTCGAATCCTGGCCCGAGCAGGGCCAGCGCCGGACCCGCTGGTTCCTGTTGCAGGATGCTGCCGACGCAGTCGACGAGCCGGACCTGCGCGCCATGATCCGCGACCTGACCGGGCGGATCGCCTGACGGCGCTATTGCTTTTCAGGCGCCAGCTTTTTCAATACGCTCGCCCACAGTTTCGTCTCTTCCGCGATGAAGCGCGCGAATTCCTGCGGAGAGGTCACCCAGACCTCGTTGCCCGCGTCGGTGATCGGTTTCTGCACCTCGGGCTGCGCCATCGTGTCCTTGATGACATCGTAGAGGCGGCGGATGACCGGGTCCGGCGTGTGCGCGGGCGCCAGGATGCCGAACCAGGAGCCGTGGACATAGTCCAGTCCCTGCTCGCGGGCGGTCGGCACATCCGGGAATACCGACAGGCGCTTGTTCGACGTGACGGCGATGGCCCTGAGCTTGCCGCTCTGGATGCCGCCGCCCGCGGACAGGGCGGTGCCGAATGCCATCTGCACCTCGCCGGTCATGACGCCGACCGCGGTCGGCGCGCCGCCGCGGTAGTGCACCATCTGGACTTTTCCGCCGATCCGGGCCTCGAACAGCAGTGCCGCCAGGTGAGCCGAGGTACCGATGCCGAAGGTCCCGAAATTGACCTCGCCGGGCCGTGCCCTGACGTATGCGATCACATCGTCCAGTGTCTTGACCGGCAGCGACGGGTTCGCCACCAGCACGCTCCACTGGTTTGTGACCGTGGCGATCGGAGCGAAATCGCTCTGCTTGTACGGCACCTCCTTCAACAGCGACTGGTTCGAGACGAGCGGCAGGCTGACCATCACGATGGTGTGGCCGTCGGGCGCAGCGCGCGCCG